>Ga0187892_10008193_pt1 | contig 14425 bp, 10 predicted proteins | sample MA1701073metaG_FD_139345 | JGI IMG/M metagenome (GOLD analysis project Ga0187892, IMG submission 139345) | Bio-ooze microbial communities from a basaltic lava cave in the Kipuka Kanohina Cave System on the Island of Hawaii, USA - MA170107-3 metaG ... | reverse complement strand
TGCGCCGCACGAGCGCGTCCACGAGCCCGGCGTAGCCCCACAGCACGCCCACGCGCAGGTTCTCGGCGGTCGTGCGCGCCACGGCGCGCTCGGGCCGGTGCAGCTCCACGCTCGAGAGCCGCGCCGCGCGCCGGACCAGGTCCTCGGACGCGGTGCGCAGGCCCGGGGCGATGGCCCCGCCCACGAACGCGCCCTGCTTCGAGACGCAGTCGAACGAGGTCGCGGTCCCGAGGTCCACCACGATGCACGGCGCGCCGTGCAGCGCCCGGCCGGCGAGCGCGTTGGCGATGCGGTCCGGGCCGACGCTGTCGGGCTCGGGGACCTGGAGCGGGATCGGCGACCCGGCCGCCGTCACCTCGAGCGGCGCGCGGCCGGTGAGCGAGCGCAGCGCCTCGGCCCAGGCGCGCGTGACGCCGGGCACCACCGAGGCCAGCACGCTCGCCGCGCCCGAGGCCCCGCTGCCGCGCACGAGCGTCCAGTCGCGCAGCATGCCCTCGAGCAGCAGCCGCAGCTCGTCGGCGGTCGAGCGCCCGCTCGTCACCCGCCACGAGGCCTCCAGCTCGCCGCCCATGAAGCGGCCGACCACGGTCTCCGAGTTGCCGACGTCCACGGCGACCAGCGGCGTGACCGCGCCGGGCGACTTCGCCGGGCGGGCCGCCGGGGCGGGGGCGGCGGCCTTCGCGCGCCGCGCGCTCACGACCCGCCCTCGCGCCGCTCGCTCGCCTCGCGGCGGCGCGCGACCAGGACCGACAGCCCGACGCTCGCGAAGTAGAGCAGCACCATGGGGCCTCCCATGACGAACTGGGCGCTCACCACGTCGCCCGGCGTGATGAGCGCGGTGAGCACGAAGATGGCGACCAGCGCGTAGCGCCACTGGCGGAGCAGGAACCGGGGGGTCACGAGCCCGATCGACGTGAGCACGAGCGTCAACATGGGCAATTGCATGAGCAGCCCGCAGGCCAGCGCCAGGTTGTACGTGAAGTCGAGCAGCGACGCGAGCCGGATCTGCGTGGCCACGCCCGGGACCAGGAACTGCTCCAGGACGCGCACGACGAGCGGCACCACATAGAAGTACGCCGCCGCCGCGCCCGCGGCAAACAACACCGTCGAGGCGAGGGCGAGCCACGGCACCCAGCGCCGCTCGCGGCGGAGCAGCCCCGGCATGACGAACGACCACGCCTGCCAGCTCACGATCGGGAGCGCGATGCCGAGGCCGAGGATGAACGACAGCTTGAAGCGCTCGTTGAACGCCTCGAACGGCGACAGCACGACGGCGTTCCCCACCGTGCGGTGGACGAGGTCCGCGAGCACGACCGGGGCCAGCAGCCACGCGCCGAGCATGCCGAGCGCGATCGCGGCGCTGGACTTCCAGAGCCGGTTCCGCAGCTCTTCAAGATGAGAGAGAAACGGCATCGAGGACGGGCCGGCGTCCCCGGCCTCGTCGTCCAGCGGCTGGATCGCGTCGGGATCCCGGTGCGGATTGTTCACGAGGCCGCGCGCCCGTCACGCGCGTCCACGTCGCCGGCCACCACGGTGACCTCGCGGCCGCTGTCGTCGCGCAGCACGAGGCCGCCGTCGGGGGCGAGCCGGAGTGCGACGCCCTCGACCTCGCCCGCGGACGCGCGCACCCGCAGCCGCCCGCCCCAGTGCGGGCAGGCGGCGGTCCACGCGGCGAGGACGGCGGCGCGGTCGCCCTCCTCGAGCTCGTCCCACAGCGGCTCGAGCTGCGACAGCGTCTCGGCGGCGGCATCCTCGAGCGGGACGGGCGCGCCCTCGAGCGAGAGCGACGTGGCGCGGTCGCGGAGCGGCGCCGGGAAGTCGTCGCGCGACTGCGACACGTTGAGGCCGACGCCGATCACCACGGCGTCCCCGCCGCCCGGCGCGCGCTTGAGCTCGCACAGGACGCCGGCCAGCTTGCGGCCGCCCACGAGCACGTCGTTCGGCCACTTGAGCGCCGCGCGCGGCACGCCGAGCGCGCGCGCGGCGCGCGCGACGGCGAGCCCGGCCGCGAGCGGGACGAGCCCGGCCTGGCCGGGCTCGCAGCCCAGGTGGAGCGCGACCGAGAGCGCGAGCCCCTTCCCCGGCGCCTGCTCCCAGGCGCGGCCGGCGCGGCCGCGGCCACGCGCCTGCGCGAGGGCGATGACCGTCGCGCCGTCGCCGAGCGCGCCGAGCGCCTCCCAGGCGTCGTCGTTCGTGGAGCCGGTCGTGTCGCGCACGAGCAGTCGATGCCCGAGCGCGTGCGTGCGCAGCCGGGCCGAGAACCGCGTGCGGGCGAAGCCGTCAGCCAACTTCCTCGATCTCCAGGCTCAGGTCGAGCGCCGGGGCCGAGTGCGTGATCGCGCCCACCGAGAGGTAGTCGGCGCCGGTCTCCGCGTACGCGCGCACGGTCTCGAGCCTGAGCCCGCCCGAGACCTCGACCTCGGGCCAGCGTCGCGCGTCCTTGCGCGCGCGCGGATGATCCGGCGGATGGCGCTCGAACCAGCGGTCGACTTCCTCGACACAGCGACGCACGACGTCCGGGGATTGGTTGTCGATGAGAATGCGATCCACTTCCGGCCGCAGCGCCTCGTGGAGCTGGTCCATGGACTCCACCTCGACCTCGAGCAGCAGGTCGCGGCGCGTGCGCTGGATGTGCTCGATGGCGGCGGTGAGCCCGCGCGCGGCGCGGATGTGGTTGTCCTTGACCAGGTACATGTCCCAGAGCGCGAGCCGGTGGTTCTGACCGCCGCCGCAGAGCACGGCGTACTTCTCCAGGATGCGCAGTCCGGGCGTGGTCTTGCGCGTGTCGAGGATGACGGCGCCGGTGCCCTCGATCGCCTCGACGTAGCGTCTCGTGAGCGTGGCCACGCCACACAGCCGCATCAGGAAGTTCAACGCCGTCCGCTCCGCGGTCATGACGCTGGCGGCGGAACCCGAGACGGTCGCAAGCGCGGCTCCCGCAGGCACTTGGCTGCCGTCTTTCACGGTGGGCTTGAACTTGAGCGAGGCGTCCACCTCGCGGAACGTCATCCCGGCGATGTCGATGCCCGAGACCACCCCCGGCTGCTTCGCCACGATGGCCGCGCGCGCGCCGACGTTCGACGGCACGGCATTGAGCGTGGTGACGTCCCCGGTGCCGACGTCCTCGGAGAGCGCGAACTTCACGAGCGGCAGGAAGCTCTCGTGCACGGTCAGGAGTCCTTGCCGAAGCGATGCGAGCGACGGCGGGGCGCGCGCCCGGGGCGGACACCGTGCGCGCGCTCCGGGCGCGGCGCGGCGTCCTCTCCCGAGGGCACGCCGGCCAGCATCGCGCGCACGTCGTCGATCCGGTCGCGCAGGCTCGCGGCGCGCTCGAACTCCAGCGCGCGCGCCGCCTGGAGCATCTCGCCCTCGAGCTGCGCCAGCAGCCGCTCGGCGTCGTCGCCCAGCAGGACGGCTTCCTCCTCGCGCGCCTGCTCCGCCCGGCCGATCGCGTCGGCCACGCGCGTGGCCTGCAGGATCTCTTCTCTCGACTTGTAGATCGTGCGCGGCGTGATGCCGTGCTGCTCGTTCCAGGAGCGCTGCTTCTCGCGGCGACGGTTCATCTCGGTGATGGCGCGGCGCATCGAGTCGGTGAGCTGGTCGGCGTAGAAGATGACGAGGCCGCCGGCGTTGCGCGCGGCGCGCCCCGCGGTCTGGATGAGCGAGCGCTCGGAGCGCAGGAAGCCTTCCTTGTCGGCATCCAGGATGGCGACGAGCGAGACCTCGGGCAGGTCCAGGCCCTCGCGCAGCAGGTTGATGCCCACGAGCACGTCGAAGTCCGCGAGCCGCAGGCCGCGCAGGATCTCCACGCGCTCGAGCGCGTCGATGTCGCTGTGCAGGTAGCGCACCCGCACGCCGGTCTCGGTGAGATAGTCGGTGAGATCCTCGGCCATGCGCTTGGTGAGCGTGGTGACAAGCGTTCTCTCTTTTCTCTCGACCCTCCGCCGGATCTCGTGCAACAGATCATCCACCTGACCGTCCACGGGCTTCACGACCAGCTCGGGGTCCACGAGGCCGGTGGGCCGGATGATCTGCTCGACGACGACGCCCTTCGAGCGCCGGAGCTCGTACTCGCCGGGCGTGGCCGAGACGAACACGACCGGCCCGACGAGGGACTCGAACTCGGGGAACTTGAGCGGCCGGTTGTCGAGCGCGCTCGGCAGTCGGAAGCCGAAGTCCACCAGAGTCTGCTTCCGCGAGCGATCGCCCTCGTACATCCCGCCGATCTGCGGCACCGTCACGTGTGACTCGTCGATGATGGTGAGAAAGTCCGCGCGGCCCTGCGCGTCACGAGGGAAGTAATCCAGCAGGCATCCGGGGCGCTCGCCGGGCGCCCGGCCGGAGAGGTGCCGCGAGTAGTTCTCGACACCGGGGCAGGTGCCGTGCGCGCCGAGCAGCTCGAGGTCGTACTCGGTGCGCTGCTGGAGCCGTTGCGCCTCGAGCAGCCTGCCCTCGGCGCGCAGCAGGGCCAGCCGCTCGCGCAGCTCGTCGCGGATCGAGCCGAGCGCGGCCTGGATCCGTGCCTCGGGCGTCACGAAGTGCTTGGCCGGGTAGAGCGCGAGCCGGTCCATGACGCGCAGCGTCCTGCCCGTCACCGGATCCACGGTGGCGAGTCGCGATACGACATCGTCGTCCAGCTCGATGCGCACGTGGAAGTCCTCGTACGCGGGTCGCACCTCGACCACGTCGCCGCGCACCCGGAACTGGCCGCGCGCCAGGTCGAGGTCGGTGCGCTGGTACTGGATCGCGACGAGCTGGTCGAGCAGCGCGCGGCGGCGGAGCGGCGCGCCCGAGCGCATGTCCACGCGCATGCCGCGCCAGTCCTCGGGCGTGCCGAGGCCGTACAGGCACGAGACGCTGGCCACGATGATCACGTCCTCGCGCTCCAGCAGCATCGACGTGGCCTGCAGCCGCAGCCGGTCGATGTCGTCGTTGATGCTCGCGTCCTTCGCGATGTACGTGTTCGTGGATGGAACGTAGGCCTCGGGCTGATAGTAGTCGTAGTAGCTGATGAAGTAGCCCACGGCGTTCTCGGGGAAGAACTGCTTGAACTCGCCGTAGAGCTGCGCGGCCAGCGTCTTGTTGTGGGAGATGACGAGCGCCGGGCGGCCCCACTGCGCCACCACGTTGGCCATGGTGTAGGTCTTGCCCGAGCCGGTGACGCCGAGCAGCGTCTGGCTGCCCTCCCCGGCGCGCAGCCCGGCGACCAGGTCGGCGATCGCCTGCGGCTGGTCGCCCGCGGGCCTGTAGCTGGAAGTGAGTTGAAAGCCCATGGCCGGGCGAGGGTAATCGAGGCGCCGGCCGGGGGTCGAGCGGAGCGCTTGAGCGCGCCACGCCGCCGGCCGCATGCTGCGCGCCATGCCCCGGTACGTCGCGCTGCTCCGCGCCATCAACGTGGGTGGCCACACGGTCCAGATGAAGCAGCTCAAGCGGCTCTTCGAAGCGCTGGGCTTCGGCGGCGTCAGCACGTTCATCGCCAGCGGCAACGTGGTCTTCGACGTGACCCGAGGCACGGCGCAGGCCCTGGAGAAGCGGATCGCGGCGCATCTCGAGGACTCGCTGGGCTACGACGTCGCGACGTTCCTGCGCACGCCGGCCGAGCTGGGCGCGGTGGCTTCGCAACGGGCGTTCGCGAAGCCACTGACAGGCGCCACCACGTACGTAGGATTCATGGCGGTGCAGCCCACGGCGGCTGTCGCGCGCCAGGTGAGAGCCCTCACCGGCGGCGGCAACGAGTTCGCGTTGCATGACCGCGAGCTTCTCTGGAGGAGCACTCTGGGCATGGGCCGGAACCCGCTCTCGGGCGCGAAGCTCGAGAAGCTCCTCGGCCAGCCGATGACGCTGCGCCAGCTCTCGACGATCCAGAAGCTGGTGGTGAAGTATGGGTGAGAGCGTCGCGCTGCCCGCGTGCGCACGCGACTCGCTGCGACCGGACTACGTGTTCTGGGGCAGCGGGGAGCCGTGTCTCACGCGCGGGGTCCTGCCGTACCTGCGCGCGCTGCCACGCTCTCCCGCCACCCGGTGAACGGGCGGGCCCCTACCAGCGCTGCCGCGCGGTGTACGTGAGCACGGTCTCCTTCCCTGCGGGCACGGCCAGCGTGAACTTCAGCACGCCGGCTTCCGAGCGGGAGACGGGCGACGAAGACTTGATCACCTCGACGTCGCCGCCGACGGGCTCTTCCACCTGGATCGTGGCGTCGAGTTTCTTGCGATTGCGAAGCTTGATCTCGACCGAGTACTCGCGCTCGCGGTCGCTGACGCGGCGGTCGGAGACCTGCTTTCGCTCGGCGGCCAGGTCGAACGCGTAGCCCAGGTCCACGGTCAGCCTCTCGTCCACGGCCGTGTGCTTCACGGCGCTCTCGCCGGTGAGCTGCAGGTCCTGGTCGGCGTCGGGGGCGTAAGTGCGCACCCGGCCGGCAGGCAGCGGCGCGCCAGCGCCGGCTTTGTCCGAGTTGACCATCTCCAGCCTCGAGCGCACCCCGTTGAAGTCGCCGCCCCGGTACACGTAGAGCGGCTTCACGGTCACGTCCTTCGGCTCCAGCAGCACCAGCGTCTGGTTCTCGCGATCCCGCAACGTGACCGTCCCCGGCAGTGTGTACAGATGGTAGTCGGCGAACGCCTGCTCGGTCGGGGCGTCGCCGGGCACGCCCTCGGCGGACATCGCGAGCACCTTCATGTCGGGGCGCGGCATGTCACGCCCGGCGCGGGCGAGATTGCCGGCGATGAGCTTCACCCGGGCGCCGGCGTAGGCGCGTCCGGTGGAATTCTCGACGCGCACGGCGGCCGACCAGCGGGCCGTGGTCTCGCCGGTCCGCACGAGCGTGTGCTCGGCCGACCACGACAGGCCGCCGGTGAGATACGAGAGCTCGGCCGTGCCGCGGCCCCTGCGGGCGCCGGTCACCACGGCCTCGATGGCCGGCCGCAGCGAGAGCCCGGGCTCGGGCCGCGCGAGCCGCACCTCCTGCGTGCTCTCGCGCGCGAGCGTGACGATGGCGCCGTCCTCGCCGCGCACCACGAGCCAGGCGCCGTCGGCAGACAGGAGGGTTCCCTCGTTCACGCGCTCGTTCTTGGACACGACGCGCACCCGCGCGCCGAGTGCGCGCTCGATGAGCGCGTCGCCCGAGGCCACGTCCCAGCGGTAGGCGAGCCGCGTGAGCCGTCCGGAGCCGGGCACGAGCCGCAGCGACGACGCGTCGAGCCGGTTGGAGACGCCCTCCAGCCGGAGCGTGTCGGTTCCGCCCGAGAGCTGGACGTCGCGCGTCTCCTTCACGAGTCCGAGGTCGGTGGTGTAGAGCGTGAGCGAGGGGCCGGCATGTGAGGCGGTGCCGGCGGCGGCCAGCGTGGCGACGGCCAGGGCGATTCGTGCGAACGCGCGCATGGTTCCTCCGTGGAAGGGGTCGCTCGAGCTACGCCGCCGGCCCCGGCCTATTCCCTCCGCGCAGGGTCGCGCCGGCCCGGCCTCGCGCCGCGCGGCGTCGCGGTCACTCCCGCACCGCGGACAGGCTGGTCTGCGCGCGCTTGAGCTTGTCGAGCGTCTCCTCGAGCTGCGCCAGCCGGTCGTTCTCGCGCTTCACGATCTCGGGCTTGGCCTTGCGCAGGAAGTCCTGGTTTCGAAGCTTCTTCTTGACGCCCTCGAGATCGGTCAGCAGCTTCTGCGCCTCGCGCGCGAGCCGGGCGCGCTCCTCGTCGAGATCGATGAGGCCTTCGAGCGGCAGGAACACCTCGGCGCCCTCGACCACGGCCGAGGCGGCCACGGGCGGCCGGCGGCCGCCGCGCGCGAGCGTGAGCGTCTCGATGCGCGCGAGCGGGAGCACCTGCGCGCGCAGCTTCTCGAGCAGGTCGAGCTGCGCCGCGGAGCCGCGCACCACGACCGGCACCGCGCGCCCGGGCGGGATCTTGGACTCGGCGCGCAGGTTGCGGACCGCCACGACCACGCCCTGCAGGAACGCCACCTCGCGCTCGGTCCGGGCGTCCAGCCAGGCCGAGCGGGCCTTCGGCCACTGCGCCAGCGCCAGCGTCTCGCCGTCGTGCGGGATCGCCTGCCACAGCTCCTCGCTCACGAACGGCATGAAGGGATGCAGCAGCCGCAGGATGCCGTCCAGCACCTTCCAGCTCACCCAGCGCGCGGTGCGCAGATCGTCGGCCTCCTCGGCGGTGAGCGGCTCGAGGCGGTCGGCGAGCGCCCAGCGCGGCTTCGCCATCTCGAGGTACCAGTCGCAGTACTCGCTCCAGGCGAACTGGTACACGCCCTGGAGCGCCTCGGCCATCCGGTAGGTCTTGAGATTCCGGGTCACGTTCTTCACGGCGTTCGCGAGCCGCGACAGGATCCAGCGGTCGGCCAGCGTCATCCGGAGCTGCGACTCCTTCACACTGGACGGGTCCAGGTCGCCGAGCCGCATGCTCACGAGGCGCGTCGCATTCCACAGCTTGTTCGCGAAGTACTTCCCGGTCTCGAGGCGCTTCTCGTCGAAAAGCAGGTCCTGCCCGGTGGGCGTCTGGATCATGCAGAAGCGCACGCTGTCGGCGCCGTACTTGTCCATCATGTGCAGCGGATCGGGCGAGTTCCCGAGCGACTTGCTCATCTTCCGGCCATGCGAGTCCCGCACGATGCTCGTGAAGTAGACATGGGCAAAGGGCGCCTCGCCCATGAAATGCAGCCCGGCCATGATCATGCGCGCGACCCAGAAGAAGATGATATCGCTGCCGGTGACCATGAGGCTGTTCGGGTAGTAGCGCTCGAGGTCGCGGGTCTTCTCCGGCCAGCCGAGCGTGGCGAACGGCCACAGCCACGACGAGAACCAGGTGTCGAGCACGTCCGGGTCCTGCGTCCAGCCCTCGCCGGCGGGCGTCTCGAGCGAGACCACCATCTCGTCGCCGCGGTACCAGACGGGGATGCGATGCCCCCACCAGAGCTGCCGCGAGATGCACCAGTCGCGGATGTTCTCGAGCCAGTGCAGATAGACCTTCTTCCAGCGAGGCGGGAACATCTTGATCCGACCACGTTTCGCGGCCTCGATCGCGGGCGCGGCGAGCGGCGCCATCCGCACGAACCACTGCCAGCTCAAGTAGGGCTCGATGACCGTGTTGCAGCGCGAGCAGTGCCCGACGCTGTGCCGGTGCGGCTCGGTCTTCTCCAGATACCCCGCGTCCTGGAGCGCGGCGACGATCCGCTGGCGGGCCTCGAAGCGGTCCAGCCCGCGGAAGTCGCCGGCGGCGTCGTTCATGCGGCCGTCCTCGTCCATGACGACGATCTGGGGCAGGCCGTGGCGCTGGCCGACCAGGAAGTCGTTGGGGTCGTGCGCGGGCGTCACCTTCACCGCGCCGGTGCCGAACTTGGGGTCCACCGAGTCGTCGGCGAGGATGGGGATCTCGCGGCGGACGAGTGGCAGCACCGCGGTCGAGCCCACGTGCTTCGCGTAGCGTGGATCCTTGGAGTGCACGACGACCGCGGTGTCGCCGAGCATGGTCTCGGGCCGCGTCGTGGCCACGGTCACGTGGCCCCCGCCGTCCTTGAGCGGGTAGCGCAGGTACCACAGGTGGCCGTCCGTCTCCACCATGTCCACCTCCTCGTCGGACAGGGCGGTGCGGCAGCGCGGGCACCAGTTGACGATGTAGCGTCCGCGGTAGATCAGGTCCTGTTCGTGGAGCTGCTGGAAGACATGCAGCACGGCGCGCGAGTAATCCTCGTCGAGCGTGAAGCGCTCGCGGGTCCAGTCGGGCGTCGTGCCGAGCCGGCGCTCCTGCTGGAAGATGAGGCCGCCGTACTGCTCCTTCCATTCCCAGACGGTCTTGAGAAAAGCTTCGCGGCCGAGCTCGTGGCGGGAGCGATCCTGCTTGCGAAGCTGCTTCTCGACCACGTTCTGGGTGGCGATGCCGGCGTGGTCCATGCCCGGGATGTAGAGCGTCTCGCGGCCCTCCATCCGCTGCCAGCGCACGATGCAGTCGCGCACCGACTCGCCGAGCACGTGCCCCATGGTGAGCGAGCCGGTCACGTTGGGCGGCGGGATGGCGATCACGAACGGCGCGCGGGCGCCGGTGCCCTTGGGCGCCGCGGCGAGGTCCGCGCGCGGCTGGAACACGCCGAGGCGCTCCCACGTGGCGTACCACGGGGTCTCGATGCGGCCGGGATCGTACGGCGGGGAGAGCGCCTCGGGGTTCCCCGGACGCATGCGGGCCTCCTCGGGGTCGCGCGGTCGGCAGCCCCGGCGAGCGCCGGGTGGCGACCCCATGGAAAAGTGAGCCGGGGACCGTAACGCACGCTTCCGACGAGGGTCAACCGCGACCGCGACTTGGCGCGGGCGGCGCGCACCCCTAGCCTGCCCGCTCCATGAGCGCGCGTACGACCTGCACGCCGGCCGCCGTCGCGGCATCGCTCGCGCTGCTCGCCGCGCCGGCGCAGGGCTCGCCGCTCGAGTTCGTCTCGCCGCGCCACCCGCTCGCGGCCGAGTTGCGCGTGCTCGAGCTCTACGACGCGCCGGCCGACAGCGGCCGCATCCGGCTGCCGCACCTGTCCACGTGGCCGATCCGGCGGCTGGAGCTGATGGGCGAGCGGCCGCGCGTGCCCACCGGGAACCGCGTGCGCGATCTCGTGCACGAGCGGCTCGAGCGCGAGCTCGAGCGCGACGCGACCGCGGCGTTCGCCGACGCGCGCGCGCGGCGCTCGACGCCGCGGCTCTGGCAGCGCACGGGTGCGGGCGACGAGCGGCTCGAGCTCTCGGCCGGCGTCGAGGGCGCGTTCGACCTCGAGCGTCGCGACGGGGCCACGGACTCGCGCTGGCGCGACGGCAGCGGCCTCCACCTGCGCGCCGCGGCGCAGCAGGGCGGCTGGCTCGCGTTCGTGCGCCTCGCCGCCGGCGAGCTGCGCGACGCGCGGCGCTACACCGACGTGCTCGCCTCCGGCACCGACCTCGCGCTCCAGACCGAGGAGGCCTATCTCGCGGCCGGTTCCGGGACGCGCTGGACGGCGGCGATCGGCCGGCAGCGCTTCGCGTGGGGGCCGGGCGAGGAGGGCTCTCTGCTCCTCTCGCGCAGCGCGGCGCCCCTCACCGCGCTCCTGCTGCACGCGCGCTTTGCCACGATCGGCGCCGACGCGTTCGCGCTGCACGCCACCACCCACCCCGGCCGCGGCGAGCAGCTCGCCGCGCACCGGCTCGAGTGGGCGCCCGCGCGCGGGCTGCGCGTGGGGCTCGCCGAGGCGGCACGCTACCGCGCCTCGGGCTGGCAGGGCGTCTATCTGGCGAGCGTCATCCCGTTCCCGCTCGCCCAGCGGCTGCTCCAGCAGGACGGCGACACGCTCGGCGCGAGCCGCAACAACGTCCTGGTCGCGGCGGACGTGGCGTGGCGCGCTGCCGAGGGCACACGCGTGTACGCCGAGGTGCTGCTCGACGACCTGAACGTGAAGACCGCCAGCGTGCCGGACAAGCTCGCCTGGCAGCTCGGGTTGGACGGCGCATGGACCGCCGGCTTCGCGCGGATCACGTGGAACGCCGAGTACACCTGGCTCTCGCGTTTCGTCTACACCTCGTTCTTCGGCCGCGACTTCACCGCGCAGGGTGAACCGCTCGGCTTCCCCACGGGCCCCGACGCACGCCGGCTGCGCACGCGCCTCACCTGGGACCCGCGCGTGGAATGGCAGCTCTCGGGGCTCGTCACGCGCACCTGGAAGGGCGAGAACGGGCTCGACGAGCCGTTCGAGCCGGGCTCGCCGGTGCCGCCGGTGGGGACGCTGGAGGGCACGCCCGAGGTGACCGACGAGGTCGCCGGCAGCGTGCGCTGGTGGCCGGCGAGCGGCGTGGACGCGACGCTCACGCTCGGCTGGCGGCGGGTGGACGACGCCGGCCACGTGGCCGGTGCGCGCGCGCGCGGCACGTTCGGCGCGCTGGCGCTGCGGCTCGCCCGCTGACCGACCCGCGCCGCCTTCGTCCCCGCGCGCGGCCCGCTCGGCCGTGCACGCTTGACGTGCGCGCGCGCGCTCGCCACGGTCCGCGCGCTCCGGTGCCCCGTCCGCCCCTCCCGCCGAAAGGCCCGCCGATGCCCCGCCGCTTCCCCGCGCTCGCGGCCGCGCTGCTCCTCGCCGCGCCGGTCGCGGCCCGCGCCGACGCCTACCTCGATGCCTCGGGCCGCGACACCACGTGCGCGCCGTGCCACGACTTCGAGCGCTTCACGAACGGCGCCTGGCGCGATCGGTTCGAGATCCCCGCCGCCTACTCGCGATACAGCGCGTTCAACGAGGTCGCGGACCGCAACGAGCGGGTGCTGCTCGGCATCGTGCAGCGCGCGGCGGCACGGCGCGGCCGGCCCGGGAGCGACGAGGCGAAGCTCGGCGACTACTGGTCGAGCTGCATGGACTCGGCCACCGCCGAGCGGGCCGGGCTCCGGCCCGTGGAGCCGCTGCTCGCCGCCGTGGACGGCATGACGTCCCCGGCCGGGCTCGCGCGGCAGGTGGCGTGGTTCCACGCCCACGGCGTGAACGCGCTGTTCGGCTTCTTCGGCAACCAGGATGCGAAGAACAGCGCGCGCGTCATCGCGCACGCGAGCCAGGGCGGGCTGGGGCTCCCCGACCGCGACTACTACACGAAGACCGACGCCGCGTCGCAGGCGCTGCGCGCGGAATACGTGGCGCACGTGGGCCGGATGTTCGTGCTCGCCGGCGAGGACGAGGCTGGGGCGCGGCGCCACGCCGACGAGGTGCTGGCGCTCGAGACCGCGCTCGCCGGAGCGAGCATGACGAACGTGCAGCGGCGCGACCCCAGGGCCGTCTACAACCTGCTCGCGCCCGATTCGCTGGCGAGGCTCTCGCCCCGCTTCGTGTGGGCCGACTACTTCGCCGGTCGCGGCCGGCGCCCGGCCGAGGTGAACGTGATGCAGCCCGGGTTCTTCGGGGCCGTGGACAGCCTGATCGCCGGCGTGCCGCTCGCGACCTGGAAGGCCTACCTGCGCTGGCACGCGCTCTCCGACGCCGCGCCCACGCTCGCCTCGGCGTTCGCGGACGAGACCTTCCGCTTCGAGCACCGGCTCTCCGGCGCGCGCGAACAGCAGCCGCGCTGGAAGCGCTGCCTCATGGCCGTGAACGCCGACCTCGGCGACGTGCTCGGCCGCGCCTACGTCGCCGAGGCGTTCCCGCCCCGCGCCCGCGAGCGCGTGCTCGAGCTCGTGCACCACCTGGAGGCGGCGCTCGGCGAGCGCATCGCCTCGCTCGAGTGGATGAGCGGGGACACGCGGAGGGCCGCGGCCGGGAAGCTGGCCGCGTTCGAGGAGCGGATCGGCTACCCGGACAAGTGGCGCGACTACTCCAAGGTGCGCGTCGCGCGCGGGCCCTGGTTCGAGAACCGGCTCGCCGCGGGCGCCGCCGAGGCCACTCGGAGCATGGCGCGCATCGGCAGGCCCGTCGAGCGCGGCGAGTGGCGGATGACCGCGCACACCGTGAACGCGTTCTACTCGCCGTCGCTCAACAGCATCAACTTCCCGGCGGGCATCCTGCAGCCGCCGTTCTTCCACCCCGACGCGGACGAGGCGGTGAACTACGGCGCGATCGGCGCGGTCATCGGGCACGAGATGTCGCACGGCTTCGACGACCGCGGCCGACAGTACGATGCGCGCGGGAACCTGCGCGACTGGTGGACGCCGGCCGACGCCGAGGCCTACCGGGCGCAGGCGCAGCGCGTGGTGGAGCAGTTCGACGGCTACGTCGTGAACGACTCGCTGCACGTGAACGGGAAGCTCACGCTGGGCGAGAACATCGCCGACCTGGGTGGCGTGGCGGTGGCGTACGCGGCCCTGCAGCGCGCACTCGCGGGCAAGCCGCGCCGGCTCGTGGACGGCTTCACCGAGGAGCAGCGCTTCTTCCTCTCCTACGCGCGCATCTGGCGGGCGGTGTACCGGCCCGAGGCCATGCGCACGCTGGTGCTCACGAACCCGCACTCGCCGCCCGGCTGGCGGGTGAACGGGCCGCTCTCGAACCTGAAGGAGTTCCACGACGCCTGGGGCTGCCGGGAGGGCGACGCGATGGTGCGCGATCCGGCGAAGCGGGCGCGGATCTGGTAGCGGGCGCGGCGGGCGCCTGACGGCCCCGGCCCGTCGGGCCGGAACGCTGACAGGCTCCTGACGCACCGCCCGCGCCCGGGGCGCGTCTCAACCCGCGACCCTTGTCCCGAGGAGGCCCCATGCGGCTCGAAGGCATCCATCACGTGACGGCGATCACCGGGGACGTGCTCCGGAACGTCGCGTTCTACACCGGCGTGCTCGGGCTGCGGCTCGTGGGCAAGTCCGTGAACCAGGACGACCCGAGCGTCTACCACGTCTTCTATGCCGACGAGCTGGGCCGGCCGGGCGCCGACCTCACGTTCTTCGAGTATCGCGGCGCGCCGCGGGGGCGCGCGGGCTCCGGCATGGTGCACCGGGTGCTGTGGCGGGTGACCGGCGAGGA
>Ga0187892_10008192_pt1 | contig 14428 bp, 13 predicted proteins | sample MA1701073metaG_FD_139345 | JGI IMG/M metagenome (GOLD analysis project Ga0187892, IMG submission 139345) | Bio-ooze microbial communities from a basaltic lava cave in the Kipuka Kanohina Cave System on the Island of Hawaii, USA - MA170107-3 metaG ... | reverse complement strand
TCCTTCCCGGCCGCCTCCGACTCCCTGTAGTAGTACGGGTCGACGCCGTAGTCCTCCAGGCGGACGTCGTCCTCGATTTGCTCCGTAGGCGCCTCGCGCGCCACCTGCTGCAGATATTGCGGGAAGCGCGTGGCGATCGCCGGGAACGCGACGATCAACGCGATCGCCAGAATCTGGAGCAGCATGAACTCGAGCATGCCCTTGTAGATGGTCGCGAGCGACCAGTCCTTGACCACCTGCTTCAAATAATAGGCCGACATCGCCACCGGCGGCGACAGGAACGCGGTCTGCAGCACCACCGCCACCAGCGCGCCAAACCATATCAGGTCGAACTCCAGCGCTTTGACCACGGGGTAGAAGATCGGCAGGAACACGAGCACGATGGCCGGCCACTCGAAAGGCCAGCCGAGCAGGAAGATCAGGCACAGCACAACCACCAGCATCGCCAGCGGCGGCAGCGGCAGCGCCAGCATCGTCTCTGTGATCCAGTTGGCCGTGCCGAGGCGCGCGAACACCGCGCCGAAGATGTTCGAGGTGACGGCGAGCAGCAACACCATGCTGGAGGTCGCCATGGTGTTGAGCAGCGCCCGCTTCAGGCCGGCGAGGCTGAACTTGCGGTAGGCGACCGCCAGGATCAGCGCGCCTGCCGCGCCCATCCCCGAGGCTTCGGTCGGCGTGGCGAGGCCGGCGAGGATCGACCCGAGGGTGAACGCGATCAGCGCGCCCAGAGGCAGGATGCCGAGCGCGACCTCTTTCAGGATCGTGGCGACGCCGTCCGCCCGCTGCTCCTTCGGCACCGGCGGACCCAGGCGTGGATTGAGGAAGCAACGAACCATGAGGTAGGCGACATACAGGCCGGCGAGCAGGAACCCCGGCCCGAACGCCGCCGCATACAGGTCCGCCACCGACACGCCTAGCACCGGACCCATCACGATCAGCATGACCGACGGCGGGATCAGGATGCCGAGCGTGCCGCCGGCGGTGATGGTCCCGGCGGCGAGCTTCGCGTCGTAGCCGGTCTTGATCATGATCGGCGAGGCCATGATACCCAGCACCGTGACCGCCGCGCCGACGATGCCGGTGGCCATCGCGAAGATCGCCGCGGTGAGGATCACCACCAGGAACAGCGCCCCGCGTACCGGCGCGAGCAGCAGCCGAAACGCCAGGAACAGCCGCTCCATCAGCCCGGCCTGCTCGGTGATGAACCCCATCAAGATGAACAGCGGCACCGCCGCCAGCAACTCCTCTTTCATCATCCCGATGGTCTGGAAGTACGCCAGGTCGAACACCGTGGCGCCGAGCCCGAAGTAGCCGAAGACGAGCGCGAGGAACAGCAGCGTGAAGCTGATCGGGAAGCCGACGAAGATCGCGCCGATCATCACGATCAACATGACCAGACCGAGGAGCGCGAGCCCGGACATCATCGTTGCCTACACCTCGATTTTCTCTTTGTGTTCCAACTCGATGCCGGTGCGCGCCGCCCACACGCACTTGATCGTCTCGGACACGCCCTGCACCAGCAGCAGCAGGCAGGCCACGGGCACGATCAGCTTGAACGGCCACAGGATCGGCCGCCACGGCGTCTGCTCGGAGGTCTCGTTGATGACCCAGGCGTAGTACGCTTCGTCCCAGCTCACCACGAGCAAGGTCACGAACGCGGGAAAGAAGAACACGATGTAGGCCACCGCGTCGATCACACCCCGCGTCCTGATCGACCAGCGCTCGTAGAAGAAGTCGGTGCGGATGTGGGCGCCCTTGTGCAGCGCGTAAGCCGCGCCGAGCATGAACAGCGTCGCGTACAGCATGTAGGTGACGTCGAAGGACCAGATCGTGGGCGCGTTGAACGCGTAACGCGCCGTGACCTCGTAGCAGACCGCGGCCACCAGCGGCAGGGCGAGCGCGGCGATCCAGATGCCGGTGGCGTCGGTGAAGCGGTCGATCGCGCGCACCAGCCTAATCAGGGTCGGTGAGGGCTCTGGCATGGGACGGGGCCGACCCCGGCTGACGCCGGGGGGCGATGGCTGCTATGGCGTTACGGCTTGTTGCTGACCGCGCGCGCGCGCTTCTCGGGGAAGTAGTAGTTCGCCGCGAACGAGTAGGGCGGAAAGTACAGGCGTTTCGCCGGCACCACCACGGCCGCGTACGCGCGCTGCGCCTCGAACACCTTCTTGAAGAACGGATTCTTCGCCGACTCCTCCTTGGCCATCTGGTCCCAGGTCTTGAGGAACTCGATCAGGATGTCGGGCGGTGTGCGCAACACCTGCACGCCGTACTTTTCCTGCATCTCCTTGAGCGCGTCGCCGTTCTGCTTCTGCCACTTCGCCCACCACAGCAGGAAGGTCTCGGTGGCGGCCGACTTGATGATCTCCTGATGCTGGGCCGACAGGCCCTTCCACACGTCGCCGTTGATCAGCAGCTCGCTGATGGTGACGCTCTCGTGCATGCTCGGCGTGTAGTGGTACTTCCAGACGTTCTGGAAGCCCAGGCGCAGGTCCTCGACGCCGCCGACCCACTCGGCGCAGTCGATCACGCCGCGCTGCGCGGAGGGAATGATCTCGCCGCCCGGCATGTTCACGGTCTGCATGCCCATGCGCTGCCAGATCTCGGCCGCCAGGCCGGTCTGCCGGCATTTCATCCCCTTGAAGTCGGCGAGGTTCTTGATCGGTCGCTTGAACCAGCCGAGCGCCTGAGGGCCCGCCGGCAGGATCGGGATCGCGACTACGTTGAGCTTCAGCACGTCGCGATAGAACTCCTGGTACAGCTCGAAGCCACCGCCGCTGTACATCCAGCCCATGACGTCGATGAAGTCCATGCCGAACGGGCCGCCCGGCCCGCCGGTGAACAGGATCGCCGCTTTGTTCTTCCCGACCCAGTAGCCGGCCCAGGTGTGCGCGCCGTCGAGCACTCTCTTGGCGGTCGCATCCAGCACCTCGAAGGGGGGAACCACCTGTCCGGCCGGCATGGGCTCGATCTTGAGGGTGCCTGCGGAGAGCTTGTTGACGCGCTCTGCGAAGAAAACGAGGTTCTCGTAGATGGTGAGCGACGCCGGCCAGCTCGCCTGGACTTTCAGACTGACGGTTTGGGCAGCGCCAAGCGGCGCCCAAAGGCACAGCGCGGCGATGGCCACACTACGCGCACGCGACCACCCCAGGGATCGAAGCATGGTTCTCCTCCTCCTCTTTTCGGGCCTGGCGACCCGCTCGGGTGCGTGAAGTAAGCGCCAGTTGGCGTGCGGTGTCAACTGTACGACGGGTCCCCGTCGGTGCAGCACACAGGAAAGGAGATCCCCGAAGGCTCGGGACAGCCCACCGCCAGAGCAGTATCCTTGCGCCTTCGACCTCTCCCCGTTCGGGGCGGAGGCTCTGCTAGGACGGGAGGGAGATGACATGTCCGACTCCAATGCCGGCGCTTCCAGCACCACCTCGGTCGATGCGCGTCCCATCCTGAAAGTTCCCGACCCGCTACCGCTCACGGTGGGCGGGCTGATCGCGGCGGTCGGCCCGCAAGCGATCAACTTCGGCATCTCCATCGGCGGGGGCGAGGCGTACTTCCTGCCCAATATCGCGGCCCGGGGCGCGTTCGGCTTCCACTGGCTGCTGGTGGTGTCGGTCATCGTCGAGACCGCGCTGGTGTACGAGTGCATCAAGTACAGCTGTTGCACCGGCCGCTCGTTCTTCGCGGGGACCAACGAGCTGGCACCACGCGGCTTCTGGCCCTGGTTCTGGGCGGTGGCCGCCATCGTGACCTTCGGCTGGCCGGCGTGGATGGCCGGGGCCGTGATCGCGGCCGCGAAGTTCACCGGTCTCACGACTCAGACGCTGTTTCCCGCCTCGACGTTGCCGCCCCAGTACCTGTGGGCGGTGATCGCGCTCGTGCTGGTGCTGGTGGTGTTCTACTTCTCGGATCGGACCTACACCTTCCTGGCCCGGTTCTTCGAGGTCATCATGGTCGCCAACATCGTGTTGGTGCTGGCGATCACGGTGATCGTCGCGAAACCGTCCGACTACCTGACCGTGCTCGCCGCCTACTGCGGCGTGAAGTTCTTCACCGACGGCGTGAGCGGCCTTTCCGCGCTCGACATCGCGGCGCTCTACAACCAGCCCGGAGGCAGCCTCATGTGGGTGAGCTTCTGGGTGGTCGCAGCCGGCTGGGGCATGGGCAGACATTCGGGCCAGGTGACCGGCCCGCTGCGCCCCCCGGAGCAGATCACCGCCGAGGAGCTGCGCTGGGACACCAGCGACCCCGCGGAAGTCGCCAAGATGAAGCAGTGGGTCAAGGTCGGCGGCTGGAGCCTGATCATCTGGTGGGCGCTCATCGGCGGACTGATCATGACCTATCTGTACTCGGTCGCCGGGTACGCTTATCTGCACGACGAGTTCCTGCGCACCGGCAACATACCGAAGGGTGTCGAGGTGCCGCTGCAGATGGCCACCATCGCGCAAGGCGTGCTCGGCCAGATGGCCGGATGGCTGATGCTGCTCGTGGTCATGGTGACGCTGTACGACGCGCAGTTTCCTTTCTACGACACGATGATCGGCCGCACGACGACGGATGCGATCGCGGTGACCACGGAGCTGGAGAAGAAACGCCCTTACCGCTTCTACTACTTCGCCGTCGTGACCGTTGCAGTGGGCGCCGGATTCTACCTGGTGCTGCAGAAGGAGCCGCTGGTCGTGTGGATGATGATCGCCACCGCGGCAGTAGCCTACCGCTCCATCGGCTCGCTGCAGATCATGCTGATCAACAAGAAGCGGCTTCCGCCCGAGTTCCAGATGAGCAAGCTGAATGCTGCGCTGCTGTGGTTCAGCTTCGTCACTGGCTTGATGTCGGTCGGATACTTCGTGGTCACCGAACTGCCGAAACGGCTCGCGGGCGGGTGATGCTCAGGGCCATCGTCTGGCACGTGCTGATGGTGCTCTGGCTGGCGGCCCTGCTGTCCGGCGTGTGGTGGCTGTGGCCGACGCTCATCGCGATGGCGATCACCGACGACCTGGTCGCCGGCCTGCTGTGGCTGGCGATCGGGACGCTCGCCTGGATCGTGGCGTTCAACTACGGGCGCCGTCGCTACTGGCGGCAGCGGTGATTGAACCACCCCGTCACGCTTCGCGTGCCACCCCTCCTCGGAGAGGAGGGGAATCCACTGCTCCCCGCCTCTCACGAGGCGGGGTGGCGCCGCAGGCGCCGGGGCGGTGTGGTGTGACATGCCACCGTTACCACGGATCGATCAGCAGGATGGTCACGGGCTCGCCCGAGGCCGCATCGAGGAGCACCGCGCCGTCCTTGTGTGGAGCGCGCAGCGGCAGGAACCTGAGCGACTGCGCCGAGCGTCCCGACGAATCGAGATAGCGCTGCACCTGCTGCGGGTCGCGCTCGACGAGCACATCGAGCGCCCCCGCGCGCTTGGCCGCCTTGGGCGCCTCTTGCTCGTACGGCGCGTAATGCTGCGGGTACAGCTGCAAATCCTTGCCCTGGAAGGACGTCTCCAGGATCTTCATCTTCTCGTGCGGGTCCTCGGGCATGACCGCGGCGACGTAGCGCGGGCGGCCCAGCGGCAGGCGCTTGAACTGCTCGAGCGTCACCTTCTCCAGGTCCACCGGATCCAGGTCTTTGGCGGTGACCAGATCGAAGCGATCGATGGTGAACGCGAGATAGACCGGCCGCGCCAGGGACAGGGTGTGCACGCCATAGGCCAGCGCCGCCAGTTGCAGCAGTGCGATCACCGTCAGGTCGAACTTCAGCCCCTTCTTGCCCGCCTTGAAGATGATCAGCGTGATGAGCGGCCCGAGGGTGACGTCCACGGCCACCAGGATCAGCACCAGTCGGCTGCCCCCGGCGGCCTGGAACAGCGGCCAGGGGTACCAGACCGTGAGCATGAACAGCACCACCGAGCCGGCGATCGCCGCGCTCAGCAGCAGATGGGTTCCGGAAGCCTTCCAGCGTGACATGGTGGACGCACACATCACCCGCAACTTCACGTGCGGTCGGCGGCGAATTCAAGCAAGGAATGCGCCCGTCGGGCCGCCCGGCGCTTGACGCGGATGGACCGAGCCGATAGATTGAGGCCCGGTATACGCCGCACGGCTTGTGGCTCGAGGGAGGAGGCGCCATGGCTCGCTATTCGAATGTCATTGCTTCGCTGATCGCCGCAATCGGTTTCTGCGTTCCAGCGGTCACCGCTCGCGCCGCGCCGCCCGCGGGAGCGCCGGCGGAACTGAAGATCGGAGTGGTCGCGTTCCTGTCGGGGCCGGCCTCCGGCCCGTTCGGCATTCCGTCGCGCAACGCCGCGGAGTTGTGGATCGACAAGATCAATGCCGAGGGCGGCATCGGCGGCGTCAAGGTGGTGCCGGTATTCACCGACGAAGCCGGTCCGGCCGACAAGGTCGTCACCGAGTTCCGGCGGCTGGCGCTGGACCAGAAGGTGAGCGCGGTGATCGGCTACATCTCCAGCGCAAACTGCCTGGCCGTGCCCCCTGTTGCCGACGAGCTGAAGGTGCTCACCGTGCTCTCGGATTGCGGGACCGACCGCGTGTTCGAGGAAGGCAAGCACCCTTACGTATTCCGCACGCACGCGCACACCGTCATCGACGGCGTGGGCGCGGCGCGTTACGTGCTGAGCGTGAACCCGAAGGTGAAGACCATCGCCGGCATCAACCAGGACTACGCCTGGGGGCGCGACTCCTGGGAGGTGTTCCAGCGCAGCCTCCGCAAGCTCAAGCCCGACGTCCAGGTGGTGGATGCCCTGTGGCCGAAGATCTTCGCGGGCGAGTACTCGGCCGAGATCTCCAAGCTGCTGGTGAACAAGCCCGATGTCGTGTTCACCAGCTTCTGGGGCGGCGACCTGGTGACCTTCTCCGGCCAGGCCAAGGCGCGCGGGCTGCTCGAGGAGACCATGGTCGTGGTCAACAACACCGGCGCCGACATCAAGGACCTGGCGCCGGGCATGCTGATCGGCTCGCGCGGGCCGCACGGCATCGTCACGCCCGAGATGGAGAAGAACCCGCTGCGCAAACAGTTCATCGACCTGTACCGGCAGAAGCACGGACTGCAGGCGAACAACTACATCGCGCACGGCGCCTACCATTACCTGCAGGCGCTGCAGGGCCTGCGCGCCGCCTACGAGAAGGCGATCAAGGCGGCCGGCCGCTGGCCCACCCCCGAGCAGGTCGCGACCGCCTTCAAGCGCCTGGACTTCGACACGCCCAGCGGCCGCATCGCCATGGCCATCGGCGACGGCCATCAGGCCGTCGAGCCGGCGGGCTACGCGGTGATCAAGTTCGACTCTGGCCTGGGCGTGAACACGTTCGCCGACATCCGCATGTTCTCCGCCCGCTGCGTCAATCCTCCGGACGGCGTGAAGAGCCTGGACTGGATCGATCGCGGCTTCCCCGGCGCGCAGTGCCCGTAGGCACACCACGCCGCCCCGCCGGCTGCGCCGGCACCCCTCCTCGTGAGAGGCGGGGAGCAAACTCCCCTCCTCTCACGAGGAGGGGTCGGCCGAAGGCCGGGGGTGGTGTGGCTGTGGTCGCTCAGCTCCGCAAACTTCACTAAGCGAGTCGCCGTGCGCTTGCTGACGGTCATCGCGCTGGACGGGCTTGCGTACGCGTCCTGGCTGTTCCTCGTTTCCGCGGGGCTGACGTTCACCTACGGCGTGCTGCGGATCCTCAACCTGGCGCACGGCAACCTGTACGCGCTGGGCGCCTATCTGGGCGCGACGCTGGTGCTGCGTTATGCGGCCGCCGGCTCCACGGTAGCGCTCGGGTACGGCCTGCTCCTGCTCGGCGCGGTGGCGATCGGGATCGTGGCCGGACCGGTGATCGAGCGCCTGTTCCTGCGGCGTGTCTACGCCAAGGACGAGGAGGTGCAGCTGCTGCTGACGTTCTCGATCTCGCTGATCCTCGAGGACGTGGTCAAGCTCACCTGGGGCGTGAGCCCGATCTTCGCCGACGCGCCTTACACCGCACTGGGGCGCGTCAGCCTGGGGGGAATAAATTACGCCTGGTACCCCTTCCTGCTGACGGCGATCGCGCTGGCCGTGGGCGCCCTGCTCTGGCTGGTGGTCACGCGCACGCGGCTGGGCAAGGTGCTGCAGGCGGTGATCACCGACCGCGAGGTCAGCCTGACGCTGGGCATCAACGTGCCGCGCGTGTACACCTGGGCGTTCACCGTCGGCGCCGTGCTCGCCGCCCTGGGCGGGGCGTACACCGCGCCGATGTTCTCCCTGGTGCCCGGCGTCGGGGCGGAGGTGCTGGTGACCTCCTTCGCCGTCGTCGCCATCGGCGGCCTGGGCAGCATCGGCGGCGCGGCGCTCGGCGCCCTCATCGTGGGCATGGCGCGCTCGGCGGCGGTGTACCTGTTCCCCGAGCTGGACCTGTTCGCGATCTACTTCATGATGGCGCTCGTGCTCCTGTTCCGGCCGCAGGGCCTGTTCGGAGAAATCGAGATGCGGAGGATCTGAGCGCATGTCTCCGCGCGTTCGCGCCGCCGCCGTCCCCGGCACGCTCGCCGTGCTGGCGCTGCTGCCGTTCGTGCTGTCGGGTTGGGTGCTGTTCCTGCTCACCGTGGCGGGGGCCAAGGCGCTGGCGGTGCTGGGCGTGGTGCTGCTGCTGCGCGGCAAGCTGCTCACCTTCGGCCATGCGCTGTATTACGCCGCCGGCGCCTATGCCGCCGGGATGGCGGTGAAGTATCTCAACGTGCGCGAGACCCTGGTGCTGCTCGCCCTCGCGCTGTTCGCGGGCGCGCTGCTCAGCGCGCTGCTGGGGCTGCTGGTGGCGCGCTACCGGGCGGTGTACTTCGCGCTGCTCAATCTCGCCTTCTCGATGGTGCTCTACGGCATCCTGCTCAAGTTCTACTCGGTGACCGGCGGCACCGACGGCCTGGGCATAGCAGAGCCCACGCTCGCCGGCTGGCGCCTGGGTGGCGAGTCCCTGCGCCTCGCCATGTACGAGCTGACGCTGATCCTGGTGGCGCTGCTGGTCTATCTCGCCCATCGCTTTTCGGTCTCGCCGGTCGGCTACGCCCTGCGCGCGATCCGCGACAACGAGGTGCGCATCGAGTACGTCGGTGCGTCGGTATGGCACACGGTGTACATCTCCTATGTCATCGCCGGCGCGCTGGCCGGCGTCGCGGGCGCCCTGATCGGCATCTCGGTGGGGCACATCACGCCCGACCTCGCGTTCTGGTCGCAATCCGGCGAGTTCGTCTTCGTCGCCATCCTGGGCGGCATCGGCAGCGTGCTGGCCCCCGTGGTCGGCTCGATCCTGTTCGAGTTCGTGCGCAACTACGCCTTCGAGATTTCGCCCTACACCTGGCAGATGACGCTGGGGGTGGTGCTGCTGCTGATCATCTTCTTCCTGCCCGGCGGGGTGTGGAGCCTCACGCATTTTGTGACGCGGCGGAGCACCCGATGAGCGCGCTGCTGGAAACCGTCGGCCTGACCCGGTTCTTCGGCGCGGTGCGCGCCGCGGAGGACTTGAACGTGCAGGTGGCCGAGGGCGAAATGCTGGGCATCATCGGCTCCAACGGCTCGGGCAAGACCACGTTCCTGAATCTCGCCACCGGCTACCTCAAGCCCGAACGCGGCCGCATCCTGCTCGCCGGCAAGGAGACCACCGGGCTGCCGCCACGCACCATCACGCGCATGGGCGTGGCCCGCTCTTTCCAGATCCCGCAGCTGTACCTGGGGTTGACGGTGATCGAGAACATGCTGCTGTCGCTCGCCGCGCGCGCCGGCGAAATCGGGGTGTGGGCTCCGCTGCACCAGGCGCAGTGGCGTGCCGAGGGTCTGCGGATCCTCGGGCAGTTCGCCCTCGAGCAGTACGCGGAGCGTTCGGTGCGCGAGCTGCCGGAAGGCGTTCGCAAGCTGCTCGACATCGCCATCGCGGTGGCGCTGCGTCCGCGGCTGCTGCTGATGGACGAGCCCACGGCGGGCGTCAGCAGCGAGGACAAGTTCGAGGTGATGGACACCCTGGTCGCGGTGCTGCGCGGAAGCGGCATCACCACGATCTTCGTCGAGCACGACATGGACGTCGTGCGCCGCTACAGCCAGCGCGTGCTGGTGTTCGACCAGGGGCTGGTGATCGCCGACGGCGAGCCGCACAACGTGCTGTCCGATCCCTTGGTGCGGACGGCGGTGCTCGGTCATGTCTAGTTCAGCACAGCGCACTGCCCCGCGCCTTGCGGGCCGGCCGACCATCCACTCCCTCTCCCCTTGCGGGAGAGGGCTGGGGTGAGGGGTAGCTCACATGACCAACCTGCTCTCCCTGGACAACGTCCGCGTCGCGATCCAGGGCGCCGAAATTCTGCGCGGCGTTTCGCTCTCGGTTGCACGCGGCGGCCTGGTGGCGCTGGTAGGCCGCAACGGCGCGGGCAAGACCACCACGCTGCGCAGCGTGATGGGGCTGCTGCCGCTCGCCGGCGGGCGCATCACCGTGGATGGCGCGGACCTGGCGCAGGTGCCGCCGTTCCGGCGCACCCGGCTGGGCATCGGCTACGTGCCCGAAGAGCGGCGGCTGATCGGCCGGCTGACCGTGGCCGACAACCTGCTGCTGCCCGCCTGGATGGGCGACAGCGCACGCGCCTCGCAGCGGCTGGAATCGGTCTACGGCCTGATGCCCGAGCTGAAGCCGCTCGCCGAACGCAAGGCGGCGCAGTTGAGCGGCGGGCAGCAGAAGATGGTGGCGCTGGCGCGGGCGATGATGAGCGCAGCCAAGCTGCTGCTGCTCGACGAGCCGTTCGAGGGGCTGTCGCCCGGGCTCGGCGAAAAGCTCGCGGCGACCATCCGCGAGGTGCAGCGCTCGGGAGTCTCCGTGCTGGTGGCCGAATCCGATTTGAAGCGAGTCGGCTTCGTCGAGCGGATCTACACGATCGAGCGCGGCGAGATCGTGCAGGAGGCCGCGCCGGCCTGATCCTCCGCGAAGCCCTCTCTCCCCTTGCGAGAGAGGCGCTGGGGCTCCCCTCTCCCCTTGCGGGCCTTGCGGGAGAGGGGCGGGGGTGAGGGGTCACAGCACCATCTGCGTCTGGATCGTCTGCGACAGCAGGCGTCCGCCGGCATCGGTCACGCGCGTTTGCCAGACCATCGTACGCCTGCCCTTGTGCAGCGGTGTCGCCTCGGCGCGCACCACACCGGCCCTGCCCGCGGCGAAGAAATTGGTCTTCGACTCGATGGTGGTCGTGGACGCGCCGGCCGGCAGATTGACGATCGTCCCCACCGCTCCCACGGTGTCGGCCAAGGCCATCAGCGTGCCGCCGTGCAACGCTCCGCCGACCGTGCACAGATTCTCCCTGATCTCGAGTTCGGCGACGACGCGGTCCCGGCCAGCTTCGACTACGCGCAAGCCGAGCAGGCCGGCCAGGGTGTTGCGCATCTGTTCGTTCAATTCGTTCGGCATCATGATTGGGCCCCTTGCACGCGCCCTTCGCTCGAGCGGAATCTCAGGGCTTGAACACGTCCACGGCGATCACCACGGTCGGTTCGTTGCCCTTGTTCTCGGCCCAGTGCGTGACGTCTTTGCCCTCGGTCCAGCTCTCGCCTTCGCGCCGCTGGTGCTGGTCTCCTCCTGCTGCACTTCGAGAGAACGTTATACTAGATTCGGCTCCTGGCTGGTATAGCCAGTGTGTGCGCAGCAACCTCCGGAAAGAGCAACGCCACCCCAGACGGAGTACGCCATGGACGCGCTGAAAGACGGCAGCCACCTCTACGAGGTCGAGCGCCGGGCCGAGCACGCCGCCCGGCCCGGTTTCCGCATCACCGAGCTGACCATCTCGCCGACGCAGAAAGTCCCCTGGCATCTTCACACCAACGTCCAGGACACCTTCTACGTGCTCGAAGGCGCTGTGCGGCTCTTCCTGCGCGAGCCGAAGCAGGAAGTGCGGCTCGGCCCGGGCGAGACCTATTCGGTCGAGGCCGGACGCCCGCACCTGGTCGTCAACGGCGCAGACCGCTCCGCCACATTCCTGGTGCTGCAGGGGATCGGTGAATACGACTTCGTGCCGCTCGCATTGCCGCACGCTCGACCGCAGGGCAACTGAAAGGGCAAGCCGACACAGCGCCCGAGCATCGGAAGAAACCCATGCCAAAGACGACATCATCCCGCAGGGAAATGCTGAAACGGGCGTCGGCCGCCGTCGGCGCCGCCGCCCTTCCCGCCTGGTTGCCTCGCCACGCTCGGGCCGCCAAACCTCGGATCACCGTCTGGATCATCACGTATCTCAACCCCAAAGCCGACGAGATCATTCAGCGGCAACTGGCCGACTTCGCCGCCCAGGCCAGCGCCCAAGTCGACGTGGCGATGGTCCCTGATGCCCAGGCCACCAGCAGGCTGCAGGCCGCGGTGGCCGCGGGCAACCCGCCCGACCTGGCGATGTTCTTCGACACGGACTATTTCTACTATCGATCGACGGGACAGCTGCTCGAGATCACCGACCTGCTCGACGAGATGAAGAGAGATCCCGCCGAGCTTCTCCAGCGCGCCGTCGACGGGGTCGAGGAAGACGGCAAGGCGTATGGCGTGCCGGGGATGATGAATCCTTCGCCGATCCACTGGCGAAAGGATCTGCTGGAGAAGGCCGGCTTGGACTATCCGAGGGACATGCTCGAGTTCGTCGAGGCGTGCAGGAAGATCCAGGAGCCCCCCCACCTGTTTGGCGCCGGCTTCTGCCTCTCGCGAGCCGGGGACGGCGTGCAGAACATCCAGAACCTCCTCTGGCTCTTCGGCGGCTGGATGACTGCGGACGACCGGACCCCAAGCATCGACTCTCCCGGCACCGTGCAAGGGCTGAAGTTCATCGACCGCATGTACCACGTGGACAAGATCATTCCGCCGGCGGCGATCGAGTGGGATGCCACCGGGAACAACGTGGCCTACCAGACCGGCAAGGTCGCGTTCATCTGCAACCCTGCGGCGGTGTACTCCTCGCTGGCGCTCCAGGATCCGGAATTGATGAAGAAGACCGGCTTGTCGGCGTTCCCGCCGGGGCCCGCGGGGACGTACACGATGGGCGGATTCCGCGCCTACGGCGTGTTCACCACGGCCAAGGAGCCCGATCTCGCCAAGGACGCCATGCGTTGGATCATGCAGCCCGATCGCCATGCGCACCTGCTGGAGGCATCCGGCGGTCGCGGCGTGCCGGTCTATCGCCGGCTGGCGCAGAACCGTTTCTGGCGCGAGCACCCGGTGTTCGACGAGTTCCTGAAGATGCCCGAGAACGCCTTCCTGCTCGGGGCCAAAGCGCGTCCGAGCCGGGCGACGTCGGAAGTCGTGAACGCGCACATCATCCCGGACATGGTCCACGACGTACTGCTGAAAGGCGTCGAGCCGGCCGAAGCCGCCAGAACCGCTCAGAAGAAAGCTCAGGCCATCTTCGATCGGCACTACCGGAAGTCGTGAGGGGACAATCGCGGGACCAAGGCTCATGATCCCGGAGGCGCTCGTGCAAACTGATCAACTGATCCGATGATGAGCAGGGCGACACGCACAGCGCTCGCCATCCTTGGACTTGGTTTCCTTGTAGCGGCGTTCACCGCCGAGGCACAAGGCCCGCGCAACATCCCGCGCATCGGTGTGCTCGCATCCTTGGCGGAGGATCGCGCTCCGGAGATGGCCGATGCCTTCCGCCGTGGCATGCGCGACCTCGGCTACGTGCAGGGACGCACCATTGTGATCGAATGGCGATCGGTCGGTGACCGGCCCGAGCGCCTCCCCGCGCTCGCTGCCGAGCTCGTGAAGCTCAAGGTCGATGTCATCGTAGCGCCGAGCAACACGGCAGTGGCCGCGGCGAAAAAGGCGACCGCAACGATCCCCATCGTCATGGTGCTCGCCTCCGACCCGGTTGCCCTGGGATTCGTGGAGAGCCTCGCGCGGCCGGGACGAAACGTCACCGGCCTGACCAGCCAGGCGACCGACCTGACCGCCAAGCGCCTGCAACTGCTCAAGGAGGCGGTCCCGCAGCTCTCCCGGTTGGCCATCCTGGTGGATCCCTCCGAGCCCGATCGTCTCGACCAGGCAAGGCATACGCAGGCCGCTGCGCGTGAATTCGAGCTGGACGTTCAACTCGTGGAAGTGCGAAGCCCGGGCGAGCTCGACGCCGCCTTCGCGGCCGTGACGCAGCACGGCGCGGGTGGCGTGCTCTACGGAGCGAGCGCAATGTTCCTGTCTCAACGGGCACAACTCGCACAGCACGCCCTGAAGCGACAGTTGCCGACGCTGTGTTTCGCGCCCCACTATGTCGAGAGCGGTTGCCTGATGTCCTACTCCGCGGATTTCGTGCGTCTGTACCGGCGTGCGGCGTACTTCGTGGACCGGCTCCTGAAGGGCTCCAAGCCCGGCGATCTTCCCGTGGAGCAACCGACCGAGTTCCGGCTGGCCATCAACCTCAAGACCGCCAAGGCCCTCGGGATGACCATGCCTGCGAACATCGTGACCCTGGCGGA
>Ga0187892_10008191_pt1 | contig 14428 bp, 18 predicted proteins | sample MA1701073metaG_FD_139345 | JGI IMG/M metagenome (GOLD analysis project Ga0187892, IMG submission 139345) | Bio-ooze microbial communities from a basaltic lava cave in the Kipuka Kanohina Cave System on the Island of Hawaii, USA - MA170107-3 metaG ... | reverse complement strand
GAAAGGGAAGCCGAGGCGGCCTTCCTGTCCGTGCCGAAAACCAGGTTTAGAAGTTTCCAGCCGGGCGGAATGCCTCAGCCGTTGTATTCAGTTGTGGGGCTCAGTTGAGCCTGTTCTGGCTAGTGGAATCTGTTGTTCGCTACGGTGTCCTAAGGCTCGCTTCCACAATTTGTCGTGCCAGCTTGTCCGAACATTCGCTCATAGCCTGTCCCAGTGGAGAGGTTGGTGAGCCGTTGCCGCCCAGATGAATCGCACCGGCGCGGCTGTTGATCCAGGTCTGGTTGGAACGAATCGTCTTCTTTCCAACAGACCGAAGCGTCTGAAGAGTCTTCCCACTGGACACGGAGATCACATCGACTTCCACAGCGATCTCTGCCTTGTTAGATTGGCTGTTGACTCGGCCCAGTACTGGCACGGGCAGCCCGTTGTTGGATTGCCGCGTGTCTGCTGCATCAATCCTCCCAATCAGCAGCAGCGAAGCTCCTTGTTTCTTACCGAGATTCAGGGCGGTTTCCCGGTCAAGAACGCCTCCCGGTTTCTCTGGAACGGCACTCTTGACCAGCAGCCCATCTTCACGGATCAGACGAGACAGCAACAGATCGGTGAAAGCCGCGCTCTGTGGAGTTGGTTTTCCCAAGAGATCCACAAAGGGTAGCAAAGCGACTCGCACCGGCTGTTTACTGCTTTGTGTGTTGCCGCCCGATGCAAGCAACAGCACTGCGATCAGAACTGAGCTGATCATTTTCATTCTTCCTCCTTTCTGCTCCGCACAGGAACAGAGGAGGCCGCAGCTCTGGCTACCTTTGTCCTGTACCGGAACCAAACGCTGTGGCGCAGGCAAAAAGGGCCAGGCCGCATCTTCCCACGGAGGTCGTGGGCGCCCTCATGGAGTCACATCGACTCAATGAAAACTCATGAATGCGGTCGTACCACAGGCTCCTTGATGATCTGCGGCGTCTTCCCCGACAGATCTGGAACCGCTTTCCACTCGGAAACAATGAAGTAGGCCAGCCCGGTTCGCACCGACTCGATCAATGCCTCGTTCTCGTTAGCGAGTTCCTTTCCAAACTGCGGAACCGCAGTGCTGTTTTGGTCCTTGCCGAGAAAGTAGCGCGGGCGGGCTGCCGCTTCCGGGGCTCGCACTGCTTTCCGCCGGGCAGCAGGCGCAGCCTTCCCAACCTCTGGTTTTGTTGTTGCAACTTCGGTAAGAGCACTCATCGAGGTGTTCCTTTCTTGGAGCATGTCCGTTGAATTCTCGAACGGTTCCGATGATCACGATGTCCCCCTTGGCAAGGGGGACCACAGGGGGTCAACGGCCCATCCGCTCGACCTCCACTGACCCCTCCTTGACCAAGGAGGGGAAGAAACTCACAGGCAGACACACAGCTCCGCCCCTACTTCCCAAACACGCTGGTCTGGACCAGACCACTACTGCGGTCGCCCAGGATCTGCTGTTCCCAGTACTCGGCCACCAGCAACCCGCTCGGGTTGTGCTCTGATCGTTGAGTCACCGCCAACCGCAGATTGTGCCGGCTGATGATGCGGTCCATGGTCTCGATCCCATTCTTGACCAGGCGAATCTCCCGGACTCCGAAGGCCATGAACTGATACGGCGCGCCCTTCACTGCCTCCATATCGCGAAGTCTGAATGCGGAGACGATGTTCCCTTCCTTGATCTTCTTTACCGTCTCTTCGTCGCGTAGTTTCTGGAGGGTGTGGTTGCGCAGATTGCCGGTCATCAGGTTGAGCGCTTCGGCGAAGCTGCGCTCTGCCGTGGCTGGGGTATAGTTCAGGTAAACTTCCAGGAACCGCCGCACCATGCCTTTCGCCTCCAGCTCCGATGGTCCTGTCTCGCCAGCAGCAGCCACATGGAAAATAGGCTGGCTATCACCGTGAGGTCTGAAAGCCGCACTGACGGCGGTGGCGACACCATCAGGATCCACACGCACAACGGTAGGAGGCTGGACGCGCACAAAGACGGCAAATCCCAGCGAGGCCATCGCGATGACTCCAAACAGAATGGCCAGGAACATCGCACGGTTGGCGTAGGCTCGCAGTAGCCCGTCGTGTTCGTAGTAGCGTGTGTAGGCCAGCTTTTGAGGTCTGTCGGTCATTGCCTCTCCTCCTGGTTGCCTCTCAAACGGCGAGCGATCGCGCCTGTGCTGCGTCCCACGGCATAACCCGTGCCATGCGGAACATGAAAGACGTGAAACTGCCCCGCGGCAGCAGGCCTCGCTGCAGTCGCTCCTCCACTTGCTCCGCTTGCTGCTCCTGACCCTCCTGAGGCTGCAGGCGCCACGCTTCGGCTCCACCCGCCTGCTGCGCCGGCCGCCGCGCCGACGGCGGCGTTCACCGCGGTGAACGTGGCCGCAATCATCGTCACCATAGTCGCTCCGACGTCGCCTCGGACAATTCGGCTGGCGATAAATGGAATCAGCGCAATTGCCAGCGAATAAATGACACTGACCAGCCCGACGAGCGTGTTGGCGCCCAACCCGTAGAATTGCCCCATAAAGCTCTGATCAGCCGTCAAAGCTGAAACTTGATCGATGTTCACTGCGGACAGGAGTGCACCCAGGATGGCGTAAAGGACCCCCCAGCCGTTGAAGATCATCAGATTGATGAGATAGGTGCGGGCAATGTGGGTGACACCCAGAGCTGGATAGAGACCCAATACAAGTGGGCCCACGACGTACAGGATCGATCCGTACATGGCATAGAAGAAGGCGAAGATCGTATAGGTAATCGGATACAGAATGTAACCGACGAGCATCGTCACGACGTTGAGAATGGCGGAAATTGTCATCGTCAGCAGGTCCCAGCTGATCACTGACCCATTGGCCAGCCAGTGCTGATGCAATTGCGCGATCCAACTTCCGAGGACATCCGTCTGTCCCATGGCGGTCTCGATCATGCGAGCGACATCGTTGAACATCCCATTGAAGGTCCGGAACACTCTCGAGTAGGCAAACAGACCCAATCCCATCGCCACATACTTGAGCAGTGTAACTCCCAATAGACGGGAGTCCCCGCCCCGCGCCCACGCCTGATAGGTCCCGAAAAGCAGGCAGGCGAGCAGGAGAGCGTTGGAAACGTTTAGGATGGTAGGCATCATGGCCGTTGCATCAATGCCGTTGAGGGCTCGTTGTAGTGTCAGCTCATAAAAGAACATGGGAACCTCCCCATCAGCGCGGCTGCAGTACCTGATTCACATCGCCACGAGTGCGGGTCGTGGTTGTGACGCCAAACTTCATTTGAGTGCTTTCATGAGCCAGTTGCGCTGACCGTACCCTCATCAATTCCGCCAGTGCCCACTGGGTGTAAGCATTAGAACGCACCAGCCAGGCGGCAGCTTCCGCCTCAATCAGTGGCACGCTGCCCGGCGTGGCACTGCCAAGTTCCTGGCCGATTCTCTCTGCAGCTTGCAGTTGGATTTCAGCCATCGCATCGATCTGGATGGCCCGCTTCATCGCCCCCATCGCAACGGCGTCGTTGATGTCGATCAGATGCCTTCGCTCCGGCGGCGCATCGGCTGGCACCGGAACGCTCTGGTATACCGCTGCATATTCACCTGTGACTTGGCCCACGCTGTCTGGGTTTGCCGACAGCAGCGTCCGTTCCAAACTGACTGGCTGCGGCAAGGTGGCGCTCTGAACGTTCACGTAAATGAGGTTCCGAAGCTGTGAGACCATGCCCGTTACCGTTCCAACTAGAGCTCTAGCCCGGTTGATCGCCTCCTGCGGCCAGATCACCTCCCGCTGGTAGCGATTGATCTCATCCTGGATGCTGCGGATCTCGTCCAACGGGCCGCCAATGACGGTCTTCAGGAGGTCCGCAATCGTTCCAAGCCCAGCGCTCAAGATCGGACAGCAGGGGTCTGGCAGGATCTGCCCATGAATGTGGTGCTGGGACAATGGGACCAGAACCAGCAGCAATATCAGCCACAAGGCTCGCTTCCTGGTCCAACCAACGATTTTTCTCAGGCGTTGCCTCATCGGTCCTCCTTGCCGCCACTGCGTCTTAGATTCCCAACCGCTAGAGGGTCGTGGAGAACTGTTCGCCGAAACCCGTCCCCCCTTGGACAAGGGGGGACTTCAGGGGGGTTTGGGGCTGGTGGCTCCAGACACTCAACTCTGGCCCGTCAACCTCTTTCACTTCTCTCTCACGAGGTTGTTAATGGTTTCCCGCATCTGCGCAGCCAGCACGACATCTCGTTTCAGCAGCGCGTTCCGATGCGCCAGCAGCGCAGCTTCTTGCCGGAGTTGCGCCGCAATCATCCTTTGAATCATGGCTTGAGTCTGGACGGCAGCCACAATGCCCGCAGCCGTCAAGAACGGCGCAGCCCCTGGCGCAGACTCCGGCTCTCGGATCTTCTCTTCGATCTCTCTGGCGGCATTGAGCGCTACTCCAACGGTCGCTTCGTGCGTGTTCAGGTTCTTGAGACTGGAGAGTGCCAGCGCGTCATCGACATCGATCAGTGTCCTATCCAGCGGACCCGCGTCTCCCGGGGCGGGAATGGCGCCGTACACGCTCCGATAAGCCATTCCCAGTTGGTTGAAATCCAAGCTTGCGCTTCGGATCAGGCTTTCCAATTGCTGCGACGCCGGCAGCGTGGCACTGTTGACTGGGCGGCTCAGCACCTGTGCTATGAGGGCGTTGAACGTGTCCCTCATCCAGTGAGCAAATCCGCGTGCTGCTTCGATCGCGTTGCGCGGGAACAACACGAACTGGTAGTACTCGTTAAACCAACGGGTCAACGTCCTAATCTCGTCGAGGAACTTCCCAATCTCGTTGCGAATGACGTCGTAGATGGACTGGAGCAAACTGACGATTGTGGCAAGGCCCAAGCCAAGCTGTCCTCGGGCTGGAAGTGGAAACAACAATGACGCCACCAGAGCCACAACCAGAACAGCCACGATGCCTTGGGAAAGTCCGCTGTCCCTCGACAGAACGGTTGCGAGCAGTTTCATAGACCACCTCCCACGGCTTGACGCCTGCTTCCCGATGGGTGAAATGCACTCCGCTCCTGCCACGCCGCTGTCACTTCGCCTGAAATCTCTTCTGGAAGTGGCGGTAGGTTGGCGAGTCCTTGCGGGAACAGTCCCGCCAGTTCCCGGTACAATTTCAGCAGCGGTTTCTCCTCCTTCTTGAGAAACCAGTGACGGTAAGCCCGCTCGCGGGCAAAGGTGGTGCACACCCAGTAGTCGACCGGCGTGGGAACCACCCGAATTCCCTGGGTCTTTTCTGCCTTCTCACCAATCATGAGTAGCATCTGGGCGCTTTGGCCTTTGCACGGAGCGCTGAACTGCTTGATCTGCTCCAGGCAGGCTTCATTCAGGTGCAGGTGCTGGACAAGTGCGGAGAAGTCCCCCTGGTGCTGCCCGATCAACTTGGTACTGACATTCTTGAAAATGGCTGGGCCATGCGGCCGAGGCGCTGTCGGCGTTCCCACGAAGTCTTCCAGCGTTTGGGAGATGCCCCAAACCGAAGCCTGTCGTTTTCGGGCACATCGGAACAGTTCCACAACCTCCATCGCCAGGATCTTGGAATCGAGCAGCGCCCACGCTTCGTCGAGGACAATGATGCCCGGCCGGCCACTCTTACCGGACGACCGCTCCGCCATAGCGTTAGCGATCAGCAGGCTCATCGCATTCTCCAGCCGTGGATCGCTGCTCAACCCTTCAACATTGAAAAACAACCAGCCGTTGTCGAGCCGGGCTGTGGTGTGACGGTCAAACAACCGGGTATACATTCCGCCCTCGCCCGTCCACATCCGGAGCTTGATAGCGGCCAGTTGCGCTTCGTCGACAACCCGTTCCAGCTTCTCTCTACCAGTCCAAGTGGAAAGGGTCTGGACCAGATCTGTGTACGTCGGCGTTGGGTTCGAAGGGCGTGACGCACGTCGCTTGTAAGTAGCCACGATGGCTTCGCTCAGGATCTGGTCCATCAACTCTGAGTCTGGACCGGGATGGTCGCCAATCATGTAGCGGGTGAGATTCTTCAGAAACGCCACTTTTTCTCGCATGGGTTCGCTCTGGCCCCGCTCTAGGTCCCAGGGGTTGATTGTCTCGGCGGAGTCCAGACTCATCTCAATCACCCGGCCACCCATCAACTCCACCAATGCCTGGTAAGAGTCACCTCGTTCAATAATGCAGATCTGGGGACTCGAACGCGCCGCCATGAGCAGAAGCTGTTGGGCAAGGAAGGTTTTCCCGCCGCCGCTTCCGGCCATAATGAGGACATTGGCATCGGCCAGTGACGGGTCGAATACAGAAAAAGGAATGAGTTGCTGGAATGGAGTTTCGACCAGCATCAAGGGGGAAGCCCGCATTCCGGTCCACGGGAGTTCGATAGGCATGAGATCCGCACCGTTGAGCGTGAGGCAGTCGTGTTCCCCCTGATTCGGTTCAGCCAGGCCGGGAAGCGAGCCAATGAAAATGCGCTTTTTGGCAAGCGTCTCTGTCATGGCTCGGGCACCTGCCATGCGTCCGATAGCGTGGACGATTCTTTGACGCCTCTCAGCCAGGGTGTGCCGAGCTTCTTCGTACTCACGCTCGGTTCGGATTGGCATCGATGTCCGAACGCCGATCTGTAAACTCACCTGGCAGGTCTTCAGAGAACTGGAGACCACCTCTTCCAGGACTCGCATGAGTTGCTGCTCCGCCACGTGAGCGTCGGGATTGAAACGGTAGGCGTTGTTGATATCGCGCTGGGCCGCCTGCATTTTCCGCAGTCGCGACTTGTAGGTACGGATGACCCTGGCCTGATCGGGAACAGAAAACTCGACACTAACGACCAAGGGGACATCCTGGATCATCAGCTCCCGCATCAAACCCGGAAATGTTGCATCGGGTAGCTCCTTCAAGCTCAGGAATGAATAGAGCAGGCCGTTGATCTTAAGAAAGTCGTCGCCTTCTTCTTCAATGCTCACATTGGCAACCTGGCTCCGCGGACTCTGATATGCGGGCGACTCGGCTCGCCCTCGGAGGGAGCTCCGATCATCCGTCAAAGGAGAGAGGGCACGCTTTAACTCCAGAAACAGATCGTCGCCACTCATTCTCCGGCTCTGGATACCGGTGGCCTCCAGTGACGACTCCACACCCGCCAACAGGCCATTGAATTCCGAAAGTAGAGTCTCGTGCTCCCTCGCGGTCCTTTCGAGGCACTTCGTCGCGGAAAGGTTCCAGCCGCCATTCAACCATCGAGGCCAAGCCGAGTTTGCTTCCCGGTGGGGCTTCAGTCGCGGATCCCAGATGAAGTAGGCGTGGAGCAAATCGCGGACATAGGCACCCACTCGCTCTTTCTGCGTCCACTGCGCGACCCGAACACGATCCAACGCCTGGACATTCGGGTTCGGGTTGGATTGAAACTGGTTGTAGCGCGGCAGCAAATCGCCCAAACCCTCAAGGATCTCGAACCTCAGTTGCAGCCGCATCGCCACCTCCGGCAGGCTGCGCAGCAGCGCTTCCAGCAGGCTCTTTACCAAGCGACGCTCATCGCCCGAGGAATAGAACGAGTGAATGCCGCCCAGTTCATAGCCGGCCACGAAAGCTCCGCTCGTTCGAACCATCACTCCGTCCAGAAAATCGCGCACCGGAAGCAGTTCCGAAAAGGCTGGACTGCGCATCGAAAGTTCATGTTGAGTGCGGGTGGTCACCGCCATCGGTTATTCCTCCAACTTCAGGTAAGGTGTCGTCTGTCCCCGGTCGGGTTCAAGGCAGCAAAACACCCTCGGTTTGAAGTAAAACGCGAGCCAGTCGCCCAGATACCCTCGAGGCTTGCCGTATTTGAAGAGAATCAATAGCGGAATGCTCAGTACCGGAACGCCATACTGCAGCAGCAGGCTCATGGGAATTCCCGCGAGCTCGCGATCCATGAATCGGCCAACGATGTTGGACACTACGGCCAAGATCATCACGACAAACAGATCCTCCAGCTCCAGGTAGAGCAGCGTCACCCGCGTTTGAAGGTTGCGATAGACAGGTGTGGATTCCATAGAAGCGTTAGGTGCTAGGTGTCGGGTGCTAGGTGTCGGGTGCCAGGTGTTAGGAGTCAGGAGCAACTGCAAGCGTCGCCTACATGTAAAACGCTGGATTCCATTTATTTGGCAAAAGGGTGATGGCTTACTGGCACCTGACACCCGACACCTACTAGCTCACTCCCCCTGTCCCTTGAGCCACAAAGAATTCCGCCAACCGCAGCAACCCGGAGGCCATGAAGCAACAGCCGGCAGCCACGAAGTTCCTTAGATAGCTGTGACCGATGTGCACGCGTTCCAGAATCCCGCCGAAGTGAATCACGCCCAACGCGACCTGAGTTGCGCCGTACAGCGGCAGAATGACATTGGCGATCCAGTTGGTCAGATTAAGGAGCGCATTCCAAAAGAGGTCGGGGTTGCTCCAAGCCAGTTGGGAGGTAAATGTCTCCATCATTCGCAGCAGCCCGGAAGCCATCAGCGCCAGGAAGCCGCCGTACATCCACTGGTGGTAATCCCTGCCCTTAGAAAAGCAGACGACGGCAAACGAAAAGAACAATCCCGCCAGCGTTGGTAGGATCACGTTCCCCGACCAGTTAGCGAGGTTGAGCAGTCCCGTATAGAAATCCATGGGTCGCTCCGCTCCAGTGGCGAGTGGAGAGAAAAGCGTGGGCTGGTGAAACGCTGGGGTGTGTTCTCCATGCGTTCCGCATCACCTCTCTCAGCACTCAGTACTCGGTGCTCCTTACTCGCCCCTCACCACTCGTCACTAGCTCTACATCATTGCCACCACCAACTGCCACAGCGCCGAGACAGTCAGAAACGCCATCGAGCAAGCCACCAGACGCAACCAGGGACGGGCGGGGGCAAAGTTCAGGATCGCTCCAATGATCGCGAGTGCTGCCGCAATAGGCATGATCCTTCCAGCCAGGTAGTTCCACAGACTGTCGAGCACGTCAGCCAGGGCCAGCTCTCCGCCTGAGTTGAAACCGCTCATCAGGCTCAAAGTCGTCGGAATTGCCAACAGGAACATCGCGGTCAGTACGGACTTCAAGGGAGTGTTGCCTTCAGCAGCGTCCAATACAGCCCGAATCACAAAGCAAGCTGCCAACGTCGGTACCAGCCGTGCCAACACCATCTCCTGAATGAACGACAAGACGACGCTATAGATATTGCTCACCCAGTCGGTAGAGACGCCCCCGCTTGGGACTGGAACGCTCAAACCTCGCCCAGCCAGAAAGCTCAGCGTTGAGGCAGAGTCAAAAATACCGTTGCCCAGAACATAGATTTGGTAAATCCGCCACCGATGATGAAGTTGGTCCCACCCTCCCGCCGCAGACTGATGCCCGCCAACACCAGGCACCCGGCCGCAGCCAACGGTGCCAGGTTCAGCAACAAGTGAATAATGTCCAACAGCAGTTGTGGAATGGGCATGTGAGTGTACGGGCCTTTCACTCGGCAATCGCCAATCGGCAATTATGAGACTCCACCTGTGCCCTGCAGAATCCAGAACTCCAACAGCCTGATGATTCCCGAAACCGCCAGCAGCCCAAGTCCAACCACGCCATACCGGAGGAAGGTACGGCCCGCAGCGTAGCTAACAATTCCTCCGAGCACGGCAACGCCGGCTCCAACCGGAGCGATAACATTGCAGACCCAATTCACGAAGTTCAGAAACGCGCCCTCAGGCTGCGCGCCTGTCTGGCCCTGGACAGCAACGTTCACCTGCGGCGCTGTGCCGAGGTTCTGGGCAACCAGAGGAAATGCGGCAAGAGAAACCAGCAGCCCCAGCACAGAAAACCAGGCTGCCGATTTTTGCGAAGGCGTGAGTCCGATCATGGAAGTTCCTCCTGTGTCTGTGAGGTAGGTCAGAGTTGCCAGCCGATTCCGAATCGGATCACTCGCTGGCTGACATCGAATCGAGCAGGGAGGACAATAGGGCAGGAGTCAGTTCTTCGCAAATTGGCGAGCGCGTCGAGAAGGAAGGAGGGAAGGCGTGAGTTTGACTCTTCAGTCCTAGGCGAGAAAACAACGTGAACGGTTGCTCTAGCTCTTGAGCTTCAGCAGACGTGATTCCAGGGACAGCGGCTCAGACGGCAGCACGTTGAGCCGCGCAAAATCCGGATGGAGAGGATTGATCAGATAGTTGGATTCGGACGGCATCAAGGCCGAAGGGACAGTCAAAACCAAGGAAGATCGGGCAACGATCCACTGCTCACCAAGCTCTCGAGTAGAGTCTGAAGCCGGGAACGCCCGCCAGTCCCGCGGTAACTTGTTTAGGGGAACCATGGGAGGCACGAGTTCATTCGGGATCTCAGCTGGACACATGACGTACAACCGGTTGATATCTTGCAAGGCGTTAGCCTTGATTCGAGTAAGAACCTCAAGAAATGCCATCGGCCGGGACTCGGAGGCATATGCCATCAAAGTGCCCAGCCGATTCCAGCGTCCCGCACTGAATCGGCCTCCTTCTCCGCTGTAGGGCTCTGCAGCATGAAGCTTCCTCGACAGCCGGTAGATGATCATGCGTAGACGTTATATTCAATCCCGTTGAGCTCATTTTCTACCTGCCGGGCGCCCTCTTCCGTTTCCAGCAGTGTCAACGGGGCCACGTTCCCAAGCGTGGTGCTGGGATGCCGCAGCCAGATCACTGCCTGTTCCTCGCTACCTAAAACCTGGACAGCTTTGGCGTACACCCGAGCAAGCCGATACAATCGATCACTCTCGTGAGCGGCCAGTGTTCTGGAGGCTTGGCGCCGCGCCAAGGTCCGAGGAGCTACCGCAAGGTACCGAGACAGGTCTTTCCTTGAAAGTCGCAGGCGCTCTTTAAGCGACTGAGCAGCTCGATAAGGAAGCCCCGATCGAATGAGATGGACGGCGCGACCGCGGCGAAACTCCTCCACAACGTGAGCCCCCAACGCCTGCCTGCCACCCAGCGCATCCGCTGGACTGAAATTTTCGGATGATGACATGCTGAGTTCCTCCAAGGGCAATTTGGCAACTCCTAGTATGCCAAAATACCTAGGCCTTGTCACTGAGAACCTTCTTGTTGGCCTAATTCCCAGGGAGAGCTCCTGGCTCATCGCATTCTTGCGAGTGACCGGTTACTCGCCGGCGCGCGCGGCTGATTTTTGAGGGGAAGTATCTATATCTACAGGGACTGCGCTGAGCCGCTCCATGGCTTTCTTGAAATCTTGCTGGATTAGCGCAATGCCCTGGCCATTCCCAGTCCTTCTTAAGGCGAACCGCTTAGCGGCCTCACAAATCGCTTGGATGTCGGCATGCGAAAGGCCTTCCGAGTGAGCTGCAAGCCAATTCAAGTTAGACGTCGGCGACAACGGCATTCCTTCGAGACACCTCGTGAAGAGCCGTTTCCGAAGGCGCATCGAGGGGAGGCCAATTTGGACTTTTTCGGAGAACCGCCCGCCTCGCAGCACCCGTGGATCGATACGGTCCAGATGATTCGTTGTGCCGATGAGGAAGACCTCGGCTTGGGGGGACAGGTTGCTGATTTCAGTCAAGCACTGTTCCACAAGCTGAACATCGTGCTGACTGAGATGAGCACCGTCCGTTCGTGGCAGCAGGCCATCGATCTCATCAAAAAAGATAATCGAGGGCCGCTGCTCTCGCGCTCGTTCGAACAAACCAGCGAGCTTCTTGACCGATTCGCCGACTTGCCCGCCCAGCACGTCTGAAGGAGTAATTGGATAAAAACTTCTGCGTGTTTGAGTAGCAATCAATCTCGCCAGCAGGCTCTTGCCTGTTCCTGGAGCGCCGACCAGCAGAACTCCGCTAGGCGGATGAATCTTCCACTGCAGCCCTGAACTTGGATCGTTCAGCAGTCCGACCAGTTCCCGTAATTCCTGTTCGGTCTCTGTATCAATGACAACATCACGCCATTCGACGGGCTCCAGCAGCGGACGATCCTTGCCGCCCATCGCATCCAAGGCAGTCCGCAGATCTTGATCTTCAATCTTCCGCCCCGTTTCGGCCGCGATCACTGCCGCCCGATCCACTACCGCACGCAGTTTCGCCGCGCTGAAGCCAGGAGTGCGTGCAGTCAGCCGACCGAGCTCGCTCACTCTCGATGGCCTTCCCGACAGCAGCGATTCCAGAATCTTTCGCCGCGCCGCCTCGTCCGGCAAGTCCACTCGGATTGTGAGGTCAAACCGCCCTTCACGGATCAGGGCTGGATCGAGGCCATCTAATAGGTTCGTCGCCGCCATCAACACAAATCCGGGCAGGCTTCGATACTGGTCGATGCACTGCATCAGCTGTACGACCGCATCGTTGCTCGCCTTTCGCCCCCCACCCGGATCACTAGCTGGGACCTGCCTGGACGCACCGAGGCCATCTATTTCATCAATGAACAACAAGACCGGCCGCTTTGCCGCCGCGTTTTCAAAAAGCCTCCGGATGTTGCCTTCAGTGGCTCCTACCCACATGTCCTTCAACGACGTGGGTGACACATACTCATAATGAAGGCCAAACTGCCCAGCCGTGGCCTCTGCGAGGAAGGTCTTCCCGCTTCCTCGCGGTCCGTGCAGCAGGATGCCGTTCTGTACCACGCCGTACTTCCGATATCGCTTCGCGTCGAGCCTTGATTGAACCAGTTTCCGAATCTCCGCCTTTGTTTCCTCCAGGCCGCCGACGTCACTAAACTTCAGGCTTACCCTAACGCCAATGCCAGCTGGCAATGCCGCTGGGTTTTTTGGAACCGCATTCCTTCTCTTAATAATGATAGTTGTGAGCAACGCTAAACCTAGGACCGAATAGGCCAGGACAACCGACTGCTCTGTTCGCCGACCTCCTGAAGCGTTCAACATTTTCAAGAGCCACAGGATGGCCACAGGATAAGCAATCCAGAGAAGCACCAGCTGTCCGCTCTTTGTCAGCAGGCTGGATCGCCCCCATCTCCAAGCCACCAGAGCCGCTAGACACACAGCAGCCACAGAGGCATCCACACGCAGCCACAGAAGTGCCATGAGCCCCGCTGTCATAAGCAGCAGGCCAATAAGTACCTGGCGCGATCTTAAGAGTCCGGGGAAAGTCGAGTAGAAATGGTGGGCGAGATGAGAAAACATGTGACTTCGCCCTGCGGCAAGCGGTTTTACGACAGCTCTGCTTGTTGCATGGTGTCCTGTGTAAAGCCTAGCACAGGCTACAGCCGGACGTGAAGGGTGTAGCGAATGCCATCCTGAACGGCGCTGCAGGCTGCGTCGGCCGTTCTCCGAGGTGCACGATCTTGTCGTCCTCCAGATTCCCGAGGAACTGCCCAGCCCAGTTCAGGTGCCTGATTCGTTCAGGCAAAAGCCCCATGAGACGAACTATGGTCGCGTCCGTTGCCACTGGGTCCTCGCCAATCACCAGCACTCCCAGCTTTCTAGTGTCGCCGTGGAGCGGGCCGTTCCCTTCCATAGCGAGAACGCCATCGGCGATAACCAAGTTGACGGAGACCGTCGAGCAGATGTCCACGATGCTTTCATGGATGCCCCGCCAGTGAAGCAGGTTCTTGGGCCAGCCGTATTTCATTCCAGGAACAATCCCAAACATGTTCTTCATACTCAGGCTCACCCCGGCCCAGTGATGAGTCTTCACCTTGGGCATGGAAACGATCACGTCTGCCTCCAGCACGGATCGCGGAAGCCACAGATGGCCCAGGCCCGTAAGGTTCGAGCTCAACCGAACTTTCATCAGTTCGTCCCGATTCAGGTCCACGAATCCTATCCCAGTTTGCATGAGCGCCTGATTCATCCCGCTTTCGTGGAGGACGAGCTCTGTATCCCGTTGGTGCCCCGGTCCTTCCCCCACAAGAACCTGCTTGGCTCCAAGCCGCAGGAAACACTCAGCGGCGGCGGCGACCACCATCGGGTGGGTCGTGACTTCTTTGCCGGAAACAACATCGACGAGATTGGGTTTGAGAAGCACCGATTTGCCGCGCATGTCCAAGTCAAAGAGCTTAAGGCCCCGCATCATTACCTCGACAACCCGCTTGGAGTAGGAATCTACTTTGAGCACTGCCACGCGCGAGTGTCGCGGCTTCCGCTGTCTTGGGAGCCGCTTGTCATACAGCAGCCCTATTCCGAGGGAAGCTCCGGCTCCAGCAGCCAAGCAGCTTCCAAGCATCCTCCTCCTGTCCAGTTTCCATCTTGCATCCATGCTCCACCGACCGATCAACTTCTTTGCAGTCCTTCAAGAGATCCAGGGCCGTTACTGCTGTGACCCGTGAGATTGCAGCACCGCTGGACGTTCTGCCGCCGCTTCAACTGTAAGGCAGGCCCATTTTGCAGCCACCGAGGCGTATCCCTCATTGCTTGGTTTGCGAATTCAGATAAATGAATATCACGCTTGCTCCGGCTCTGCGGTCAAGTGCTTGTAAGTAATCGTGGTGGTGTTGAGACAGGCCTTGGTGAGTCGCTCAAACAAGTTGGTTTCCATGGTTCGCCGGTTCAG
>Ga0187892_10008187_pt1 | contig 14435 bp, 11 predicted proteins | sample MA1701073metaG_FD_139345 | JGI IMG/M metagenome (GOLD analysis project Ga0187892, IMG submission 139345) | Bio-ooze microbial communities from a basaltic lava cave in the Kipuka Kanohina Cave System on the Island of Hawaii, USA - MA170107-3 metaG ... | reverse complement strand
TCCGTTGCGGATTTCGAATTCTTCGTCCTTGCCACACATCTCGCCATCACAGCCCCCAGGTTATTCACTGAAAGCATCCTTGCGGCCGAGCCGCGCGCGCCAAGCCCGGGTCGAGCAATGAGATCCTCATCTGAATTCCTATCCCATGCCTGACCTGAGAGAGACCCCGAATCGCCTCTCAGGGGCCATTGGCTGAGAACTGCGCGAATAAAGGTCCATGCTTGTCCGTCTAACGATTTGAAAGGGCTTGATGGCATTCCCCGCACGGCGCATCGTTGTGGAGCAGAGGGGGGAGGTCGTCACGATTGGCCCATCAAGTCGGACGCTGAGGGGTTCGGAGCGCACCTCAGAGGAGGCCTTGCACGAGCCGCAGATTCTCGCACCCCGGATAGGACGGAGGGGATTTGGCCTCGGCTCTATGATCCCCTCGAGCACCCTGTGACTGATCGGTTTTGGATTCCGTCTCCGGGAAGGTGGGATCTCAGGGCGGCGGCGTTCGCCAGGAGCGGCCGGGCCTTCGGTTACGTCACCTTCGGGAGGGAGATCGAGGTCTTCCGTCCTATTGGCGTCCAAGTGGCGCCGCGCAATCCTTAGGACGAGCGCGAACCATTTTCCCACGTGGAGTGACAGACTGACTGAACGCCATCGACGGGACACATGAACCACATTCGAAAGGGAGGATGCCGGGAGCGAAATATCGTGGGAACAAATCCAGGGAGCTGAGTAGGTGACTTGACCCCCCCGCTGAGGTGAGACCGCGTTCCAATTCTAGGGAACCCAAGAGGGAGGAGGAGGTTCATGAAGAATCGTTGGATCGCCGCCATCGGCATGGCTGTATTGACCGTTGGAAGCACGGCATGGGCGCAGGTCCCAACGCCGACGGTTCCAACGACGACGATTCCGGGAATTCGCCCGACGATCCCGCCGGTCGTGGAGGTGTTTGTCGAATGTCCATTGAGGACCGTAGCAACAGCAATAACGACTCCCATCCCCGCGCCCTGGTGGACGACAGGTCAAACGGGACTACCATTGAAAAACGTGAGAGTTGATATCATTGGAGGCAGAAATACCCTTCGCTGTGACTACGCGGCGGCCTGGGTTGGTGATTCTACGTTGGGAGTGGTGCGGCTTTTCCCAAAAGGAACGACCGTGTGTAGACCCGTCCCCGCAAAGGGCTTCTCGTGCCGTTGACGCTCAGGCGGGTTTTTTTCGGACGCCTTAAGTGTGTGGCCATCCAGTCATGAAAGATGCAACCTCTTTCGAACACTTTCGAGCGGCACGACGGCGTTATGGACAGGTACCCCCGAGAGGAGGTGATTGGTAGGACGCAGATGGCCGAATGCGGCCGGAATTGCGAACGAGAGTGAATTCGATGTTCCACAGTGTCCGTTGCTCAGAGAACACGAAGAAGGAGGTAGAACGATGAAGGGAAGGATCGCGGTGCCAATGCTCCTGGTCATCGGCATGGCGTTCGTCAGCACGCACGCCTTTGCCGCGTTTCAAGTCACGGGGGCTGCACTGAGCGCCGCTCCCGCTACATTCGAGGGGTGCTGCCCGGCGAAGATCAGTTTTTCCGGCAGGATTACAGTGAACGAGAAAGGGACAGTTCGGTACACCTTTACGAGGAGCGACGGCGCCACGGCTCCGGCGCAGAGCCTCACCTTTGACGCCCCCGGCTCAAAGCCCGTAAGCACGACCTGGACCTTGGGAGGTGCGAGCTTGCCGACATTCAGTGGCTGGGAGGCGATCAAGATCCTCTCGCCGAACCCGATGGAGTCCAACAAGGCGACGTTCCGAGTGACCTGCCTGTTCCAGGATCCCGCAGCGCTCGGTGTGAAGTTCCAGGTCCTCTCGAAGGACCCGAAGTGGCCCACGCAAGGGAAGATCCGGATCACCGGCGAGGTGAAGAATGTGGGGAGCACGCCGTTCCAGGCTGACCCGAGGCAGGCAGTCGCCGCATTGACTGAAACGGCCCCTGGCGCGCGGCCAGTGACGCGCGCGCAGCAGAACATCGGGAACCTCGCTCCAGGCGCCAGCCTCACGCTCACCTACGAGCGGGACTGGAATACGGCCACAGAGTTCCCCCCGACCTACGGGCTCCAGATCACCTACGACCCGGATATCTACCTGGATGCCAACAAGAAGAACGATGACTGTAACCAGAAGAACAACAAAGCCCAGTTGACGGGCGCCCAGATCAACAGCGCCTGGCCGAAGTAACAACAGACTGTGAGGGGGCGGCTAGCCGCCCCCTCGGCTCTCACGCGACAATGGAGGCTATGATGAAGACTCGAACCTTCAGAATGCTGACCGTGACCGTGGTGGCCATAGGACTGATGACAGTTGGTGCCCTGGCAGCCAGGGCAGCGGACGATCTCGCGCTGGTGAATCTGGCCCCTCCCGGGGGGAACGTTCCGGGCGTGACGGCGGGTCCCATGGGCCCCGGGAACTCCGTGCAGGCGACGCTACGATACGCTCTGGAGTCGGCGGCCAAAGGGAAGATCGGGGTGTACACGGCGGGGGTCGCCGGCAACCCGCCTCACACGGGGGTGGAGATCCCGGTCGTCGTGGACAAGGGGAAGGGAGAGGTCAAGACCCGCTTCTCGGTGAAGTGCGCTCCGAGCTCGCCCGCGGCCACCCCGATCGTGAAGCTCCGGTACGCGCTGTTTCAGGTCGATGCAGGCGGGGCCATCGTGAAGACGCTGGTCGAGAAGTTCCAGACGGTGCAGTATAGGTTTCTCTGCGGACAGACGCCCCCTCCGGCGACCGTGCCCCCCGCAATTCAGCCCCCCTCACCGAAAAGGCTTCCCGACATCACCAGCCGGAAAGGGATCACCATCGGTGGCGCGGTGGGCGGGGCGGGTGGCAAGTTCTCGCCTTGGGGTGGAACCATCACCCTGACACAGGCGGATTCGTTTCTCCAATCCGGCGGGAAGTGCGCGTTCAATATCTCCTACGACATGGTGAATCTGGGACCAGTCCCGACGAGCCCGGCTTTTGCCAACTACCTGCGCACGAACGTCGAAGTGGTGAGTCAGCAGACCGGACTGGCGCTCAACGCCGGGGAGACCAAGCAGGTCAATACTCAGGCGTACTTGGCCCCTAGCACGCCCTTCCTTGCCCTGGTACTGGACAAGGATACCGTGGTGGCCGAGTCCAACGAGGGCAACAACGCGTTCCAGGTGAAAATCGTCCTGCAAGCGAAGTGCGAGAAGTAGCTCGAGGACAAAGACCCATGGGGGGGGCGGGCTTTCCCGCCCCCTCGGCCCATCGCCAGAAACTGACCAAGTGGAGGAACGACCATAACAGCGAGTTGGGCGCCTCACAGGCAACGAGGAGCGTCCACATGGCCCATGTGGACGCGATCTTGGTCTCTTGGTCCAATATCGGCATCACAGTGCGCATCCCGAAGAGTGCGAAGCTCACGCCCGGCAACAATTACTACGTCGGCATCAGCGCCCAGGGCGATTCCAGGTGGCTGAGCAACATCAGCCAGACCTTCCGACTGGAGCGGCGCCGGTAGCTGTTCGGGACCTCCGTGTCCTCGCACCCAATGTCGAGGTGGACATGATGATCCACGAAGGAGGAGTGTAATGATTCCATGGAGGTACCTATTCACCATTGCTTTCGCGCTCGCTATGCTTGGCGCGGCACTTCCGGTGAAGGCACAATCCCCGGTATCTCTCCAAATCCATCGCCCCACGGGTCCGTTTCCAACAGTCGAGGGAGGGCAGACCTATATCATGAAACAGGGCTCGACCCTTGAGGTGAGGATCAATGTCGATGGCTCAAATCCGCGCTTCCATCCGGATAATGTTGAAGCGGTCTGGGTGGGCGAACAGATGAGGTCCGCTGAATTCCCCTCTCGCATCGGTCCGCGCGTGTCAATCCTGCCCACGAGCGGCGGCGTGCGCCGCACCGCGGTCAGCCAGCCAATCAGCCTTCCTGCGGATCTTTTCTCATGCGGGAAGCATGCCCTGCGGGCTGTAGCAGAGTTCAGGGGGACGGGGGCGGGCAACGTTGCGTCTCCTGAGCCTGCAACGAAAGTATACCGTGACTGTGGTCCGCCCGCCCTCGACATTCATGCGCCGTCCGGAGGGGCCTGCATCAGGCCGGGTGCTGGCATTGATCTGCGGCTGACCGCCACCGATGACATCGGGGTCAAGAGCGTCACCCGGGACCTCGGGGCTTTGGGGCGGCAACGTCGCGACCTCACCGCCCTGGAGCGGAGTTTTGCCTACAATGAACGACCTGCCGTGGGGGACCCACATCGACAGGGCGTGATAAGCGCTGGGTTCGAGGCGGAGGATTGGGTCGGGAATCGAAGCGCCAGGGGCCTCACGTTCACCCTCGACGGGGACGTCCCACCGACGATCGGCATCGAGACCCCGAGTGAGGGGCGGCAATTGACCAATGCGGAGTCCATCGCTGTAACCGGGCCGGCGGCCGACGCCGGCTGCGGTCTCGATCGGATCGAGATCGGGGCGCGACGACGCGGCACCGCCGACCCTTTTCGAATACTGAAGACCATTCGGGAGTTTCCCTCGGCACGGCCGAACCTTCCCACTCCTCGCTTCACCTACCGAGCCGACCTGTCCCCCGGGACCCTGGCTGCGGGGCTCTGGGACCTGAAAGCGGAGGCGATCAGCCGCACGGGGCGCAGGGCAGAGGCGCTCAGACAGATCAGGGTTATCGGCGGTCCCACCCTGGCGCCGACCTCACCCGGCGGACAGCCGGCTCCTCCGGCAGTTCCCCCACAGACTCCCCGGATTCCGCCAAGCCGGTAAATCCGAATCTGAACGCAGCGCTGGTGCGCTGATGGTCAGTGGGACGGATGGACGGATGGGCGGATGGTGAACAGGAGACTGTGCCCTGTACCGATTGCGATCGTCGTAGCCATCGGGCCGATCGCGGCCGGTGCTTTCCCGGCGCTGGCGGCGGATCAACTCATTCTGCAGAGTCTCGCGCCGACCAGGGGCGATGTCGCGGGCGTCACGGCAGGCCCCATGGGCCGAGGAAACTCCATTCGGGCGACGTTTCGATACCTCCTCCGATCAGCCCAGAAGGGGAGGATCGGAATGTACACCGCGGGGGTCGCCGGCAACCCACCCCACACCGGGGTTGAGATCCCGGTCGTCGTGCAAAAGGGCCGGGGAACGATCCAGACCCGCTTCTCGGTGAAATGTGAGTCCGACTCCCCGGCCGCCACGCCGATCGTGAACATCAGGTACGCGCTCTTTCAGATCGATGCGGGCGGTGCCATCGGCAAGCCGCTGGTTGAAAAGGTCCACTCGGTCAAGCACCGGTTCCTCTGTCCCCAGCCGGCCGGTCAACCGGCACCGGACGGGAAGCTCCCCGACATCACCAGCCACAAGGGCATCACGATAGGGGGTGGGTTCGGCGGAGCGGGGGGGAAATTCTCACCCTGGGGTGGGATGATCGCCCTGACCCGGGCCGACTCGTTCCTGCAGGCCGGGGGGAACTGTGCGTTCAATATCTCCTACGATCTGACGAATAGGGGACCGGTCGCCACCAGCCCGGCGTTCAGCAACTCCCTGCGCACCGGCGTTGAGGTGATCAGTCAGCAGACCGGGCTGACGCTCAACGCGGGGGAAACGAGGCAGATCAGCGCGCAAGCCTATCTGGCCCCGGGTACGCGGTCCGTGGCCCTGGTGATCGATAAGGACAATCTGGTCACCGAGTCCGACGAGACCAACAATGCCCTCACCGTCGAGATCACGCTCGATGAGACGTGTGCCAAGTAGCGCTCCCACCCCCCTCTCGTTCCCTTCCCATCTCGGCTGTCTCGTCTTCGGGTTCCCCGGGGATCTGCTTGTCTTCACAAGACGACACCGGTAAGATATCTTGAGACACGGTCATCGTCGCCGGCACGCACGGGGCGGACGCAGGTTGACTTTTCACGCCGAAGGCCGTATAAGAAAGGAGCGGTTTCCTCCATCGTGTGGATCGCTCGATTGAGCTCACGATGGTTTTTTGTTTCTGTGAGAGGCGCCGTGATGAGGGGTCACGGGTCGGGATCGAATTCGGTGGGAGGCCTGGGGACATGTCAGTAAGAGTCGCGATCAATGGATTCGGGCGCATCGGGCGCAATGCGTTTCGGGCCTCGCTGGAAGACCGGGAGCTCGAGTTCGTTGCGGTCAATGACCTGTCCGACGCCAGGACGCTTGCCCACCTCCTGAAGTATGATTCCATCCACGGTCCGCTGCGCGCCGAGGTGCAGCCGAAGGATGACGCCATCATCGTGAATGGGAGGCCGGTCAAGGTCTTCGCGCAAAAGGACCCTGCACTCCTCCCTTGGCGGGCGTTGGGGGTGCAGGTGGTCATCGAATCGACAGGGCGCTTCACCGATCGGGCCGGCGCGGGCAAGCACCTGGACGCCGGAGCCAACAAGGTGATCATTTCCGCGCCGGCGAAGGACCCCGATATCACCATCGTCCTGGGCGTGAACGAGGGGATGTACGATCCGGCCAAGCATGCGATCATCAGCAACGCGTCGTGCACCACCAACTGCCTGGCGCCCGTGGCCAAGGTCCTCATGGAGAGCTTCGGCATCCGGCACGGCCTGATGACCACGATCCACGCCTATACCAACGACCAGTCGATCCTGGACCTGCCACACAGGGACCTCCGCCGCGCGCGGGCCGCGGCGCTCTCGCAGATCCCGACGACCACCGGCGCGGCCAAGGCGGTCGGCCTGGTCTTGCCGGCCCTGCAAGGGAAGATGCATGGGATCGCCATCCGGGTGCCGACCGCCAACGTGTCATTGGTCGATCTGGTGGCTGAGACCGAGCGGGTGGTCACATCGGAGGAGGTCAATGCAGCGCTCCGCAAGGCTGCCGAAGGGGAGCTGAAGGGGATCCTAGGCTTCTGTGAGGAGCCGTTGGTCTCGATCGACTTCAACGGCAATCCCCTCTCCTCGATCGTGGACGGCCTGTCAACATCGGTGGTGGATGGAACGCTGGTCAAGGTGCTTGCCTGGTACGACAACGAGTGGGGCTACTCCTGCCGGGTCCGGGACCTCGTGAAGTTTATCGCGGCGCGATGACACGACGTGCGCGCTGCCTGGATAGCGCGCATAGCCATGCGCGTCGCACGGCCACCGCCCCCCGCACTCTACAGTCATGGCCAAGTACTGCATCGATGACCTGGAGTTGAGGGGAAAGCGGCTCCTGATCCGCGTCGATTTCAACGTGCCCCTCGACGCGCAGGGGGCGATCACCGACGATACCCGCATCCGCGCCGCCCTTCCTACGGTGACCTACGCGCTTGACCGTGGGGCGAAGGTGCTGCTGCTCTCGCACTTGGGCCGACCCAAGGGTGTCCGGTCCGCGAGATTCAGCCTCACGCCAGTTGCCCCGAGGCTCGCGGCGTTGCTCGGGCGCCCGGTGGAGATGGCCGAAGATTGCCTGGGCCACGCCGTCAGGGCTCGAATCGATCGGATGGGCGCGGGACAGGTCCTGATGCTGGAAAACTCCCGCTTTCATCCGGGGGAGGAGAAGAACGACGAGCAGTTCTCGCGCGCGTTGGCGGAGCTGTGTGACCTCTATGTCAATGATGCATTCGGGGCTGCGCATCGAGCTCACGCCTCGACGGTCGGGGTGACGAAGTTCGTGGCGCAGGCCGCGTGTGGCTTCCTCATGCGGAGGGAGCTGGATCAGCTCGGCGCGCTGCTCGACTCCCCGAAGCGTCCCTTCATGGCGATCCTCGGTGGGGCCAAGGTCTCGGACAAGATCGGCGTCCTGGGCAACCTGTTGTCCGGGCTCGACAGCGTCATGATCGGCGGAGGCATGGCCTATACCTTCCTGAAGGCTCAGGGTCGTGAGGTGGGCAGTTCGCGGCTCGAGCCCGACTACCTGACGGCGGCGAGGGAAACGATGGGGCAGGCTGAGCGCGCAAGGGTGCCGATCCGCCTCCCAGCCGACCATGTGATCGCCGAGCGCCTCGACGCGAGCGCCCCCGCCAGGGTGGCCGAGGGGGCCATTCCGTCCGGGTGGTTGGGTCTTGACATCGGGCCCGCCACGCGCGACCGCTTCGTTCAGGAGATCGGACGGGCCAAGACCGTCTTCTGGAACGGCCCGATGGGCGTCTTCGAGCTCGCCCCCTTCCGCGAGGGGACATTCACCATCGCCCGGGCGCTGGCGGCCTCGGGCGCCCATACGGTCGTCGGAGGCGGCGACACCGTCGCCGCCTTGACCGGGGCGGGGGTGGGTGAGAAGATCACCCACATCTCGACGGGGGGTGGCGCGTCCCTGGAGTTCCTGGAGGGAAAGGAATTACCTGGGATCGCGGCGCTGCCTGAAAAGAGTTAGGATAGAGGGTCAGAGAGTGTAGGGTGTAAGGTGGGAGGTCTGTTGCGGACACCAGTGATTGCCGGCAATTGGAAGATGCACAAGACACCATCGCAGGCGGCTCTGCTCGCGGAGACGGTGGTGAAGGAGGTGTCCTCGACCGACGGGGTCGAAGTCGTGGTGTGCCCGCCGTTCGCCGCCCTCGGGGCTGTCGCCAACGTGATCGCCGGCTCGCGGATCGGCCTGGGGGCGCAGAACCTGCATTGGGAGAAAGAGGGGGCGTATACTGGGGAGATCTCTGCCGAGATGCTCCGGGATGTCGGGTGTCGATATGTCATCGTCGGCCACTCGGAACGGCGACAGTATTTCGGCGAGACTGACGAGAGCGTGAACAGGAAAAGTGCGGCGGCTATGGCAAGTGGCCTCACGCCGATCGTCTGCGTGGGTGAGACGCTCTTCGAGCGCGAGGCGGGTCGGGCCTACGACGTCGTGGCGGCCCAGGTGCAGGGCGCGCTGGTAGGGTTTTCCGCTGAGCAGGTTCGGGCCCTCATGTTCGCGTACGAGCCGGTGTGGGCCATCGGCACAGGGAGGAGCGCCACGCCGTCCCAGGCCGGGGAGATGCACACCAAGCTGCGAATGATCCTTGGTCGGCTGTTTGGCGACGACGTCGCCCAGGACGCCCGCATCCTGTACGGCGGCAGCGTGAACGCGGAGAACGCCGGCGAGCTGCTGAAACAATCGGCGATCGACGGTGCGCTGGTCGGCGGGGCCAGCCTGCAGGCCGGTTCGTTCGCGTCGATCGCGAGAGCCGCCAGGAAGAGCTAGTTCATGGTTCAGAGTGCATAGTTGAGAGTTGTCAAGCTGCACGTTGATCCTACGAACTATGAAGTATCGACGATGAACGCCTTAAGGAGGTTAGCATGCTGATTGTGCTCTCGATTCTGCACGTAGTCATCGGAATCGTCCTCATCCTGGTCGTGCTGCTGCAGACCGGGAAGGGCTCCGACATCGGGGCCGCGTTCGGCGGCGGCTCGAGCCAGACCGTGTTCGGCGGCCGGGGGGCCGCCACGTTCCTCAGCAAGCTGACGTCAGCGGTTGCGTTCCTATTCATGTTGTCCTCCCTTGTCTTGGCCGTCTATTCGGGACGCATCGGGACCTCTACGGTTGTCACGGAGGAGCGAGCCAAGCAGGCCGTCTCCGCTCCTGCGGCTCCGACGCCGCCCGCGGGACAGCCCTCACCGCCAGCGCAGGCTCCTCCCGCGACCAAGTAATTGCATGCCGTTAGCTTCGCCATCGCTGCTGGTTGGCCCGATCCCGCCGTGCGGCGACAGGCACCATCACGCGTCACCGCTCCGACAGCGGTTCACGGCTCACCGCGTCTAACTCACAGATGAGACTCGAGGAAGGCCAACCGGTTCGTCCGCAACCCATCGACGGTTCACAGTGAGCCGGCACACGGCGAACGTCAACGCGTCCGGTCGCGGGTTGTGGAGTCGAGTTCGAGTCCGCGTCGCTCACGCTTTCGCCCTTCGCGGGGAGAGCGACGAACTCGAAGAGCGCGATCGGATCCTCTTGGATCGCGTTGCCCGCGGGATCGCGGATCGCGGACTCGCGAGTCCAGCGATCTTCCTGGTCGAATCGCTCGCCCCACTCAGCTTTCTGGGAAGCCAACTCGTGCACGCCTTAACACCTGTTCTTGAGGCCGTCGCATCGCCCCACGACATCGAGCAGCTCGCGCGTCTCCTGGAGCGTCGTGAGGTCTCCAGCCTCCTCGTGGAGCGGCTGCGTTGGTTCGACGAGGCCCTTCGACTCCGCTCAGGCCAGGCTCAGCACGGGTCGTTCGACTGCGCTCACGACAGGCGTGAGGAGGAGGTGCGCCGGTGATCGCTTCGACTAGCGGGGAGATGAGGGCGATTCTGGCCACCGACTGCGGGAGCACCACCACCAAGGCGATCCTGATCGAACGGGTCCGTGGCGAGTATCGCCAGACCTTCCGCGGTGAGGCCCCGACCACCGTCGAGGCTCCATTCGAGGATGTCACGCGGGGGGTGCTGAACGCGATCCAGGAGGTGGAGGAGCTGTCGGGCCGCACGATCCTCGAAGGTGAGAAGATCCTGACCCCCGCCGACGAGGGGCGCGGGGTCGATCTGTACGTCTCGACCAGCAGCGCCGGCGGCGGGCTCCAGATGGTGGTCGGCGGGGTCGTGATGGCGATGACCGCCGAGAGCGCCCAACGGTGCGCCCTGGGCGCAGGCGCCATCGTCATGGATGTACTGGCCAGCAACGATGGCCGCGCCGGCCATGAGAAGATCGAGCGGATCCGGCACCTCCGTCCCGATATGATCCTGCTGTCGGGGGGCACCGACGGCGGCACGGTCTCGCACGTGGTGGAGCTGGCGGAATACATTCGGGCGGCCGATCCCAAGCCGCGGCTCGGCGGTGGGTACAGGCTTCCCCTCATCTTCGCGGGCAACAGGGACGCCCGCGGCCGCGTCGAGGAGATCCTGGGTGACAGGACAGCCCTTGTCATGACCGAGAACATCCGTCCCGTCCTTGAGCGGGAGAATCTCGTGCCGGCCCGCACCAAGATCCACGACCTCTTTCTCGAGCACGTCATGGCGCAGGCGCCGGGGTACGCCGTGTTGATCGGCTGGACCGGCGCGCCGATCATGCCGACCCCGGCGGCCGTGGGTCTGATCATGGAGAAGGCGGCGAGACAACAGGGGCTGAGTCTCCTGGGTGTGGATATCGGCGGCGCCACCACCGACGTCTTCTCGGTCGTGGACGGGCAGTTTACCCGAACGGTCAGCGCCAACCTCGGCATGAGCTACAGTATCAGCAACGTCTTGGTCGAGGCCGGCCTCGAACAGATTCAGCGATGGGTGCCGGTGGCGCTGGACGAGCAAGACCTTCGAGACCGGATCAAGAACAAGATGATCCGTCCGACGACGATCCCGCAGACGCAGGAGAGTCTGGCACTGGAACAGGCTGTGGCCAGAGAGGCGTTGCGGCTTGCCTTCGAGCAACACAGGATGCTGGCGGTTGGCCTGAAGGGGGTTCAGCAGGAGCGAACCATCGGCGACGTCTTCGAGCAGGAGGAGACGGGCAAGAGCCTGATCGACCTGTACCGGATCGATCTGATCATCGGCAGCGGTGGGATCCTGTCGCATGCCCCGCGCCGGGTTCAGTCGATGATGATGCTGATCGACGCCTATCAGCCCCTGGGACTGACGCGACTGGCGGTGGACAGTATCTTCATGATGCCGCATCTGGGGGTCCTCTCACAGGTGAATGAGCGAGCCGCCACGGAGGTCTTCCTGAAAGACTGCCTGGTTCCTCTCGGGAGCTGCCTGGCTGCAGAGGGGGAGGGCGAGCCCGGCGAACCCTGTTTCGCGTATAGCCTCCGCTTCCCAGACGGCCGGAGAGAGGAGGGGCAGCTTCGCTTCGGGCAGCTCCTGCGTCTCGATCTCACCCCCGGCGCGGAGGCCGACCTGGAGGCTGAACCCTCGAAGGGCTTTGATCTCGGATCGGGCAGGGGAAGCGCGGTTGCGGCGAAGGCAGCGGGTGGCGTCGTCGGGCTGATCCTGGACGCCAGGGGGCGCCCCCTACGCCTGCTCGATGACCCGACGGCGCGGGCTGCGCAACTGCGGGCGTGGTCTGCGGCGGTCGATCTCTATCCAATAAACTCTATACCCTGACCCCTAAACGCTGCTGAAAGATGGCTCACACTTACACCCCTGGTTTGCGTGTCGCGTCGAGAACGGTGGTCCGGAAGCGGCGGGTGCTGCCGATTCCGGGCCAGGTGCTCGTCGAGAAGGGGCGGCCTGTCACGGCGACGACGGTTATCGCCCAGACCGACCTCCCGGGTAAGGTTCACACCGTCAACGTCGTCAATCTCCTGGGGATCGCACCGGAGGAGATCCGGCGCTACATGCTGAAGCGGGAGCGAGATCCTGTTCGGGCCGGCGAGCCGGTCGCCGAGAATCGCCCGTTCATCAAGTGGCTGAAGACGCAGGTCCCGTCGCCCATCACCGGCACGGTCGAGAGTGTGTCCGAGGTGACGGGGCAGGTCTTTCTGAGGGAACCGCCGAAGCCGTTGTCCCTTCTGGCCTATCTGGACGGCCATGTGGTCGAGGTGTTTCCCGAGCAGGGGGCATCGGTAGAGACGGAATGCAGCCTCGTGCAGGGGATCTTCGGGATCGGGGGCGAGGCGGTCGGGACGGTGGCAATGGCGGTGGAAGACCCTGCGGACGTTCTGACGCCCGAGCGAATCACGGACACCCATCGTGGAACGATCCTTGTCGGTGGGTCGCTGGTCGGTCGCGATGGCCTGACCAGGGCAAGGCAGGTCGGTCTCTCCGCCCTTGTCGTCGGCGGGGTGCACGACCCCGATCTCAGGTCGCTGCTCGGTCGGGACCTTGGGGTGGCGATCACCGGGGATGAGCGGGTTGGCTTTACGCTGATCATGACCGAGGGATTTGGCCGCATCGCGATGGCGAAGCGAACGTTCGATCTCCTGGCCTCCAAGGCCGGCCGGCGCGCCTCGTGCTCGGGGGCCACGCAGATTCGGGCCGGCGTCGTCCGGCCCGAGGTGATCATACCGTTGGGAGAGAGTTCACCGTTCACAGTTGACGGTTCACAGAAAGACGCGGCTGCGGTCGGAACGGGGTTGAAGATCGGCGACCAGGTCCGGATCATTCGTGAGCCGTTCTTCGGGCGGATCGGCACGATCGTCGCCCTTCCCGCCGAACCACGGCTCCTGCCCACGGAGAGCAGAGTGCGCGTCCTGGAGGCGGAGCTGGGCGATGGGGAGCGGATCTCGGTGCCTCGTGCCAATGTGGAGCTTCTGGAGACGTAGCGTGCCGCCGACCCGAAAGAGAGCGTTCAGGTCTCATCGTTCAGAGTTCATGGTCAGGCTGGCGCTGTCTCTTTCCGTCTGTGCCTTATACCCTATACCGTCTACGCTGGCCTTCTCCTCGCCGGAGCAGTTCGAGGCGTTCGACGTCCCCGGGGACAGCGGCGGCAGCGTCGGACTTGTCTGGCGCGCGGCCCCCTTCGACAATCCCACCTTCCGCTACCAGGTGTTCGTCGCCGAGCACAAGGAAGGCCCCTTTACTGCGATCGCCGAGTTCTCCGCCGACACCCACTACAAGGCAGACGCCGATCGGCCCTGGTGGAGTTGGGATCAGACCAGGGCCGTCCACTTCTACCAGGTCAAATCGACCCGAACGCTCCGTCTCGTCAACGGTCGTCCCTACTTCTTCAAAGTGGCCGTCACCGATGGGACGCGGACGCTCGAAGGGCCGGTCCGATCGGCCACACCGGAGCCGAATCTCTTCAACTGGGCGAAGGCGAACAACCTCGCGCTCATGCTCCTGTTCTCGGCCCTGGTCCTGATCGCGATTGCCCACGCAAAGCGACGGCCCAATATCTTCCTGCGCCGAATCGCCGGCCTGGACGCGGTCGAGGAGGCGATCGGTCGGGCCACCGAGATGGGGCGCCCGATCCTGTACCTGACCGGTTCAGACGACATGTCGAGCCTCTCAACCATCGCAGCCACGGTGATCCTCGGACAGGTCGCGAAGCGGACCGCGGCCTATGACACGCAGCTCAAAGTGCCGCACCGCGATCCGATCGTGATGGCTGTCTGTCAGGAGATCGTGAAAGAGGCCTACCTCGAGGCCGGGCGACCTGATGCCTTCCGGGAAGACTCCAATTTCTTCATCACCACGGACCAGTTCAGCTACACCGCCGCCGTGGATGGGATCATGCTCCGGGAGCGGCCGGCAGCCAACTTCTTCATGGGCTTCTACTACGCCGAGGCGCTGCTGCTCGCCGAGACCGGCGCCGCGACCGGCGCCATCCAGATCGCGGGGACCGATGCCGACCTGCAGCTCCCGTTCTTTATTACCACCTGCGACTACACGCTGATCGGTGAGGAGCTGTACGCCGCGAGCGCCTACCTCTCGAGGGAGCCTGTGCTGGTCGGGACCTTACGGGGGCAGGACCAGGGCAAGGCGTTTCTCCTCATCGTCATGGTGGTCGGAACCGTCCTGGCGACCATCGGGGCGCTCACCGGAACCCAGGTGTTTGGGCCGCTGCTTCAGCTCTTCCGCGACTTCAAAT
>Ga0187892_10008186_pt1 | contig 14436 bp, 18 predicted proteins | sample MA1701073metaG_FD_139345 | JGI IMG/M metagenome (GOLD analysis project Ga0187892, IMG submission 139345) | Bio-ooze microbial communities from a basaltic lava cave in the Kipuka Kanohina Cave System on the Island of Hawaii, USA - MA170107-3 metaG ... | reverse complement strand
TAATGGACCCGCACCCAACCACCCATCGCTCTGAGCGTCAGCTTGTGGACAACTCTCCGCCCCAAGTGCCATCTCACAGCTCAGAAATGACGAAAGTTACCCACACACTTTGGAGAAGAGGCAGAACTATTAACTAGAAACTGCGCGGCCCTAAGCAGCGGCGCTCGCTCTCGCCGAGACGGCCGCGTGCCAGCGTGCGAGGTTCTCCTGCTCCGGCTGGATGCGGATCTTGGACACTCTGCCGAAATCGATGGCGCAAAGCGCCGTGATATCGGCGATGGTGTAGCGGTCGCCGGCGACGAACTGGCGATCGGCGAGGATGCGGTCGAGCCAGCTCATCTGTTTCTCGGCTTGGTTCCGATTGACCTCGCCCCATTCCGGTACTTGCGGGATGCGGCCTTTGAAGAACGGGTGGAGGTTGCGGAATACCTGGGTCATGGGAACGAAGACCTCGAATTCCATGCGTCGCTGCCACATCTCGACGAGGGCGCGGTCACGCGCGTCGGTTCCCATCAACGGCGGCTCGGGGTTGGTCTCCTCGAAGTAACGGCAAATGGCGACGCTCTCCGCGATGCACGTGCCGTCGTCGAGCTCCAACACCGGTAGCACGCCGAGATCGTTCTTCTTGCGAAACTCCTCGCCGCGATTCTCGGCTTTGACGATGTCGACCTCGACAGTCGGCACCGCGATGCCCTTCTCGGCGAGAAAGATGCGAACGCGGCGTGGATTGGGTGCGGTCTTGGAATCGTAGAGCTTCATGCGAAGGGCTCCTTTCGAGCGGGTGGTGACACCGTGCCAGAAGTGCTGCGCGTAGGGAACGGCGCTCCGGCGTTTTTCTACAGGTGATCGACGATCCGACGCAGGTCGCGGATTCCGTGTGGCTGCGGCGCCCCGCCGCTTCGGTCGATCAACAGCGCCTGGAGCCCCGCGTCTCGAGCGCCGCGCACATCCTCTTTCTCGCTGTCGCCGATGTGCAACGCGTCCGCCGGCGCCTCGCCGAGTGCCTCGAGGGTGGCGAGGAAGATCCGCGGATCGGGCTTGGCGAAACCCGCCCTGGCCGACATCACGACGACCTCGAAGTACGGCAGCAGGCCCAACCCTTCGCAGATCCGCGTCAGGCGCCCGTCGAAGTTGGAGACGATTCCGAGGCGAAGGCCGCGGTCGCGCAGCTGATCGAGGGTCGATCGGACATCGAAGAACAACTCCCAGCTGAGCGGCTCGGCGAAGTAGGCGAACAGCTCGTCGAAGTACGCGTCGAAGTCGGGGAACTCCTGTTGGCGAAAGACCTCACGCACGAGGGTCTTCCACCAGCCGCGCTCGAGCGCCGGCAACTCGGCCGCGGAACGACCGGGAAAACAAAGCGGCGGCATCTTGCCGAAGGCGTCGCCAAAAGCGGTTTCGAGATCCGCGGGCGGCACCTCCACGCCGTGCGCCGCGGCGATGCTCGAGTACGCCGCGCCGACAGATCCGCGTACGCGAATCAACGTCCCCGCCGCGTCGAACAAGATCACACGGGTCATCGCGCTCGTCATACCGCCGCGACAGTGGTGCGGGAAGCCGACCGGTGATTCGACCCACCGTCCTGGCCCCTCCCCGTTACCGGAGTTGCCCGGCGACGGGGGAGAGTCGGTTTCCTGAACAGAAACATTCCCGTTCTCAGCGTCCCGACAACGCCAGCATCCTGACCAACGGCACCTTCGGGTGCCGTTGCTGCTTCAGATTGGCCTCTGCGGCCAACGGCCTAAGATGGCGAGGGGCTTGCCTAGCCTCACCACGGCGGAGTAGTGGGGCGCCATGCGAACAGTGCGCATGGCGATAGGAGCTGCCCTAGCGTTGGTGGCACTCGCTATTGCTGGATTGGGATTTTACCTGGCGGTTGTCCTCGGGGACGGGCAAGATCCCGATGTCGTCGGCAATCCCGTATTGTTTGTCGCGGTGTTCCTCGGGTCCGCTGCGATACCGGCAGCGCTAGCAACTCGGCTCATCACCGGCGTGGTGGTGGGAAAGACGAAACGCAGGGCGCTGATAATGATTGCCGCCATTTCGGCGAGCGCCATCACGTTTATGGCATATAGGTTCAATGTTCCAGCGCAGATGGTTTTCCCAGCGTTCATTGGCACTCCGGTCATCCTCCCTTCCGCCCCCTTACCCAGTTCCTACCTCACATTCTATCTTCCGGTTTCGGACCCCCGGGATACGAGGACGAATTTGCGCGCTGCCTGTGGGTGGGGTGGATTCTCATCAGCCTCGCGTGCGCCTACCTCGCGCGAGCAGGGTTTCGCCGTTCGACCCGGGATTGAAAGTGCAGGCCCGTCCACAAAAGTGCAGACAGGGCTAGCGTGGGTTTAAAAGTGCAAAGCCGCCAACGATCTAAGATGGCGAGCGTGGAAGTCGTCTTGATAGTCGCACGCTTCCTAATTCTCTTGGGCATTCAAGCCGTCACGGTATTACAGCCCTCAGAGGGCCATGCCGCCGATTTTACGAGTACTTCGTTGGGGTTTAGCTTTTCATATCCCGACGATTGGAACATGAACGTTCGCCCCGATGGCAACGGTTTGTGGCTAAGGAGCTTTCCAATAGAGCAGATGCCCTCGGGCGCTATAGTTCCGGAAGGCGGAGCCAGCATATTGTTATTCGTCTATCCGCCTTTTAACGATGTCGTGCCGAACGGCACGTCGGACGACGCAGTAATTGATGAACTGGTATGGGACCATGTCCCCTTGTCTCGGACAAGGACGCAAGACGGGCGCCCAGCTCGCGCAGTTTGGGAACACATTGGCCTACGATCTGTGGACACCATCATCCACAGGAACGGCAAAACCCTTCGTCTGAGCTTGACCTGCAATTCGGATGACCCAAAGGTATCGACTTACGATCAAATCCTCGATTCCATCATTTCGAGCATCACGCTGCTCCCTGTGGAATAGTTACCACGCGATTTCTCGTGCAAGCTGCCCGACAATTCCGATTATTCGTGCAAGACCGCTTTTTCGTGCAAAGCCGGTTTCGTCAGGACGTGGCCGAGCCCATCGCCTACGAGAGCATCGCGGATCACGACGCGAGATGGTTGTCTGACCGAATCGCGCAACTGATTCGCTGACGAAAGTCGGACTAGCCGCTACGGCATCCACGTGCCGTAGCGGCTTCAGATTGGCTTCTGCGGCCAACGGCCTAAGATGGCGAGCTATGGATTCGAGTTACTGCGGCGAGATATTGTGACGAAATGAGGTTGTGCGCCAGCTTGGCCCTCGCGCTCTGCCTTCTTGTCGGGTGCGGGGACGACTCAAACTCCGGTAAAACGCACCCGGCGCCAACGCCTACACCGACGCCTACCGCAACCCCATCACCGTCGCTGCCGGACCTCGCCGCGGTTTCAGCACAAGAGAGAGGTTGCTGGGGCGCCAGTTGCCACGGTGGGTTCCAGTTCGACATTTGCATCGAGAACCGTAGTGACGTTGACGTAACCGAGCCATTCGATGTGACCCTTACTGAAGACACCGTGGTAACATTGCCGGGTTTGGCCGCGAGTGAGCGGGCGTGTTACCGGGTTGCCGCCCCTGGTTTCCATCATAGCCCGATCATGGAAGTCGACCCACAAGCTGCGATTCTCGATTCCGATCGCAGCAACAACCAACTCAGCTATCCCCGGCCCAATCCAACCGGATGCGACGTCCTCTGCCCAGGCCCAACGCCAACCCCGGCGCGCTTGCCGTAGACTTTTCGCAGCGCACGGCTACGCGATTTCTCGTGCAACCTGCCCGACAAATCCGATTATTCGTGCAAGAACGGTTTTTCGTGCAAAGCCGGGAGAGTCGGCTTTGCACGAATAAAGGTCCATAGCAGCCATTTACCGTGCAAGTTCGATTTCCGCACGAACAGTCGGATCAACACCAAGCTCGAACATGGCGACGATTAGCTGGCGAATGTCGTCCTTGGCGGTTTCAGATTGGCTTCTGCGGCCAACGGTCTAAGATGGCGAGCGCCGTGGGTCACATCACCAAGAAGCGCAGGCTGAAACCTGGAGCCGAGTACCTGAACGTTGATCTTGAGGTTCGCTCGCGATCTGATTTGACGCCGCTGGCTGACGAATTTTCCCGTTCCTTGTCTCTCCTTCATGCCGGACGGGTTCCCCGCACGTTCCTGGCCAGTTTTGAGGCCGATAGCGGTTCGCTGTCGCCCGATGCGGCCATCAATCGCTTGGCGGATGCAGTATCCTCCTTGACGCCATCGGCTCGAAGGCTTTGGAAGGAAGCACGAGACAGAGTTTTTGATATCGGGGTCGAAGCGAAGTCGACAGGTCCTGACATCTTAGCTTTGGCGCTCCGGCCGGAAACCCTAAGAGCGATTGCGCGGCTCAATGCGCGATTGGCCTTCACGTTCTATCCGCCCGAAGAGCGGCGCGCGGGGGAAAGTTACATAGCGGATGTCGGCGCGAACGCGCGGCGCTCATCGCCAAAGCGTTCGATTCGAGCGAGGGTGAGCCGCAAAAGGAACAGACTCGCTTGAACGCCAGAAAACACCTTCCTTCGGATGGGCAACCACGTCCAAGCCGGCAGGAGGGCTTGCGTAGTCAGCTCCGATCAGATCGCGAGCCCACCGGTAAGGCCGTGAAAGCATGAACGGCTCATCGATTGGCCTGATCCTTATGGTCCTCTTTCAATTGCCGATTTCGGCAATGGCGAGCGATCAGGAAGGGCTTGGAGAATGGCTCTCGACCAACGAGCCCCGCGTCGTGGCTTCCTCAAGCGTTTGAAGAACAGATCGATCGGCTCACCGGTACCTGGCGTCAGACTCAGCGATGGAACGAGGGTCCTTGATGGGCACACATTTCTTGGCCAGGTGCGCGACGCCGGGACTGGCCCGCACATCTACATATTTTCACGCGGTCAACAGAGGGTCGCGTACATTTGGGTCGATCAATCAGGCCAGCCGTTGCATCTTCCCGACTGTCAGCTCGGGCCGACTGACGATGAGTCCGCAAGTATCCTATCCGGAGACGTCTACACGTTCAGAGAGGTGCGTCCGGGCGGTGCGCTAGTTGTCTTCGGTTGCACGCGGCCAGAAGCGTGGCAGGGGTGGATGCTTAACGAACCTCGACGAAGCCGTCGGCCAAGAACAGCACCGCACATCCTCACTCCCCCAAGTAGAGACGGATCAACCGACGCGAATCGATCCGCTCAAGGGGAATAACATGCCGGCGTGGTCCGGGGTTTCGGGGATCAGCCTAGCCGCGGCAGGCTAGCTACGCTTATTGCACGGACGAGGCCCCGTTTCACACTGGTTCAGATTGGCTTCTGCGGCCAACGGTCTAAGATGGCGAGCGTGGAAACGACCTTACCCACCCTCGCCACGGCGGGTAGTGCTGGCGCATGACACGGGACGAAGTGATTCGCACCATCGAGCAGTTCATCGACGGCACCACTGGCGATTGGGATTGGGATGATTTCGTTATCGTAGCCGACGCCGACCCGATCCTCGAACGCGCCAGACGTCGGTGCGTACACGTCACTGAGTTGTTTCCGCCGGAAGGTCCGCACCAGTGGTGTGGACCCAAGGGATTAGATGAGCTTCGGCAAGTTGTGCATGAGCTACGTCAGCTTCCCCGAACCGGACAAGATTGATTTCTCGTGCAAGCTGCACGACAATTCCGGTTATTCGTGCAAGACGGCTTTTTCGTGCAAAGCCGGGAGAGTCGGCTTTGCCCGGTAATTCGAGAACTCGTCGTCGAACGCCGCCGCGAACTCAACCCCCAAGCCTCCTTCTCTTGGAAAGAGAAGGAGGCTTAAAGGAAATCATTTCATTTTCTGGTTCCGCCTCTCTTCCCAAGAGAGGGGGTCAGGGGGTGAGTTCGCATGCCGTGGCGATGCCGTCCGAATTACCGTGCAAAGCCGGGAGAGTGGGAGAGTCAGAGAGGGGGTCGTCGTGCTACCTTCCGGACATGCCCACTGCCGATATTCGCATCGTCCTCGTGCGCCCACAGGGCGCGGCCAACACCGGGGCGGTCGCCCGCGTCATGAAGAACATGGGCCTCAGCGACCTGGCGCTCGTACGGCCCCGATTTCGTGGCCGCGCGCTGGCGCGAACCATGGCGGTCCACGCCGCCGACGTGCTCGAAGGAGCGCGGACATACGACACGCTCGCTGCCGCGGTCGCCGATTGCGGCGTGGTTGCCGGGACAACGTGTCGCAAAGGTCCGTATCGCAGCGACCCGTTGACGCCGCGACAAGCCGCCGCCGAGCTGCGGCGAGCCTCACGGGAGAACAAGGTCGCGATCGTCTTCGGTCCCGAGGATCACGGCCTCAGCAACCGCGACATCCAGCTGGTGCAGATGCTCATCACCATCCCCACGGATGATGCCTATCCGTCGTTGAACCTCGCCCAGGCCGTCGGTGTTTGCTGCTACGAGCTGCTCGTCGCGGACGACGGCCGGATGCCCCAGGCGCCGGCCGCGCTGTTGCCGACGTCGGCGGACACCGAGTTGATGTTCGACAAGCTCCAGCGTGCCTTGTCGGCGATAGGTTTTCTCAACCGTGACAATCCCGAACACATCATGTACGCCTTGCGCAGCATGTTGGGACGTGCCCGATTGGACGAACGCGAGGTACGCATCCTCCTCGGCCTTGCCCGCCAGATCGAATGGTACGGTAGCAACCCTGAACCCCGAACCCTGAACCCCGAACCCTGACCATGGCCGTCGTGATCGAATTCACGCAGATCATCGAAGCGCGGCGCCGGCGCCGCCAACGCGAATCGCTCGAACGCTGCGTCGAGATCATCGATATCAACCTGGAGTACGCGCGTTGGATGTCCAGTTGCGGTCCCGCGGATGAGCGGACACTGCACGCCTATCGCGTTCAACAACTCAGCGCCCTGCGCGACTACGCGGTGCGGATCCTGTGACCTTCGAGATCATTGCCGCCGCCGTCGTCGGCTTCCTGGCTCTCCTGCCGATCCTTCTCATTCTCGTGCTGTGGGCTCAGCGGCGCGCCGCGCAGCGCCTCGAGGCCATGGAAGCCGCGCGCGCCGCGGACTTGTCGCCGGTCCTGCTGCAGCAGCAGATCGAAACCCTGCGCGACCAGTTCACGCGCTCGCTGGAGGCCAATACCCAGGCCGTCAATCAGCAGATCGGCCAGATGGCGAACAGTGTCGGCCAGCGCTTGCATGAGAGCCTCGAGCTGACGCAGCAGACGCACAAGGTCCTCGGCGAACGTCTGGACAACACCAGCCAGGTGATCGGCGCCGTACACCGCAGTCTGGGCGGCCTCGAGGAAGCGAATCGCAAAATCTACGAGATCGGCAAGGACATCTCGTCACTGCAGGAGATCCTGCGGGCTCCGAAGATGCGTGGTGGTCTGGGTGAGCTGCTTCTCGAGGATCTTCTCGGTCAAATCCTGCCGGCGGATCACGTCGAGCTGCAGTACGGCTTCCGGGCCGGACACAAGGTCGACGCCGTTATCCGCCTCGGTGCGGGTTTGGTGCCGATCGACGCGAAGTTTCCCCTGGAGAATTTTCGCAGGCTGCTGGACGCACCCACGGACGACGAGCGGGCTCGCGCGCGCAAGCTGTTCGTCGTCGACGTCAAGCGCCACATCGATGCGGTGGCGTCGAAGTACATTCTGCCCGACGAAGGGACCTTCGACTTCGCGCTGATGTATATTCCGGCGGAGAACGTCTACTACGAGATTGTCGTCAAGGATGACGCGACCGAGGACGCTCACATCGCCGAGTATGCATTGGCACGCCGCGTGATTCCGGTTTCGCCCGGGAGCTTTTATGCTTACCTGCAGGCGATCGTCATGGGTTTGAGAGGTTTGCGCATCGAGGAACGCTCGCGTGAGATCCTGCAACAGCTGGCGCGGCTGCGCGGCGAGTTCGATCGTTTCCGCGACGACTTCCGCCTCGTCGGCAAGCACATGAACAACGCCTCTTCGAGTTTCGCCAACGCCGACCGTCGTCTCGAGCGGCTCGAAACCCGCTTCGCCGGCGTCATCGGCGAGGAGGACAATCAGGAAGTGGAAGCGGGCGAAGCCATCCCGCTCTTCCCACCGACCGAGGTGTCGGCCAAGAGGCGCTGATGCTGCGGACCCGGACAATCATGGGCGCGAAAAAAAACGAAGAGCGTCACTCCCAGGTCCCCCCTTCCCTCCGAGGGAAGGGGGTCAGGGGGTTAGGTCTTCTCCTGTCTCTGACCTGTTGCCTCCCGTTCCTCATCGCCGCCGGCTCGCCGCGCGAGGAAGCCGAGCTGGGTCGCCGCTTCGCTCTCGAAGCGCAGACGAAGTTGCCATTCATCGACGACTACGAAGTGGTTTCCTACGTCAACCGCATCGGCGAGAGGATCGTCGGCACGCTCGACAACCGGCAGTTCGACTACCGCTTCTTTGTTGTCAGAGACGGCAGCATCAACGCGTTTGCCGTGCCGGGTGGTTACATCTACGTCTGCGGCGGTCTCCTGGCCGCCGCATCGAACGACGACGAGGTCGCCGGGGTTCTCGGCCACGAAGTCGCGCACGTCCACGCGCATCACTTGATGCGGCAGCAGGAGAAGACGCAGCTGTTGAGCTACGCGGCGTTGCTCGGGATGATCGCCTCCATCGTCAATCCCGCCATCGGCGCGGGTGCGATCGCCGCCAATCAGGCGGCGCAGTTGCACTACAGCCGCGAGTTCGAGCAGGAGGCCGACTATCTCGGTGCGCGTTTCATGAAGGACGGCGGCTACGATCCGCGCGGCATGCTCGATTTCTTCAAGAAACTGATGATCCAACAGGAAGCGGCGGCTTCGGTGATCCCGCCGTACCTCATGTCGCACCCCCTCTCGAAGGTGCGTTTGACCAATCTGGAAGCGGTTTTGAAGCAGCGCCAATGGGACCGCGGCGCGCGGCATCCCGCGAATCTCGACCTGCACCGGGTTCAGCTCATCGTCCGCGCCCGCTCGGGCTCGGCGAAGGACCTTCTCGAACAGTACAAGCGCTATTCGGACGCGCAGCCCGACGACGGCCGCGCGCGTTACCTGCTCGGCCTCGCGTATCTCGAGACGGGAGCGTTCAACCCGGCGAAGGAGTCGTTCGAACAGGCGCAGAAGCTTGGGTTTACAGAAGTGGATCGCGAGCTAGGGCGAACCTATCTGCGGCAGCGTGATCTTCCCAAGGCACGTGAGTTCCTCAGCCGCGCCGCCGAAGTCGATCCGGACGACCCCGTGGCACAAGTCAACCTGGCAAAGGTCCTCGAAGCGATGAACCAAGCCGAAGGCGCGCTGCGTGCGTACCAGCAAGCGGTGCGCGTCGCGCCCGGGCTGCGCGAAGCGCAGTACGGACTCGGCATGCTTGCCGGCCGCAGCGGCCGCCAGGGCGAAGGCTTCTACCATCTGGCCATCGCCTCCAAGCTCGAAGGCGACTATGAAAAGGCACTCAGCCAGTTCGAAAAGGCGGTGCCGCTGCTCGCCGGTGACAAGGAGCGCGAGGCGTACGCAAAAAAGGAGATCGAGGAGCTCAAGGAGTTCATCGGCGGCCCGTTCAGCTTGCGCTAGCGCCCCCACCTAACGCTACCCGTTACCGAGTTGGCCAGGGGACGGAACTGAAGGCTTGACGATTTCCAGCCCTCTCCCCCGTTGCCAATTCCGCCAATTCCGGCAACGGGGGAGAGATGGAGAGGGGGCAACGAACCTTGAACGGCGAAGGTTAAACTGAGGTGCCCTAGGCGCTTACGAGTAAGCGGTGCGTCGTCACGCCGACGCTGGCGCCAGGTGCAGCACGGTCTCTCGAGCGTGCCGCCATCTTCCGCAACCTCTTGCTCGGCGACGTCGATTCGAGTTGGGGAACCGCGACCGAGAAATTTCTGCACCACATACTTCTCAATTGCAAAACAAATTGACGCGTGTTCAGATGACGCCGCTAGTCTAGATTTCGGGTGGGTCTTGACCGCAGCGATCCAGGCCTCCTCAGCTTGCCTTCATTTCTGTGGCGAAGCGCACTCGTTTCCCTGACGAGCCAGGGCGAAATGGTCGCCTGCATTCGAAGCCAGGGGGTGTTCGATGCAATCCAAAAGCGGCCGGTTCTGTTGGCCGGTGCTGCCTTCGCGGAGTGACCACGTGAGCGGACTCTCACTGTCCGCTGCATGGCAGATCCGCCGCGCGCTCATATTCGCATCGATCCAAGCGGCACCGTTGCGCCCTCGCCGATTCCTCGGCGAACTCGCAACGCTTGTCTCCGCGAGTTCTGACGTGGTGACGATGGGCAGCGGAGCCGAGAGGTCAGCAATCGACACGTCGTTGAACGCAGCCATTGCTTGTAAGAGCAAACCTGACAGTCGCTAGGAGGACCGGACGATGAAACGATCAACCGGCAAGACCGCCCGTCGAAGGTTTGCACGACATCGCGCCAAAAGGCGGAAAGGCTGGAGCCTTGCGCTCGTTGGCGCACTGACGCTCCTCTTGGTCGCGGGGTCATGGGGCTGGGATCGTGAGGTCTGGGACGCGGGCTTCGCCGTTGGAATCGAACTGCCACCTCCCCCGGTTCTGACCCGAGACGAAGTTCATCAACGGCTTGGGCTACGTTTGAAGCAGCTCGACAAAAGCATCCTTGCGACGAGAGCCCGTACGAGAAGTAAGCGTGCTGGCATCTCGCCAGTTGGGGAAGCGATAAAACTCGGAGAGTATATTCCGCCAGAGGCAAAGTGGATCCTTCAGGAACAGCGCAGGGAGGCCCTGCGATGAGAGACCTACTCAAGGGGAAGGCATTTGGAGGCGGTTGTGCCGGTGCCGCGCTGGTTTTCCTGATCGCCACATCGGCCTCCGCGCAGGTAGGTCAGTCGCGAGCAATCGCCGGCGGCGCGAGTTCACCTGAGGCAAACCTGTTCATTGGCGGATCAACGACGAATATCCCGATCGACTTGCCGCCGGGTCGGGGCGCGGCAACGCCGCAGCTCGCTTTGACTTACAGCAGCAGTGGGGGACCTAGTCTGTACGGGTACGGATGGGATCTTTCGTTGCCGAAAATCCAGCGCGCCACAAAGTACGGAGCGCTTACGTGCGCTCGCCCATGGGAGTTCGACGACTTCGTACTGACTATGCCCGGGGCATCAATTGAGTTTGAAAAGGTAGGCGACGACGGCCGGCCTCGTATTGAGGAAGAGTTTGTAACGATTCGACACGAGGGGCCGAACATCTGGCGAGTGTGGGACTCTGAGGGGACCCGATATACCTTTGGAGGACAACCGTATTCGAGGGTAGGTACGAGCATCGATATCTTGGGTTTTTCCGTGTGTAATGACGGTCTCGCACCTAGTGACACAGGTACGTATTTGTGGGCCCTTTCGCAGATTCGAGATCGCAATGGAAACATCGTTGACTTCGCATACGAGCCAGACGTTGGAAAAATTCCTCGTCTGAGCCGAATTGACTACGGCGGAAACGACCCCAGTCATGGCCATGTGTTCTCGGTAACCTTCGTGTGGTCCGATCGCCCCGACGACGATGTGCTTACAAATAGCATAGGCGGATTTCCCGCCGTGCTTACGAAGCGGCTGGACTACATCCTGGTTCGGGGACCGTCCACGATACGATCATACGAGTTTATCTACGATGGAACCGATCCAGAATCCAATCCGGGCCGCGCCGGTAGGCAAACGTTTCTGACATCAGTAGCCGAGTATTCGGGGGACTTAGAAGCTGGTGGAGTGCAACTCGCTTTCGCCGATGGCACCCCTGCAGTCACGTCGTTTGCGTACGAGGAGAAGGAACCCAATCACGAGAGCAAGTGCACGGGCGGTTCGCACGATGGGGAAGTTTGCGATCAGCATAGTGACTGCCCTGGGGGCGGCTGCCCATCAGACCCATTCGGTCTTGATGAAAGCGTCCAGATCTTTCCCCTCCCTCCTTGGTACGGATACGGTCGGTTGTTCGTTACCAGCGGTGATACAACGTACGCATTGCGCGACATTATCGACATGAACGGCGATGGGTTCTTGGACTTTGTGGACAGCACCAGCGCAAACGGGGGTGACCCCGAAGCTTGCTTAGCAGGGCCAAGTGCGGTTTCACACTGGGATGTACATCTCGGGTCGCCGGCTGGATTTGGCGAAAGAATCGATTGGATTGTTAAACTCCCCCGACAGTGCGTGATCTCTCGCGAGAGGCGGGGGGGGGCACTCGGCAACCGGCGAGTGCGAGAAGAGTTGACGATTGATCTCACGGGTGATGGCAGAGCCGACTTTGTTCAAGTCGTCCCCGGCTACGGGCGGTGGGATGTATATGACGCCGCCAACAGCAGTAATGGATTCCAGGGGGTTGCGGAGGCTTTCTATACAGAGTCGCCGTATATCATGGAATACGAACCTGCGGCCAGGTACGGATTCCAGAACGGTGAGCAACAGACCCGCGGATTGTTGGATCTGAACGGAGACGGGCTACTTGATCATGTTGTGACGAAGCCCTCGGGCCCGTGGGACGTGTGGATCAATAACGGCGATAGTTTTTCGACGCGACGGACTTTTGCTGGCTACTTTGCATCCCTTTCTTACCAGGCCGAGGGTCGGCGCATCCAAGACGTGGTGGATATGAACGCGGATGGGCTCGTCGATGGAGTTTTTACACCTGATGCGACTCACATAATTGTTCACTTCCATCAAGGGTCTCGAATCCCCCCCGACTCCGAGTCGTGGACCATTCCCAACTTTGCTCCTGGGGTCTACCGTCGCGGTCTCGCGCTGACTGATCCCCAAAGTGGCGAAGGAACTCGCTTATTCAGCGACATCAACGCCGACGGTCTACCAGACATACTGGATAACTCGCAGTGTGATGAGGATGCGGATGACCCGCACTGGACAGTCTCATTGAATCGCGGGGGGGGTTCTCAGAACCGTACCCCTGGTACGTCTCGAGTTCACTGGGGTGTTCGCTCGTTCGCACCGACGAAACCGGTTCCATGAGAGAGATATTGGATCTTGATGGCGATGGCTTCCCCGACGCGTTGTCCTTCGACTCAACTCTCAGTGGTGTCGTCGCCCGTAACGCGGGCGGTGCGTTCTGTGCGTCGTCAGATGGCGTTGAATGTGACCTGCTCGGGGGAACGTACGTCGCGCCACGGCCTGGTGGCTTTCGGTCCGATCTGCTGGTTGGCGTCCAAAACCCCCTGGGCTCAATGAGCACTCTCGAGTATAGACCTGCAAGCGATTGGAACAATGATCGGTTGCCGTTCAACGTGTGGACTCTCACCCGAATCGTTACGGATGATGGGCTTTGCGAACTCGATCCACCCAATTGCCTCAATGGTGGCACTCACACACTTGAGAAAACCTTCGAGTATGAGGGTGGGATGTTCGACACGAAAGAGCGCGAGTTCCGCGGATTCGAATCGGTCATCGTTCACGATGTCGACCCGCACGACTGGGGTTCATTCGTGGGATTATCCCGTTCCACCGAGTATGAGTTCCTGCAGGATTCGAAACGCAAGGGCAAGGTCCTGAGTATTACCGAGTACCAGGTCCAGAACTCGTCGCCTGGTTTCGTTCGGCGAACTGCCAACTCCTGGGTCTGCGCGGATCTCGCAACGGGCGACGAAGTTGCCTGCGATGACGATGAGCGCCAATGGGTGCGCTTGAAGAAGTCCGCGACCATGGAGTTTGGCGGAGGTTTCAGATTCTCATCCGTCTATAACCACGCTTGGCAGAACTGCTCCGGACGCTTCTTCCTATCTCATACATCGTCCGGCGGCTCCGATACCCTTGGCGATCCGACCAGTCCACGCTTGCATACGCACACAAACTACAACTGTGGCACCGGCGCTGCCTCGAACTACCAGGTCCGACCGAGAAGCGTGATTTTCCGGGGAACAGGCGATACAGAACCCCCTCTCGCCCAACAAGCCTTCTTCTACGATTCGCCGGCGCGCGGGAATCTGACGGCGGTTGAAACGTGGCTGGATTCGCCCGATCCCTTCATCGCCTCGGTCGACTGCTCAGTGAATTCCGAGCTGGGGGGGACAGGGAGGTGCGTGCGTCGAGAATTCCATCACGACGCTTTTGGAAATGTCATTGAATCCTACGACGAGAACGGTAATCCCACCATGATCGAATATGACAGCATACACATCTACCCGCGGGTAATCACCTCACCACTGGGGCACAAGATTACGCAGGAGCACGACCCGAGCTGCGGTGTCCTCCTGTCACGAACGAATGTCTACGAAGGTGTTGCTGCGCCTCCATCTGCTCAGCATCACCGATGGGTGTACGACCAGTTCTGCCGTTTGACGAAGGAAGTGTTGCCAGGTCAGAGCGATAGCGATCCTCAGTGGCAAGGCCAGTACTATCTCGGCGTACCTGTGAGCACCGCCATCTAATCTGAGGGCCATCGGCCCGAAGTTGATCATCAAAGAAGAAGGAAAGAGACGAAGCACCCCTCGGGGAGCTTGACTGGGGCTCGCCGAGAGGGTTCGCCTCCTG
>Ga0187892_10008185_pt1 | contig 14438 bp, 13 predicted proteins | sample MA1701073metaG_FD_139345 | JGI IMG/M metagenome (GOLD analysis project Ga0187892, IMG submission 139345) | Bio-ooze microbial communities from a basaltic lava cave in the Kipuka Kanohina Cave System on the Island of Hawaii, USA - MA170107-3 metaG ... | reverse complement strand
GAGCCTCACGCTTTTCGAGAAAACGCCTATTTTGCAGGCACTTTCTGCAAGTTACGAGGAACTGGAAAATACGGAGAATCATAACCAATTGTCGCTGTTCGACTTATAACCGGACACTAGTGACCGTGAATAACTCTTTATCTTCCCAAACATCCTGTTTTGAGATCTTTCCGTGTGAATGGCAGGTTGGGCAGGAAAGGCTTCCGAGAACACAGCATGACTCGGTGCGTCGCGCGAACCCCGCCAATCGGCGGATTGTATTCCGCCCGCGGCTCACACAGAACATTCGGCGTTTCTATCAGCGTCCGGTTATGGTACTCTTCAGCTGCCTGCAGTCAACCCGTCGAGTCAATGTTGAAGTGGGCAGTTTGCGCCCTGGATCGTTTTCCGCTAATTCGAGGTGTGGCACGGAAGTCGACGGACCCCAAAAGGTCGATCCGCTTTTGGAGGACAAGCCGGTGCCCTTCGACAACAACTTGGCGGAGCGCGCCATCCGCCCCGCCGTCATCCTGCGGAAAAACAGCCAATCCAACCACTCGGAACACGGGGCCGTGACGCAGGCCGTTCTCATGAGCATCTACCGAACGCTCAAACTCCGCGGCCTCGACCCCACGAAAACCATCCCCGCCGCCCTGCGAACCTACCTCCAAACCGGCCCACTGCCGCCGCTACCCCAAAAAAGTTGCTGCAAACGGCTGAAGAGTTACGTTTTTTCTATTACCCTTCGCGGGTGTCCGAATCGCTTTCCTTGAAATCGCCCGCTTCCGTGAGCTCGTTGGGCTGAAGAGGCTCGCTCACAGCGTACGTGCCGTCGAACCATTTTCCGAGGTCGACCATCTTGCAGCGCTGGCTGCAGAATGGCCGAAACGGGGCTTCCTCCTTCTGTGCCACGTTTATGACCCGGCTGCACGTTGGGCAATCATAGGTGGGCACGGTTCCCCTTCACAAAGCCGCGCACTACTCCGAGGCCGTGGTTGGCTTGGGCGAAGTTTCCTTTTTGGGCTTGGATTCTTTGGGCTTGGCCTCGCCCTCCTTCTTGGTCTTGCCGCCGCCGCTTTCGCTCTCGGCCTTGGCCGCTTTCTGGTAGCTCTCGCTGCGGTAGTCGGTCTGATAGAAGCCCGAGCCGCGAAAGATAATGCCTGCCCCTCCGCCGATTCGGCGCACCACCGGCGCTTTATTGTTGCACTGCTTGCAGTCCGTATCGATGGTGCGCTTGGCCTTCTCCGTGATCGACTGAAAGAGCTCGAACACCTTGCCGCACTTGGTACATTCGTATTCGTAGGTCGGCATCGTTGGTTCCCCCCGCCTCTTCTACCTTCGAATCCGCTTCAGGCGCTCTCTTTCCCATCCGAATCCGGCGGCGCGGCCACGATAACGGTCGCCGGACGCAGGACACGCTCCTTGAGCCGAAATCCCTTGGCGACCTGCTCCAGCACCGTCCCCGGTGCGTAACTCGATGACGGTTGGCGCATCAGAGCATTGTGTAACGCCGGATCAAACGGCCGCCCGGCCGCCTCGATCGGCTCAACGCCCTGGTCTCGCAAGACCTTCATGAAGTTCTCGTAAGCCAGACGAACGCCGTCCGCGATCGCCTTCTTGTCTTCGTTCCGTTCCAACGCGCCCAACGTTCGTTCCAAATCGTCCAACACGGCCAAAAGATCTTTGATTAACTCAGCGTTGGCGTAGCGGATGGCTTCGGAGCGCTCGGCGGCCGATCGGCGCTGCAAGTTTTGGAAATCGGCCCGGGCACGAAGCAGACTCTCTTCCAGAGAGTCGATCTGGCTTTGCAATGTGGCCGCCGAGGCCGCGCCGTCCGCCGCAGCGACATCACCGGCCGCCGTCGGCGCATCGTTTTCCGTTACCGCTTTGGATACCATGGTTTACCCTCCATTCTTGAACCCGCCTAGGTACTCGCGAAGTTTGTCAAAAAAACCCTTGGATTCGGGCAGGACCGCACGGTCCTCCGTCTTGGCGAATTCGCGGAGGAGCCGATCTTGGTCCTTGTCCAGGTGCTTGGGAATCTCGATCAGAACCTGCACGATTTCGTCCCCTTTCCGCCCCGTGCGAAGGTCAGGCAAGCCGAGGCCGCGAAGCCTAAACGTCTGCCCGTACTGCGTTCCCGAGGGTATCTTCAGTTCCGCCTTGCCAGACAGCGTGGGGACCTCAACGACCGCGCCCAGCGCCGCTTGGGTGAAGCTGACCGGCATGGCGCACACGAGATCATTGTCATGGCGCTCGAGAAACGGATGCGGGGCGACACGCACGTAACAGTGCAAGTCGCCGCGATGGTCGCCTTCCTCGCCCACCTCACCCTCACCTCGGATGCGCACGGCTTGGCCATCGTGGATACCAGTGGGAATCTTGGCCGAAACCACACGGTTCTTTACCACGCGGCCCGATCCTCGGCAGGCCGAACAGGGTGAGACCACCGTCGAGCCTCGACCATGACACGCTGGGCAGGTGGTAATCACACGCCCGAAGATGGAGCCTAACCCGGTGGTCTGCTCCACTTGTCCGTAGCCGCCGCAGGTGGCACATGCCCGGCGTTGCGACCCAGGTGCGGCCCCCGATCCGCCGCAAGTATCGCATAAGTCTCGACGGGCGAACTCGATGGTGCGCTCCGTGCCCGAGGCCACCTCCGCCAGGCTGAGCGTGATTTCGGTTTGCAGGTCCACCCCGCCTGGATGAGAGCGGCGCCGTCCCCCGAACGCGCCACCGAAGATGCCGTCGAACATCGAGAAGATGTCGCCTACGTCCATGGTCGAGAAATCGTGCACACCCGCTCCGCTCAAGCCCGCGTGCCCGAACTGGTCGTAGCGGCGCCGTTTCTCGGGATCGGAAAGCACCTCAAATGCCTCCGCGCCTTCCTTGAAAATCGCCTCGGCTTCGGGCGATTCGTTGCGGTCGGGATGATACTTGTGCGCGTGGCGGCGGTAGGCCTTCTTGATCTCCTCGACCTTGGCGTTGCGCGAAACCCCTAGGGTTTCATAGTAGTCTCGTTTGGCACTGGCCACCGACATTCCTCGTCAGCCTTCGCAGATCTTTCCCTACGCACAAGGGGCGGACACCCTCGTCCGCCCCTTCAAGCCCATGATTATTCTATGCCTTTGCGCTACCTGACCGCATGTTGGATCTTTTTCTCTTCATCCTTCAAATCGGTCACCAGAACCTCGGTCGTGAGCATCAATCCGCCCACGCTGGCGGCGTTTTCCAGGGCCACGCGCGAGACTTTGGCCGGATCGATAATTCCCGCCTTGACCATATCCACATATTGTCCCGTGCGTGCGTCAAAACCGTACGCGCCGGACTTTTCCAGGATTTGCTCGACCACCACGTCGCCGTCGGCGCCGGAATTCTCCGCGATCTGCCGCGCGGGAGCACGCAGCGCCTTGGCGACGATCTGCATTCCCAGTTTCTCATCGCTTTGCGTTTTCGGGATTGCCGCCTCGACGGCCGAAAGCGCTCGCAGAAAGGCCACGCCGCCGCCGGGAACGATGCCCTCCTCGGCCGCCGCCTTGGTGGCGTGAAACGCGTCATCCACCAAGTCCTTTCGCTCCTTCACTTCGATCTCCGTCGCTCCGCCGACACGGATCACGGCGACGCCGCCGGTCAGCCGCGCCAGGCGTTCCTGGAGCTTTTCGCGGTCGTAGTCGCTGGTGGTCTTCTCAATCTGGGCGCGAATCTGGTCGCACCGACTCTTGATGTCCGGTTTTTTTCCTGCGCCCTGGATAATGGTCGTCGTATCCTTATCAATGACGATCTTCTTGGCCGAGCCCATTTCCTTCAGGGTGATGTTCTCGACCTTGATTCCCAGGTCTTCGCTGACCAACGTGCCGCCGGTCAGCGCCGCAATGTCACCCAGCATGGCCTTGCGACGATCACCGAAACCGGGCGCCTTGACGGCGCAGCAGCTTAGGATGCCGCGGAGTTTGTTGACCACCAAAGCCGCCAGGGCTTCGCCGTCCACGTCCTCGGCGATGACCAACAACGGTTTTCCGGCCGTGGCCACGGCCTCGAGGACGGGCACAAAATCGCGCAGGTTGGAAATCTTCTTCTCGTGAATGAGGATGGCCGGATCTTCCAGCACACATTCCAGTGATCCGGGGTCGGTCATGAAATAGGGCGACAGGAACCCCTTGTCGAACTGCATGCCCTCGACGATTTCCTTTTCGGTCTGGAGAGATTTGCCTTCCTCGATCTCCACCACGCCCTCCTGACCGACCGCCTCCAGGGCACTGGCCAGGAGCTTGCCTACTTCCTCGTCGCCGTTGGCCGATATTGTGGCGATTTTCGCGAGATCGTCGTTGGAGCGAACTTTCGTGGAAAGCGCCTTGATGGCCTCCACGGCGGTCTTCACAGCGGCTTCGATGCCGCGCTTCAGTGCCATCGGATTGGCACCCGCCGTGACGGCCTTATAGCCCTCTCGGTAAATGGCCTCGGCAAGCACCGTGGCCGCGGTGGTGCCGTCTCCCACGACGTCGCTGGTTTTGGAGGCGACCTGATTGATGAGTTTCGCCCCCATGTTCTCGAAGGCCTGCGGCAATTCCACTTCCTTGCTGACGGTAACACCGTCTTTGGTCACCCGAGGCGAGCCGTAGGATTTTTGGAGAATCACGTTACGCCCCGTGGGGCCCATGGTGACGCGCACGGCATCCGCCAATTTGGTTACGCCCTGCAGAATGTCCTGACGCGCGGGCTGAGAAAACATCAGTTGCTTGGCCATGCGTTACTTCTCCACGATCGCGAGGATGTCGGTCTCCCGGCACACGACGTAGGTGTCGGTCCCGAACTCGACCTCGGTGCCCGAGTACTTGCCATAGAACACTTCGTCGCCGACGTGTACGCTCATCTCCCCACGCTTGCCGCTGTCCAGCAGCTTGCCCGGCCCCACTGCCAGCACGACGCCGCGCTGCGGCTTCTCCTTGGCCGTATCCGGAAGGATGATGCCGCCGGCGGTTTTCTCCTCGGCCTCGCTCGGCTCGATCAGCACGCGGTCGTCCATCGGACGGAATTTGATTTTCGTGGTTCGTTTCGTTGCAGTCGCGGTCGCCATATCTCAAAATCTCCTGGAAAAAACTCCTGCATAGTCAGTTTCGACGTTTCGACGTTTCTTAATCCATGTCCATGTCTTCATCTTCCATGCCCGGACCCGGCCCTTCGTCACCTTTCTTGGCCTTCTCCGCGATGCAGACCTCGGTGCTCAAGAGAATGCGAGCCACGCTGCTGCCGTTTTCCAGGGCGCAGCGTACCACCTTGGTCGGGTCGATGACGCCATCTTTGATTAGGTCGGTGTATTCACCCGTGTCGGCGTTGAAGCCAAATGCCCCGCTCTTGGAAGCGACCTTGTTGAACACCACGCCGGGGTTGTGGCCCGCATTGGCCGCGATTTGCCGCAAGGGCGCCGCAAGGGCCGCTCGAACGATCTCGACGCCCGTTTGCTCGTCGCCGCTTAGCTTGAGAGCGTCGAGCGCCGATGCCGCGCGAATGAGGGCCACGCCGCCGCCGGGGACAATGCCCTCTTCAATAGCCGCTCGCGTGGCGTGCAGGGCATCCTCGAAACGGGCTTTTTTCTCCTTCAGTTCCGTCTCCGTGGCGGCCCCAACGTTGATTTGCGCCACGCCGCCGACGAGCTTGGCCCGCCGCTCCTCCAATTTCTCCCGGTCATAGTCGGAAGTTGTCGATTCGATTTCTTGGGTGATCTGCTGGATGCGGCCTTGAATCTCGGAACTCGAGCCGGCGCCCTCGATGACGGTCGTGTTGTTCGCGTCGACGCGGATTTTCTTCGCTTGGCCAAGATCGCTGATCGACACGTTGTCGAGGTTGATCCCCAGGTCTTTCATGATCGCGGTGGCGCCGGTGAGAATGGCGATATCTTGCAACATGGCTTTCCGCCGGTCGCCGTAGCCCGGCGCCTTGACCGCGCAAACCTCGAGAATGCCGCGGAGTTTGTTCACCACCAGCGTAGCCAACGCCTCGCCCTCCACTTCCTCGGCGATGATCAGCAGGGGACGCTTCGCTTTGGCCACCTTCTCCAGAAGCGGAACGAGCTTGGCCACGCTGCTGATCTTGTCTTCATGGATCAAGACAAACGGCTTCTGCAGGACACATTCCATGGCGTCTTGGTCAGTCACAAAGTGCGGAGAAAGAAAACCACGGTCGAACTGCATCCCTTCGACCACCTCGATGACCGTATCGGAGGTCTTACCTTCCTCGACGGTGATGACGCCATCCTTCCCGACCTTTTCAAAACAATCGGCCAACAGCTTGCCGATGGCTGGGTCGTTATTGGCTGAAATGGACGCCACGTTGATGATGTCATCACGCTTGTTGACCTTGATCGCCCGCGACATCTCCTTCAAGGCGGCCACGACCTTTTCCACGGCCTTGGCGATGCCTCGGTTCAGGGCAAAGGCGTCCGCTTCCGCGGCGATGTTCTTCAAACCGGCTTGGAAAATCGCCTCGGCCAGGACCGTGGCCGTCGTCGTACCGTCGCCGGCGACCTCGCTGGTCTTGCTGGCCGCCTCCTTCACGAGCTGGGCGCCCATGTTCTCGTACCTGTCGAGCAATTCCACCTCTTCGGCCACGGTGACGCCGTCTTTGGTGACATTGGGGCCGCCCCAGCCTTTGTCAATCACGGCGTTACGGCCACGCGGACCGAGCGTGGACTTCACCGCCGTGGCCAGCTTCTCAACCCCATTCCACAAGGCCTTCCTTGCTTCCTGTTGAAAGGCCAGTTGTTTGACCGCCATGCATTCGTCTCCTGACTCAACGTGACTTAGTTAGGTTATGCCCCGGGCAATACGTACAACGTTTCAAGCCTAATGGTCCCGCCCCCAAAGGAAAGACCGTTGCGGCACGGGCGCACCGCGCAGACGCGCCCCCGCATGGCTGCAGGGCAACCTTCGGACCAGCGCCGAGCGGTCGCCGGTTCAATCATAACGATTTATTTTACATTGACTTACATTCTACGCATTCCATCCGCTTGTCCCTTCGCGCCTGCCAGCTTGGCAGACTCATGAGCCCCAAGCACATCTGAATGCCAATTTGACAGCGGCTTCAGCCGGCGGGTACTTGGTAAAGCCTCGTATCGGAGGGTGGCATGAATCGGCGAAGCCGACCCGTGCGCTTGCGACCGGTGCACCGGTCCGCGTGCTGCGGACCCATGCAACCCACTGGGCGGCCAAACTTTGCCAGTACAAGCGGCGGCCGATTGCCGTTCGCGCCTTGAGGGCTACGATACGGCCTTGCTTCAGCGGCTCGTTTTTGACCGCCCCTGACCGAAAGACTCCAGTGAGCGAAGAGCTACAACTCCGCATTCGACCTGCAACTATCGCAGACCTTGATACGGTTGTCGCGTTTAACGCCGCGATGGCCCGCGAAACCGAAGGCAAACTGCTCCCCACGGAGGTATTAAGTTCCGGCGTCCGCCGCGCGTTGATGGATCATTCGATCTGCCGCTACTTCGTGGCCGAGGCGAGCGGCACCGTCATCGGCCAAACCATGATTACCTTGGAATGGAGCGATTGGCGAAACGGATTTTTCTGGTGGATTCAGAGCGTTTACGTGCATCCCGACCATCGCCGCCGGGGCGTGTTCCGGGCGTTGCACCATCACATTCGCGACTTGGCCCGGCGCGAGCCCGACGTTTGTGGCCTTCGGCTCTATGCCCATCGCGAAAACAGCCGTGCATTGGCGACCTATCGTCGCTTGGGAATGCACGCCTGCGAATACGTGGTTTGTGAGGAGGATTGGTCGCCCTAATGTCAGCCTCGATGACCTCGCTGGGCACGTCGTCTATTCGGCTCGCCACACCGGACGACGCCGGAGCCGTGTGCTCGATCTACGGCGCTGTTGTCGAGCAAACGGCGACGTCCTTCGAATTGCAGCCGCCAGACGAGCATGAGATGCGCCGGCGAATCAGCGCGACGCTGGCTGAATTCCCCTGGCTCGTCTACGAGTCCGGTGGACGGATCTTCGGCTATGCCTACGCCGGCAAGTTCCGCACGAGGCCGGCCTACCGTTGGACGGCCGAAGTCTCGGTATATCTGGGCGAAGGGCATCGGGGTGTTGGCCTGGGAAAAAAGCTCTATGGCGCCTTGCTCGATTGCCTGAGAGTCCAGGGCTGCCGGTCCGCGGTGGCGGGCATCACCTTGCCCAACCCGGCCAGCGTGGCGCTTCATGAGCGTTTGGGCTTTCGACCAGTGGGCGTTTTCGCTCGCGTCGGCTATAAGTTCGGCCGCTGGCACGACGTCGGCTGGTGGCAGGTCGATCTGCAGGAACTCCCCGACCCGCCGCCGGAGCCTCAGGAAATCTCCGCTTTGCGCTCCTTAATCGCCGGCGATCGTTTTGCCGAGCCGCGCCCGTGAGGAAGCGGAGATTTACCTAGAGGCACGAAGGCATCCCGCAGAGTATTGCCGATGACGGAATAAAGGTGCTGCATGATGAATCTCGAATCCATCCGAACGTTCTTGCGATACAATGACTGGGCCGATGGGCAGCTTCTTGCCGTGGCTGCGCCCTTGGTTGACGAGCAACTCGACCGGCCATTTGAAATGGGCCGGGGCACGCTGCGGAAGACGTTGCTGCACATTGTCGACGGCGAACACGTTTGGGTGCAGCGGTGGAAGGGCCAAACCGAAACTCTCTGGCCGAACGAAGATGAACCGGTGAGCGCGGCCGCCCTGCGCGAGAGGCTGGGCGCGACGCATAAGGACCGCGATGCCTTCGTGCCTGCGCTGAAGGAGCGCGACCTGTCCCGCTGGGTGACCTACCGCGATTCCAAAGGCAGCCTCTTCACGGCGTCGTTGGGCGACATGATGCTCCAGATGTGCATTCACTCCACGCACCATCGTGCGCAGGCCGTGAACATGCTCCGCCGCCTCGGCGCTCAGGCGCCGGAGTTGGACTACATGTACTGGGTTCGGCGACCGGCCGCGGAACCGACGACTCAGTGAGCGAGGGTGGTCGGTCTTGGCTGGCATCGGACCTTACACACCTAACGGGGCCAGCACGGAGGCGTTCTCGTGGCGAGACGACCGGAGTTTTGCGCTTTTGGCGGGAGCAGCGGATTCCGGTCTGTCGGCGAGTTCGCGGGCCAAGCGGGCGACCTCCGGAGCACACCGGCGGAAGGCCTCCACCAGGTCGGGATCGAACTGTGAGCCCGATGATTGAACGATAATATCGCACGCCTTTTCATGCGGCATGGCGTCTTTGTAGATTCGTTTGGTAGTTAATGCGTCGTACACGTCGGCGACGGCCACGATCCGCGCCGCCAAGGGGATGTCCTGACCCTTGAGGCCGCGCGGATAGCCCCGGCCGTTGTACCATTCATGGTGATTCCAGGCGATCTGCTCGGCCATCTCCAGGAAGCGGGCGCCGGGGGCGCGGTCGATCACCGAACGTATGGTCATCGCCCCGATCTCGGCGTGGGTCTGCATGACCCGGACCTCGTCGTCGTCGAGCCGCCCCGGCTTGCGGAGGATGTGGTCGGGCACGGCCACCTTGCCGATGTCATGTAGTGGCACCGCGCGGGCCAGATCGGCAAGAAACTCGTCGTCGATCGTGGCCCCCTGCCGCCCTTCCTCGCGAAGTTGCAGAGCCAAGAGCGTGCAAAACTGGGTGACCCGATCTAGATGCTTGCCCGTGTCCGTGTCGCGAAACTCGGCTAATTTGGCCAGGGCGACCACGATCGAATCGCGGGCTTCGTCGCGAGCGCGTTGCGTCTGGCAATCATGAATGGCGGAGGCGGCGATGTTGCAGATCAGGTCGACGTATTCCAAGTCCAACGGCGAGAAGGGCGAGGCGTCCGGCCGCCCGGCGATGACCAGCACGCCCACCACGCACTCCGGGGCGCACAGCGCCGTGCAAATCGTGGGCGTACCGGGGAAGAGTTCGTAATCAGGGTCCTGCCGGCGGTGGCGAGCCTCTTCGGGTGAGTGCAAGACCTTGGTCTCGCGCGTGGTGAACACTTCGCCGGTCGTGGGCGAGCCGAGGGGCACTCGGATTCGCGAAAGGGCCTGATTCTCGATTCCCAAACTTCGGGCGACGGCCAAGGCCGTGTGCTGTAGGTCGGGCATGAGAATGCAGACCCGCCGACTGCAGGTCAGGGTGGCCGCCGCCGTGTTGGTGGCGTCGAGGATGGCATCGAGCGAGTCGGCTCCGGCAATATCCCTCGAGAACGTCAGGAGCAAATCGAGGGCCCGGGTCTGCTCACCTCGGATGGCATTGCTATGCGACAGTTCCTTGCGGAAGCGGGCCATCGTCCTGACCCGCAGAACCAATTCCTGTGGCTGCAGGGGTTTCCGCAAGTACTCCACGACGCCCAGGAAATCCATGCCGAACTCGCCCACATGATCGGTCATCAGAATCAAGGGGAGATCGCGGGTCCGGGGATGGCTGGTGAGCCGCCGGGCGCATTCCATCCCGCTAATGTCAGACAGACCTACGTCCAGGACGATCACATCCGGAAGATCGATTTCCGCCCGCTGTAGCGCTTCTGTCCCCCGCGCGGCCTCCAGGACGCCATAGCCGGCCCGTCGCAACTCGGTCACGCAGGTGTGGAGCGAGTCGGCGTCTTCGTCGGCCACCAGAACCTTGATTTGCTCATGAACCGGAGCCGCCGCGGAAGTCCGCTCGTCGGCCGCGAAAAAAGAACCGCCCCGCGGATCCGAACTGCCCTCTTGTCTGCGACCCGAATTGGCCACCCGAACGGTGTTCCGGCCTGCGTTCTTTGCCTCGTAGAGGGCAGTATCCGCGGCGCGAAGAAGATCGTCGTGACCCGACATGGTCAGAGTCCGTTCGGCAACGCCGAGACTGACGGTCACATTCAAGGAGCTTCCGCCGCCAACCAGCCGGTTCGACTCGACGGCCAGTCGCAGACGCTCGGCCCCGACTGCGGCCATGTTGTGCGTCGCCTTTGGGCAGAGGATCAGAAACTCTTCGCCGCCCAGCCGGCAGACGCTCTCGCCGCGGCGCGCGGTTCTGCGGAGGACGGCCGCGGTCTCTCTTAATACCCAATCACCGGTTGCGTGCCCGTACCGATCATTGAAATTCTTGAAATGATCGATATCAATGGCAATGCACGACAACGGATCGCCGTGCCGGAGTGAGGTCGACCAGTACTCGTACAGCCTGTTCAGGGCCTCGCGGCGGTTCAACAGGCCTGTGAGTTCGTCCGTGGTGGCCATGTGGTTGAGCCGATGGTTGGCCTCCGCCAGCTTTTCGTTGGCCACGGCCAATTCGGCGTTGGAATGATGCACGTCTCGCGAACGCCGCTCGAGATCTTCCCGAAGACGAATGATCCGCTGGCCGGCCTGAACTCGGGCAAGCAGCTCGCGTTCGCGAAAGGGTTTGGCTAAATAATCGTCCGTTCCGGCCTCGAAGGCATCGATCGTATGATCCTCTTCGGTGTTGGCCGTCAGGACGATGACATAGGTAAAGGGAATGCCCTCGTGGATGCGAATCGTACGACAGAGCTGCAACCCGTCCATCTCCGGCATGGACCAGTCGGTAATCACCATCGGTGCCCCTTCTTCCAGCAGCACCTTCAGGGCCTCTTTTCCATTGCGGGCCGTAAGCACTTGATGCCCCGCCGATGAGAGGTGCCGGACCAATAGCGCCAGGGCGAAGGGATCGTCGTCAACCGCCAGCACACGAAGCGGATCACAGGAGGGCATGTTGTCTCTCTTGGATTTGGGCGCTCCTAGGATCATCATCGTCGATCGTTTGGCGAAGGCGCTGGGCCTCCGCGTACAACTCAGCCATCGACGGTACGTCGGCCGTGGCAATCGACAGAAGCTGCCCGGCCTCCCGCCAATCCGCGCGGATCAAGTCGAACAGCTCAGGCAGCACGTCGGGAGCGATGCCCAAGCGGTTGGCCCGCATCATCATCGAGCTCATTACATCGCGAAACGCGGAAGCGTGGGTCAGCACCGCACTCACGTCGCCGGCTAATTGCAAGAGCCGGGCCAATTGGTTCACGGCGCCTCCCAACTCGATGCCCGTCGCGTCCGGCTCAATCTGTGCCTCCACCGCTTGACAAAACAACGCCGGTAGCCCCCAGTCCGCCATCATGGCTGCGGCAAGCTCGGCGTGATCCATGGCCAGCTCCGCGCGTTCACAACGCCCCAGGGCGGCAGGATCGAATTCGGGCGCTTGCTCGAGGAGTCGGCCATACTCCGCGGGAAACACTGTAGCGAGAGCCAGGCGGCCGATCTGGCAAAGCAAGCCGCATGTAAAGGCCTCATCCGGGGCGACCAGGTGGAGTCGACGCACCAAGACGCGAGCCGCCGCCGCTCGCCCAAGGGAATCCGACCAGAACAAATCGTAGTTGAAGGAGGCACAACGGCCTGTCCGATTGTCATGCAGCAGCGAAAAGCACAGGGCCAGCCGCGTGACCGCTTTCATGCCCAACAGTCCGACGGCTCGGTTGACGGAGGCAACTTCCTGACAAGCTCCCGCATGGGGTGAATTGGCCAGCTTCAAAAGCCGTGTCGAAATCGCTGGATCAGCTTCGACGACAGCTGCGATTGCGCCCAGGGAGGCTTCGGGATGGCGAACCAGCTTCAGAAGCTCAAGGGCAACTCCTTTTGGCGTTGGCAGGTTGCGCGTAGCCTTGATCCGATCGTAGACACACTCGTTCATCTGCAACTTTGGTCATCGTCTCTTTGACTTTCCGTCTTGGGCGGGTAAGGCATGGCGACCCTCTTTGGAGGCGAGCACCCCGATCAGGTCCGGTAAGGACGCCATCCGTGATTAGAGAATTGCTCCCTTTGTGTAATCGCCAATTGAGGCCTCGCGCTGTAATCTCCGCGATCGATGTGTAAGCCTTTAGAGCGTGGCCGCCAAGGAACTACGAAAACTGGGTGCCCCTGGCAGTTTGGCTGGCGGTCCCTGGACAGGACAACTTGCGGCGTCCGTGACAGTTCCGGCGGACTGGCACCCGCTGGGCGTGCCGGCGGAGGTAGTGGATGGAATTAACTTTGTTGGGGTTGGAGCGGATTGCCGGGCCCGTGCGCGCGGCAGTACCGCCGTACACAAGGATGATCATTGAGACCTTCGGGTCGTCGGCCAAGGCGTTAACGTTCTTCGGCGCCGCCGTTTCCGTGGGATTTGAAGTTCACCGTCACAGTGCCTACAACGTCTTGGTCTTGAGTGAAGTTGATCTAACTCGCTTAAGAAAACTAACCGAGCTGGGAGTCAAGCTGGGCAAAGCCCATATCGCCGCCCCGTGGGTGATGACCCCGGAGTACATTCAGGCTTCTCGAGACACGTTCGCATTGGAGCTGATTGAAATCCAGCAGCATCATGTGACCGTGTTTGGCGAAGAATATTTTCGTGACCTTGTTTTTCAGGATGGGCACGTTCGGCTGCAATGCGAGCGCGAACTGAAAGTGAGTTTGATTACTTTGCGTCACGGCCTCCTCGCCGCCGCAGGGCGTGAGAAGGAACTCGAGCAGGTGCAAGTCGACGTGGGCGAGAGCTTAGCCCGGGCGCTTCGCGGAATGCTGTGGCTCAAAGGTCACAAAGAGGCAAAGCCGGCGGCGGAAGTTCTCTCCGAAGTGGAAAAGATTACCGAACGCAAGCTCGACGGTCTGAGAACCGCCCTGAACCTCCATACCCGTCATGGCTGGGAAGAGTTCGAAGGCCTCCATCGGGACGTCGAGGCCCTAAAGAAGATCGTCGATGCTTGGTAGGCAAAAGTCACGGCCATTTTCATGGATGCTATGCCCGAGATTCGGCGGAGCCGGGGGCGGACAGGTTCGCAGCTGCGCCCCCGCCTCCTGGCTCGCCGGGCTGAGCTTCTGCGCCGCCGCGCCAGGCGCGGTCACAGTCCCTGACCCCGGTACGTACGTCGTTGATCAGGCAGGCGTGATCAACGAACGGGTCCAAATGCAACTGGAGAACTGGCTTCGCGAGCTTGAAGAGAAGACCGCGGCGCAAGTGAAAGTCCTTACGGTGGCGCATACCGATGGTGAGGACATTTTCGATTTCGCGCAGCGCCATGCGGAGCTTTGGAAACTGGGCCGGAAAAGCAAAGACAACGGAGCCTTAATCGCATTCGTGCCCAAAAGCGCTCAGCAAAAGGGCGATGTGTGGATTCACACCGGCTACGGACTCGAGCACGCCTTACCCGACTCCTGGTGCGGCACGATGACGCGCAATATCCGGGACGAGTACTTCCGGGAGGGCCGCTATTCTGAAGGTATTTACGGATTGACGGTCGCCGTGTGTGCCCAAATTGCCCAGGACGCCAACGTCGCGCTCACCGGCTTGCCCGCCGCTTCGCCGCGACCGGCGACGCGAGGCCGGCGCGTGCAACCCGGCGGCGTTTGGTGCGCCGGCATCATTCCGGTGATCGTTTTGTTGGTCATCTTCTCATCTTTGTCGCGACGGGGCCGACATTACCGTCGGTGGGGAGGCGGCGGACTGTTGGAGGG
>Ga0187892_10008184_pt1 | contig 14439 bp, 16 predicted proteins | sample MA1701073metaG_FD_139345 | JGI IMG/M metagenome (GOLD analysis project Ga0187892, IMG submission 139345) | Bio-ooze microbial communities from a basaltic lava cave in the Kipuka Kanohina Cave System on the Island of Hawaii, USA - MA170107-3 metaG ... | reverse complement strand
GTTCCCCATGCCCAGTCGATACACACACAAGACGGGGCCGCGGGTCGGTCACGCTCGTAATTGCCCGAACGAGCAGCCCCTCCTCTGCCGGATAGACTATCTTCTGCCGACCCGCAGCTTCGACAATTACTGTACCGTAAGCTCGAACCCCATACGTCCGAGCCAGCGCCGGCTCGCGGTCCAGGTCCGCCAGTCGTACTGTCACCAAAGGAGAGGAACGACTAAACTTCTCGGCCAGATAGGCAGTCTCACGATAGCGACCGGGTTCATAGAACAGCGTGAGGCGTACTGGAACCTGCAGCGATGTCAGTACCTGCGTGGTCTCTGGCGCCAAGACCGACTCTTTCTCTTGCACTAACTCCCATGTCTGATTGTGACGTACGGCACAGTCCTCAATGCCGATCCCTATTCCCAGCAGCAGAATGACTCGCAGGACCTTACTCCCCCACTGTTGCTGCCAGGGCCACCGTAGTGCTTCTAGGGAAAACAATACGAACAGGCTCGTGACTACGAGAAAATACACCACGTCCTGGCTCTGCACAGTCCCACGAGAGAAATCGTGAAAACGGTCAAACAAGGACAAGCGTCGTAGTACTGCGAGCAGCACAGGGTCAGCAGCGGCTTCGTTCCAGGCTAGAAACCAGAAGAAAAAGAGTACCCCAAATGCTCCCAAAGCGGCCGACGCTTGTTGCGTGGCCAGAGCAGAACAGAACATCCCACAGCTAAGGCAAGTAATACTCAGAAGCACTATTCCCAGGTAGGTCGCAATGAGCGGCCAGGGATCAACTGACCAAGCGCTTGTCAGTGCAAACGGATAGACAACGGTTACGGCGATGAGTGGTATGAAAAGCAGGAGGAGGGAAAGGAACTTGCCGCTCACTAACTCGACTTCAGTCAAGGGATAGGTGAGCAGCATCTCCATTGTCCCCAATCGCCGCTCTTCGGCGAACAACCGGGTCGCCAGGACCGGCGTGATCACCAGCAAACACAAACGAAGATCCTCGAAGAACCGCTGCCAGAGGCCCTGAGTGAGGCCAACCTTATCCTGGTTGAGGAGATCGAAATACAGGACGTCGGTGTAGAAAAAATAGCCGGCGAGCCCAAGAAAGACTGCACCTAAGATATACAGAAGCGGAGAACGGGTAAGAACGCGGATCTCCTTGATGAAGACAGCATAACTATTGGTGAGTAAGAAACAGCCAATCATTGATAATTATGAAGTCATGGCGTGAGAAGCGATTAAGCGCAAAAACGTATCCTCTAAGGTTGTGCCCGCGGTCTGTCCAGAGAACAGTTCCTGCGGAGTGCCCTGGGCGAGAAGGCGACCCTGATGTAACACTATCACTCGCTGGCAGACGAGGCAGGCTTCGGCCAGAGAGTGAGTGCTGAGGAGCACAGTCCGAGAACCGGTCAGGGTTTTGAGCAATTCACGCACTTTCACCGCCATCTCCGGGTCCATACCGACAGTCGGCTCGTCCAAGATCAAAATAGGGGGATCTGCCAGGAGTGCTTGCGCCAAGATTACCCGCTGACGATACCCTTTCGACAAGGTCCCGATGCGCCGATGAAGCCAGTCATTGAGGCCGCACTGCGCCACAACTGTGGCACACTGTTGAGCGTCAGCTCTTTTCACTGTTCTTGCAAATGAAAGGAAGTCGTGCACTGTCAGGTCTGGATAGAGCACAACCCCTTCCAGCGCATAGCCTACGCGCCGTCGCACGTCGAGAGGAGAGAGACGCGTGTCATATCCCGCGACCGTTACCGTCCCACTGGTTGGAGGGAAAAAAGCGCAGAGGAGTCGAATCAATGTCGTCTTGCCGGAACCATTCGGCCCCAGCAGCCCTACCACTTCCCCAGCTTCTATTGAACAGGAAATGGTATCGAGTGCACTCACCGAGCCGAATCGTTTCGTCGCGTCGTTGACTTCAATGATCGACATTACTCAGACCAGGAATGAGAAGAGGGTCTGTAATCCGCTTGTCTTGAGCGGCATAGAAGCATAAGCATGCGTTTGATGGTGCCACCTCAGCATTCTTTTATCTCGCACTGACTCATGTGGAAGAACGGCCGTTGTTAAAACCCTCGCTGGTTTTGCACAAACCTCATGCCAGCCCCAGCTTGTGACTGCTGGAGATCAATCTTGCCCAGCGGCTCCAGCGTGTCGGCATTAAAAACAGAGATGGTACTCCAGTTTGCCCCACAATACACTTTCTTCCCTTCTGGATGGAGAAAACACGCAAAGTGACTACTGGTATCAAACGATGCCACCTTTTCGATGGTGCGCGTCTTCAGATCTACTTTCCATAACTTGTCCCAGCCAAAATAGGCTTTCTGAGTTTTGGGAGACATCACTCCTTGTGCAGTCCACCATTCTGCAGCGTAGGGTTGCAATTCGACGAGTTGGAGATTCGGTGATTCCTGCTTGAGGTCGAGATAGGCAAGGCCAAGCGTACTGTTCCCAGTAATCGTATCGTTGGTCACAACGGCAAACGCAGCCACGTAGTCACTCTCTTGATACGGACTCCACAGCGGGAGGCCGTCCACCCGACCTATCCCCGATACCTTCCAATTGTGCGCCATCGGAATGGTGTCGAGGATCGTGCCCTTCTCAGGGTCCAGCACGGTAACATCGCCGCCAATACTAAACGCATACAGTCGCTTCCCATCCGGCGAGGTAGCCAGCGACATCACCTGACGCGGCGCAGGGAACACTTTCACGACTTTGTTCGTCGTCAAGTCGATAACCCGAATGCGTGTGTCCTGAATCTCATATCTGCCTTGGCTCGTTTTGAGCGGCATTTCATGAATGTAGAGCCGGGTCCCCTGCGTATTCACGTCAGTGGCCATCGTACGAACGAGTTCATTACCGCTAGAGAGAGGAAAGCGTATCACCTCTTTTCCTTCATCGAGGTCCACCACAACAACGCTCTGATTTAAGTCGTTGACCACATAAGCAAATTGGGGACGAGCAAGATTCGGCGTGACCGAAAAGATCGGCCCACGGCCTTCCAACGGAACGGTTTTGACTACCTTGTCAGTCTCGGTATCGACGACGTATACCTTGTTGGCTTGGCTTCCCGTCAACATATACCACTTCCCCCAGACCGTCCCGGGCAAACAGAAGAGGAAGACGAATGCACTCATCACGAGGAGAGAGAAAGCCATCGGCTGCTCACTTTTCGCACCCATAAGAGCCTCCTTAATGATTCGATTGGGAACCTTCGATCTCCTCTCCCTTGCGAGGCAATGTCGTTAAGTTAAGCCGCAGTGTCATTGCGAGCGCAGCGAAGCAATCTTTGTTTTTGCAGGGGATTGCTTCGTCACTAACGCTCCTCGCAATGACAGCCATTCCCCTACAGGAAAAGGAAAGAGAAAGGTCCTCGGACGTACTGAAAGGCTGACGTTAGCACTTGGCAGCCTCAGTCCACCTTCGGGAATATCACTTCAAGTTTTTTCCAATCCTCCGCATTCACCCCCGAACACGCTCTGGCCCACTCCGGATAATTCTGCAAACTATCAGGCACTTGCGCCGGCCACCAACACACATTCGCACAACCCAACAGGTCCGCTTCCATCGGCGAGCACATACCGCCTGTGCCACCCCACGGGTTTGCTTCCCAGCCTGGATTAAAGATAGTCGTACAGCCCATTGGTTGAGCCATGCCGACTACATCTTCCTGTGCAGCCTGGACGGCCTCAACCACTTCGGCTTTGCGATTTGCTGCAGTCAGGTGTTTCATGAGCGTCTCTCCTATTCGATCGGTTGAAAGTTGTACTTCGGTGGCATCACGAGCAAATAGGCCCGTGCTCCTATTGGTCTTTTGGCTCCGTCAGGCGTATACCACGCCTCTACCCACACATCACCCACATTCGCCTCCGAGAGATGACGCTGAGGGTTAGGTCCGTCATTTGCTGGTGTAAAGAGTCCATGTTCATCCACTGCCCCCACAAACTGCACGTCATCATCGTTAACGCGTTTGACATATTCCTCTAAGTCCCATTTGATCGGACCGACCCGCCCTAACTGTACGTCATCCTTCGTCCCTTGCTTCCCGTCCGCCCCATTGAGGTAGGCCACCACCTCAAACTGCTGCAACAGCTTGGGCGTCCGTACTCCTCCGGGACGGGAAAAGGTTTGTTCTGGCGAGATCCGAATGTAGTCCACCGTCTTGTAGACATAGAAGGGCAGTTCCCCTTCCACCCCTTGGAGTTTTGCTTGTCGAGACCCCACTTTTGCCTCTTTTTCCGTCGTGACCTGAGCGACGACAGTATCATCTCCTTGCTGACTGAGCGATTGTACGGATACCCCTGTTCCCAAGCTAATCGCCGATGCTTGAAGATTTTGCGGGAAGTTCATGCCAAAAAGTTTTACTTCCTGTGTTTCACCGGCTTTCAGTGCAGCGGGGACAACCGTCAGTAGCCTGGCTCCTCCGTTACTTCTGTACAGCGTCTCTTCTCTGCCCAGATCGCCCACTTCCGTCAACAACCGCCGCCCGTTGATGACAGAACCTGTCTCATTAGCAAAAAAGATCTCTCGACTCCTCTTGTTCCCTTCCAATTGCGCCACCCCTCGCCACTGGAAGCCGGTATACACAACCGCAGTCGTCTTCCCCATCTCTTTGGACCCATCAGCAAACTCGTGACTAAACTCACCTTCGTACTGATCCTCTCCTACCGCCTTAAGGATCAACCGTCCAGTATAATCTCCCCCTTTGCCGGGATCATGGCCAACCACTTTCCACTCACCCGCGTAATTCGGCTTTGCTGCGGCTTGCCATTTCAGCCACGCCGCATCCTCAAATGGGTAATGCTTCGTCAGATAGGGGACAGCATCTTTCTTCACCACGGTGTACCAGTAGTCATCCAGCATCCCCGCCGAGGCCACTTGGTTCTCTATATTCGGCAGCAGCCCCGCGGTCAAATCCGGCAGTCGTCGCCAGAATTCCGGTGTGCGACGCTGTAACGCGATCCGGGCGTAGGAATGACAGGTCACACAAGCTCCGTGCACCGCTTTGGGAACATCCTTCTCAACGGTGTTATTCCGCTTCTCTAGGGCGTAGCGGAACGGGGCTATCTCGGCGGGGGCGAGCCCATTGGTGTCGCTCAGATATTTGATCAGCGTCCGCGCCTCGCCCGCTTGCAACTGCACTCCGTGGGTGCGCACCATGCGGGTGAGCGTCATCTCCCATCCCTCGGGCGTCTTGCGCTGAAAATCAATCGAATCCAGTTTCCCGTCTTTTTCGTGCGGCAAATGGCATATCGAGCATCGGTTTTGCAGCAGCGTACGTCCGGCCTCCTCACCCCAACTTACTCGCACCGCTCCTAACAATATGCAGAGAACGAGAAGTCTAGGGAGTATCTCGACCCATGAAAATCTCTTCCGCCCGACAGTCATCGCAATTCCCCTCCTGGCAAAGAGTGAAGAGCGCTTGTCCTCTCAGAATTCCACCTAAACCGGGACATACAACATTTGCGTAGCCTTTTGCAAGGCGCTACAACTGACAATTGATGACTGATAACTTTCTTCACCACTTATCGATGTGCACGAGCTTGCTCAGCGGGATTTTTTTGGCCTTCGGCTTTTGTGGCTGTTCAGCGGGATAACCGATCGTGATCAGCCCAACGGGCCGGACATGGGCTGGTAGCGCCAACACCTTGGCAACTTCCTCCGAGTTGTATGATCCGACGAAACAGGCCCCCAAGTCCTGCTCGACCGCCCCAAGAAGGATGAGCAGCGAGGCGAACGACGCGTCGACTAAGCTGAAGAATGACCCTCGTGCCCCATACTGACTCCCCATGCGTTGGATATCTGCACAGGTCACAATCGTCACCGGTGCTGTCGCGACGGAGGTTTGATTCATCGCCGCTTTTGTCAACTGAGCATGAACATCGGGATTCTTGACGATGATGAATTCCCACGGTTGAAAGTTCCCTGCGCTTGGAGCCCGCACAGCGTACTGTAACAGACGTTGAATCTTTTCTTCCGGGACAGGTTCGCTTTTGTACGAGCGGATCATTCCCCGGTGATTCACCACCCAGGCAAAGCTCTTCTCCGCACCTTTCCCTTCCACACTCTCAGCACTGGAAGCTATTCCTGGAGTCAAGAGTGACAAGGCGACTGCACGCTGGAGGAGTTGGCGGCGAGAGACTTTTTTACCTTCACGAGTCACACTTCTCTCCCCATAGCCGGGGGATCAATCCCCCGGCTACCATCGAGCGTCCCCTTCGGGGACTTGCGCCAGCATAAGCTGGCGTAGTGAGGGTAGCCCGATGCTTTAGCGTCAGGGGAAGGCAGCCTGGCACTCGCTTTACCGATTCACAAAGCGCAGATCATTCCCCGCGCCTGACTGGGTGTGACCCAACACAATCTTCGTGATCGGCTGCAAGGTTTCTGCGTCAAAGACCGCTATGTCGTGCCAGTTCGCCCCGACGTAGAGTTTCTTCCCTTCAGGGTGTAAGAGCGGCGCAAAATAGGTATTCGAGAGTGAGGCTGTTTTCTCCACATGCCGTGTGTTGGGATCCATTTTCCACAGAGTGTTATAGCTAAAATAGACTTTGTTGCTCTTCGGAGAGAGAAAGCCTGTCAGATTGTAATTATCTGCCGTAAACGGCTGTAATTCACTCGTTTTTAGTTCGGGGGCGGGCTGGCTGAGGTCGAGCGATGCAATACCGAGAGTTATCTGGTTCGTCAGTGCATCACTGGTGATAATCCCAAAAGACAACAGATAATCGTTCTCCTGGTAGGGATTCCACACCGGGAGCCCATCGGTCCGCGCGATGCCGGTAATGTTACGGTTCGCCAGCGGAATCCTATCGATCTCCGTTCCGCTTTCAGCATCATACACAAAGATGTCTTGGCCGATGCTAAAAACGTAGAGACGCTTGCCGTCCTTCGACGAAGCCATTGCCATGACTTGTCGCGGTGCGTTGAAAGTCTTGAGCACTTTGTTGGTCTTCAAGTCAATAACCTTGATCCGGTTTTCTTTGGCGACAAAGCGGCCTGGTTCACGCTTGACTGGCATCTCATGGATAAAGAGGCGGGTGCCTTGCGGATTGACATCAATGGCCATCGTGCGAACAAGTTCATCCTGGCCAGCTAATGGAAAACTCATCACCTGCTTGCCTTCGTCGATGTCAACCATCACCACGCTCTGCGCCAGTTCGTTGACCACATAGGCAAACTGTGGGCTCGCGGGGTTCGGCGCGATGTTCATCGCAGGCCCGCGACCTTCAAGCGCGATGTTCTTCACGATTTTGTCGGTCTCAGTATCAATAACAATTAGATTGTTGGGCTGAACCGAAGCGAGCAGATACCATTTTGCCCAGGCGGCCTGGGGAAGACAGAATAAGACAACGAAAAATACCTGATAGACAAAAAACCGATTACAGATCACAACCCCCCTCCTAGGACGTAAAACACAGGGACGATAAGACATGAAACGTAAAACGTAACCGCCCTACCTTCCTTTACGTTTTACGTATTACGCTTTACGTCTCAGTTCGTCTTCGGAAAGATGATCTCGAAGTTTTTCCAGTCTTCTTGATTGGCCGCAGAGCAGGCTTTGGCCCATTCTGGGGAACTTTGCAGACTGTCTGGCACTTGAGCTGGCCACCAGCACATGTTCGCACAACTGAGGAGGTCTGCCTCCATTGGCGCACACATACCATTCACGCCACCCCACATATTCGCTTCCCATCCGGGATTGAAGATGGTCGTACACCCGATTGGCTGCGCCATGCCGACCACATCTTCCTGCGCGGCTTGTGTTCTTTCGACAACTTCGGCCTTGTGATTCGCTGGTTTGAGGTGTTTCATCGCTCTCTCCTCTCCCAAAGGACTAAGGACTGAGTGCTGAGGACTGAGAGAAAACAGTATGGAGTAGTCCGGTTTTCCCACTCAGTCCTTAGTCCTCGTTCCTCAGTCCTTCTTTATGTTAATTCCCTCGGTGCATCGCCTCGTCCTCGTAGCACGTACGTTTCGATAAATCCAGGGTTTTTCTCTTGCAAGGCCATATAGGTCTGAATGCCATACTCCGTCCACTCTCGCAGGAAGGTACAGTAATGCAGGTTCGGCAATGCCCCATCCCCGAACTGGGTGAGCGCCTCATGATAGCATCCTCCCCCACACAGCCCACGAATCCAGCAGGTTTGGCAGACCGGTTTGTTGTCGATATGAGCACTATTGAGGAAGTCGTTCAGCCGGTCGTACGCCAGCCCGGTTTTGACGTTGCCATAGTTATGCTCTTCGCTGCCGGGAAACCGGTGACACAGGTAGACATCGCCGTTTCCATCGACATCGAGTAGCCCTAGCCCCGCACCGCAGGGAAACAGCTTGTTTGTCCCTGCATACAAATCCGTCAACATCGTGCTCAGATTCGAGAAGCCCGTGTACTGATTCTGCAGCGCTCGCTCGATGTACAATGAACCAAGTTCCCGAAATCCAGCTAACACCTGACGGAGATCGGCTGGATCTAACCCGTAGTCGGCACTGTCACTAGCAGTCACAGGCGAAAATCCGACTTCAAAGAAGCCCAGGCTAGTCAGATGTTCATAGATGCGCATGATCTCCACCGTGCCTTTGGTCACGGTCACGCGCGCCACTACCGGACGTGCTGTATAACGCTCTATCAACCGTTTGACCCGGGGCACAATCTGTTCATACGAGCTCTTTCGTTCTCCGCGATTGGTCAGGAAAAAGCGACGTTTGTCATGCAGTTCCTGCGGCCCGTCCATGCTAATGGTCAGCCCAAACCGATGCTCCTGAAAAAAGTCGATGATCTCATCCGTCAGCAGCGTGCCATTGGTCGTAAGCGAGAAATCGACTTTCTTGCCACTCGCTTCACCTTTTTCTTTCGCGTACGCCACGGTCTGGCGCATCAGTTTGAAATTGAGCAGCGCCTCACCGCCAAAGAAAATGACGTTCACTTCACGGTTATTGCCCGCTTTAGCGAAGAGGAAATCGATACTGGTGCGCGCGGTCTCGAAGTCCATTTGCACCGGAGAGGCACCGTATTTCGCGGCCTCTGGCTCGTAGCAGTAGGAACAGTGCAGATTACACTTATTCGCAACGTTCAGGACAAGCGATCCCAGTGGGAACTGCGCCGTATCGACCACCGGACGAATCGGTTTCGGTTGCGGTTGCTCAGTTACCAGGACATGAAGCCTGACCAACTCCTGGATGGTTTCAGTAATGTCCTCGGCCAAGAATCGCGGCTGAAGCGCTTGCGTGAGTTCTTCAAGGCTCAGTCGGGGCTGCTTCTGCACGCACTCGAGAATCTCTTCTGCCACTCGATCCAACACAAACAGCGACATACTCTTGGCAGCAACAAGAATCTTCTGCTCACCGGTGGAAACGAGATGGGCGTTTTCAGGACGGAAGTGGAGTTGCATAATTCGCTTTCGGCTTTCAGCTCTCAGCAGTCAGCAAAACAAAGGAAAAAGGGGAAGAGGCGAAAAGGTAAAAAGGGAGAAAAAATTCTCAAAAAGGTTTTCCATTGTCCCGTTTCCCCTTTTCCCCATTTCGCCCAATTTGTTCTTCTTGCTGAAAGCTGACAGCTGACCGCTGACCGCTGACGGCTTTCTTATTCAATTGGTTGAAAATTAAACTTCTCCGGCATCACCAATAGATAGGCGCGTGCACCCATCGGTCGTTTCGCTCCTTCGGGAGTGTACCACCCCTCGACCCACACGTCACCAACGTTGTGGTCCATCATGTGTCGCTGCGGATTCGGCCCATCTTTCGCAGGAGTAAAAAGTCCCGTGTCGTCCATCGTCCCAACAAAATGGACGTCATCATCGTTGAGGCGTTTCACATACTCATCCAGATTCCATTTGATCGGACTCACCCGATGGAGCTTCACATCGTCCTTCGTCCCTTTCACACCATCGGGTCCATTCAGATAGGCAAACGCCTCGAACTGCTGGAACACCTTCGGTGTGTGCTCACCGCCAGGACGGGAAAAGGCCATCTCCGGAGATAACCGGATATAATCAATCGTGCGATAGATGTAGAGCGGAACCGTCCCGGTAGCGCCTTGGATTTTTCCCTGTCGAAGGCCAACCGCTGCTCCTTTGGCGACTTCCACTTCAGCAATAACCGTATCGTCTCCACTCTGAGTCAGAGACTGAACTTGCACTCCAGCACCAAGGTTCATCGCTGCCGAGTCGAGGTTTTGCGGCAGGTTGGCACCAAAAATTTTCACTTTCTGTTTTTCCCCCGCCTGGAGCGCAGGAGGTGTCACAAATAACACACGTGCAGCGTCTCCGCTTCTGTACCAGGTTTCCTCCATCCCCAAGTCACCGACCGGGGTCAACAACCGACGGCCTTTCAAGGTGGTCCCATCCTCACTGGCGAAGAAAATCTCTCGCTGCATCTTCCCGCCATCAAGCTGTGCCGAGCCGCGCCATTGAAAGCCAGTGTAGATCCTACCGGTCGTCTTGCCGGTGGCCTTCGTTCCATCAGAAAAATCAAACGTGAAGTCTCCTTCGTACGTATCCCCTCCCAATGCCTTGAGGGTCACCTGACCAGTATAGTCCCCACCTTTTCCCGCATCATGCCCGACGATTTTCCAGGTTCCCGCATAATCGGACTTCGCTTTGGCCTGCCATTTCGTCCACGCCGCAGAGGTCAAAGGGAACTGTTTTGCCAAGTGCGGAACCACTTGTTTCTTCGCCTCAGTATACCAGTAGTCAGTCAGCAGCCCTGACGAAGCGGTCACGTTTTCGGTGTTAGTGAAAAGCGCCAATTTCGTATCAGGCATCCGGTCCCACATCTCTCGACTACGCCGTTGGAGAGCGACTCGCTCGTAGGAATGACACTGCATACACGAGGCTTGAATCATTTTGGGAACTTCGTGCTGGACGACCAGATTATTGCGCTTTTCGAGGATGTAGCGGAATGGCTCGACTTCGACAGGAGCGAGACCATAGGTGTCGCTGAGATATTTGACGAGGGTGCGGAGTTCATCAGGCGTCAGTTGGACACCTTGCATACGCATCATGCGTATGAGGGTCATCTCCCAGCCTTCGGGGGTTTTGCGCTGCTCGACCACAACATCAATCTTCCCATCCTTTGGCTGGTGGCAAGCGATACAGCGGGTCATGACCAGATTTTCTCCACTGTCTTGGGCCGCAGCCTTTGTCGTCACTCCCGCAGCGAGCAAGAGGAGCAGTAGTCCGCTCGTCAGTTGTTTTCCAACGGATACAACCCTTCCCCTCACACGCATGTCTGTCCTCCGTGGCATCACGCAATGATTCCGGATTCTACACTCCTCCCCCCTTGTGTCAAAGGAGGCTTGCTCATGGTACACAAGATCTTTGTAGGGTTATCATTATGATCCAACCAACTGACCTCCACGGGACCACAGGGGCAGGTGTCCGTGTCGCACTGATTGATAGTGGGGTGAACGCCGTAGCGAACGGTCTGGGGTCAGGTCTTAGCGAACGGTCTGGGGTCAGGTCTTGCAATCATGCATGTTCTCTAACAACGGCGAAAGAAGATTTTCTTCTACTATGTTAATGCAAGACCTGACCCCAATTCCGCACGAGCAGCGGCTAAGCGGGCAACGGCCACGTCCTGCTTGAGGCGGTGAATCTCGTCGTCGGGGATGCGGGCCATCGAAAACCCTCCTGCGGCAAAACCTGTCAAGTAGGGAACGGGGGGAAATAACCTGGCTTGGAGTTTACGCCATTCTGGCGTATTGTTAGCGCTGAAGCGAAATGAGGAGGTATACTCATGGCAACGCTCTTCTTGCAACGCTGGATTGAGATGATGCTACATACCGAGAAACGCTTCTTTCAGGACGTGGGCCTGCGGGTCGCCCAGTTCCGCAAAGCACAGAACCTCACCCAGGTCCAACTGGCCGAGATGCTTGGCATCTCCCAACAGATGGTAGCCTCGTATGAAGTGGGCCGGCGGCGGATTCCCCTCTCATTATTGCCCCGCTTGGCGCAGGGGTTAACGGTCTCGGTCGACGCTCTGTTGGGGACTGGCAATGGGACAACTCCCAAGCGTGGGCCGACGCCGAAGTTACAACAGCAGTTAGAGCGCCTGAGTCGGTTACCACGCGCCAAGCAACGCTTCGTCAGTGAGATGCTCGAAACAGTCTTACAGCAAGCCAGCCGCTAACGGAGGAGCCGATGCAAACCGTCGAAGAATTGATCCACCAAGTCTGTCAACTGGCGCCGCACGAGCGCCAACGCCTGGTCGCTGCCGTCGAGGCCTCACTGAGTCCTGCACGGACCTCCACCCCAGAGGCGCCTCCCCACACCTGGGAAGAGTTTCGCCAACGCTATCAGATGGCGATTGATGCCGATCTCTGGGCGTTGGTCGGTAGTCAACCCGCCACGCCCGTCGAAGACGACAAAGCCCTGATTCGCGACGCGATTGCGCGGAGATACGCGGAATGAAAGTGCTGGTCGATGTCAACGTGTTCCTCGACGTGCTGACGCGCCGCCGCGACTGGGTGAGCAGTTTACAAGTGCTCCATCTACTGCGGCACGTGCCCGCGTTGGACGGCTGGACCTCGGCGCTGACCGTGCCCGTGCTCTACTTCTTTCGCCGGCGCGTGTTCTCCGAAGCCCAAGCACGGGCCGATGCCCAGACGGCGATCCGGGGCTTGCAACTCGTGCCCCTCACCCCGGCCATTCTCGACACTGCCGCTTCTTTTTCCCTGCCGGACTTTGAGGATAACATCCAGCTCGCCAGTGCCCAGACGATCCAGGCCGACTATCTGATTACCCGCAACCTCAAAGACTTTCAGCCCGCGCCGCTCTCTGTCCTGACGCCAGAAGCTTGGTTAGCACTTGACGCCGTGACCACGCGCTACCGCACGACAGAGGAGAAAGCGTGAGTATCGACTCCGCGCCCGCCAGCAAGCTGTCTTGCAGACCCTCGACTTCCTCCTCAAAGGCGCGGGCGGCTAAGTCAGCAACAGACTGTCATGAAGAGTGAGAAGACTCACAGGCAGACGATCTGCCCGGGGCTCCCAGTAGAGTGAGACATTATCCCGGATTCCGCTTCTCTTCGTTCGGATTATCCGGCTGGCTGGGGCTTTCAACGTCATCACGCCTTGAGGACTGACCTATATACTTCCCGCCGTACATGATTTGGAGCTTGCCATCCTCCAGCTCTTGCACAATTGCATCCATCGAATTCCACAGTCTTGTGTAAGTGATCTGTCGATGTATATCTCCTACGCCGTAGGTTTGCTTGTCTTTTGGAGTATGGGAGATAGGACCCTTTTCAAAATCTGGAGGACCTAAGACATAGTCAAACGTGAGTTCGACATAAAAGCTGAGGGCTGGGGGCACGCTACGACCTGGATCAGGGAACTCCTTTTGAGGCTAAGACGCGCAGGATAAACTACGCGTAAGCAAAAATCCTCAGACCACAAAGGAGTTCCGCATGGACAGTCTACGCCTCTTCTCTGACTGTGACGAGTTCTGCCGGGAGTTCCTCCCTCGCCTGCAGGGGGACCAAATCACGGCGGACACCAGACCGCGAATTGGGGAATCGAGGGTGAGCGTGAGCGAAGTGAGGACCCTCCTCCTGAGGGCAAACGCCTCTCAGTGCCAAACAGGTAATGAGGGCAATGATTTTGCTAACTTGCTGTTTACGCACGACTTTTCAGCTTGGCTGCATGTACCTTGCTCAAGATCAGAGGCTGGAGGGAAAAGGAGCCGGTCGTCATTCGTCGGTAGAAAAGACTTTGGACCTTAGACGTGCGACTTTGGGTCTTCGTCAACTTGGAACTCGCAACTTTTTTCGGACCTGGGACCATTATCGCCTTTGTGATAAACACAGCCAGGAGAGGAAAGCTGCATGATCCAACCAACTGACCTCCACGGAACCACAGGTGCAGGTGTCCGTGTCGCACTGATTGATAGTGGGGTAAACGCCGGCCATTCACACGTCGGGTTTCTCGCAAGTGGCGTGGGATTTTCCCTCTCGACCAACGGAGAGGTGCAGCAAACCACAGAGTACGAGGACCGTCTCGGTCATGGCACGGCTTTAGCGGGCGTACTCCGTGCCAAAGCGCCGCAGGTCGAAATCTATGCCGTCAAAATTTTTGTTGACCGTCTTGCCGCTTCAATTGACGTATTAGACACGGCATTGCGCTGGGCGATTGAACAGCAGATGAACCTCATCAACCTGAGTTTAGGTACGGCGAATCCGCAGCACCAGGAACGTTTAATCGCAACGGTGACTCAAGCCAATGCATCAGGAAGTATGATCGTTGCATCCTCGCCGCCAGCACAAACCAACGTTCTCCCAGCTGCACTTCCGGGCGTCATTGGCGTTGCGGGCGATGAGCGCTGTGGATGGGCAGACTATTTGTATGTTGAAGGTGATCCCGTCCCGTTTCGTGCTCACCCGTGTCCCCGACCGCTTCCCGGTCCAGCCCAAGCGCATAATTTTCGCGGGCATAGTTTCGCGTC
>Ga0187892_10008183_pt1 | contig 14439 bp, 11 predicted proteins | sample MA1701073metaG_FD_139345 | JGI IMG/M metagenome (GOLD analysis project Ga0187892, IMG submission 139345) | Bio-ooze microbial communities from a basaltic lava cave in the Kipuka Kanohina Cave System on the Island of Hawaii, USA - MA170107-3 metaG ... | reverse complement strand
TGCGGGCCGGCGTCACTCGCGGATCAGGGCGCTCTCCACCCAATTGAATCGATCCTGCAAGTCGCCGTTCTTGCCGAAGTCGACGATCAGTTTCCAGTCGGCCGGCATCCAGGCGGAATCCCGCACCCGTAGCAGCCCGTGACCCCGAACTCGATCCGCAAGGCGCCGGAACTGTCACAGACACATGTAGCCTCTCAGAAAACAGGCGTCTCTTGCCCTCGCCCTTTTCCGACAACTATGCTGCCAGCCATGACCCCTGCTCATTCCTCCCATCCCTGCATCCTCGCTCTGGAAGACGGGACCGTTATGTCCGGGCTAAGCTTCGGGGCCGAAGGCACGCGTGCCGGCGAAGTGGTCTTCAATACGGCCATGACCGGCTATCAGGAAATCATCACCGACCCATCCTATTGCGGCCAGATCGTCACCATGACCTATCCTCTGATCGGCAACTATGGCGTGAACCACGACGACGTGGAGTCAGATCGGCCGCAAGTTCGCGGTCTGGTGATTAAGGAACTGGCCCGGCGACCCAGCAGTTTCAGAGCCACTATGCGACTGGAAGATTACCTCGCTCAGAACGACGTCATCGGCTTGCAGGGAATTGACACTCGCTGCCTTGCCAAAAAACTGCGTATCGACGGGGCGCTTCGCGGCGTGATCACCACGGAACTTGACGATCCCGGTGAATGCATCCGCCTTGCCCGGCAGGTCCCAAGCATGAACGGGGCGGACTTGGTAAAACTAGTCGCCCCAAAGAAAGCCGGCGTCTGGTCCCAGGGTTTTGATGGGACTCTCACGTCGCTGCGACGTGATGCAGACCATCGGCACAATGTCGTCGCCGTCGATTGCGGCATGAAGCGAAACATCCTCCGTCACCTGGTCGACGTGGGTTGCGCCGTTGCAATCGTCCCCCCCAATGTTTCGGCCGCGGAGCTCCTCGACCATCGGCCCGACGGGGTCTTCGTCAGCAACGGACCCGGCGATCCCGCGGCCGTCAACTATGCCATTGACTTGTTGCGAGGCTTGGTTGGGCGGATACCGATATTCGGGATTTGTCTAGGCCATCAATTGCTCGGCTTAGCGATGGGTGCGACCACTTTCAAGCTGAAATTTGGCCACCGCGGCGCCAACCAGCCGGTCCGCAACCTCACGACCGGCCGCGTTGAAATCACCTCGCAGAACCATGGATTCGCCGTTGATCAAGGGTCACTGCAAAAAGCCGGAGGGACGCCTACCCACGCGAACCTGAACGATGGGACGCTGGAGGGCTTTGTCCACCGGGATTTGCCGATCCTGGGAGTGCAATTCCATCCGGAAGCCGGGCCTGGCCCCCATGATGCCTCCTATCTCTTCGACTGCTTTGCGAGAATGATGGTTACCGGCAAAGCGCCGACGGGAACGGAGATGGCGGAGGCTCAATCGACCCAAGGAGATCGGTCGATGCTGCGAAAGTGAACACGGCCGGGCTTTGTAAAACCCGGCCGTACAACCAGCCGTTGCGTCCAACTCGGGGCGCTACCCCGAGCGTTTTCCACTCGCTGCGGCTCAGCTTACGATCGTCTTCACATCCTCAGGGGTAATCTTGCGGGCACTTTTGTCCAGCTTCCTGCTTAGCCAACTCATGACGGCCGGCGCGTAGGGCAAACCTCCGCTGCGGACGGTAGCCATAATCCTCTCGTCGCGGCGCCTTCGCTCATTGATCTTGATCAGTCGGTTCTTGGCTTTCGTCTCTCTGGCATCGGCCTTGTCTCTTCGCTTCCGGTGAGTGCGATGTAATCCCATAGCACGGTCTCCTATCGGTCGTTAGACGACACTCAATGCCGTATTGTGCTAGCCCACCCCCCCGCCGGTCAAGGATTTCCTGTGTCCCGTTTTCGGGCGCATGAAGCCTAAAGTCACGGTCTTTCTGGATTCAAGTAGCCATCGGCCGCAGCAAGGGCAGCCAACATCTCACCACCTGTGACGGGTTCGTATGTAAGACCATATGGAATAATTCCCGCATCGATGCACGATTTCAGTGCGTATCTCCGCTGCCCGGCGCGGAGCAGGGAGGCGAGAGCCTCATTCGGACTTTTGGGCAGCCTGCAGGTTGTCCGGAGCATGTACGCCAAAGTTCCCTTATCCAGAACTTGTTTGGGTTGGACGTTCCATTCCGGCCTTATGGCACCCAGTCTAAGTAACTCATCAAGCCGATCCTCAAAAGTCGGCCAATGTCTCGTGGAGCTTTTCAGAGTAAGAATCGCCCTCGTCCCCTCATCGAGGGTCACTACCGGGACCGTCGCTAAATAGTGGAGGAAAGTCGCATCGGGTAGGCCCGCTGGATCCTGTGCCGGTTGGAAGGTTCTAAGGGGGGTTGCGCATCCGGGGGAGACGATCAGGCCACACAGCCCAATGACTCCGACCACCGTTTTTAGGTTCGCGAGTCGATCCATCAGAAGCTCCACGTCATTCCCACAAGCAAGAACGTTCGCGTGGTCCGATCCTCGAAGGCATCGCCGGGAAAAAAGACACCCAGCCTGGCCGTCCACGAAAGATCGACGGCCATCTGCCAATTGGCGAAACAATCCATCTCCCATCCCAGGTATCCCGCAGGGAGGTGGGCGGTCGGATCAGAAACGGCGCCTTCGTGGTGATGCTTGTGGAAAAGATAGGCATCAGCGCCTACTTCGAGGCGTTTGAGCCACTCTTTGGTCGGCCACGGGTAATAGGACCCGCCGGCCCGCCACATGTGCAGGTTGCTGTAGCGCGGTGAAAAGGAGAGGCTGGTATCACGATAGCCGAATCCGACGAATCCGGTGTCCTCAAAGTCGCCCCGGTTGCCGCCGACGGTGCTGGTTGGGCTTAGCAGCCGATCAGCATCGCCGCTGCCGAATAGGTACTCCACCGACACCCTCGGTTTATGCTCGCCGGGGAACAGGTACTCCAGTTCCGCTTGCAGCGCCCAGGCCTCAATGGTATTGTCATGAAGGAAGCGCCGGTCGCCGAAGCTGTGGCCGGTTTCGTACGTCAATTCTGTTTCGTACCACAGTCGACGGGCAAGTTCTCCCGTGGACCCGATCCCGAGATACACCGAATCGTAATCGTATTGCTGAAGCGGCTGCAACACAGCCTCATGGTTTCGGTCCTGTTGCCAGAAGGCATACACGAATGGTTCGTGCCGCTCGAAGTCGAGATACTTCAGTTGCACCCCATAGAAATCGCGGTGCGACCGGGTGGCGGTTCTCGACAGGTCGAAGTCGTCCGTGCTTCCGACGCTCTTTCCGGCGAGCGTCGTGAGCTCAAAGCCGCGGTATGTCCCCTGAATCGACAGGTGATCCAACGTAACACTCAAGGCCAGACCGTTTCCGAACTGCACCAGGTCGCGCCCGGCCTTCAGAACAAGGTTGTAGTCAATCGCTCGACCTTCGGCAGCTTGCATGGCTCGTGCGAGGTCGAACTTGTAGTACCCCCTCTCGAGGTTCGGCCCCACAACGTCGTCATCGTTTCCGTCATAGGAGTCGCCGCTGTTGAAATCGACAAAACTCAGCCATGCACGTGCGTAGAGCTCATGGGTTCCTTCTTCGAGGACCGCCCTTCCCCAAAGCCGCAGGTCGTTTCGCCGAAGGGTTCGTGAACTCTCCACGCCGTCGTCGAAGAGGAAAGTGTGGAACGCGTACCATCCACCCCAATCAAAGAGCTCGCGCTGGAATCGCCCGGCCTCGGCATCAATCTGGCTTTGTAGACGCCTCTCTAGCGTGCGTTGCTGGTTGATGAAGGACGTGGGTTCCTCGCGCCGGAAGGGCTGTGCCTGGCCCGGGGCGCCCTCGGCGACGGCTAGGACCGCCAGGGCCACGACCAGCCCCAGCAGACGCCGCGCGGGGATGTGCATGATTCGCATTCGCCGTCTGACCACGCCGACTCCCTAAGCGTGCCGCATCCTGCCAGCGCGACGGCGATCAAGCAAGGTCGGGGCGCGGCGCGGGCACTGGAGACGAAATGGGGTGCGTGTGTTGTTTTCAGCTGGCTGCAACCCTCGGAACGGCTCTAATCCGCTTCCTATTTCTTGTTGTTTCCTGTAATCTAGGGAATTTGGCTTCCGCCGGTCGTGGTGGACATTCGAATCGTTCGGCAAGCGGTCGTGGCCGTCCGTGGAGGGAACGCAATCATGGGGGCTGACAAGCTCAGACTCCTTGCCGCACTCTTTGTGGTTGCGATTGGGAGTGCATCACGTGCCGGAGGAGAGATCATCTTCGAGAGCGCCGCGTCGGGACCTACCGGTCAAGTCTCCGGAGCCTACAACGTTGTTGATTCCGCTTCTTTTCTGGGAGTCAATTTCCAGATCACCTCGACGGTGACCACGGGAAGCGTCGGCGGCCACCTGAATGATTTCGACGAAGGCGCGCCCATCTTCGGCGCTATCGTGGCGCTGGATGGGCCATCGGACGTTCCGAATTCGTCTGACCTGTCAAGTGGCGACTTGCTCGGGGCCGCGCTCATCGCGCCCCTGGATCCATCCGAGAACGTGGCGGGCAATTTGCGCCTTCGACTTACGCCCGGCTGGTATGCGCTCGTATTGGGATCGGGCCGGTTCGGAGCGTCCGGTGAGGCGGGCGCGTGGAGCAACAACATCCCGGATGGCCGCTCCCAAATCTACGCCATTCGTCAATCGGACGGGCTGGTCATCCCCCAGTCGGCGGGTGCGCGGCTGTTCGTGGCTTCCTCTCCGGTGCCGAGTTTCACGAGGATCGCCGACACGAACACGATCATTCCCGGCGGAGACGTAGCGTTTACCGGGACGGCATTTCCATCGATGCGCGATGGGAGCGTCGTGTTCGTTGGATTTGGACCGGCCGGTTCCGGTCCGCTACGAAGCGGCATCTATACCAGCGCCGGCGGGATTCTTGAGAGCATCGCAAACCTGGGGACCCCTGTCCCCGGTGGGTCGGGCATGTTTGTGCAGTTCAGCCCCGCGCCGAAAACGAGCGGCGGGGCGGTAGTGTTCCGAGGGAGCGGCGGCATGAACCAGCGCCAAGGGATCTACATTTTTTCTGACGACGGCCCTTCGGTGGTCGCTGACAGCAACACGCCGATTCCCGGCGGGGCCGGCAACTTCGAAATGTTCTTCGCGGAGGTAAGCATCCACGACGGAGACGTAGCCTTTGCGGGCCGGGGAGGGAACCCCCAAGTCGGAGTTTACGCGCTGATCGACGGCGCGGTTTCCGTGGTAGCCGACGTGAACACACCCATTCCCGGCGGGATCGGCAACTTCGATTTTCTACCTTTACAGTATCCGCCCATCGATGATGGCAAGGTGTCGTTTGTGGGCGGCAGCGTCGCGGAAAACGTCGCGGGCATTTACACGAATCTGCACGGACCGCTGAGCGTGGTAGTTGATTTCATGACTCCGATCCCAGGCGGAACGCTCAATTTCGGAAACGTCGGAATTGGGGCACTGCGAAACGGACGGTTTGCGTTTTATGGCGCTGACGCCCCTACCAACCCTACGGAGGCCGGTATCTTCACCGATGTCAGCGGGATGCTCAGTCCGGTGGTGACGCTGGCGACCCCCGTTCCGGAGGGCACAGGCCCTTTCACGGCCTTCATCGGCCCGGCATTTGACGGCGCCCATGTCGCCTTTATTGGGCTTGAGTCATCCGGCCGCCGCGGCATCTACACGAACCTCACCGGCCCGCTCACCAAAATCATCGCCACCGGTGATCGGCTGGATGGCCGAACCGTGAACGCTTCGCAGGGTGTGACGCTTTCCATCAATGATGGCCTGGATGGTTATCGTATGGCCTTCCTGGCCGGTTTCACCGATGGTTCGAGGGGTGTCTACGTGGCGGAGTATCCACCCGCGCCAGGCGACATCGATGCGGACGGCGACGTGGATCTTGCGGACGTGGCGCTGTATATGGTTTGCTTCGGCGGGCCGGACGGATCACCGGCCCCGGCGGAATGCCGGCACGCGGACGCCAACGGCGACACGGACGTAGATTCGCTCGATTTTCGGGTGTTTCCGGAATGCCTAAGCGGGCCGGACTTTGCCCCGGTGTGCGTCCCCTGAGCCGGAGGTCTACTATGCCTGTTCGGTAGGCTCCGGCGGCGGCAGTGTGTCAATCGACCTTTGCACTTCCGCGACCATGTGCGGCATCCCGATCTGGGCGAACAAATCGCGGGCTTTGGTCCAATGCGCCTCGGCCTGGTCCAGATCGGCGCGAGCGTAGTACACATTCCCAAGATTGCAGTACGCGCTGGCGATCCCTTCCAGCTGGCCGAGCTTCTCAAAGATCGCGAGCGACTTGCGGTGCATGGCCTCGGCCTGATCCAGGTCGCCGCGGGTCTCGTACATGAGTCCGAGGTTGCCGTACTCGCTGGCCATGCCTGCCAGCTGGCCGAGTTTCTCAAAGATCGCGATCGCCTTGCGCTGCATCGTCTCGGCCTGGTCCAGATCACCGCGCATTTGGTAGATGTTCCCGAGATTGCCGTAGCCGCTGGCCATGCCTGCCAGCTGGCCGAGTTTCTCAAAGATCGCGATCGCCTTGCGCTGCATCGTCTCGGCCTGGTCCAGATCGCCGCGCATTCGGTAGATGAGCCCGAGGTTGCCGTACTCGCCGGCCATTCCTTCCAGTCGGCCCAGCTTCTCCTCGATCGCCAGCGACTTGCGGTGCATCGTCTCGGCCTGGTCCAGCTCGCCGCGCATTTGATAGATGTTCCCGAGATTGCCGTACTCGCTGGCCATCCCTTCCAGTCGGCCCAGCTTCTCCTCGATCGCCAGCGCGTTGCGGTAGATCGCCTCAGCCCGGTCCAGGTCTCCACGGGTGCTATAGAGGAACGCCAGTTCATTGAGCCAAAGAAGTTGGTGGGGGACGAGGTTAGGCGTGGGGTTCGTTCCCGCCTCGGCGAGCCGCTGCTCCAGTTCGGCGATTCGGAATTCCTTCTCGTCGGCCGATAATCCGCTCGCCGCATCGATATTGCCGGCGAAACGATCGGCCATGGCGGAGGGTATGCCCGCCTGCTCAGAGACAAACTCGAATCGGTGGCTGCGGTATCTCCAAAAATCGGGAGCGTGAATCGTCAACAGGGTGGCGGCGTAGTCCGGCAGCCAGAAAACGACCGGACAGGCAAAGCTGTGTTGCCATAGCTCGCGCGAAGCATTCAATGAGCGAAGCGCAGCTTGTTGCGTCGCCGCGGATGGGACGGATTGCTCCAGGCCGACGACGAAGAGAGCGAGCCTTTCGGCGTCGTCAGCAGCGGCGTTTACGGCACCAAACACGTCCACCGTGTCCGGCGGAACGGCCACGACCTCGATCCGCGAAACGGACGACGGTAATTCTTGCATCAGATGGTCACGCAAGGCCGGGCTGTTGCAAACGGCCACGCTCAGCGAGAAGCTGCCGCGGGAGGCGTCGAGCATCCGGCGCAGGCTCTGAAGTTCGACCACCTGGCGCTGCGGCTCGCGTGTTTCGTTGGGAAGGGACTCCGCTTGGCTCATCTTTTTCGCCGCGTTGTGGGTGGAGGTTTGATGTCGGCCGCCAACGGATTCACGCCGTACCACTCCTGGTCGTTGACGTACAGCAGGATAGCGCGGCTTTCGAGAAGTTCACGGACGGCTTGGTCGTTGTCCTTGGTACGCGTCAGTTGGCCGGAGGCTTTCGCTTTTTTGAGGATCGGCCAGTGGTCGATCCGCAGTTGGCGGGCGTAGGCTCGGCGGCCCTCCTGCCTGGCCCGCTTCAACAACTGTTCGTTGATGGGAAGACTGCCGGAGACGATGGACTCGCGCACCAAAGACATCAGCTCCGTCGGTTGACCGCCGCTGAGTCTGATGAGTTCGTCACGAACCTTGGGGGTGTCGAACAGGTCCTGTTCGACGGCCGCCGCGCTCGCGAGCCGCTTGGCAATGATCTGTTGAAATAACTTCATACCCGTCTTATACGGCCTCGACTTCGGTGGCCGTGTCGCGACCTGGGTCATGGGGACGACGGGAACGCGGCCGCCGTACAGCTTGGCGATTGTTTGCTCCTGATGGGAATAGGCCAATTCCAGCGGCATCGTGTAAATCATGTGGCAGGCAAACGAACTGAGCTGCGCTGCGCGATGAACGAAGAGGTACTCTTGCGTTGAGCATCCGGCATCGTGCGGGCGAAGGACCATCTTGTCGAGGTCGTCGACGATGACGACGAGGCCGGCGTAACCCTTTTTGCTGAGTTCCAGCGTCGCCTGCCCTAGGAGATCGTTGGCCGCATAGATCCAATTGCCGGCATCCGGCTCCAAGAGCTTGCGAACGGCCATCCGGGCGTCGGGGCTGCTTCTGATGGCGCCTGAGAGTTTCAGCAACCCCTTGCCCAGTTCGAACTCGTCTAAACTTATGTCAGAGGTAAGAACCTTCTTGAATCGTTCGATAAGATCCTTGAAGTAGCCGGGTTTAAGCGATATGCCAAGCCGATCCTTGAGTTGTTTAGCCGTCTGCTTGATGATTGCGATCAGAATTTCTGGAAAATCGACATCGTTGCGATCGATGTCCTCGTCCGCCGCGCACAACACCGCAAAGAGCCTTGGTTCCCCGCTCCGTGGATCTCCGAGGTCATGACAAAGTTGGGCAAGCTCGGTGGACTTGCCGCTGCCGCGATGTCCGGCAAGCACCTGACAGGTCGGCGGCGCCGCCAAGCGAATTCGTTTCCCGAGGCGCTCGGCGACGTTTGCGCCCCCCCTCGCCTGATCGAGCCGAACATACAGATCGGTCTGCTCCGCGGAGAGCGGCGTGGGGCTGAAGGCTTGGTAAATCCTCTGAACCCGATCGTCCATCTCGCGTGTCCCACGCAGATCAAGGCCGACACCGCCGACACTATGTATCGAGGCAGAGTATACGACCGGCGTCCCAGGCGTGCCAATTCCTTGTCGCCGCGACGCTGTCCGCTCGCGGGTGTCTCACGTATCATGCTGTTTGGTCCCCCTTCGACGCTTGGGCGGAGAACCATCGATGCGAAAAGTGACCACCGGCGGCGGGTGGCCGGCGGTGTGGTATGCGATCAAGACTGCCCGGCGGGCAGGCGGCGTCTTCAAGTTCATCCGGGCCCTCCGCACCCGAAATGCCTGCAAGACCTGCGCCCTGGGCATGGGCGGCCAGAGGGGGGGCATGGTGGATGACAGCGGCCGGTTTCCCGAAGTCTGCAAGAAGTCGATGCAGGCGATGGCAGCCGACATGCAGGGCCGAATCAACCCGGAATTCTTTGCCACCTACGCCTTCACGGCTCTTCGGAGAATGACGCCTCGCGAGCTGGAACACATGGGCCGGCTCGTCGAGCCGGTCTTTGCCGGACCGCACGATGATCATTACCGTCCCCTTTCCTGGGACCAAGCGTTGGAGTTCTGCGTCGCCCGCCTCAAAGAGACCGAGCCGAATCGGAACTTCTTCTATTCCAGCGGCCGGTCCTCGAATGAGGCCGCGTTTTTGTTGCAATTGTTCGCGCGTCTATACGGAACGAACAACGTCAACAACTGCAGCTACTACTGCCACCAGGCCAGCGGAGTCGGGCTCACCAGCGCTTTGGGTACCGGCACAGCCACCGTCGCACTTGAGGACCTCGAGCACTGCGATCTCGTATTTCTGATCGGCGGCAACCCGGCCTCGAATCATCCTCGACTGATGCGGCAATTGGCGCGATTGCGGCGGCGCGGCGGACAGGTGATCGTCGTCAACCCGATGAAGGAGATCGGCCTGGTCAACTTCAGCGTCCCCTCCGACCTTCGCAGCCTTTTCTTCGGATCGCAAATCGCAAGCCGCTACGTCCAACCCCACATCGGCGGCGACTTGGCATTCTTGTTGGGCCTGGCCAAGCGGCTCGACGAAATGCACGCCGTGGACCGAGTGTTCATTGACGCCTGCACGGAAGGCTGGGACGCATTCGCCGAGCAAATCCGGTCGCTTGCGTGGGGCGATATCGTCGCCGCGGCCGGCGTGGATAGGAACATCATCGATGACGTCGCGTCGCTCTACGCTCGCGCCTCGAACGTAGTTTTCGCGTGGACGATGGGCATCACACATCATAAGCACGGCGTGGACAACGTTCGCGCGATTGCCAACATCGCCTTGATGCGCGGAATGGTGGGCAAGCCGGGCGCCGGGCTCTTGCCCATTCGCGGACACAGCAACGTGCAGGGCATCGGCTCGGTCGGCGTCACGCCCACGCTGCGAAAGGCGATCTTCGATCGGCTCGAGGGTCACTTCGGAGTTAAACTGCCGACGGCCACGGGCCTCGACACGCTTTCCTGTTTTGAGGCCATGCACGCCGGCGGGCTGAGCCGTGGTTGGTGCCTGGGCGGCAATTTGTATGGCGCGACGCCGAATGCCGAATGGGCGCGCCGCGGCATCGAACAACTCGATTCGATCGTCTATTTCAGCACGACGCTAAACACCGGCCACGCCCTTGGGCGGGCAAGAGAAACCTTGATTCTGCCGATGCTCGCCCGCGACGAAGAGTCGCAGGCGACCACGCAGGAGTCGATGTTCAACTACGTTCGGCTCAGCGACGGCGGACCGCGCCGGCATGACGGACCACGCAGCGAAGTCGCTACGATCGCCCACATCGCCCGCGGCGTTTTGGGGGACGCCGGGCCCGTCGACTGGCGGTCGATGGAGGAACACCGAAACATCCGGCAGGCCATCAGCGCGGTGGTCCCCGGCTATGAGAAGATCGCCGCCATGGACGACACCAAAGCCGAGTTTCAAGTCGGCGGCCGGTCGTTCCGGGATCCTAAGTTTCTGACGCCCTCCGGCCGGGCCAGGTTTCATGTGACCCCGCTGCCTGTGGTCAACCGTGCGGTGGATGAGCTGCGTCTCATGACCATCCGAAGCGAGGGCCAATTCAATACCGTCGTCTACGAGGAGCACGATCTCTACCGTCGTCAAGAACGGCGCGACGTGATCCTGCTCAATCGATCCGACATTGATCGAATGAACCTGAGGGTCGACCAGAGGGTGACCGTTCGCAGCCCTGTAGGCCAATTGTCCGGCATTCTGGTCCGCGAGGCTCTGATCCGAATGGGTAACGCAGCCATGTACTACCCTGAGGCCAACGTCCTTGTCCCGCCCGACGCCGACCCGGAATCCCGGACGCCGGCGTTCAAGTCTGTCACAATTACACTTTCGCCCGAACCGCCTAGAGGATTCGTGCAGTTGACCGCAGGGGCGGCCCAAGATGCCTGAGGGCGCCTATTGCCCGGTCTCCTCTTCCGTTGACCGCAGAATGTGCTACACTTTCGCTCGGTGCACTACATTAATGCGAAGTTGAGTCTCTATGGCTGACGTAACCCGTGTCGCCTTCGTCTCGCTGGGCTGTGCCAAGAACCTCGTCGACTCCGAGAAGATGCTCGGACAGTTGGCCGAGGCCGGCTGCGCCGTCACCGCCGATGAATCCGACGCCGACGTGATGGTCATCAACACGTGTGGATTTCTTGAAGCCTCGCGTACCGAGGCGGACGAAGTGATTCGGGAGGCCGTCGGACGTAAGTCAAACGGTACCCTCAAGCGGGTGGTCGTGGCCGGTTGCCTGGTTCAGCGCGATAAGGAGGCGATTCTCCAACGGATCGACGGGGTGGACAGCCTCGTCGGCGCCAACAACCGCGATGACATCGTCCGAGCCGTCCTCGGCACGGGGCGCGGCAAGGCCAGGCGGTCGACCGACGTCTACCTCAGCGATTACCACCCGTTCGTCCAGCTCGATTTTGCACGACTTCGCCTCACCCCGCGTCATTACGCTTATCTCCGCATCAGCGAGGGTTGCAACCAGAAGTGTACGTTCTGTACGATCCCGTCGATCCGTGGCCCGATGCACTGCAAGCCGCCCGGAGTCGTTCTGGCCGAGGCGCGGGAGCTGGTCGCCGATGGCGCGGTGGAGATCAGCCTCATCGGACAGGACACCACCAGTTACGGCCTGGGTGAGGATTTGAGCGAGTGCGGGCTCGCAGATCTTTTGCGGCAACTCAACGGTGTTGACGGGCTGGCGTGGATTCGCCTGATGTACGTTTATCCATCCGTGCTCACCGACAAGATGCTCGATGCCATCGCCGAATGCGACGGCGTCTGCAAGTACATCGATATTCCGCTCCAGCACATCAACGACCGCGTTCTCAAGGCCATGCACCGGCGGATCGACCGGCGGTCGACGGAGGACCTGCTGGCCCGCATCCGCGATCGTATCCCGGGGGTCGCCATCCGCACGACGATGATCGCAGGCTTCCCCGGCGAAACCGACCGGGAGTTTGACGAGTTGGTCGACTTTGTCGAAAACTTCCGTTTCGATGCCCTCGGTGTGTTTCCCTATTCACGGGAGCCGGAAACGCCCGCCGGCCGGATGAACAACCAGTTGCCCGAATCGGTGAAGCAGGAACGCGTGCACTCCCTGATGACCGCGCAGCAGAAGGTAGCGTTCGCGCTTGCCGACGAACGGAAAGACACTCGATTCGCGGTTCTGATTGATGAGCCGGTGGAGGATGGCGTCGTTCGAGGCCGGCATCAGGGTCAGGCTCCGTCCGTGGACAGCGTGACCATCGTGGAAAACTGCCGCGCCCTGCCGGGACAGTTTGTCAACGTGCGTTGCGTCGGCCGGGATGATTACGACCTGGTCGCGATGCCGACTTGGGTACCCTTACCTGTTTTGCGGGCATGACCGCGCGACTGAATCTACCGAACCGGATCACTCTGGCGCGCCTGATTCTGGCGATTATCTTCTTCGGCGTCCTGACCCAATACTCGCAGCGTACGCCTCAGGCCTGGCTCCTGGACGTAGCGTTCGTGCTATTCATCATCGCCGCGGGTACGGACATTCTGGACGGGTACATTGCGAGGTCGCGCGGGCTGGTGACCCCGTTAGGACGCGTGCTGGACCCGTTCGTGGACAAGGTGCTCGTCTGCGGGGCATTCATCTTGTTTGCGGGACCGGGCTTCGTCGATATCAATGGGACGAACGTGACCGGCGTCCACGCGTGGATGGTGGTGGTGATCGTCGGGCGCGAGTTGCTGGTCACCGGACTGCGTGGCTTCAGCGAATCCGCCGGACACTCCTTCGCCGCCTCACTCCACGGCAAGATGAAAATGTGGGTCCAGTGCATCGCAGCGCCGACGGTTCTGTTCACCGTGGCCCACCCCTATATATGGGTGGCTGCGGACGGCTGGACAAAAGCGATCCTAGTGTGGTTGACGGTCATCGTCACCGCTCTTTCTACCATCCAGTATGTGGCTCGTTCCCGCCCGATTCTTGAAGGAAGCGCCCCGGCTTGAGTGAGCTCACATACTTTCAGGCCGTCCTTCTCGGCGTCATTCAGGGGCTCACCGAGTTTCTGCCGGTCAGCAGCACCGCTCACCTGGCGGTGGCCCAGCGCTGGTTGGGCCATGCACCGGGCAGCTCGCTGATGCTGCTTTTCGACATGCTGGTACACATGGGCACGCTGGTAGCGATGGCTGTGGTGTTCGCGGACACGGTCAAGCGTTTCGTACTTCGTTTGCGGAAGGAAGTACAACCTTCTTGGACGGGTCCCAAGCCGGGATGGCGCTTTGGTTGGCTGGCGGTAGTGGCTTGCGTGCCGACGGCGGCCATTGGCCTGGGCTTCAAGGCGGCGCTGGAGGCCTCATTCGACGATGCCATGGGAGTAGGCTGGGGCATGATCATCACCGGCTTGCTGCTCGCCCTTACCGCCTGGGTGCGGCGCGGCGAGCGCGGTTGGCGGCGGTTCCGTTGGTTGCACGCGCTGCTCATCGGGACAGCGCAGGGCATCGCCATCGTGCCGGGCATCTCCCGCAGCGGAGCAACTATCTGTGTGGCCAGTTATTGCGGTCTGCGGCGGCGGTGGGCGGCGGATTTTAGCTTCTTGATCGCGGCGCCGGCGATTTTTGGGGCGGCGCTGATCAAGGTCTGGGATACGGTGGAACTGCCGGCGCAGGAGGTGGCAAAGTTGCCCTGGGGGCCGATTATGGTCGGCACGCTAGTGTCAGTCGGTGTGGGTATTCTCGGCCTGCGGCTGTTTTTGAACATTGTGCGGCGAGGACGGCTGCACTTGTTTGCGGGGTATTGCTTGCTGTTTGGGGTTCTGGTACTGGCTGCACCGGGGCGGGTTGGGTGACGTGGTCATCGCAAGCCGGTTTGCGCCGCAGCATCCACGGCCTCGCCTGACGCGGGCAATCAGCCAGGTCATCCTCAGCTTTTCACGGCAGCCGTGCCTCCACCGACGGCTTGAAGCGCCGCTACGTCCTCGCGATGGTGGGCCAGGATGTCGGCGATCAACGGCGCCGCCCGCGGGTGGCCCGCGGCGCGCTCGGCCGCTCGGGAATACACCCGGATCAACTCAGTCAGCCCGGCCGCAAGCTGCGGAAGGCCGTGACCAAGTTCCTGAAAATGCCAATGGGCCGAAGCGGCATCGGCCCTCCGCGGCCACGGATTACCGCCAAGCCTCAGAATCAAACCG
>Ga0187892_10008181_pt1 | contig 14448 bp, 13 predicted proteins | sample MA1701073metaG_FD_139345 | JGI IMG/M metagenome (GOLD analysis project Ga0187892, IMG submission 139345) | Bio-ooze microbial communities from a basaltic lava cave in the Kipuka Kanohina Cave System on the Island of Hawaii, USA - MA170107-3 metaG ... | reverse complement strand
TTCCTCTTCGGTTTCGCGATCTTCATCGCCGCCCTCTTGGGAGGTTGGCTGCCGCTGCGGCGCGCCGGTGAAACGCCGTTGGGTCAGTCGTTTGCTCGCGGCAATGCTCTGGCCGCGGGCATCCTGCTCGGGATCGGGCTGGTTCACATGCTCCCCGAGGCGGACGCCGAATGGCGCCGCATCGTGCCCGACTATCCCGCTGCCTTCGTCCTGGCCGCGGTCGCGTTCCTCGGTGTGCTGTTCGTCGAGCATGTGCTCCTGCCTCCACAAGCACATGGCGCAAGTGAAGGTATCGGCCACGGCCGCCGTGAGCTCCCCGATGAGCTCGGGGCGCACCTGCCGACTCAATACCTCTACGCTTATGCTCTGTTGATCGCGCTCTCGATCCATTCTCTGGTCGAAGGTGCCGCGCTCGGTACGCAGGAAGAGGTAGGCAGCGCTATCGCCATCTTCGTCGCCATCGTCATACACAAGACCACGGAAGGAGTTGCGCTCGGAGTGAGTCTTACACGCAACCGCGTGCAAGGCGCGGCCGCCATCCTCTTTCTCACCGTCTTCGCTTGCGTTACGCCGATCGGCATCATTGCCGGCTCGCTGGCGGCCGGAATGCTCGACACCGGCTCGGCCCGCGGGCTCGCCGCGGGCCTCCTGGCGATGGGAGCCGGGACCTTCGTCTACATCGCGTCGTTGGACATCATCACCGAGGAGTTCACGCACAGCGGCGATCGCGTCGCGAAATGGTGTCTGGCCATGCTCGGGTTGGCGTTGTCGGCGTTGCTGGCGCTGTGGCTCTGAGGGGCTTCGCCCGGGAGTTGGCGACAGGGGAGGGGAACCGGAGGCGCCGACACCACGCAAATCCGAACCCGACACCAATACCTCGAATACGGGTTCTCTCCCATGTTGCCAATTCCGGCAACGGGGGAGAGTCAGAGAGGGGGTCGTTACTGGGGGGCGTCAGAGTGGCGGTTGTTCGAGCGCCTCGAGAATCCGCTTCAACACACCTTCCAGATCACGCTCGACTTCTTCATTGGTGAAACGGATGACCGTGCAACGCTTGTACTTCTTCAGCCACTTCGTCCGTTCTTCATCCGCGGCGGCTGAAGCGGCGTGTATCCCGCCATCGATCTCGATCACCAGTTTGCGCTCGGGACAAAAGAAGTCCGCGATGAAAGGCCCGATGGGGTGCTGCCTTCGAAAGCGGTAGCCGCACATCGAGCTTCCGCGCAGACGTAGCCAAAGCGTCGACTCGGACGTCGTCAGAGGATTGCGAAGTTGCCGGGCGCGCTCGATGATCTCGCGCGGCGCACGCCACCGTGGGCGCGAGCGATCCATGTCGGAGCGTACGCCTGCACACTCGTGGCGCAACCGGACCCCCTCCTTAGCCCTCCCCCGTCGCCGGAGTTGGCGACAGGGGAGGGGAACCGGATGTTGGCCAGTTGTCATCCCGGTGCCCGCGCACTACAGTCCCCGTCCTGTCGAGATTCGACTCGATGACAACCTGAGCTTTGGAGGAATCGAACCATGCCGGCGCAGCTCGGAAAGATCTACGTCACTCCCGGCGGTGCACAGCTGATTGTCACCAAAGGTGGACCAGGAACCCTCAGTGATGGCGATACGCCGCTCCTGCTGAAGGACGCCGGCGCATTTCCCGGCGGAACGGCGGCGGGAAAAACCCCCGTCCAGCTGGGCAAGCGCTACAAGTCGGCCGACGCCGCCGTCGAAGTGCTGATCAACAAGCCGGGGACCTGCGACCTTTGCTACGACGGCAAGCCGATGGAGTTGAAGGAAGCGAAACCGGTTCCTTCCAGCGATTGATGCAAGAGTTTCCCGTCAAAGTCGGAAGCATGCTGTTCACCATGGTCGACCCGCACGTCGGCCATGAAGCTGCCTACAACCGCTGGTACGAACGCGACCACTTCTACGCCGGCTGCATGATCGGCCCCTGGTTGTTCGCCGGCAGCCGGTGGGTTTCGACTGCTCCCCTCAAGGCGCTGCGCTTCCCCGAGAAGAGCACGATCGCCGAGCCCACGGTCCGTGCCGGCTCCTACCTGGCGTTCTATTGGATACACGCCGACCACCACGACGAGCATCACAAGTGGGCGCATGAACAAGCCCGCTGGCTCTATCAGAATAACCGTGGATTCAATGATCGCACGCATGTACATACGCTCCTCTACACACTCGATTGGGTCGCTCATCGCGACGCCGATCCGGTTCCCCTGGAGCTGTCGCCCGACCATCGCTTTCCCGGACTGGTTACGGTCTTCATCGAACGCAACGAGGGTGTCGAGCAGGCGGAGCTCGATGCATGGTTTCGCGAGCAGTATCTTCCTACGTTCTTGAACGGCTCTCCGATCGCTTCCTGCTCGACCTGGTCGCCGATTCCGCAAGGGGAGGGTCCCATGCCCATCCCGCGCGTGCAGCGGACACACTTGCTCGACCTGCAGCTGTATTTCGTCGACGAGCAGCCTCAGTCGTCGTGGAGCAAGTTCCGCCGTCTCGCCGACGACTTTCAGGCGACAGGGATGGGCCGAGTCGTCTTCGCGTCACCGTGGTGGTCCACAGTGCCGGGCACGGACCGGTACACGGATCAGCTCTGGTGACGACCGCTCTCGTGCACCGCGTCTCCGTAGGGGCAGGCCTTGTGCCTGCCCAGGGCCTGGACGTGGCGTGGCCCGCCGCGAAACGCCAACAGGCCACGGGCGACCACAAGGGTCGCCCCTACGGTTTTTCACGGCATTGTGGAGTGACTGGATGTTGTTGATCGACGACGACATCGTCGGCCGCCAGGCCGATCTCGGGAGCGTCGAGATCACCCATGATGCGATCGAAGCCTACCTTCGTTGGGCCGGCGACGAGCTGCGCTTGCGCTCCCTGGCGGCTGCGCCGCGGCCGCTGGAAGCTCCGCCGACCTTCTGCCTCAGCCTGTATCCGGGGATGACTCCGAAGGTCGACCTTGCCGGCGACTGCTTCGCGATGTACGGCGGACACGACATCGCGATCCGCCGCCCGATCCGCGCCGGCGACAGCTTGGACATCAGCGCCCGGATCACCGACGTGTACGAGAAGAGCGGCCGCAGCGGCTCTTTGACCGTGGTGGTGCGCGACGTCAGCCTGTGCGACGGCGACGGCGTCGAGGTCGTACACGTGCGCGAACGCCAGATGGTGCGGCGCCGTCAGGACGTCGCGCGAGCCAGCGAATGAGCCGTCCTTCCACGACGCCGGAACTGGGCGACGAGCTCGGGCCGCAGCAGCGGCTGGCCCCGGCGGCCGACGAGATCCGCCGCTATGGTGAAGCGGGCGGCGGCCGCGAGAAGATTTTCTCCGACGAAGGGCACGTGCACCGCCTCGGCCTGCGCGGCCTGGTCGTGCCGGGCCCCTTGTTGGCCTCCTACGTCGAGCAGTTCCTTTACCGGCAGCTTCCCGGCTGGGCCGTCGAGCAGCTGAGCACGACGTTTCGCCTGCCGACCGCCGCGGGCGACCTGCTCACGTTGCGCGGCGCGGTGACCGAGGATCATCACCTCGCCGACGGCGCGCGCATCGTCTGCGACGTCGTCGTCGAGCATCCGAACGGCGATCGCGCCGTCACCGCGTCGGCCCGGCTGAGGAAGATTGATCCCGCCGCGGGGATCTGATTGGGGGAGACCATGGAGGAAGTCCTCAGTGTCCTGACGTTCAATTGCTGGAACGTGTCGCCGCCGTTCGAGGAGCGGGTGGCATTGACCAGGGCCGGGATTGAAGAACTGCAACCCGATCTGATCGGCCTCCAGGAGATCGTTGTGCGCAGCGACGGCTTCGATCAGGGGCGACTGATCTTGCAAGACCTCGGCTATCAATGGGCCTTCGCACCGGCGTTCTGGTGGGACGAGCACGGCAATGTACGCCCGCCCGGAGATGACGGGATTGGTTTCGGCAACGTGGTGGCGTCGCGCTATCCAATCCTGCGGACGGAATCGGCGCGGTTGCCGGGATGGGAGAGCGGGGAAGGGCGCTCGATCGTCGCGGCGCTCGTCGACGCTCCTTATGGCCCCGTCGTCTTCGCGTGTACGCATCTGAACTGGAAGTTCCATCACGGCTATGTCCGCGAGGCCCAGGCGATCGCCGCTTGGGAGTTCATCCAACGCTTCGCCGGCGACGTGTTCTTACCGCCGATTCTCGTCGGCGATCTCAACGCCGATCCGGACTCGACCGAAGTGCGATTTCTTTGTGGGTTGCACGCGCTCGAATCGCAGAGTTGTTATTTTCAGGACGTGTGGCGCGTGGCCGGCGGCGGCTCGGCGGGAATGACGTGGGACAACCGCAATCCGTTCGCCGCGACGGCGTGCGAGCCCGACCGGCGGATCGACTACATCCTCGTCGGCCTGGCGCGCGAAGGGCGCGGGCAGATCGAGGACGTTCGCCTGGCGATGACGGAAGCGCGCAACGGCATCTATCCGAGCGACCACTTCGGGCTGATCGCCTACGTCCGGATGTGAGCTTGGTATGCGTGGAGCACTGGGGCGCGTACCCTACTTCTGATTGTAGGCAGTAGAACCTAACTCGAGTCGTTCAGTTCGGTCCTACGTTCTCCGTAAGTTAGTCGACAACGCAGTCAACCAGAGCGCAATGGCCAGTAAGAGAAACGCCGGCGCCGCCTCGCTGCTTTGTTCGACCTGACAACCCTGATTGCCTCCCCCACCAGCCGACGGCAATCGCACGTCCGCTGGCATCGACGTCAGGTCGCGATCGATCCATGTTCCAATTCCAATCGAATCGATGCGATTGCCTACCGGATCGGAACCGACCGTGGCGGTGTTCTTGATCAGTCCGGGCAGACGCGATGGGTCAAGAATCGTAAACACGCAGGTGTACAGGGCACCATCGGGGATCGAATGGTCGTTCGGAACTGCCGTTGCCGCGATGATGGCGCGCATCACGCTGGTGTGGGCTGCCGCTCTCGGCGGGCATAAGCCGTTGTCGGGGGTATTGCTACAGCGGACAAGGCGTTTGTTCAGCGTCTTGCACGGCCCGATCGTGCTATCGTCGAAACACGTGACGAAGTCCGGTCCCCGCGGCATGTTGCCGACCTCGTGATTCACCTGACAATCCTGTTCTTCCAGTGCAAGGACCCGATTGTCGAAGATCAGATCGTTCTGGACCCCGCCGACGACAGCCGTGCCTTGGTCGAGCACAACAGAGACGGCGACTTGCGACGCTCCGACGGGCTCGCTTTCCAGTGACATGACAATGGCCGAAGGCGGCGGCGTGGCGGTAGGGGTCGGTATTTCTCCCGGAAACACGGCGCCCGGTTGAATCTGAACCTCCAGGCAACTGCCATCGCCAGCCTGGGCATAGCCGAGCCCGCCTTCGAAATCGTGGCGTTCGTAGGGGTCCGCTCGCACGATCTCGAACGTACACGTATAGAGCCTGCCGGGTGGGATTTCGTTGGCGCTCTCGCCGATCCCGGTCAATGACGTGTGCAAGATCGTAAGGTCCGGGTTCTCGAAGTAGGAGCAGGATTCCGAGAGCGGCTCTTCGCCGCAATCGGATAGCGTCACACCGAGAGTCTTGCAGGCTCCGATGCTATCGTCTTCCAGACACGTGACGTTTTCGGGCGCTGCGCCGAGAGGCTCGAGTCCGAGAGCCGGATTGATCTCGCAGTCGATCGTCCGCATGAACCTGTCGTCGACGTAAAGTGCTACTGCCAGGTTGGTGCTGCCATGACCGGTCAGGGTGACGTCGATTGAGACGAGATTGTCAGCATTCGGCGTGGCAACGCCGATCACGAGGCCGACGGAAAATGGTGTCGCCGCGGCGGCGGCGACGTCGTCAGAACTTGAACTGGCGATGCTAGGATCGGTCTGGGCATACGAGCCGGGGACGGCGGCTAGAAATGCGATTGCGAGTGTTACGACGTGACCAACGCGAATCCCCTTGTTCGACACCTCATTTGCTCCTCCCCGCTCTCCTCCCGCCCCAATTCTGTTTGGCCATGACTTGTTTTACAAGAAAAAAATGAGGGCGACGCAGTTGGAGACACTCGAGGCACACGTCGTCGACCGTTCGCAATTTCACTGCGCCGGGACACAGAGTTCGGCGAACCGGGCACTGGTTTGGCGTTGGTTTCTATTTGGGGGGCGCCTACGGTCGCGCCCGCAGCCGATCGTCCCCCTCCAGATACTTCGGATTCGCGACGGCGAGCTTTTCCCTGACCGTGGCGCGGGTGTGGGCGAGGACGGCGGTGCGCCAGTCTCCCGTGTCGGCGTCGCCGTTGCGGATTCGCCGGCAGAGGTCGACCGTCAGCCGGCGGATCGCGTCGCGCCGGCTGCTGCGGTCCGGCGCCAGCGTTTCCGCTGCGCCGAGGAGCCCCGCGAGCCGTTCGGCCTCCGCCCGCAGCTGCTCATCCTCGGTTTCCATTTCGCGCTCGACGATGGCGACGACATTGGCCGCGACCCGCGCGTGAAACTTCAACGGCCCCTCGAGCCGCGGCACGACGTCGGCTTCGAGGAAGCGGCGCACCGCGGCCAGAAGCTCAGCGTACGTGGGACGATCTTGCATCGCGCAATTCCCGAATCTTGGCGGCAACACTGCTGCAGTCGCCGATGGAATGCCCGCCGATAATGGCGCAAGCGAGCTCGCGACGCATGACGACCCCCTCCTCCGTGCTCGCCTCGGAGCGGATCTCTCCGAGGCCCGGAACCACCATCGCGTTGGTCGCGTAAGCGGCATCTCCCCACGGCCAGTGCAGAATGCGTTGCGTCTCCACGCCCACTCCTCGGGGATAGTTACCGAGGGTCGACTCGATGCCGCGCGCCGGACGGAGTCGAATGGTCTGCGAGACGTCCACCGACGTGATCCGCGCGTCTTGTGTCAGCGAAGTGACGAAAGCCGTCGAGCGCATCTCGCGTTCGCTGGCGACCAACGGGATCTCGAACTGGGTCAGGCCCGGCTGGAAGCTCAAGCGGATCTGCTGCTCCAGGTCGTCTTCATCGAGCAACGCGATCTGCTGGCCGTCGTCGCGTAAACGCAAGCGCGCCGAAGGCACACCGTCCTCGCTGAGAACGATTTCGAATACATCGCTCTCACGCGACGACTGCACGTGCTCGACCTGAATTCCCTCCGCCAGACGTTGGCCGTCGGACACTTTCTGCCAGATGTACACGAAGTGGTCGCGGTCTCCGTGCGGCATCAACTCGCTGAGCGAATCCGCCAACGTCGTGCCGCCTGCCGCGCCCAGCAAGCCGCAGCCGCTGGAGAGGAGGAGCAGGGCGCAGAGCACGCCCCCGGCCGATGCCCTGCGCAACCGCATCATACGCCTCCGTCTTCCAGCAGGTTGAGAAGCTCCAGCTCGACCTCGGAGATGCGGCGACCGAGACTGGCGTGCTCGACACTGTTCCTTGATCCGTCGAGATGTGTCTTGGCTTGCATGATGCAGATGATCGCCCATTTGAGGTTGCCGAACAGCTCCCAGTAATACACCTCCGCCGGGTCTACGCGAGAGCCGCTTGCGGCCTCGTAGGCGGCGAACAGCTGCTCGCGCGTCCCCATGCCGCCGACCGGCAGATGATCGTTGCCGAAGCGCCAGGCGCGCACGCACAGCCAGCCGAGGTCTTCCATCGGGTCGCCGAGGTGAGCCAGCTCCCAGTCGAGGACGGCGCGAACTCCTTCGGGACCGCAGATGACGTTGCCGACGCGGTAGTCCCCGTGGACGACGGCGAGGGCTTTGGTCGCCGGCGGTTGGATGCGCAGCTGGCGAACCGCCAGCTCGATCGCCGGATGCGGATCCGGAGCGATGGACCGATAGATCTGCTCGTAGCGATTCAGCTCGCTCTCGGCGGGCGACTCTCCGGCGGCGGGAGCGGTGAGGAAGTCGAGCTTCTCGGCTGTCGGGTGGATGGAGTGGATGCGCGCCAGGATGGCGCCGAGCTGTTGCGGGATGACTTTTCTGGCTTCGCTGAACTCGTCGTCGCGCAGCAAACGGCGGGCGATGGTCTCGCCTTCGACACGTTGCATGAGGAAGAAGGGTGTTCCGAGTACGTCGGCGCCTTCTGCGATCCAGTGCACCTTCGGCACCGGCACGCCGGCGCGCTCGGCCGCGCCCAGCAGGACGAACTCATCGCGGCGCAGCGATTGGACGCCCGAAGCCGACGGGTCGCGCCGCAGGACCAACGGCAGACGCACCTTCGTCCCGTCCTTGTCGTATTCGGTGTCGAGCGACCACGTCTCCCGCGACGCCCCTCCCGGAAGTTGCCGGAGCCCGGTCACGGTCACCGCGGCTACGCCCGTTTGCGCACCGATGAACGCGGCCAGCCGGCCCTGCATCTCGTCGATGTCCACGGCTTCACGCTTTAACCGATCGAGGTCGGCAAGGACAGCGCGTCGCGTCGACACTTGTTGGGATCGCTCGTTTGGTGCGATTCTCTTCTTCTTGGACGCTCCCCGGAATACCACGCCGGCAATCCGGCTCGTGTCGAGCAACACAGGAAAGGCGGCGTTGATTCTCGTTGCCGCGTTGGCCACCTACATCCCGGCGATGTCAGCCGGCTTTATTTGGGACGATGCTCAGCACCTGACGCGAAATTCTGTAGTACGCGATCCGATTGGAATCTGGCGAGCCTGGGTTTCGCCGGATACTGCCAACTCATTTCCCCTTACGGCTAGCGTGTTCTGGCTTCAGGTCCGTCTCGGAGACGTCTTCCACATTTGGAACCTCGATTTTCTCCTGGAGCACGCTGACGGCGGCGTGTTCAGCGGGTACCACGTTGTGAACATCCTGCTCCACGGCATCGCCGCCGTGCTGACGTGGCGTGTGCTGCTTGTGTTGCGCATCCCAGGTGCGTGGGCCGTGGCGCTGATCTTCGCTGTGCACCCGGTGTGCGTCGCATCGGTCGCTTGGATTTCCGAGCTGAAGAACACGCTCTCCCAGGTCCTCTTTCTACTGACCCTGCTGACGTATCTTTGGTTTGACGCGAACGAGCGCACTTCGACGTATCTCTGGGCCGTCGTATGGTTCTGCCTGGCCCTACTGGCGAAACCATCCGTCGTCCCGCTGCCGGCAGTGCTTCTTCTCTATTCTTGGTGGCAACGCGGCGAGATCGCGCGACGCGATGCGGTACGCGCGGCACCATTTCTTGTTGCCGCTTCAATTGCCGGCATCGCTGCAGTTTATCTTCCGTCTGGAGGAGGGGCGGGCGCGGAAGTAATTCCAATTGGAGGTCCGGCTTCACGAGTCGCCAGCGCCGGCATCTCCTTGTGCTTCTACTTGTCCAAAGCAATTTGTCCTTTGAATCTCATTCCCATCTACCCGGCCTGGGACGTCGCACTGCCCGCTTGGCATGACTTTCTGCCCGCTGTCGCTCTCGTCGTGGTCTTCGTCGTGTACTGGCGCCAACGCATACGATCGTCGACACGAGCGATGCTCTTTGCGCTTGGCTACTACACGATCATGCTACTGCCGGCGCTGGGCCTCGTGAAAATGTCGTACATGCGCGTCGCGCCCGTGGCGGACCATTTTCAGTATCTCGCCTTGCCCGGCATCATCGCGCTGGCCGTCGTCGCGGCGATGCGCTGGTTGCCTCGTCCCGCGTGGACGCCGGTGGCGGCCGTGGTCGTGATGACACTCTCTGGCCTGAGTTGGATGCATTCGGCGACTTATCGCAACGAAGAAGCGTTGTGGACGGAAACCCTGAAGCGGAATCCCCACTCGTGGCAAGCGCACAACCTCCTAGGTGTAGCGCTGTGGAAGAAGGGTGATCCGGCGAGCCAAGCCGACATGTTCATGCACTTCCAACGAGCCGCTGAGTTGAACCCGGAGAATCTCGAAGTGCACAACAATCTCGCTCTCGTCTACGCTGCGCGCGGTCGCATGGATCTCGCGATCGAGGAATATACAAGAGCGATCAACATCAAGGACGACGCCTCTGTCCGCACCAATCTGGCGATCGCATTCTCCGCGGTGAAACGCTATGCCGACGCCGAAGCTCAGTATCAGAGGGCGGTAGAAATAGACCCGGGCAATCCTTCTCGGTATTCCAACCTGGGCTACGTCTTGATGCAGCAAGGACGTCTGGCCGAGGCGATCGAGCAGTTTCGAAAGGCGCTCCAAATCGATCCGAATCTGCCGGAGGCGAGACAAAACTTGCGTTTCGCCGTGAATCAGCTGGAGCGGCGGCAGGACCTTCGCTGAGGTAGTGTCGAAAGCCGAGATGGCTTCAGGTGGGCGAGTTGGAGCGTCCCGTCTCGTTTGCTACGTTCGACCATCATGATTGCAAGACGGTTGAAATCGCCGCAGCGGCTTGCGGCGGTGTTGTTGTTGGTTGCAGGTCTCGCCGGTTGCCAGAACTCCGAGCCGCGCTGGAACGTCTTGGTTCTCGTGCCGGATACGGTGCGCGCCGATCATTTTTCGCTGAACGGCTACGAGCGTCCGACGACGCCGTATCTCGAAAAGCTCGCGCGCGAGAGCACCAATTTCACCCAGGCGATTACAGTCGCGCCGCGCACTTGGCAGTCATTCTCGTCGATTCTCACGGGCGTTTATCCGCCGCGCCATGGTGTCCGCGTCATCTTCGATCACCCCATCCGCGAAGGCGTCCCCAACATGGCGGAGATCTTGAAGCCCAAGGGCTATGAGACGCGCGCGTTCGAGTCGGACGGGATGTACTTCCTGCGACGGATGACGGCCGAGCGCGGCTTCGAGCAGTTCGTTGAACCGGCGAGCCTTTCGCCCCGCAATACCGACGCGGTCGTCGTCGCTGCAATCGAAAAGTACGTCTTGCGGGAGGCACACGAACCGTTTCTGGGCTTCGCGCGCTTGATCGGTTCGCATTGGCCCTACTGGGACGGCGACTGGGCCGACGTGTACGACAACTGTCCCGACTGTAGCCACGACTTCAACGCCGGCGACTACGGCGTCGTCGAAGACCGTGATCATGGCGGTCAGAAGCTTACCAATGCTGCTGCGCACAGGCGCGTGATCTTCTCTCCGCCCCCAGCGCCGCCCATTCTGCGCCACATGATCGCTCACTACGATTCCGAGATCCGCTATTTCGATCAGCTGACCGAGGGTCTGGTCGAACGCATGCGCGAGAAGGGCGTCCTCGAACGCACTATCCTGGTGATCACGTCGGATCACGGCGAAAGCTTCGGTGAGCACGGTTATATGCAGCACGGACCGCGCGTCGACGAACCGGTCATGCGCGTGCCCCTGCTGATTCGCCTGCCGGAAGGGCACCCTGCCCGCAAACCGGGCGGCGTGGTGAAGCAGCTCGTCCGCGTCGTCGACATACTTCCCACCATCCTCGACGCCCTCGGCATGCCGATTCCCGAAGGCCTCGACGGCATCTCTCTGCTCCCGGCGATGCAAGGGACGCCGCCGCCCGACCTCTGGGCCTACGGCGAATCAGGAGAGTCCTTCATGGAACTCGACGCCGACCTGCATTACCCGGGTGTGCGCGGCAAGCATCGCATGATCCGCACGGACGATCGCAAGTTCATTCTCGTTCCCCGTCCCGAAGGCGATCGCAAGTCGCTGTTCGACCTCGCCACGGATCCGCAAGAACTGCACGATGTGGCGTCGGCTCAGCCCGGCGACGTGCAAAAGCTAGATTCGCTTCTCACACCCATCATGGTTGCCGACCGCAACCCAAAGCCGGAGCGCAAGCTCACCGACGCGGAAATGGAATCGCTGCGGGCTCTCGGCTACGTCGATTGAACGCTCGGTCGCACACCAAAGCGCCGTCTACAGGACGGCGAAGTAGTTCGCGCACGCCACGTCGAGCGCCTCAGGGGTCGCCACTGCCGCATGTTCGTTGTAGGCCGCTGTGTTGACGACCTGCAACAAAATGTCGCGCGGATGGCAGCAGCGGAACGGCCGCCCCGCGGCCTTGTAATGCTTGTCGACGAGATGATCGAGCGAGCCGTCGGGCAACTCGACCTTGAGGCGCGGACCCAGGATACCAAACAGCCTGCGGAACTCGTCCTCGCTCGGGTCGGCAATGTTGATCTTGTAGGGAATCCGGCGCAGGAAGGCGTCGTCGACAAGATCCTTGGGCTCCAAATTGGTCGCAAAGATAATGAATTGATCGAAGGGAACTCGCACTTTCTTGCCATTGGCGAGTGACAGGTAGTCGACGCGTTTCTCCAGCGGCACGATCCAACGGTTGAGCAGCTGGAGCGGGCTGACACGCTGGCGGCCGAAGTCGTCGATGACCAGCGTCCCAGTATTGCTTTTCATCTGGAGCGAGGCCTCGGAAATCTTCGTCTCCTTGTTGTAACAGAGCTCGAGCGAATCCATCGTCAGCTCGCCGCCGACGACGATCGTCGGCCTGCGGATACGCACCCAGCGCGGGTCGACATTCTCGCGGACGTCGCCGCCGCCTGAGTCAACGACCTGGTGCGTCTCCGGATCGAACAGCGTGATGATCTCGCCACCGCAGAAGATCGAATATGGAATCCAGACCGTGTCGCCGAAGCAGTCGGTGATCCGCTCCGCCACACTGGTCTTGCCGTTACCGGGAGGTCCGTAGAGGAACAGGCCGCGGCCGGAGTTGATGGCGGGCCCCAGGCGACGGAACATCGTCTCGTCCAGCAATAGATCACCGAATGCCCGCCTCAAGTCTGATTCCCTGGGATGGGCAAGAGTGATTCCCTGGGCGAGAACCGACTCGTTGTAGCTTTCCAACGTGACCGGTGCCGGCCCGACGTAGGCGCATTCCTTCATGCACGCGCGTGCCCGCTCGCGTCCGGTTTCGGTGAGGGCGTAGTCGAAATCGCCCATCGAAGCGCTGTCCTTGTAGTGGACGAGTTGGCGCATCCGGAATGCCGCCAGGACGTCGATGACCGGTTTTCCGGGTAGCCCTGTTGCGCGTGCGACTTCGCGGCTCGTCAAGTTTCCCCCGGCCTGAAGCGCTTTGAAGATCAACGCTTCGATCATGGTCGGAGAGAGACGCGTTTCTGCGACTGTGCTTACAGCCTTGGGAAGGAAGCGGCCGGAACTGACAATGCCATCGACCGGTTGCTCGGGGGTACGAACGGTGCCCGGCGGTTCGGACAAGGGAACAGGGGGGTGCAAGCCCGTCTGTTCGACAGATTGTAACATACTGCTCCTGACATCAACCGATTTTCCCTTAACGCCTCGTCTGCGAAGAGACCGAGGCGACGCCCTCACCCACCAATCAGGATGCCCGGTGCATCGTATAGGTCAATTACTTTTTTCAAGCCGTAACCGAACGTTCCCTTGGCTCAAAGGCGCTCGATGCCGGCGCCGGCTTGCGGCGTGAACACGAAGCGCAGGTTTTCAATATCTTGGCCGTCATGTGTCCGCCGTCGATAGAACTTCTCGTCGACGTTCTCGATAAAGGATCCGACGCGATCACCGGCGACGAGATTGACCGTGCAGCCGCCGAAGCCGGCGCCGGTGAGCCGCGCCCCGAGAGCACCGGCGTCCCTAGCGATCGCGACTAACATCTCCAACTCGGCACAGCTGATCTCGTAGTCGTCGCGGCAACTTTCGTGCGAGGCGTTCATCAAGTCGCCGAGGTCGCGAGCCTTACCCGAGCGCAACGCCTGCTCGGCGCGATCGACCCTTTCAGCTTCGGTAAACACGTGACGGGCGCGAGCAACAATCGTGAACGGACCTGCTTCCGCAACTGGCACCTCACAGTCTTGTCGAAGGTCGGCCGGGCTTACGCCGGCCAATGCGGCGATGCGTTCGAGAGTGAGCGGCGCGTCCGGAGCGAACGCCATCAGGTTCGCGACGAAGCTCGAGGGCAATCGATCCGGAAAACAGGCCGCCAGCTCTCCGAGCGATGCAGGCTGGGCATGCAGGCTGGTGAAGATCTTCCCTAGTAGGTAGCACGCAAGCCGGCACTCGATGACGCGCTGGTTGTATGCGCGCTTTGCGGCGCCTGACTTCTCCGCTTGCACGAGGCTGTGACAGACGACGATTGCATGCCCGGGTGGCAACGGTACCGGCCGGCAGCGCAGCGGCGCGAAGTCGATTCTCAACGCATTGCCCGCCTTGGCCAGCAGGCTGACGGTCTGATCCATACCGCCGCTCAGGGTGCCGACATACCTCTCCGCCATAGGAAGGATCTCCGCGAGGATCTCGAAGGGGATCTCTTCCTCGTTCGCTGCCAACAGCGCCAATGCAGAAGCGACCACCAGAGCCGAAGACGACGACAAGCCGGCGCCGAACGGTATGTCACCCTCCACCAGAAGATCCGCGCCGCGACGCAGCGGATGCCCGTAGTAGTCGCTCAGCCCCTGTGCGGCGGCTTTGGCGTAGTTGCCCCAGTCGCCGCCGGCGAATTTCGGGATGCTAGGAGCGAGATCAAAGCCGCGTTCGGGGAAGGAGCCGGCGCTGCGCAGGTTGACGGTGCGGTCGTCGCGCGGCGCGCCGGCGATCCAGACGCACCGTTCGATCGCCATCGGCAGCACCGGCAACATGTTGTAGTCGGTGTGCTCGCCGAG
>Ga0187892_10008179_pt1 | contig 14452 bp, 11 predicted proteins | sample MA1701073metaG_FD_139345 | JGI IMG/M metagenome (GOLD analysis project Ga0187892, IMG submission 139345) | Bio-ooze microbial communities from a basaltic lava cave in the Kipuka Kanohina Cave System on the Island of Hawaii, USA - MA170107-3 metaG ... | reverse complement strand
CGGTTCTCGATGTCGCCCCGCTCGCAGTAGACCTTCTCGTACACCCGTTGAGGGGCGGCGGTGAGGTTGGTCACCACGAAGCGCGGGTTGTCCTTCGGCTCACGATCCTCAAGGCGCGTCACCGGAGCCATCAAGGACCAGTTCGGCTTCGTCCCCAATTTCTACAAGGCTCAGACGCTGCGGCCGGATCTGATCGACGCGGAGATCGGCCTGGTGGAGTCGATCCTGATCAAGGAGTGCGAGCTCACCCGCCGTCAGAAGGAGAACATCTTCCTCGTCTGCTCCGCGGCCAACCTCAGCACGTACTGCGTCACCGCTCACTGCGAGATCGTGCGGATGCTGGGGCTCTCGGGCCCCGAGCCGGAAGCGATCGCCGTCGACCACAACAAGACCGACCTGCCCGTGGCAGATAAGGCGCTGCTCAACTTCGCCCTCAAGCTCAACAACGAGCCGACCAAGGTGCGCGAGCGGGACGTGGAAGGGCTGCGCGTCTACGGATTCACCGAGGCACAGATCCTCGAGACGGTCATGGCGGTGGGCCTCGCCAAGTACGCCAACTTCGTCTCCTTCGGCCTGGGGACCGTCCCCGACTTCGAGCCGGTCAATCTGAAGCTACACGCAACCTGATCCTCGAGCCCGGCATCGGGTTCACTCTAGTCCCGGAGATCCTTCCCGCGGAAGGCAGGGGCTTTCCTGACCGCTTCGGTGCGTACTACTCCGGCGCACCTTGCTCGAACGACCGCGTCGATCGCTAGCCTCGGGCGCCTGCCTTGAGCGAGGATGGGATCAGAGGGAGCGTAGGAACGCCAGAAGGGCCTTGCGATCCTGCTTGGACAGGGCCGCAAACCGGTCGCGGGAAGTCGCCGCTTCGCCGCCATGCAGCCGGATCGCCTCCTCGATGGTGCCCGCACGGCCGTCGTGCAGGAATCTCGGCTCTCCCTCCTCAATGTCCTCCGAGAGGCGCAAGCCCATCAGCGGCTCGGTCCTGAACTCCGAGGCAGTGGCCAGCCCGAAGCAGATGTCGGCCAGCTCGGAGCCCATGTCGTGGAGCAGCAGGTCGGTGTAGGCGGAAAGTCCTTGTACCTGAGGGCCTCGATCGGAGAATCTCCGGTCTTCAGCACCGGCAGGTGGCATCGGTCGCAGGCTATCTTTTCGAAGAGCCCGCGGCCTCGCCTGGCCTGCGAGGAGAGCTTCAAGGGGGCGGGCGGCGCCAGAAACCGCACGAAGGCATCGGCCGCATCGATGGCTCGCTGATCGATCTCCGGCTCGGGGACCGGATCGACCCCCGCGTGGATCGGCGTCCCGCCGATCGTCCCTTCGTCCATTGACCCCGGGTTGGTGATCCCCTGCTCGATCGTGAAGGCCCCGTCGTTGAACTCCTTCAGTGAAGGCAGCATGCCCTTCCTGCCGAACCTGCCGGCCCTCCCGTCGAAGAAGCGGTTGACCCGTCCCGAGATACCATCGCCGTCCTTGTCGTCGGGATCGGCGAGCTTCAGCAGCGTCGTCTCAGGGACCGCATCGAGAAGCCCGAAGCCGAAGAGGTCCGACGTCGTTCGCCGGCCCCGGCCGGTGGCTTCGGCCGGATTCTACGGGCAAGGACGCGGGGAGCATTCCCGCGTCCAGAGCTAAGTTGCTTCCTTGCAGTAGGTTCTATGGTGGAGGCGGCGGGAGTCGAACCCGATCCAGCCCTTTTCGATAAGTGGCGGCGACGCGCGACTTTAGCGCCCAAACCGAAGAGGGGGAACCGGTTCGCCTGCTACTTGTTGTCCTCGTGAGTCCCCAGGAGTCCCCGTGAGTCCGTCTGAGTCGTGGAGGAGTAGTGGAGGCGGCGGGAACGGTGTCCCGACGCCCGCGGTTGTGCATCCCGTTGCGTCGCCGGAATTCTATGCCTTTGACCCCTGACATCAGCCTGACTCCGATACGACGATCGCCCAGTACGACAAGCCGCTCATGCGAGACTGACACGCGAATACGTCCCTGGCAGCACCAGGACGCCCTCCCGCGGCCGTCGGTGGCAGGATCCAGGAGAACCCGCGCTTCCTGCACATCGCAGTCAAGTCCCAGACGGCAGGTCTTTCAATCTCGTTAGTGATCAGAGCAGTTGCCGACATCCGGGGTGCGCGATCGGCACCCCGTCCACCGACACCGGAAAGGTCGAGAAGCAGCTTCCCAGGTTGCCTAGATGGTCTCGGAGCCGACGATTCGGAACCTCGGACGGCGATCATCCTTCTTCACAGTCGCTCCCTTTGGTCGAGCGGCTACCTGGCGGCCACGCCCGTAGACGGGTTCAAACCCGCCCGAACGAGAATCCTGCTCATGAACGCCTTCGCATGCTTACCTGCGAAGCCCACGACGTGAGGCCGCAGGAGATTGTCGGCGCTCGGCGGTGGCCGCCTCGAGCGGTTGGAGCCGTCTTGTGCGAGCGAGACCGGAGCTTGCCGTCTTCCCTTCCACGGCTCGTCGGGCCTGCGGACGAGCCGATCGGGATCGAGGTCGCTGCGCGAGAACGAGTAAGTCCAGGAGCCGGTCAGGCGATCGCCGAATCCACCGAGCTCCTGGACGGTCGGAACATCATAGAGGTAGGCCGCAGCATGCTCTCATCGCGGGGGCTCCCCCCGCTTCCGGATGACCCTCGCGGGGCTGCCCGCGATCACGCTGTCGGGCGGGAAGGTCTTCGTGACGACGCTGCCCGCGCCGACGAGGGTGCCGCGGCTCACGGCGGCCATGACGATCGAGCTCGCGCCGATCCCGACGTCGTCGCCGATCTCCAGGAGCATCGGAGAGCCGCCCTGCTCCCGGATGGGCCTGTCGAGGTCGTCGAAGTGGTGCTGGTGGCCTCCGCTCAGCAGGACGACGTGGCTGCCGGTCATCACGTCGTCGCCGATCCTGACCCATCCCACCCAGTTCGCGACGCCCAGCGTGCATCGGTGGCCGACTTCGCTCTCACGCGTTCGGAAAACGGCCAGCCAGTCCACGGTGAGACGGGAGCCGCACCGATGCAGCGTGTGGCCGTACCAGACGCGTCGCAGGATGACGCCGGCATGGCCCGGCACGAGGGAGAGGATCTGGCTCGGCGCGGTGAACCGGCTGTACTCCGGCATGGGGATCAAGAGCCAGACGAAGAAGGGCAGCAGGAGCGGATACGCGGCGGCCTCTCCGGCGAGGAACACCCATTTCCTCACGCAGGCCCTCCCTTTTCCGAGGCAAGTTCCCGCAGCTCGTCCACGAGGCGCCCGATCAGGCCATGGAGGGAGTGATCACGCACCGCCACGGTGCGCATCGCCTGCGCCTTGCGCCGTCGATCCTCAGGAGCCATGCGTGCCGTGCGTGCCAGGGCCTCTGCAAGATCCTCGGCGCACGGGCGGACTCCGCAGTCGGCGAAACCCGACTCGCCGGCGATGCGGCGGAAAGCTTCGTTGGAGCTGAGGACGACACACCCGGCCGCCATGGCCTCGACGATCGCCTTGTCCAGGCTCCCGGTCTCCCCCATGCTGACGAAGATGTCCGCGCGCGACAGCAGACAGGCGATCTCCTGTGGACTGAGGCGCCCGCGCAGGCGGATCCTCTCACCAAACCGCATCGATCGGACGCGCGCGGCGAGCCGTTCGTCGTAGAGCCTCTCCGAGGGAGTCGCCGGTCCCCCCACGAGATCCAGCTCCCATTCCCCCGCGCCCTCACCCCCCCAGGCCTCGAGCGCTTCGAGCACGAGATCCAGCCGCTTCGAGGGCGACACTCGCCCCACGGTAATGAGCTGCAGTCTTCCTTCTCCGCGATCAGCCGGTATCGCGATGAGATCCAGGTCGACTCCCTGGCCGATGAAGCGGACCTTGCCGGAAGGCAGCCGGAAGCCCTCCGGAGTCGAGCTGACGACCCGGTCGGCGGCGAGATGCGCGAGCCTCAGCCCGAAGGGCACGGCCCGATGTGCGTACCAGAGGAGATTCCTGACTCCCGTCACCCTGGCCACGGGCAGGAAGAGCACGGCGAGACCGTGCACCATGTGAGTGAAGGTAACGTGAGGCCTTCTCCGCCTCAAGATCTCGCGCAGCGTCCGGTAGAAACGGGCCGCGCGGCGCGCCTTCGAGTAGCCCCGCTCGTGGCCGAGCGACCATACGCTCACGTTCGCGGGAAGTCGATGCCGGCCCTCGTACATCGTCACGACGTCGATGCGATCGAAGTGCGTCGAAAGCTCGCGGATCCAGCTGACGCCGAAGCCGAGCGAGACGTGCTCCTCGTCGGTCGCCAGATTGAACATGAGGAGATTCACGGATGACCGAGGACCGACGCGTAGAGATCGCGGAGCCCGCCCAGGACCGCCTCGGTGCCGGCAGTACTCCACGCCGCTGCCTGCCCTTCACGGCCCATGCGGGCCAACCCGTCGCGATCGGAGCAGAGATCCACGAGGGCCTCCGCGAAGGCCCCGACGTCTCCGACGGGGACGATGCGTCCGGAGACTCCCTCGGCCACGCTCTCCCTGGAGCCGGCCGTGTCGGTGGCCAGGACAGGCGTCCCCGCGAGGAGAGCCTCTGTCAGGACGCGGGGGGAGCTCTCGTAGTTGGATCCGAGCAGGAAGAGATCGGCGGCCCGGTAGTAGGCGGCGAGCAGATCGTTCGGAATCCACCCCACCCAGCGGAGGCACTCCGGCCCCCACGAACCCGCGGATGCCTCGAGCCTCGCTCGCTCGGCGCCGTCTCCGACGACGGCAAGGACGAGGCCGGGAAGGCTCCGCCGAGCCCTGCGGAAGGCATCGAGCAGGAGCGGGAGGTTCTTCTCGGGTTCAAGCCGCGAAACGGTCAGGAGCAGCGGTCCTGCGCACCTGCCCAGGAGGCGGCTCCTGAGAGGGGCCGCTTCGGGAGCCGGCCGGAGGAGGCTCGACGCATGGGTGATGAGGAATGGTACGAATCGCGGCCCCCTATAACCCATCACGCGCAGGCGCTCGGCGACCGCGCGGCTGTCAGCACGGATCGCCGCCGCGCCGCGGTAGACGAGCCTCCCCACGGGGTTGGCACACCGGTTTAGCAGACGCTGCGCGAGCCAGAGGGGGTTGTCGACCTGGTCGCTGAAGGCCCCCGCGACGAGCGGGAGTCCGTACCGCCGCGAGAGATAGAGTCCGGCGGCTCCGCTGAGGAACGGCTCCTGCACCTGGATGACGTCGAAGCGCCGGCGGGACAGAAGTCGGCTGGCCGCGGCGACGGCCCGCGGCGGGAAGAAGCTCCAGTGGGACACGGGAACCGGTTGGACCTCGACCAGGCCGTCGGCCAATCTCAGCGGCTCAGAGGAGTCCCCCGCCGCGGCCTTGACGATGTCGACGATGCGGGCAGGAAGGCCACGGGCGTAGATGGCGTGCCGCGCCTGGCTCTCGCTCTCCATATGCCGGGCGGCGAGCTGCCTGTCGAGACCGATGTCCAGGATGGCAAGGCCCTCTCGTGCCCCAGAATCGGAGGCCGCCGCCACTCAGGAGACCCCCGCGGCGCAGGCGCCCGCGATTGTTATCAGCGCCCTCTCGGTGGCCTCGACCATCTCCGGGATGCTGAAGTCCCGGCCGACGTGCTCCGATCCGGCCGCGGCGAGGCGGTGCCTCTCCGCCTCGTCCCCGAGGAGGCGCCTCACGACCCGCACCATCCCGGGCTCATCGTGCACGTCATAGAGCACTCCATCGACTCCATCGTTAATCACCTCCGGAGTGCCTCCCACCGCCGCGGCCGCGACGGCGACGCCAGCGGCCTTCGCCTCCAGCACCGCGTGCGGAAGCCCTTCGTGGCTGGAATTCAGGACGAAGAGCCGCGCCGACCTGAGATGCCGGACGACCTCGTCGGCGGGCACACGGCCGGTGAAGACGATCCTCTCGCCGGCACCCGATCCCTCCGCTACCGCCTGCAGGGATCGGCGCAGAGGTCCGTCGCCGACGATCTTCAGGCTCCATCCATTCCCGGCGGCCAGCCGGATCAACGAGGCCAGCCCCTTGCCTTCCACGAGTCTCGCGACCGTGACGAGGTCGAAGCTCGGCTCTACTGCCGAAGGGGGAGGGAGCGGGACGGCATTGGGGACGATCGCGATTCGATCCACAGGGATGCCCCATCCGCTCACAATCCGCGCGAGGAAGCGGCTCGGGACGATCACGAGGTTTCCCGCTCGCACATACCATGCTTGGAGGCACTTCAGGACTTCCCACTTCAGGGGATGGCGACGGCGCCCGAAATCATCGATCGAAGCGCTGGTGGAGCCGTGGCTGTGCGCCCGCTCCCAGATCAGATCGGTGACGGCCTTGATCACGACGGGGCGCCGGGCGAGGAGCTTGCAGGCGATGATCCCCTCGAGCACGAGCCCGTTGAGGTAGGCGAGGTCCGCCCGGCGGCCGAGCCGCCATACCGTGGCGATGGTGGCGAGGACGCGGCGCCCGCGGGGCTGCCGCCGTCGGATGCGGACGACCTCGAATGGGTAGGCGCTGTCGTCGTGGACGCCATGCTCGCTCAGCGTCACGACCGCCACCGAGTGGCTCTTCAGGGCGAGCGCCGAGGCGATGAGAGGGACATAGGTCGCCGGACCGCCCATGTCGGGGGGAAAGATGCCCGTGACGATCACAATCCTCATGGCTCGTCGCTCGCTCGAGCTCCTGCCTGCTTCAATCGCGGCCGGGATCCACGGCGTCGCGTGCTCGTTCCTTCCCGCGGCCGCCGATCAGGATCGCCGCGGCGAAGAAGGCCCCCAGCGCTCCGGAGATCGCCGCGGACAGAGGGTCCACGGCGGATCTCTGCGAGGGCCGCGTCCGACCCGCCACGAGCCCGCCCTTCACCCTGCGGGCTGATTCATCCGGCCGGCCGCTCACGAGACTCGATGTGAGGGTGAGATTCTGGCAGACGGGGACGTTGTCCAGGAAGACCCTGAGGTTCGACACGGTGAAGTTGCCGGCGCCGGGTTCCCTGTACGACCCCGTGCCGCAGCGGTTCTCGGCCCGGGCCAGGACGTAGCTGTCATGCGGAATGCTTGTGGTGCTGATTGAAGAGCCGAAGACGTCGTTGGCGAGACAGGTCGCATTCTGGAACTGGCCTGCCAGCAGGGTCGAGAGCGGTCCGATGACGAGATCGTAGACCGTCGCGGGTCCGGCCTGGATCCCCTGGCTGGCCCAGTCGATCTGGATCGTCTCGTTGGAGAGGATGACGATACTGAGGTTGTCCACCGCGGTGGGTGGACGAAAGACGCCCGGGTCGAATGTCACGCAGTCGATATCATTGTCCGCCCCGTCACCGTCGATGTCGTCGTCACAGACGTCGCCACGACCATCCCCGTCGAAGTCCTGCTGGAAGCGGTTGCCGTCGAAGGGACAGTTGTCCAGCCCCATGCAGTGGCTCGACCCTGCAGCAGGTCCGGGCTGAGTGCAGATCCCGTCGGAGTCCGGATCCACTTGGTAGTCGGAGCAGCCGAGCGGGTCGACGGCCTGGGGATAGGGAGTGCCGGGGCAGAAGTCCCTCGGGTTGGGGACGTTGTCCCCGTCCGCGTCGAGATTGGGGCAGTCCGGATCGGGAGTACCGGTCTGAATGCAGAGCGTCTCCGCCGTGCACATCCCGTCGGCTCCGCAATCGCATGCGTCCCCCTGCCCGTCGACATCAGGGTCCTCCTGCCCCGGGTTGTAGACGTCCGCGCAGTTGTCGTCGCAGTCCAAGAGTGCTCCTCCTGTGCACGGGGAGTCGCCGGGGATCTGCGAGCCGTCCCCGTCGTCGAAGATCGAATCGGCGTCGGCGTCGAGTCTCTCGAAAGACATCACGCGGACCACTCCCGCGTCGGGGAGGACCTGAGCGGGGCTGCAGGGATCTACGACCGCTGCGAAGGGAGCGCCAGCGACGACCTCGGCCGATCCATCACCTGTGACGTCGTCGAGCGCGGCCAGCGTGAAGAACTCCCGCCAGCCGGCGCCCTGCTGGCCTGACGCAGTGGCGAGGAGCCTTCCGGAGGTCACGTCATAGAGGAACAGCCGGCCGTCTCCATTGTCCGCCTCGGGAGCGCCGACGCCGATGGTCGTCTGGTTCAGGGCGAGGAGCGAGACGCCGAACGCGATGGATCCGTCAAAGTGCAGGACGATGGCGGAATCGCCGGTCGTCGCGTTCAGGAGCTCGACCGAGCTGTTCCCCGGGGCCCCCACGAAGGTGCGGTTGGCCACGTATGCGAGGGCCCGACCGAAGCGGGCGCCCGGCACCGTTCCGAACCGTCGAGATATGACCGTTCCATTCACGCCGCTCAGGGCCGTCGCGTACCCCGTCGTAGTGTTGCCGCCGGGGTCGCCGGCGAAGGAGTCGCCGGCCACGATATCGGCCACGCCGTCGAGATCGACGTCATCGATTTCCTGGATCGCGTCGATGGACGTAAAGTTGCCTTGCGTCCACCGAGGCACGCCGGCGGAGTCGAAGGCGATGAGGGTGCTGTTCGAGGCGGCCACGACATCGGGCCTCGAATCGCCGTCCTCGTCCTGCGCGTAGCGGGCCGCGGTGCCCAGGCTCTGGCCCGGAGAACCGCTCCAGCTCCCGACGATGCTTGTCGCGTTGTGTGCGAAGCAGACCCCTCCCGGAGGAGCGCCGGGGGCACACACGAGGGGATCGACGAAGCCGTCGCCGGTGAAGTCGTCATGGTCCGCCGCGGTCCCCATGCGCGAAGCGGTCTGGGTTCCGGGAAGAACCGCGAGGACGTCGCCCGTCGTTCCATCGATCGTGAAGGCCCCTCCGGAGTCGGGGAGGCTGCCGGCATCCAGCCCCGGCGCCCCCGCGGTGAAGGCCGGTACAACAAGGGCGTTGCCATCGAGAACGTGGCCTCCGCCCGCGACAGAGTATCCGAGCTGCATCCCGGCCTCGTCGCCGCCGAGGCTGTAGAGGGTCACCGGCGTCAGAGGGAGCCGCTCGCGCCGGCAGAGACGAGAGCAGCCGTCGCCGCTCTCGAGGTTGCCGTCGTCACATTCCTCGTCGTCGAGAGTCGCGGGGTAGAGGTCGTTCCCCGGAGGATTGAGGACTCCATCACCGCAATATAATGTGCAGCCTGGACCTTCGTCGTCCTCCGCGGACACGAGCTGTCCAGCGATGTCGTAGCTCAGGCATCGGATGGCGACGGATGCGGGGACGCTGCCGATGGAACCTTCCCTGGAGACCTCGGCATCGTCATCGCACGGTCTCTGGCGGGACGTGCAGCAATGGTGGGATCCCTGGTTGAAGCTGGAGGTGCTCCCCGAGGAGTCGTGGCAGCCCTCCGCGATGGAGCAGAGCGCCGGGGAGCAGAACGTCTGATTATCGCAGCATGCAGTGCAGCCCGGAGGCTGGCAGACGAAAGGCAGGGAGTGCTCGTAGGGTGGTGCCGTCACCGCGCACATGTCGAGAGCGGGATCGCAGCTGTACGTGAAGGAGATCGGGGGGCTGCCGCCCGAGGCTTCACCCATGGAGGAGCTCAGTGAGGCGTCGGAGAACATGCCGGCGGGATGAATCCGGACGGGATGCGTCGATGGAGCTTCGCCGGGCGATCCGCTCCGGCTGCCGCTCGGATCCGGTCCCAGCCACGCGAGCAGGGCGACCATGGCCGGCGGCACAGTCCTTCCCAGGAAGGCACGCCGGCCGCGTCGTGCGGCGCTCTCAGAATTGTGCGGGCTCAGGCTCCGCATTGCCCGGCACGCCCCCCCTCCTTGAGATTTGACAATCCACATTGTCTACTCCGATCGCGCCGCAAAGTCAAGGAACTACAGCGAGATGGCGCCGATCGTCGCGCGGTCCACGCCTGGCCCGGGCTCGAAACCGGTGAATCCGCACCCTCGCCGCGTTCTCGAGCGTCCCTTGGACAGGCCGATCGGCCTGTGGGTAAATTGGCGGCTCCGTGGGGGTCGCGATCGAGGAAGAGTCGCGAAGGGAGGTCGACCACGAAGGTCCTTCATCTCATCAAGACGCTCTACGCGGGTGGCGCCGAGATCCACCTCCTGACGCTCTGTCGTGGGCTGCGGGAGCGCGCCGTCGACGTCACTGTCGCCACGTTGTGCCGGCGCATTCCGGCAGGGGAGCCCATCGAGGAGAGATTCGAAGACCTCGGCGTTCCCGTCATCCATCTCCAGGAGCATCCGGGACTCTCCCTCGCCGCATCCTGCGCCCTCGCCCGCCTGCTGCTTCTGGAGCAGCCCACGCTCCTGCACACGCACCTGCCGCGGGCAGACGTGGTCGGGGCGCTCGCGGGCGCGCTGGCTCCGGGGCTCCGGAGGATCTCCTCGATCCACGACATCTACAGCGTCCACTGGGCGGGGCGTCGCGCCCTTCCTCTCCTCGATCGCGTCTGGCGGCGCGCGGACAGGCTCATCGCCGCCTCCGAGGCGGTCCGGGACTGGCTTGCCGTGGATCGGCGGATCCCGCGCGAGCGAATCGACGTGGTCCGCTACGGGATCGAGGCGGCCCGCTTCGCGAGACCATCACGGGACCTTCGCCGTGAATGGGGGCTGGACAAGGGAATCGTCATCGGATCGGCGGCACGACTCGAGCCCCGGAAGGGACACGAAGATCTCATCCGCGCCATTCCCGCGATCCTCGCCGCCTTTCCCGGAGCGGTCCTCCTGATCGCTGGGCACGATCTCGAAGGATACCGCCCGACGCTCGAGAGGCTCATCGGCAGCCTCTCGCTCCAGGAGCATGTCCGCCTGGTCGGCTTCCAGCGCGACATCGTCTCATTCCTCTACGCGTTGGATCTCTTCGTCTTCGCTTCCCGCAGCGAGGGGTTCGGTCAGATCGTGATCGAGGCCATGGCCTCGGGACGCCCCGTCGTCGCCGCGCGGGCCGGCGCGATCCGGGAGCTGGTCGTCGAAGGGGAGACCGGCCTCCTCGTGGATCTCGCCAGCCCCGCGGCGATCGCAGGGGCCGTGATCTCATTGTTGGGGCAGCCCTCTCGGATGAGGACGATGGGTCTACGCGGCGTCGATCGCGTGCGTCGCCGATTCGATGCGGCGCGGATGACCGCGGAGATCCTGGACGTGTACAATGACGTTGCGTGTTTGTCACGCAGGGGGAGCCCGTAGGGGCGCACGCGGCGGGGCTGAGGCGGCGCCGGACGGGTGATGGGGCCATGGCTCGACTGCCGCGCATTCTCATGGTGGTCACGCTGCCGGACTGGGGAGGCGCGCAGGCCTACGTCCACCAGCTCGCCGTCGCGGCCCGGGGGCGCTATGACGTGACCGTCGCCTGCGGGGCACCGGGCCCGCTCGTCTCCCTGCTGCGGCAGGCCGGTGTTCCCGTCGTCGAGATCCACTCTCTGCGCCGCAACCCGCATCCCCTCCACGATCTGAATGCGCTGCGGCGGCTCGGGCGGGTGCTGGAGCAGGGCCGCTTCGACCTCATTCACCTCAACAGCACCAAGGCCGGCCTGATCGGCCGGCTCGCGGCCCTGCTCGCCAGGGTCCCCGTCGTCATCTTCACGGCTCACGGGTGGGTTTTCGGATCGGGCCGCCCCGCGTGGCAGCGATTCTTGCTGGCCGGATGCGAGCGGCTCGCGGCGCGGGCGACGAGCAGGATCATCTGCGTCTCGGAGCACGATCGCCGCCTGGCGGCGGCGTATCGCGTCGGACGAGAGACCCAGTGGATCGTGATCCACAACGGGCTCGACCCAGGCCCCTACCTCGCTTGCGAGGACACGCTGCGGTGCCAGCTCGTGCCCGAGGGCGAGCGCCTCACGACGATGGTGGCCCGGCTCGCCTTCCCGAAGGACCCGTTCACCGTCGTGGAGGCCTGGCTCAAGGCGGGCCGCGGCAAGCTCTGCCTCGTGGGTGACGGACCACTCCGCCCCCTGATCGAGAAGCGCTACGCGAAGGAGGTCGGGCGGAGGCTCCTCATCCTGGGGCATCGCAGCGATCTCCCGCGGATCCTCGCCGCCAGCGACCTCTTCGTCCTTGCCTCGCGGCACGAAGGCTCGCCCCTTGCGATCCTCGAGGCGATGTTCGCGGGGCGAGCCGTGGTGGCCTCGGAGACGGGCGGGATCCCTGAGCTGGTGCGGCATGGCGAGACGGGTCTCCTCGTCTCTCCGGGCGACATCGGCGCCCTGGCGAGCGCGATCGACTCGCTTCTACAGGATGACGAGAAGCGGAACAGGATGGGGCTGCTGGGCCGTGAACGGGCCCTGGAGTACTTCTCTTCCGAGCGGATGATCCGGGAGACGTTCCGTCTCTATGATGAGCAGCTCGGGCACTGCTGAGCGCGCCCCGGGCTTCGAGGGCGCCGCGCCTGCACCGGATCGCCGCAGGCCACGGCTCCTCGGCTTCCTGGATTTGCCCGGCGACGAGACCTCCAGGTGGAGACTCCTCGGGCTCATGCTCCTCGCCTATCTGCTGGTCACACTGGTCCGGCTCGTCTCCGCCGGATCTCCGGAGGCTCGCTGGAACGGCCAGCTCCTTCTCACGAATCCGGATGGTTACTTCTTCGCCACCGAGGTCAAGAAGGCCCTTACCGGAGGCGACGAGCCCAGGAGGCTCTCGACGCAGTCCCCCGTCCTGGTCGGGCTGGCCTGGCTTCTCGCGAGAGCCACGCCCTTCCGCATCGATGTCATCACCTATTACATGCCGCTTGTGATCTCGGGGCTCGTCGTCATCCCCATGGTCCTGATCGGACGGCTCATGGGGTCGGCGCTTCTCGGGTTCTTCGCCGCGGTCCAGTGCGGGGTCGCATGGGCCTACTACAGCCGGACGCTTCCGGGCTCCTTCGACACCGACATGTTCGCGCTGACCTACCTGCTGATGCTCGCCTACCTCGCCGCGAGGACGTTGACGGCGACGGGATCGGAGCCGGCTCTCTGGGCGGCGCTGCTCTTGGGCGTCGCTCCGTACTTCTACACCTCGTGGGAGGTGATCGGGCAGGCCATCGTCGTGGTCACGGTTGCGTGTCTGGCAATCCTTCGCAGGAGCGATCCGGCGACCCCCGAGGCCCTGATGGCCTTCAGCCCTGCTCTCCTCGATCTTCCAGTGCCGCTGAGGATCCTGGCCACCGCCGGAGCCTATGAGCTGACCCGGCTCCGCAAGGGCAGGCGCAGGAGCCAGAAGGTGCTGGCCTGGGCCGCCGTCGCCTCATCTCTCGCGCTGAGCGGCTTCTCGGCGGATGCACGGGGCCATCTTTCGCGCTACCTGAGCCGCGGGATCGCCTCCGGAGGCTCGGACCTCCATCTGCTTCGTGTGGAGGGGACCGTGCAGGAGGCCCAGCCGATCCCGCTTCCCTCGCTCGGGATCGAGGTGTCCGGCTCGATGGCCGTCTTCGCCGCCTCCGCGCTGGGGATGCTCGTGATCGGGATCCGGCATGGCCGCCTCGCGCCCGGCCTCCCGCTCGTCGGGGTGGGAGCCCTCGCCCTCGTCGCTGGACAGCGCTTCGCCATGTACCTCGTGCCACCGGCCGCGCTCGGCTACTTCCTTCTCGTATTCGTCCTGCGGAGCGGCATGGTCCGCCTCCGACTCGGCTGGGTCGTGCTCCTCGTGGGCTCTCTTGCGGCCATCCAGCCTCACGTTCACCAGGCGATCGCGGCGCGGCCGCGCGGAGTCCTGAACGCCTACGAGGCGCAGATCCTCCACGAGCTTGGAGAGCACTCCTCTCCCGGCGATCACGTGCTGGCCTGGTGGGATTACGCCTATCCCATCGGGTACTTCTCCGGGCGTACGAGCATGCTGGGCGGCACGCCCGACAACTTCATTCTGTCGAAGCTCCTGGCAACAACCTCTCAGATGCAGTCCGCCCGGCTGGCCCGCGTGGCCGTCGAGAGGTGGGCAAGTCTCCAGCAGGCTGGAGAGGGTGCCTCCGTCATGGAGGCGCTCTTCGGCTCCAGGCCGGAATCCGCCGACGTGAGCAGCCTGCTCGATCCACTCGGAGAGGAAAGCGGCCCGCGGCCCGGGAAGAGCAGGGAGATCTTCCTCTACCTGCCTTTCCGCATGCTCGACATCTTCCCCACCGTGCGCTCGTTCAGCGAGATCGAGCCGAGCATGGGGGAGGTGCTGGAGAGACCGTTCTTCAGCTCGGCGAGCTACAGGAAAGTCGGATCCCGCATCGACCTGGGAAGCGGCGTGATCTTCGACGAGGAGCATCGCTTGCTCGCGATCGACGACAGGGCACAGGCGATCCAGGCCTTCATCCGCGTCTCCTACGATGCCGACCTGCACGTGCAGGTCGAACGCCAGGTCGTGGAGCCCTCGGCGCGTCTCTCGCTCATCCATCTGATGAGCTACCGGCGCATCCTGGTCGTGGACGAGAGCATCCTGAACTCCGTCTTCTTCCAGCTCTTCTTCTTCGAGCGATACGACCCGGAGGCTTTCGAGCTCGTCCTGAAGCACCCGATGGCGAAGGTCTTCAGGATCAAGCCCTAGATGTCATGAAGGCGGCCATCCTCCAGCCGGCGCCGTGATAGCGTCGGCCTGGTTTTCATCTTCAGAGGAGGATGGCCGATGCTCTACTGTGGCGTGGATCTGCATGCGAAGTCCAGT
>Ga0187892_10008177_pt1 | contig 14452 bp, 11 predicted proteins | sample MA1701073metaG_FD_139345 | JGI IMG/M metagenome (GOLD analysis project Ga0187892, IMG submission 139345) | Bio-ooze microbial communities from a basaltic lava cave in the Kipuka Kanohina Cave System on the Island of Hawaii, USA - MA170107-3 metaG ... | reverse complement strand
GAGCGAGGGGCCCCGCCGCGCGCGCCGCGGACCCCTGGCGACGTGCGCGACGTGGGCCACCGTGCGCGCCCACGGGCCGCCCTGCCGGTGGGCTCCGCACCTCCGCACCTGCCTGACGCGCACCGGGCCCCAAACGTCGGCCGCGTCCGAGGCCAGTGAGGCGCGCCTAACCTCCCCCTCCCCCGGGGGATTCTCCCCCGGGAATTTGCGCGTTTTCGACCCCCCCATGGGGGGCGCGCAAAATGGGGGAGACGCCGACGCCCGCCGCTCCTCGATCTCCCCCCCCTCGCCCGTGTCGTCTGGTCCCTCGACACGAGATCCGGTCAATCGTGCGATGGCACGGGCAACGGCAGCTCTACGGAAGTCGGACCGCGTGGATCAAGCAGATCGACCCGAAGATGGGGCAGCACGTCGTCCGGGATACCCTCGTGGACTACGATCTCTATCGCAGCCCCGTCAATGCGGACCACTGAAGCACATTCGCATGTCGATCTCGCCCCCGTGACCGTGGGGCCTGGACTCTGTCCCCGCACCTCCCTGACCGTGACCGTGTAGCGTCCCCTGTCCCTCGCAACACGCCCCTCAAGGCTCCACGTGGGCGTCCCCTCCAAGGCTCCGGCCGCAACCACTCCGCCGAACACTGTCACAGCACTCAGTGCCAAGCATAGGCACTTCCGGGTTGCGTCGACGTTCACGTTCAGCAGCAGCAGCAACCCTCCGCTCCAAAGAGCAGCCAAGGCCACGCCCGAGATCCAGCTCGGCAACTCCGGCCCGAGGCACCTACAGGTTCGGGTCGTTGACAACGCCAACCGCCCACCGCACATCGCCGACGCCCACAGCAACAAGACCAAGGCTCGCATAAGGCCACGCCTGCCGACCAATAGGAAGAGGCCAACCCCGCCTTCCAGGATCAGCAGCACCGCCGCGACAGACTCGCGCCACCCGTCCGTTACCGACTCAAGTGACGCAACGAACCTCGGCCACGACCAGAGCTTCCACGCTGCCCACCCTAGGAGGGCGGTTCCGATGAAGCGCTCCCCGCAGCTTCGCATGCCGCGCCCCACGCTCTGTCACCGTCCAGGGTCTCGTTCGATCTCGCCGTAGGCCGGGACGTTCACGGTCACGTCACCTGGTTGGACCCGAAGCACCACGGTCGCTGCAAAATTGGACTGTTCGTTTGGATTGCCTGAGTATCTCACCCGGACCGTCGGCCCCCTTTCACGCACCCCATGGCCGATCTCAATCTCAAGCACATCGCCGCTTTCTGTCTCGCCTCCTTCCCGAACCTCACAGAGCCGAACCGACGTGGCTCCTTCCACAAGAAGCTCGAACCACGGCCCGGGAACCCCCTGCTTGCATCGGCCCAGAGGCACCCGCGGCGGAATCACGGTCACGCCGCCGGCCACGCGCACGACCATCGGAACGACGAACTCCGGCATGTCGGCATTCGTCGTCCTCACGCGTAGGCTGCGCGAGTGCAGTCCACTCGATGAGGGTGCCACACACGTGATTCTGAGTTGGCTCTCGTTGCCCTCCCCCTTGACGAAAGTGAATCCAGGGGCAGGCGCGCCTGGCTCGGTGGAGTGCCATTCCACCCCAGTAACCGTCCACGCACGAGTCGCGCTGGACAGCGTGAGTGTCGCCCACATCTCGCGATCAGGTTCGACGACACCGAAGTCCAGGAGGGTCGGCCGAATCGCCAGATCGCGTGCGACGAGTCCTGACACGCGAATGCGCTCGGTCCATCGGCGGTCGCCCTGCGCAACACGCACGTAGACGGACTGGTCGAATCGCCCCACCTGGTAGCCAGTCGCATCCACGATCACGTCGAGAGCATACGCAGACCCCGCCGGAATGGCCTGGCCCTTCACGAACCGCGGCAACTTCAGGCATCCACAGTTCGTGTGAAGGCCCACGACATCCACGGGTGTCATAGCACGGTTGGTCGCCTCAAGGCGCACCGTCCTCCTTGCACTAGGTCGCACCTCGCCGACATCCACGATGCCGTCGTTGATCGCGATTGCATTCCCGGCGTGCAGCGTCCGCCACTCGAGCGGAGAGCGCTGCGGCTGCCCGCATGCGGCGATGAAGGCAATCGCGCACCCATGCAGTCCTAGGAGACAGAGCCGAAGCGGGGCAGAACCCATCATCACTGCACCAGCCGCTCGTAAGTGTCCTTACCCAACGTCCGCACATGAACGCCGAGGGCCCGGATGAGTGTGTCCCGCGCGGCGCGCCCTCGCAGCAGTCCGTGATCCAGGGCGAGGGACAGGAGTTCATCGAGCACATTACGGTTCAAATCGAGGAGCGCCGCGAGACTCTCAGATGCCTGCTCGATAGCGGCCTGATCTTCGGGCGACTGCGATCCTGACGCCCGTCCGACCTCGTAGGACACAATCGCGATGCGGTATCCGGCTTCCCACTCGTCCCCGAGCGGTCTCGCGACGTATTCCGTGAACTCCTGGGCGCCTAGGCGCGGTCCGAGCACGCGCCACGACTGGCCCAGTAGATCGAGTCGCCAGTTCCGGTCGTTGGGCGCCGTGGGGTCCGTTCCGACTCGTAGCACATGCAGGAGAGCCTGTGCCACTGCGTCGTCCACTGCCACGGGCCTGCTGGGCCACAGCAGCGCCTGATCAATCGACCAAAGGCAGGCGCGGCGCCAGTTCGGGCTCGGGTCTGTCGCCATCGACGCGAGTGCGTCGGGCGCGGCCACGAGCCCGCGCATGCTCACGCCGAGGGCAGCCAAGCCGGTGCTCGCGCTCGGCCTGCTGGTGTCCTCCAAGTCCGCGAAAAACCGGAATGCCGGCTGCCGCCGAGGAGCATCGATCACCTGCGTAATGGCCTCATAGACCGCCTTCCTAGCGTGCGTCGCACCCGGGCCCTCGGGGATCGCCTCCCAGAAGCGCTCCCACCACTCCCGGTCGGTAATGGGATGGGATTCGAGCAGCCGGGCGGCGACCTGAATCAAGGCCGGATCAGCCGTGAAGATGCTACCTTCTGAGGCGGCACCGGCCTGGGCCATGAGATTCGCCCACGAGGCCGAGGGCAAGACTGCAGGCTCGCCGGAAAGCAGCGTGGCCATGCAGACGGAATGCTGGCCCTCCCTTCCGTCAGCCAGGACGTGGGCGGACAGATCGCCTTGGGATGCACGAATCATCAAGTCGATCTCGGCGACCGACAGCGCGACCTGTTTCGCGCAATGCGCACGCAGGAGCGCGACGAGCCATGGCGCGGATAGGCATCTGACTTTGTCCGATGTCATGGGGCGCATCGCCTCGACCACGGCGAGACAGGAGTCGGGGCCGGGTTCCGACGCGCGCCACGGCGTGAACCACTCGCATCCAGGCGCGGTATCTCCTGCTGAGGCGGCACCGCCGGGTCCGGGATTTGCAGCAGATGACGGGCCGCCAACCACGGGTCGAGGCAGACTCCTCCCGTGTGCTTGGCGGCCCTGAAGTGCCTCCACTGCAGCCCAGATGCCGATGCTTGCAATCAACGCCACCGCTACGACGGCGACTGAGATGTGGCTTCTGAGCTTGCACACTGGCCTCTAGTCCCCCCCTCCACCGCCAGCTTCGCAGAAGGGATTCCCGACACAGGACGTCTTGACGATGTCCGTGCCGTTGACTTGGGTGATGGTCTCGGTGCACCCAGGGTTGCATGTGTAGGAGTGGATCTCCGAGGCGATGACCTGGCCCGCGGTGCAGCACTGGCCCGGCGACGGAAGAACGCACGTCCGCGTGTAGTTGATGACGTAGTTCTGGGGGCACTGGACCGGGGGATCGCCGCAGTGCTGGAACCCGGTCATTGTGGTCGTGGGGGTTACCCTCGGTTCCTTGTCGGGGCACGCCGCCTTGGCAACCATGGCGAAGCCAAGCGCGAGCACGACCACGAGCATCACACGTTTCGTCACACTCATTCGTTCACCTCCGTGAATCGCGCAGTCCGTCCAACGGGCTGCGCACCGCTATGTAGCAGTCGAGGACAACCCTCTCCTGCACCATAGTAGTGTCGCCACCCGCGGAGGCGGTACGTCGCAATCCGCGTGACACATCGCATGCGAAGGGGCTTGGCCATTCCAGCTACTCCGTCGCGAGGCGTTCGATCATGGCAACCGTGGGCGCGGGCAGACCCGCAACGCCCTCGGCGATGCGCGATGCAGCCTCGGTGCGCGCCAAGGCCCGATCTGCCTTCGCAAGCGCGGACAGCGCGTATCCGAGGTGGTCCCGCGGTCCGTGGCGCACGAAGTCCAAGAGGCTTGCTGCCGCCTCAGGCCCCCCTATCCCGCCCAACGCGGCGAGGAGGTGCGGGCATGCGGCTTGGAGGTTCTCCTGGTGTAGCCTCGCTACCACCGCGGCCGCCGCCCGGCGCTCACCCCACTTGCCCAGCGCACGCGCCGCGTACACGATAGCCATGGGATCCTCCAATCGAGGCAGCGTCGTGATGAGATAGTCTCGGCTCCGGGGGGCATCGATCGCGCCGAGGGCGACGATGGCGGTGCGGACCCGCGAGGCTTGCGCATGGGGGTCGTCCGCGGTCGCGACGAGGAGATCCTCGAGACCGAGGTCAGGGATCCACGTCGCGCCGGCGAGTTCCTCAAACCACTGTCCCGCGCGCCCCGCACGAATGAGCGCGACGACCGCCCGGAAGCCATCCCCGTGAGGGAAGGCGCGCAGCTTGCTCAATGCCTGCTCGGCCTCGCGCCGGTGCTCGGCAACCTGCATCCGGTTGCCCCGCGCCAGCTTGGCCTCCGCGTCAAGCGCTGCCGCCAGTGCCTCGGCGGAGACGGACAGGCTGCGGGCCGCGGCGTCGAGGCTCGACGCCGCATTGCCGGAAACTTCAACGGAGGCAGGGGTGTCGGACTCTGGATCGGCGATCGGCGAAAGGTCAAGATTGTCCTTCGCGGGCTCCCCGCCAACCGCCCAGGCATCATCTTGTGCGCGCGCGATCCTCTCGGTCCGCGGCGGCGCGTCGTTCCCGCCGTGCCATGTCACTGCCAGCACCAGCGACCCGACTGCTACGACCCCGCTCGCGAGCGCGATCTTCGCGGCCGTCGATGCGGGGATCACGAAACCGAACATTCCCCCCGCGGCGCGGGCCCGGTCCCCGCATGCGAGGAGGAAGCCGAAGACGCCCAGCGCGATCCGCGAGGCCAGCCGAGGAGCGATGAGGCCACGTCCTCGCTGCAATCGCGTCTTGACGGTGGGCAGCGGCACCCCGAGCAGCCCCGCGATGGAAGCGGTGCCAAGCCCTTGCAGGTAGTGGAGCACGAGGACATCTCGGTAGGCGGCGGGCAGACGGCGTACCTCCTCCCGCACGATCCGGGCCTCCTCGTCCCGCGCAAGCCGCTCCAAGGGGCGGTCGTCGGCGTCACGAGGCTTGGCCAGCTGCTGCAGCACGTCCAACTGGCGCTTGCTGGCGGCCTTCTTGTGGTATGAGATCCGCACGACGGCCGTAATCAGCCACCCGAAGATGGGCGCTCCCAGATCGGCCGACCCCTTCCGGAACATCGACAGGTATGCCTCCTGCACGACATCATGCGCGTCGGGGGCATCGACGATCTTCCGTGCGATGGCGTAGAGCCGCGGTCTTGTCTGCGCCACGAACCGCTGGATGGCGTCGGAATCGCCTTCGTCGATGAAGCGGCGCAGGAGGGGTTCAAGATCCTCTTGCCGCAGCCGGTCGCCGGGCACGTTCAAGGGGCCTCCACCGGGTAGTGGTCGCAGGGGCCAGTGCGGATTCAGGTCCCACTGCGAAAACCTGCCCGGCGGTCGTAATGGTATCACAGGCAACGACTTGCGGTCATGCAACGAGGGGGAGCCGGGCCTTGACCCCACTCCCCCCCCGGGCGGCTCGCCGCGCGGCCCCGATGGCGCGCTCGTGAAGCCGCAGGATGGCGGTACGACCGCGCCCCAAGGACCGGGCGATGACGTTCCACGACCACCCGGCGACATAGCGTCTCCACAGCACCTCGGTCTGCAGGGGCGTCAGCGCTTTGCAGAGGCGAGCGATCGCGGCTCGCGCGATGTCGACATCGAAGCGCGGCCCCGCAGCGCCGGTCGCGCCACGAGCGCCCAGCGCGTCGAGCGGAGCCGGCTTGCTCTCCGTAGCCAGCTGCGCCTCGAGAAGGGGGCGCCGGGACCGGTGGCGCGCGACGATCCGCGCCCCGGCGCGGCGCGTCGTCGTTCGCAGGTAGGCGGCAAGACGCCGCCGGTCGCGGATCCTCCGTAGCACGGCACGGTCGTCGCGGAGAAGCGCGACAACCAGGTTCCCGCGGATCTCGTCCGCTTCGGACGGCGTCAAGGAGCGGCGGGCCGACTCGCGCCATGAAAGGCCCGCAGCGAACTGCGCCACTCTCTCCCACGCCACCCGATCGTCGCGCAGCAGGGAGTCCGGATCGAACACCGGCCCCGCATGTGTCTCGCTTGCAAAACCCATGGCGTCCATCGCTCCCTCGCTGCGCATGTAGTGCGTCTCCTAGGCGCAACGGACTCACGCTCCGGCGAACGCGGGGGCCGCCTCGGTGGATACCCGCCTCAGGAATCAAGTACTGCGGCGCGCGAACGCCGAGTCCGCACGGCCTCGCGCGCCCAAGGAGTCCTGCGGACAGGAGATCAACCATGCGTCTCTGGACAGGGCATCGGGCCATCGTCCTCGCGTGGGCGGGTGCGCTCGGCCTCGCCGTCGGTTTCTCGCCGGCGACTGCCGTCGCCAACGCCGACACGCGAGGAAACAGCTCGGGACTCGCGCACCGGCTTCTCAATGACACCCGGTCGCAGTGGCATTCGACCGTGTCTTGCGCGTTCTCGCCGGACCGCGCGACGCAGGACGTTCGCCGGACGACTGATCCCACCTACGGCACAGGCGGCGACGTCACGCAGTGCCCCGAAGAGACGGTCTGCCCCGAACACCCGACCATGTGCGTGCAGACCGAATGCCCGCAGTCCCCCACACAGTGTCCGGAGGAGGCGACGCGCTGCCCGGTCGTTCCGACGGTCTGTCCCGTGATCACGACGAGCTGCCCCGCGGATCCGACCCTGTGCGGACCGTGCCGGCCGACGGAACCCGGGAACGCTGAGGTGATGACGGTCACGGGTCAACGAAGCCGCGCGGGCCGACCCCATCTCCCGGCCACGACCATCCCGCTCCTCCCCTGAGGTCATTGCCCCGCGCGCTGCCCGACGCGCCCCGCAAGGGGCGCGTCCCCTTCCTTCGCTCCCTGCCGCCGGTGACCCCCCTGCTCTACGGAAGTGGAGGAGCAGGTTGATGCACGCGAGAGAAGTCCTACGTCGCTTCGCGACGTGTGTGGTCGCGCTCGTGGTCGCCTTGTCGGTTCCTCCGCGGGCCGCGCGCACGGGCCTATCACCGCGCCGCGCCGGCGTCGCCGACAGTCGGGCTGCCGGCGAAGAGGTTCTGCTCACGACGCCCTCGGTCATCGTACCGGGTCCACGCGGCGCGCTGCGCGCGCTGACATCGGACGGGTACGCGGATCTCGTGCTCGTGCCTGTGACGGGGGCCGGTGCATCGCAACGGCGGCTTCGTCCCGACTTTCGTGGTCCCGGCTGCGTCGAGTTCTACGGGATCGAGACCAGCACGTACCACGCGTTTCTCGAAGCCGCGGGACGCGCGTCCGCACCGACCACCGTGACGGTGCAAGACGCGACGATCTCTGTTGCTCGATTCGGGCCGCTGTCCTCTTCGGAGGGCCTCGACTTCTCTGTCTTGCGCGACGGCCAGCTTCTCAGGGAGAGCGCGACGATCCTCGCGTCCTACCCCGGACTCGACCTCCTCCTGCCGTGGCGCGGCGACACCTGCCGGCTGCCGGCGCCGTTCGGAACGCCGACGAGGATCGCGGTCCGTCTCCACTACGAAGGGCCGCGCGTCATGATGGGCGTGGCGGGTCCTCCACGGACCGAGCGTGGTCGCCTCGTGATCGACCTCAACGCCGGCCGGCACCGCATCGCCTGCCAGCCTGTCGCCGCGCCGTCAGGTGTCTCCGACGTGTTCGAGGTCGCGTGGCGCGCCCCGGTCTCCAGCAGGCACGTGAGCTGCGCCCGCGCAGGCGACACCCAGTGGCCGCCGCGTGCGCACACGATCGCCAACGGGGCCGCCGACGACCCGCTCATCATCGACTCCATACCAGAGGGCAGTCACCTCGTCGGCGTCGGCGGGCGGGGCGTGGGTGCCTACACGTTGTGGCGAACCGTGGCCGTTCGCGCCGCGGATCATGCCGTCGCCCTCGTGCCGCCGACCGCCGGCCACCAATCGTCGGCCGGCAACGACGCAATCGAGTGGGCGCCGTACGCCGCGCCCGCCGCAGGCCAAGCGGTCGTCGTCGTGATCAACCGCGCGACGAACCGCGCCGTCGACGTCCGCCTCGGACGGTGCTCCTTCCAGGTGCCCGGACCGCGGATGCAGGCGTTCGCCATCGCCGCGCCGGTCGAGGCATGTGCGACACTCTCCGAGTCCGGCGTCGCGCAGGACGAGTGTAACGCTCGACTCCAGGCGGGCGACGTGCTCACGGTGGAGTATGACTAACATCGACTCGCTCGCGTCGAGGGCCGCTCTCTCCTTCTACGGTGCCATGGCGCTGGGCGCCGGCGGCTGGCTGATGCCGTGGGCCGCGGTCGCTTTGGAATGCACAGGGGCAGCGCTCCTCCTGGCGCGGTCAACGGACCGCAGCGACCCTGGACTCGCTCGATTCTGTGCTGCTGCGTTCGCTGCGGCGGCGTGCCTGCTCGGACACGCGCTGAGCGCTCCCGTCGCAGGTTCGGCAGCGGTCGGCTTCGCCGCCGCCTGGCTGTGTCGCGGATCCGACGCGGGCGACCGATGGGCCGCGGCACCGGTGCTCCTGATCGCCATCCTGCGCCTGGCCCTGACGACGACAGGCGGGTGGCACTGCGAGGAAGCGGTCGCCTCCGTACAGTCGCGGGCGGCTTCGATCGTCGCGGGACGCGATATCGATCTCGGGCCCACGTTCGCGGCGACCCGTCTGGCTCTGCTTGAGGTGCTGCTCCTGCTGTGCAGCACCTCCTGCCGCCCGCTCGTCCGCATCCTTCTGGCGCTGTTCGGTGTCGTGGGCGCGCCACTCTTGGTCGGCCTCTTGGCCGAGCCGCTCGGAGGCTTCGGATCCGGAGGGGACGACCCCCGCATCCGCATGCTCGCCGCCCAGCTGCCTTGGCTCGCGACGACCGTCGTCTACGCATTCGCATTGGCGGCCTCGCGCTTCGCGCGGAGCTGCGCCGGCCGGGGGCGCATCGTGCTGGCGGCCTTGCTCCTGCTGACGGCAATCGGCGTCAGCATGCCGGCACTGCGCGCGACTCCGCGCGAGGTGCGTTCCGTGCTGCTCTACGAGCCCGGCTTCCAGAACTGGCTGGCCCCGGACGAGCACCATCTCGGGCGCTACTCGGCCGGGATGCTCGGTACGCTGCCGCGCTTCGTCGAGGCCGCAGGGGCGGACGCGCGCTTGGTCGGCAACCTTGGCGACGCCGATCTGGTTGGCGCCGACGCGCTAGTGTTGATCAACCAGGATGCGCCCCTTCCCGCTGGCGCCGTCGAGCGGATCGAGCAGTTCGTCAAGGAAGGCGGCTACCTCGTAGTGATCGCCGACCACACGTTCCTGCACGAAGACGCGAGCGGGCGACCGAGGATCTTCGCCAACGAGCCGTTGCGCTTCACGCACATGCGCTTCGCCAACGACTCCGCCGATCCCCTCTCGCCTGCGTTCTGGGCCTCGACACGCCCCTGGCGGCTTGGCCAGAGTCTCTGGCCCGAGCCCGGGAACCCCTCGGGAATCTCGATCGGCGGCGCAGTCCACGTCGCGTGGCCGGCGCGCCCCGTCGTTGTCGGCCACCATGCATACGTGGATGCGGGGCTCCCTGCTCGCGATGCCGAGCGCGGCTTTCTCGGGGACCTCATGTGGAACCCTGGAGAGCGCCTCGGCGACATCGTCCTCGCGGCCGAGGAGCAGGTGGGCGCGGGCAGGGTCATGGTCGTCGGCGACACGACAGGGATCACGAACCTCGGGCGGACGTTCCACTGGGAGTGGTGGAGCAGGTGTCTCCGGGGGGTGCAGCACGGAAGGGCCCCTGCCTACTGGTGCGCAGCCCTGCTCACCGCCGCTGCCGTTTCTGTGCTGGCCGGGCTCGGCGGCGCGCTTGCAGCTGCTACGGCGATCGCGCTCGCCGCGACACCGCTCGCGCGAAAGCGCGACGCAGATCCGCTCCCGGGAGTGGATCCGGTCCTGGTCGTGGAGCAGGCCACTTGCCCCGAAGGCCGGGCAGGCGGGTGGGAGGAGGACGGATACCTGAGTCTGCTCCTCACCGCCTACAGGGCGGGTCACCTGCCGTGCGTCGGTGACACGCGCGAATTCGCCCCTCTCCTCGACCGCGCCATGGCGATGGTCGTTGCGGCACCGCGCGCGGACCCCGGAGCCGCCTGGGTCGAACGGGTTCTCGCCTGGGTCGAAAGCGGCGGGCACCTGTTCGTAGGAGCGTCGCACGAAGACGCTCGGAACATCGCCGGCCTGCTCGTGCGCATCGATGCCGGCGTGTCGGCCTGCGTTCTCGGCCCGCTCCGCATGCGCCTCGACTCGAGCGCAGTGACGCTCAGGGAGCCCTGGGCGCTCGAGCTTCGCTCGACATCGTGGCGCCCGCTGCTCTCGGCCCACGGGGAAGTGCTGGCGGCGACGCGGGAGCTGGGTCGCGGCCGGGTGTTCCTCGTCGGCGACAGCCGCTTCTTCCGCAACGAGTCCCTCGAGTCCGCCGAACGCATCGACGCGGAGAATGTCCGCTATCTCGTCGGCGTCCTCAGGGAGGGAGGGGGGCAATAGCATGAGGTCCCTGCGCTACCCCGTGGGCGTCGCGTGCCTCGCAACGGGGGCGCGCCGCTTCCTAGACCTCGGCGATCTCATGCCCGCATGGGCCGCCTTGACGTTCGCCGCCGCAGGCGCGGCGCTGGTGGCCGTCACGCCCGCGCCGGACAGCCGTGCCGTACCCCGCGCGCGGCTCGCGTGGCTTGTTCCGGCGGTTCTCGCCCTCGCCGCGCCGGACCCGCTCCTGAAGTGCGCAGGCGGGGCAGCGCTGGCCGCGTGGGTCTTCGGTCAGCTCCGTCTGCTGCCCGTCACCGCACGCCTGCAAATGCTCGCACTCACTCTCTTGGTTCTTCACGGGGCGGTCCTGCTCGTCGATCTTCTAGCGCTGTCGCGCGTGTCGCTCGCCCCCCTCGGCTGGCCGACCGTCATCGCGCTCCGCGGGCTCGGCACGCCCGCGGGCCTCGGCGGGGATGCCGTGCACATCGAGACGACACGCGGGTTCTGCGGCTTCCTGGTCCAACCCGCAAGCCTCGGCCTGGTCGTCCACGCCGCGGTCGCGACCTGCGTGCTCGCGCGCGGTTGGTGCGAGGGCCGTGCCGTCGGCGTGCGCATCCTGACGGTGCTGGCCCTCCTCGCCGCGGTCCTGATCGCCCGGTTCCTTGCGATCATCGCGACAGGCACCTTCGTGGAGGCCGGGCAGCCGTTCGACGAGCCCGGACTCCCCATGGTCGCGCTGGACTGGCGCGCGACCGCGGCGATCGACCTCGCGATCGCGGCGGCGACCGGCCCGCTGTGGTCCCGGATCCTGCCGAGCCGGTCACGTCCGGGGCGGTGCCCCTCGCGCGCCGGCATCCTCCTCGCCGTCGTTGCGGGGTGCTGCCTTACCGGGGATCGCATTCTCGACTGCTTCGGCGCCCCGAAGAGCGGCGGTGTCGTCGTGGACGAACGCCACTCGCGCTGGGAGCCGACCGACCTGGCACTCGGCCCGGACGCGTACGGCACGGAGTCGGGATACAACTTCCGCGCGTGGGTGGACTGGGTCGCGCAGCGGTACGGCCCCGTGCGGAGGCTCTACGAGCCCCTGCGCGACGACCTTCTCGAGGGCGTGTCCGTGCTCGTGATCAAGACCCCCACGGAGGCACTCGACGCTGACGAGCGCGCTGCCTTGCTCCGTTTCGTCGAGCGCGGCGGCGGCCTGCTCCTGATCGGCGACCACACGAACGTCTTCGGGTCGAGCGAGGTGCTCAACGCGATCGCGGCGCCGCTCGGCTTCACGTTCGACTACGACTGCATGTTCGACCACCGCCGCACGTTCGAGCAGGTGTTCCTCCCGTCCGGCACGGCGCGGAGGGATCCGAGGCTCGCCGGAGTGGAGGCGCTCCGCTTCGAGGTCGGATGCTCCCTCGACATCGACAGCACGCGGGTCCGCCCCGTCATCGTCGGGCGAGGGCTCAAGAGCCAGCGGATCGACTACACGAAGTCGAACTTCTATCCGGAGGTCGTGGACCGCCCGGACGCACGCTGCGGGCAGTTCGCGCAGATGGTCGTGCGCTCGGTCGGCCGCGGCAGGGTGGCGGCGATCTCTGACAGCACGATCTTCTCCACGTTCTCCGTGTGCCTCCCCGGACGGCGCGAGCTCCTGGAGGCGACGCTCCACTGGCTATCGTTCCAGGATGTCGGCGAAGGCCTGCGTCGGCACCTCCAGGGCGTCGGCTGGGCCGCGCTGCTGCTCGGCATCGTTCTCCTCAGGTCCGCTGGCACGCAGCGCTCGTGTGCGTGGCTGCTCGTTGTGGCTGCAACTGCCGACGGGGCGTCCGCCTGGGCGGGGCGACTGTACCCGGTCGCACCGCCCATCGGGAACGGGCGCGCGGCCCGCGAAGTGTCGTTCTATTCAGGCTCGACGCAGGCGCTCTGGCCCACCCGGGGCTTCGTACGCGAAGCGCGCCGCAACTTCGACCTGTTCTTCCAATGGACGATACGGATCGGGAGGTTCCCGCGCCTCGTGGACGACCTCGACGCCGCGTTGCACGCTGACGCCCCCCTCGTGCTCGTCGATCCCGACATGGCGGATCTCCCGACCATCGCGCGGGTTGCCGACTTCGTGCGCCGGGGCAACGACCTCCTGCTCGTGGAGACGAGGCCATGTCGCTGCGTCGACGAGGTCGCCGCAGCGGCAGGTCTTGAGGTCGCCGAGACCGGCGATCTCGGTCCGCTGCGTTGCGCGGTCGGGGAGATCGACCTGGCATCCGACCGTCCGTGGCGGGTGCTTCGCGGCGGCACGCCGCTCCTGTTCGCGGGCGACCACGCCGTGGGGGTCGCCGCCCCCCTCGGAGAGGGCACCGTGACGGTGTTCACGTGCGGAGACGTCTTCTCGAACGCCCGGTATGGCGGCTCGTTTCACGTCGTGCCGTCGGAGGGGCTCCGGCGGCTCTACAACGTCCAGTTCGCATCGATGGCGGCTTGGGAATGAGCGCGGTGGGTTCAAGAGAGCAGGCGCGGTTCCAGTGGACCGGGACGTTGCTTCGTTGCCCGCGGGAGGTTCGCGGACTATGCCGCACCCCATCCCTTGGGGGAAGTTGACGGCTCCCGTTCACATGGGTAGGCCGCGCCTGCAAGCAGTCACGTGGAACACTGCCGCGAGGCGTCAGAGGGTCTGCCTCCCAGGCAGTCCCGCGCCTCGATGATCCTCCAGACGAGCTCCGCGATGGTGTGTGCGTCTGCCTTGCCCATGGCTCGGCGGCGATACGTGTGGACGGTGCTCAATGCCAGGCGCGCGAGGAATGCGACCCGCTTGCATGAGAGGCCGCGGGCCAGCAGGACGACGACGAGCCGCTCCTGCGGCGACCAGCCGAAATGGTCTCCGATCCGGGTCCACTCGGTCTCGGTCGGGAATGCGCCATTCGATCGACGCTGCGGCTCCGCGGGGGCTGTGATCGTCATGGCGCTCGAATCCGATGTGGTAGTGCCGCCAGGGCCGCGTTCGGACTCAAGGCACGCTGTGGCTTCTGGCATGGTCCCACGGCCGGAACCGGCACCGGCAGGAGACGGGGGAATGCGCGCAGACTGCACCGCTCCCGTGCGACATTCGATGACCTGACGCTCACCTGCGAGCTGAGCGACGAGTACCTGGACATCGAGAACCTGCGTGCGGAGATCGACCAGACAGCCGTATCGGCCGGCGAACCGGCTCGGTGACCCTTGGTGCGTGGCGGCCTTCCGGCGGGGGCCGGACCCGCGCTCAGGCGTGCATTGCGCATGGCGATCGAGTTTCCCGCGCTCGCGCTCGATGCCGGCGAGGAAGGCGCGCACCATCTCGACGCCGAGATCTTCGCGCCATCGGTCGTGCGCGAACGCGATCTTCTTTGGGCCACGAACGGGCCGCGGGCGGCCGTGCCGCCCACCCCCGTGCCGTGAGCGGGGATCCACCCCCGCAGGCCCCCCGGCCGGGGGATCCCCGCCGGGGCGGCTGTCCAGGGTGTCGGCCGTGACCGCAGAGGGGCATTCTGGCTGCGCAATTTATGGTGCGAGCCGTCTTAGAGCCTATCCGAAAAGTCCCGCAGCGCGGAACGTGATGTAGGCGCAGGCGAAGTGGAGCATCGCGAGGAAGTTGTCGGCCTTCTTCTCCCAGCGGATCAGGAG
>Ga0187892_10008176_pt1 | contig 14454 bp, 11 predicted proteins | sample MA1701073metaG_FD_139345 | JGI IMG/M metagenome (GOLD analysis project Ga0187892, IMG submission 139345) | Bio-ooze microbial communities from a basaltic lava cave in the Kipuka Kanohina Cave System on the Island of Hawaii, USA - MA170107-3 metaG ... | reverse complement strand
GTCGTGATAGAGGTTCACGATCTTCTTGCCCTTGAGCTTGTCCATCCCGCCTTCGCGCATGCCGATGAACTTGATCTTGGCGGTGTTCTGCGACCAGTAGTTCGTGATCAGCGGGAAGACGTATGGGAAGATGCGCCCGTCGGAGGCGTCGGTGCGGCCGTAGCCGATCGACACGATCGGGATCTTGTCCTGCGTGCCCTTCTCGATCAGCGAGTAGGTGATGCCGGTCGACAGCGGGTGGATCAGCGTCGCGCCCGTGGGACCCTTCTTCTTGGAGCGCTCGTAGCACTCGACGCCGCGGGCGTTGTTGTACTCGGTCTCGCACTTCTCCCAGGTGAGCTTGACGCCGTTGATGCCGTCGTCGCGGTTGTTGAGCAGCTTGAAGTAGTCGATCATCGCGCCGGCGATGCCCGAGCCGCCGGCGGCGTAGGGCCCCACCCAGTACGAGTTGATCGGGACGAACTGCTCCCTTGCCTGCGCCGCTGCCCCGGTCGAGAAGCCGGTCGCTGCGACGGCCGCCACTGCTAACGCGATCCTGATGCGTGTCATGGGGCTTCCTCCTCCTTCGTGACGTCCTGTGGGACGAACCGATTATATGCCCCGCCCTTGCGGGTGAGCACCCTGCAGCGCAACGACCCTAGACGCCGCGCTCCCGGCGGACGATCGCCGCGCCGGCGGCCAGGGCCCGGAGCTTCCCGCGCGCGGCATCGCGGCTGCGCGGCACGAGACCGCAATCGGTGCAGGGGAAGAGCCGCTCGGGCGGGACGTAGGGCAGCGCCTTGCGGATGCGCTCGGCGACCTGCTCCGGCGTCTCGACGCGCTCGGCGCCGACGTCGATCACGCCGAGGAGCACGTCCTTGCCCCGCAGTGCGGCGAGCACCGACACGTCGACCCCCGACGCGGCGCATTCGACCGACACCTGGTCGATGCTCGAATCGGCGAGCAGCGGGAGCGTCCTGCCGTAGTGACCCCAGTCCCGGTTGCGCGATTTCCACGCGAGCACCGCCGGCACGCCGTACCCGTAGCAGATGTGCACCGCCTTCTTCGCGGTGACGCCCGCGCAGCAGCGCTCCAGCGCCTCGATGCCCCAGGCTTCGACCTTGCCGACGTAGACGTTGAAGCAGGGCTCGTCGAACTGGACGACGTCGGCGCCGGCCGCGGCGAGCGCGCGCGCCTCGGCGTTGAGCAGCTCGGCGAAGCGCAGCGCGAGCGACCGCTCGTCGGCGCGGTAGTGCTCGTCGACGACGCTGTCCACGATCGTCATCGGCCCGGGCAGCGTCACCTTCACCGGTCGCCGCGCGTGCCGCTTGGCGAAGCGCAGCGCCTCGACGAACACCGGCGCGGGCCGCGTCACCTCGTCGACGATCCGGGCCGCGGGCGACTGCTCGGCGTAGCGGCCGCCGCGGGCGCGGTTGGTGGCGAGGTGCTCGGCGTCCACGCCGGTGAGCCCCTCGAGAAAACCCCAGATGTAGTGGCGGCGGCGCTGCTCGCCGTCGCAGACGACGTCGAGGCCGGCCGCCTCCTGCTCGAGCAGCGCGAGGCGCACCGCGTCGTCCTGCGCCTCGCGCAGCGCGTCGCCGGCGAGACGCCAGGGCGCGCGCAGCTGGCCCGGCTCCGCCAGCCACGGCGGCTTCGGGAGGCTGCCGACGATCGTCGTGAGCAGCATCTGCGGGAATGGCAGGGCGATGAGGGCGCCGACGCCGCGGAGCCGCTGCTATCCTACGCGAGTCCGGATCTCAAGGCACACGAGGAGGTAGACGATGACCCGCCAGGCCGCATCCGGGGACGGCCCCGACCACGCCTTCAAGGCCATCTACGATCGCGACGTCCCGTGGGAAGAGGGCCTCGCCAACGCGCTCCTCACCCTGCCGAAAGGCGTGCAGGTGAAGGTGTTCGCGCACGATCCGGCGATGAAGCGGATCGACATGAAGGTCAAGTTTCCGCCCGGCTACGTCGAGCCGGAGCACAGCCACCGGAGCTGGCACTCGATCGTGGTGCTCCAGGGGCGCATGTGCGTCGCCGGGAAGGATCTGCGCCCCGGCGACTACGTCTTCGGCTGGGACGCGCCGCACGGTCCGTACGAGTATCCGGACGGCTGCGAGGTGTTCGTCGTGTTCATGGGCGAGGGCACCGAGCACGTCTGGGACGAACGCAAGCACGCGGCGCACCACCGGCAATGGACGCCGGAGACCGAGGCGGGCCAGCGCGCGCTGAAATGACCGGCAACGACCGCGCGCCGGTCGATCGTTACGCCGCTGCCCCGCCGTTCCACGCGAGCAGGTTGAGGAACTCGCGCCGGGTCTTCGGCCCATACGTCAGGTAGTGCGGGTCGGGCCGTTCGCGGTAGGCGAGCCGCTCGCGCTCGATCCGGTCGCGCCGGGTGTACTTCCGTACTTCCGCCGCGCTGATCGCATACGGACGGGTGGCGTTGAGCCCGAACACCTTGGCCCGCAGCGCGGGCGTGATCTCCGGGTACCCGTGCCTTTGGCGCAGCTCGGGCGCGATCTGGAAGGTGCGGAACGCCTGGATCTGATCCTGGGGCGAGCCGTACCAAATCGAGTCCGTGCCCCACAAGACGTTGCTCTCACCGACGTAGCGGAACAGCTTTCCGAGCGCGTGCGCTGCCTGCTCCGGCTCGCGCATGAGAAACCGCCAGGTGCTGCCGAGCTCGGCGTAGACGTTGCTGTTCGGCGCGACGCCGTTCTCGCGCAGCGAGCGGATCAGCGTGTCGATGCCGTCGCGTCCCGCGCCCTCCGCGTATGCGCCCTCGGGCACGCTCGTGACGAAGCCGGAGTGGTAGACGAGAAAGCTCACGTCGGGAAAGCGCTTTGCGACCACGCCGATGTCGCTGCACTGGCTGTGCGCGTAGGACTGCCGGCCGAACGGCAGGCCCTTGTGCACGCAGATCACCTTGACCCCGAGCGCGCGCGCCTTCTCGATGAAACGCGTCCCGATGTCGTCGGACAGGAAATAGCCGTTCCCGCCGGGCCCGAACTGCGTATAGGTCTTCCAGGCGCACACCTTCCAGCGCTGCGCTAGCTCGTCCATCGACTCGAGGTCGCCCGGCTGGTTCGGGTTGACCCGGCCGTGCAGCAGCAGCCGGTGCGTCCCCTGCAGGCGCTCGACGATGCCCCGCACGGCGTCGGCGGCCGCGATCGTCACTGGCTCGGCATCGCGCCGCGAGGGCACGAACGACAGCACCATCATGTCGGTGTTGCTGTCGAGGAACACGTCCTTCACGAACTCCTCCGGGCCGAGGCAGCGGAGATGGCTGCGCGGTCCCGGTGCGCTTGCCAGCGCGCAGCCGGCTTTGGGCGACCATTTGAAGGCGTCGGCGGGGGCGTTCTTCACCCACGCGCCGGTCGGGTCGACGAAGTGACCCTGGACGTCGAAGATGAACTCCCCCGCGCCGCCGAGCCGCGCCTGCGCGAGCTGCGGCTCGAGCGCCGCCTCGCGCTCGAGGTCGAACCAGCCGCCGCGCTTGCCCGCCGCCGCGTTGGCGGCGTTGAACGCGAGCAAGGTGCTCGCTGCGCCGCAGGCCGAGACCAGGAAGCTCCGGCGGCTCAGCCCCAGACGCCGCGCGTTCCGGGTCGCCGCCTCATGGGCGGCGCGATTGGCCGCGCGGTTGGCCGGCGACAGGGCAACCGGCGCGAATTCGCCGTTCGACGTCGTGTCGAGCTTGATCGGCAGCCGCGTGCCTTCGGGGTCGATGGCGTGCTCGGTCGTCATTGCGCGCTCCGGTGGGAGCGGTCATTCTAGTCCCGCCGCGCGGCGCGCCGCCGCATGGGGACTCGTCCCACAGTGGCCCGGCGCCGTCAGCGGACGCGGTTTGCGAGTGGGCAGGCCGAGCCGTCGGCGGCCGGCGGCGGCGCCCGCGGCAGCGACGCTGACGTGGCCGGGCGTCGCGAAGCTTGTTAGCATCGTTTCCAGGCCAGCCGGCGCCGCGGGTCGATCCGCCCGCAAGTCGACCCCCGGCTGAGGAGGAGTCCATGTACACCGCCACTGCGGGGATCAAGCTCCCCACGACCGTCATCGGGTCGCTGCCGCGACCGAGCTGGTACACGGAGAACCTCGGCCGGCGGAACTTCCGCGAGGCGATGGTCGACAAGTTCTACCGCGAGCAGTACCTGGACGCGGCGTCGTCGTTCCTGCGCGACCAGGAGACCGCCGGCCTCGACATCCTCACCGACGGCGACTGCCGCTTCGACGCCGACGTCGGCGGCCACAACTGGTTCTCGTATCCGGCGCTCAGGATGGACGGGTTCGCCGGGGCCTCGGCCTACAAGACCCAGGGCGGGCGCGCGGGCCTGCCGCACAAGCGCGGCCACATCCTCCACGACATCCTCGAGGCGCGCATCATGCCGGATCTCGTGGGGCCGGTCGGGCGCGGGACGCTGCAGTACACGGCGATCTGGAAAGCGGCGCAGCGCCTCACCCCGCGGCCGGTGAAGTTCGGGACGATCACCGCGGAGCTCGTCGCGATGGCGGTCCGCGACCTCCACTACAAGGACCTGCGCAAGGCGATCATGGCGATCAGCGACGCTTTGCACGACGAGCTCGTCGAGCTCGTCGACGCCGGCTGCAAGGTGGTCCAGATGGAGGAGACGCAGATCCACCTGCTCGCGGCGAAGGGGCTGGTCGACAAGGTGCTGAACCCGGAGTTCATGGTCGAGGTGTTCAACAACAGCGTCCGCGGCCTGCGCGGCAAGGCCGAGGTCTGGTGCCACACCTGCTGGGGCAATCCGGCGGGGCAGCGCATCTTCAGCACCCAGCCGAGCTACGCGCCGGCGATCGAGCCGCTCAACCGCCTCGACGCCGACGTGATCACGTTCGAGAACTGCAGCACCGGCGGGATGGACCTCGAGGCGATCGGCCGGGGCATCAAGGACAAGAAGGTCTGCATCGGCGTGGTCGACCACCACACGCTCCAGGTGGAGACGCCCGATCAGGTCGCGGACATGATCCGCCGGGCGCTGAAGCACGTCGCGGCGGACCGGCTCGTGCTCGGCTCCGACTGCGGCATGGGCCGCGAGGGCATGAGCCGGCGCCACGCGTTCCACAAGATGGTGTCGATCGTCCTCGGGACGAACATCGTGCGGCGCGAGCTCGGGCTGCCCGAGGCCGCGTGCCTCGCCGCCGACGAGCGCTATTCCATGGTTGAAGACCGTTGATCGCTAACAGCGTGTCGAAAAACCCGGAGATCGACCGCGAGGGGGATATGCAAGGGGCGTGCCCCTTGTTCGTTCGGGGATATACAAGGGGGATTCCCCCCACGGCTCGCCTTGCATGGCGAGCCGGCGCACGCGGCGTCGAACTCAAGCAGTTGAGTTCGACGCAACCCCGCGTGCGCTTCGTACGAAAGGGGTTTGGCGCGCATGCGACCGGGGTCGCACGGAGCAACGCGCACAAGCATTTTTCAACGGCCTGCTAAAGGAGGAGGAGCATGAAACTCGGAGTTCTCGTCGCAACAGCCGCGGCGCTGGCCGCGCTCGCGCTGCCCTCGGCGGCGCGCGAGTACAAGATGACCATCGGCTCGAGCCATCCGCCGGTGCTGCCCTGGACGCTGCCGCTGAAGACCCTCATCGTCCCGGAGTCGAACAAGCGGCTGAAGGCGCTCGGCGTGCCGGACACGATCAAGTGGACCGAGGCCTACGCCGGCGCGCTCTACGACTTCAACAACACGCTCGAGGGCGTGGGCGACGGGCTGGCCGACATCGGCTGGGTCGGCTCGCTCTGGGAGCCGGCGAAGCAGCCGCTGCAGAACGTCGCGTACTACTCGCCGTTCGTCACCGGCGACTTCCGCGCGCTGGTGGCAGTGCAGGAAAAGCTCATGGAGCAGGTGCCCGCCTTCGCCGCCGAGTGGACCAAGTACAACACCGTGTTTCTCGGCGCCCAGGTCGCGGACACCTACCATCTCGTCACCAAGTTCCCGGTCACGAGCCTCGCCGATCTCAGGGGCAAGAAGCTGATCGGGGCGGGCGCGATCGCGAGCCGCCTGGAGGGCACCGGCGCGATCCCGGTCGACGCCGGGCTGCCGGTCTTCTACAACATGCTGCAGACCGGCGTCGCGGACGGGGCGGTGATCCTGATCACCGGCGTGCTGCCCTTCAAGCTGCACGAGGTCGCCCCCTACATCACCAAGGTCGATCTCGGCGCGGTGTTCTCGGGCGCGCTGGCGATGAACAAGAAGACCTGGGAGTCGCTTCCCCCGCACATGAAGGAGGTGTTCAAGGGGCTCGGCCGCGACTACGCCAAGATGTGCGCCGACCTGGTCGCCGAGCGCGAAGCCGGGGCCTGGGCCGCGCTCGAGAAGAACCCCAACGTGAAGATCTCCGTGATGTCGCAGGCCGAGCGCGAGAAGTGGGCGAAGGCCCTGCCGGACGTCGCCGGCGACTGGGCGCGGCGCAACGGCGAGGCCGGTCGCGTCGTCCTCAAGACGTTCATGGAGGAGGCGCGCAAGCACGGCGCCAAACCGCTGCGCGACTGGGACAAGGGGCTCTGAGGCCCCGCCGGACGAGCTTCCGGCGATGATTCCGGCGGCCACGGCGCCAGCAGCGGCGCGGCCGCCGCGCGGGGGCCTCGCGCGCTTCGCGCGGGGCCTCGGCGCGCTCGAGCTCGGGATGAACAGCGTCGGCACGCTGTGGGTCTTCGGGCTGATGTTCCTGATCTGCGCCGACGTCGCCGGGCGGTACATCTTCAATGCGCCGATCAAGGCCGCCGCGGAGATGGTCGGCTACTCGATCGTCACCGCGGTGTTCCTGCAGATGGCGAGCACGCTGCACCGCGGGCGGTTCACGCGCGTCGAGATGCTCATCGTGCCGCTCGAGGGGAGCCGGCCGGCCGCGGCGCATTCGCTCAACGCGCTCTTCCACCTGATCGGCGCCGCGGTCTTCGGCATCGTCACCTGGGGCACCTGGCCCAAGCTCGAGCACGCCTGGGTGACCAACGAGATCACCGGCACGCCCGGCGTGTACACGTTCCTCGTCTGGCCGTTTTTGGCGTTCATCGTGCTCGGCGCCGCGGTGACCTGCGTCGAGTTCGTCATGCAGTTCATCCAGGCCGCGGCGCGGGCAGCGGCCGCGTGGCGCGGGCCGGCACCCGGCGACCGTTCGCCCTGGCCGGCGATCGCGGCGTACGCCGCGGGGGTGGCGGTCATCGCCCTGGTCGCCGCCCAGGACCTGACCAACGCGCAGATCGGGATGCTCGGGGTCGCGAGCATGATGATCCTCCTCGTCGCCGGCCTGCCGATCGGCATCGTCATGATCGTCGCCGGCTTCGTCGGCATCTGGCTGATCCGCGGCGACCCGGGGCTCGGCATCCGCACCGTGTCGCAGAGCTCGACCGAGTACCTCAACAGCTACTTCTTCGGCGTCGTGCCGCTGTACGTGCTGATGGGGCTGCTCATCAGCGTCTCCGACGTGGGCAAGGACACCTTCGCTGTGGCCCGCTGGCTGCTGCGGCGCGTCCGCGGCGGGCTCGGTGTCGCCACCGTCGCGGCGAACGCGCTGTTCGCGGCCGTGACCGGGTCGTCGATCGCCTCGGCCGCGGTGTTCACCAAGATCGCCACGCCGGAGATGCTGCGCCACGGCTACACCCCGCGCTTCTCGGTCGGAGTGGTCGCGGGCTCCTCGGTGCTCGGCATGCTGATCCCGCCGAGCCTGCTGTTCATCGTGTACGGGTTCCTCGCCGAGGCGTCGGTGGGGCATCTCTTCCTCAACGCGATCGTGCCGGGCCTGATCCTCGCCGGCGCGATGGCGCTCGTCATCGTGCTGCTGGCGACGTTCTGGCCGGCGTTCGTCGGCGGCAAGCCGATCGACGAGGCGGAGCGGGGCGAGAGCGTGCGCAGCGCGGCGCTGAAGGTCGCGCCGGTCGTGCTCCTGGTGATCGTGGTGCTCGGCGGGATCTACGGCGGGATCTTCACGCCGACCGAGTCCGGTGCCGCGGGCGCGCTCGGCGCGCTGCTGATCGCGCTCGCGCGCCGCAAGCTCACCTGGCGCCAGCTGTGGGGGACGATGGTCGAGACCGGCTACGTCACGGTGTCGATCCTGTTCCTGATCCTCGGCGCGCGCATCTTCGGGCAGATGCTCGCGATGTCGGGGCTGCCGCAGCAGCTGTCGGCGCTCGCCGCCGGCGCGGGCTTCGGGCTCGAGGGCTTCGTCCTGCTCTACGTCGCGATCGCGATCCTGCTCGGCTTCATGATCGACTCGGTGTCGATCATGGTGATCACGCTGCCGTTCGCGATCCCGGTCGTGAAGGCGCTCGGCGGCGACCTGATCTGGTTCGGCGTCGTGGCGGTGGTGGCGGTGGAGATCGGGCTCCTGACCCCGCCGTTCGGCATCGCGGTCTACGTCGTGAAGTCGACCCTGGACGACGGGCGCATCGCGCTCCGGGACATCTTCAGCGGCGCGCTGCCGTTCGTCATCGTCATGACCGCGGTGGTCGCGTTGCTCCTCGCGGTGCCGGAGCTCAGCCTAGTGTTCAAGTAGCGTTTCACGGGAGGCGCCGATGGGAATGCTCGTCGCCCGACGCTATCCGACGCGTTTGTTCGCGAATCTCCCCGACCACACCTATGTGGAGTGCGGCACGGGCGGGAAGGCGTGGGGCTGCTGGGGCGGCAAGACCGGCGGCAGCGCGTTCCGGCAGGGCGCGGGGAGCACCAGGCGAGCCGATGCGATCGCCCGGCCGAACGAGCGCGCCGGGATCACCTGCTATCTCATCAACGGCGTCTGCCACCAGGCGGCGAACCGCATCCTGCTGCCCGCGGGCATCACGGTCCGCGGCGCCCGCGGCTACGACGTGTCGGAGGCCCTCTTCGGCACCTACGGCCGGCCGCGGGGCCCCTTCGGTACGTGCCGCGCGCCGTTCGACCAGCACGCAAGCGTCGCCGGCGACCTGGCCGCGTGCGCCGAGGCGGGGCCGCAAGCGCAAGCCAAGCCGCGCGCGCGAGCAGGGGCGAAAGCCCGAGCGCGGGCTTCGCGAGCCGCGCGGCGCGCGCCGACGATCTCGGCCGAGGAGCGCAGCGCCGAACGGAAATATCTGCGCGGTGTGCTCGCGCTCTATGGTCGGGCCGCGCCCCGGCTCAAGTCCGCGCGCGGCCTGGCCGGCCCCGACCTGGAGCGATTCCAGCTCGAGCTCTTCCTGTACAAAGCGAGGTACAGCCTCCGCGGCGGGCTCGACCGGGCGCTCGCCCGCAGGCTCGAGGACATCCGGCTGTCGGCCGAGCGGTCGCGGATGAAGGTCGAGGAGTGGTTCGCGCACCGCGAGCTCAAGGCCGCCGCGTTCGTCGCGGCCTTCAACAAGGAGACGATCCTGTTCCAGGAGGCGGCGGCGGGCGCGCTGAAGGCCGACCAGTACCGGGCGCTCTTCGGATTGAAGCCGGGCGAGACGGTGATCCTCGCCGACCCGCGCATCGTCAGACGAGCCTACCGCGCCCGGTAGCGGCGCTGCGCGAGCGTGCAGGGTGAAGGACGCGCTCGACTACGGTCCTCGCCTCACCGACGACGAGTACGAACGGCGGATCATCGCGCTCCACCGCGGCCTGCCGCCGCTGCCCACGAGGGCCCAGGACGAGGAGATCCGGCGGCGCGAGCTCGAGCTCGCGATCGACCACCGCCTCGGCCGCGACTTTCCCCGGGAGCGGCGCGAGGCGCTCTGGGCGGCGCGGCAGCGCGTCGAGAAGAAACGGCTCCGGTTCGCCGCCGCGCACTTGCTGCGGAGGCTCTTCGGGCGGCGGTCGGCGCGCGACGGCGAGCGCCTCGCGCAGGGCCTGATGGGCGAGTACGCGAAGGTGTTGTCCGCGGCCGAGCTCGAGCGGTTCCTCGGCGTTCCTCGGGCCGACGCCGATCGACTCGAGAGGTAGCCGGGCGTCGCGCGTAGGCGCGCCGGCGCGCCGCGAGTCAGCGCTTCTTCGGCGCCGACTTTGGGGGCGGCGGCGGAGGCGGCGGCGGAATCCGGCGCGGCTGCGCCCGCGGGATCTGGTTCTGCTCGCGCGCGATCTGCTGCGCCCGCTGGTTGGTCGGCTGGGCCGCGGGAGGCGTCGGCGCGGCGGTCGAACTCGGCCGCACCGGCGTGTCGATCCCGCCGCGGCGCTGGTCCCTGGGGCTGCCGTCGAAAGTCGTGCCGGTGTGCTGCTTGCCGTCCGCCGCGCGCTCGAGTTGTCCCCTCGCGCCCTGCGCCTGTGCGCTCGTCGCGAGGACGCCGGCGACGGCAAGCGCGGCCGCGGCGATCGCGGCGCGTTTTGCGAATTTCATCTGGTTTGCTCCCTGTGCTGGTGGTCCTCCGGGACCGATGCGCTGCAGTCTACTGACGCCTTCCGCGGCGCACGCCGCGACATCGGCCCCCGCGTGCACTCGGTTACGCGCCGGACGTGAACTTCTGCCCGCGCGGCGGCGCGCGGCGCCCCCCGCGTGAATCGCCCAGCGGGCGCGCGCGGCGGGCGTCCGCTCCGGCCCGGGGGCGCGGGACGATGCTGCGCAGCAGGTTTCGGGATCGAGGCGGGGCGAAGCGGTGCGAGCCCCTCGCTTCTTGACACCCGGGAGGGCGAGTGCTTCACTGACCGACTGCGCCGGCGTCACGCTTCGCGTCGCACCCCGCGCACCCCAATAAGGAGGAGCCCATGACCCACAGACCCAGTCGCAGGGAGTTCCTGAACAGTCTCGGCGTGACGATCGGCGCCGCCGCGGCGGCCACGGCCGGGGGGCTCGTTCCCACCGCCGCGCAGGCGCAGTCCAAGGCCGCGCCCAAGGGGAAGATCCCCGATACGCCGTACAAGACCGGCCACATGACGTTCTTCACCGGTCCCGCGGCCGTGCTCGGCGAGGCGAGCTACAAGGGCCACATCCTGGCGGCCGAGGAAATCAACGCGCAGGGCGGGCTGCTCGGGAAGCGCAAGATCGAGACGCTCAAGGCGGACGAGGCGGCGGGCACCGACGCGAACGTCAAGGAGCTGCGCCGCATGAAGCTCTCGGAGAAGATCGACTGCTTCACCGGCGTGATCTCGAGCGGCAACACGCCGGCGCTCGGTCCGGTCGCCGAGGAGCTCAAGTGCCTGACCGTCTTCACCGACGGCTGCACCGACTTCCTGTTCGAGAAGGCGGTGCCGAATCCGCACTACGTGTTCCGGCTCACCAACATCCAGTCGGCCGACGGCGTGATGGCGGCGATCGCCGCGGCGCAGGCGTGGCCGGGCGCGAAGAAGATCGCGCACATCCACCCCGACTACTCCTACGGTCGCAACGCCTTCGACCACTTCAACATCGCGATGAAGAAGCTCTCGGGCAACATCGAGGTGGTCTCGGAGGCGTGGCCGAAGCTCGGCACCACCGAGTTCACGGCGCACATCACGCGCACCATCTCGGCCAAGCCCGACCTGCTGTTCTGCTCGGTGTGGGGCGGCGACTACGTCGCGCTGTACAAGCAGGCGCTGCGCTACGACATGTTCAAGCACATGAAGTTCGCGACCACGCTCGCGTTCGGGGTCGCGCCGCATGCGCTCGGCAAGGACCACCCGGAAGGCGTCGTGGCCGGAGTGCACGCGAACTATCACTTCCTGTATCCCGCCGGGGATCGCTGGCCGCTCAACGCCCAGTTCGTGAAGAACTATCACGCGCGCTGGAAGGAGTACCCGAACTTCGAGGCCGAGGGCGGCTACACCGCGCTGCACATGCTGCGCGTGGCGATCGAGAAGGCGAACCAGCTCGTCGGCGGCTGGCCGAGCGACGACGCGATCATCGCCATGCTCGAAGGCCTGATGTACGCGGGGCCGTCCGGCTACAACTACATCCGGCCGGACAACCACCAGGGCTACAAGGACGCGCTCACCGGCTTCAGCGTGAACCGCGCCGAGTACCCGTTCCCGGTGCCCGATGCAGCGCGGATCATCACCGTCCCGATCCGCAACATCACCGCGCCGCCGGGATGGCCCAAGGGGGAGCCGACCTCGACCTACACGTGGATCGACAAGACCTGGCCGCAGGTCAGCTGACGACGACCACCGTGCCGGGGGGCGGCGGCTAGGCGCCGCCCCCCGGTGTCGTTCTCGCGCCAAGAAGAAGCTTTCCACTGATGCCGCGTCGCGTGCGCGCCGGCTTCATGCTCGGAGCCGGTCTCGGGGTGCTTGCGGCCGCCCATGCCGGCCACGAGTTCCCGTTCTACCCGTCGTTCTATCCGCAGGAGATCACGGTCGAGACGCTCGACGCGCAGGCCGCCGGGCAGCGGCTCGCCGCCGGAACGCTGCATGCATACGCGGGAGGCGACCTGCCGGCGTCGCCGGATCCCGCGAAGGTCGGCACGGTCACCGCGCTCGGCGCCTACGTGGTCGCGACGCTCGACCGGCGCGTGCCGGCGCTCGCCGACCGCGACAAGCGCTGTGCCGCCGCGCGCGGCTTGAAGGTAGCGCTCGGCGAGGGCTACACGTGGCATCCGTACGCCGTCACGCCTTTTCACGCCGACTACCTGCATCACGCGGACCGGGCAGAGGCCGCGCGGGGCGCCGGGCCGGACTCGACCACCCCGTCCTCGACTTCGTCTCGGCCACCCCTCCTCAGGGAGGAGGGGAAGCTGCGGCTCCGCCCGCGCGGCGCGGCAGCCGAGCGGCTGGTGCGCGCTCCCGCCCCTGCGGGCGGGCCGGCTGACGGCGAGCTGGAGCTGGTGGATGTGTCGGCGCTCGCGGCGCACGCCAGCGTGCGTTACAACGGGTGGTGGGGTCCGCCGTGGATTAGGCACGGCTGGTTTCACGCCTATCTGCTGCTCGGTCCCGCGGTGACCGAGCCCGCCTCCCGCACGCGCATCGATGAGACGGTGCGGCGTCTCACGGGCGGCGAGCACCGGAGCCTCGAGGAGCGCGTCGAGCTCGAGCGCTCCTTGGTGACGCTGTTGCAGGACGGCTGCGAGCGCGTCGTCGTGGGCTACACGCTGCGGCGCGAGCGATACGGGGCGGACTACTCCCAGGGCGTGGAGAACGTCGGGTATGACGCGCTCGATGGGTTCGCGTCGGCGATCTTCCCGCGCACCGTCAAGCTGCGCGACTTTCCCTGGAACGGCTGGCTCAACACGGCTGCCCCGGCGGCGCCCGCCGGTGCGTGGAATCCCGTGGTCGGCGGTTTCGGCGACGTGTTCGGGCGGCTCGTGTGGTGGGCGGTCGCGGACCCTGCACTCATCCCCTCGCCCCACGCCGGCGGCTGGGTCGACAACCGCGTCAGCGCGTCGGTGGTGAAGCCCAAGCAGCCGGTCGCCGTGCCGGCGGACGCCGTCCTGCCCGAGCCGGGCACCGGCCGCCTCGTGCCGGTGGGGCGCGGCAAGACGGCCGCAGCGCGCATCGACTACCGCGTGCGCAACTCCGCGTTCCACGACGGCACGGTCATGAGCGTCGCCGACGTGCTCTACGCGTATGCGTTCGCCGCCGCGTGGAGCGCGGGCGATGCTGCGGACCCGGGCGTGGCCGCCGCCACCGCGCTCGCGCGCGAGCGCCTCAAGGGCGTGCGCTTCCTGCGCGTCGACACCGAGACGCTCGCGTTCGGCGAGGACAAGCTCCGTTATGAAGTGCCGGTGATCGAGGTCTATCTCGACCCCGGCGCGGAGGGCGAGATGGCGGTGGTCGCCCCACCGTGGTCGACGCTCCCGTGGCATCTGCTCGCGCTGCTCGATGAGGGCGCGCGCCGCGGGCATTTCGCGCTGTCCGCGGCGGGTGCGGCGCGCCGCGGCGTTCCGGAGCTCGACCCGGTGCGGAACCCGGCGCTCGTCCGGCGGCTCGAGAGCCTCGCGCGCGAGCTCGAGGAGCGCGCGTTCGTCCCTACGCCGCTCGCGCAGCGCGTCACTGCCGAGGAGGCGCGGGCGCGCTATCGCGCGCTACGCGAATTCCACGCCGCGCACGGGCATTGGCTGGTCACCAACGGTCCCTACGTGCTGCAGCAATGGGACGGGACGAAGGCGGTGCTGCGGGTGTTCCGCGACACGAGCTACCCGAAGGGGCTCGGCAGCTTCAACGCCTACGCCGTGCCTCTCAAGGGCTACGTGACGCGGATCGAGCGGCGCGGTTCGGGCGCGGAGGTCCACACCGAAGCCGAGTGGATCGAGCGCTTCGGGCGCGAGGTCCAGGTCGTGCGCGGCTCGTTCGCCAAGAAGCTCGCCGAGAAGCTCGCGACCGGCGGCCCGCCGCCGCCGGTGTGCCGCTACTTGCTCGTCGGCCCGGACGGCGCCGTCGCCGGCGCGGGCGCGGTGCCCGCCGCCGAGACGGGCGTGTGCCGCATCGACTTCGCGCGCGGCCTGGGGCAGAAACCCGCACCGGGCGCCTATCGGCTGATCGTCGCGTCGATCCTCGAGCAGAGCGTCGCCAACGCGCCCATCAAGGTCGTGCCGTGGACCTACTGATCGTCCAGACGCTCAACTCGCTCTTCTACGCGTCGATCCTCGAGCCGAGCGTCGCTAACGCGCCCATCAAGGTCGTGCCGTGGACCT
>Ga0187892_10008175_pt1 | contig 14455 bp, 15 predicted proteins | sample MA1701073metaG_FD_139345 | JGI IMG/M metagenome (GOLD analysis project Ga0187892, IMG submission 139345) | Bio-ooze microbial communities from a basaltic lava cave in the Kipuka Kanohina Cave System on the Island of Hawaii, USA - MA170107-3 metaG ... | reverse complement strand
GGTCGTGGACTCCTAGCCTTGTCACTCAAAAGTGGTGCAGTGGATTTCGCCGATGGTGCCAAGGCAACAGTTACAACCGTTACATCCAAAGAACATCCCAGAGAATATCATCACATGTTTCCAGCCGCGACACTTGAGGATGTAGGAATCCCGCATGAACAGATTTTCCGAGCACTCAACTGTGCTTTGATTACGTGGCGAACAAACCGTATGATTTCGGACAAGGATCCGATCGCCTACCTGAAAGAGCGCGCGAAAAACATCACATTGGGGGAAGAGGAACTGAAACGGCGACTGAGGTCGCATCTCATACCGTACTATGAATTGGCGGTGGGTTATGACGGTATATCCGACACTGAGCGGCAGGCCCGGGTAAAAAAAGACTACGAGAGGTTTCTGTTTACCAGAGCCGATATACTAGCAAAGGCAGCACGTCGAGCGTGCGAGGGTAAAGCTTTTGAATTGAGCGAACTGATGACTTATGATGACTGATACATACCGTGGGCAAAACACCGATTAGCTACACAGTCTGCCCAACAAGGGAATCCAGCCGTCAATTGCCAATACCAAGCACTCGGTGAAGCTGAACTTCGTCCTTACACACTCAAACTCTCCATAATCAATAACTAATCGAGATTCTGAAATCAAGGTTCTGTAGAAATTGCTTTGTCATGCCATACCTAATCATATCCATACTTAAAAGTTTAATAGGCCTAACTACTTCATATCCCCAAGCTCCCCGAAGTCCGCTGGCTTTTGTTGGTTTGTCACATCCCGTGGTTCTAAAGTGCCTTGAGGACTTACCCCATACCTCTCACACAGTCTCTCCATCTTGGGCATCTCTGACAGCGGAATCACAAACACCCCATGGCTCTTCTGAGTCTTGAGGTTGAGTTTCTTTCGGATGATATAGCCCACCCACTTGGTGGTGATTTTTCTGTCATAGTCCGCCCCGTAGCGGTCAGAAAACCAGCCGGTGATGTCTTTAATGGAAAGGGTGGGATTCTCTGAAGCTGCGGCCAGATCTCTGATGATCTCCAGGACCTGGGCTTCCATGTCCATCCCGCGGTCCGCAATGATCTCTCGGTTGTAATGCCTGGCCAGCCTGAGAATGTCCTCCCTGGCCTTGGCATCTTCAATAATACTCAAAAGCGGTACAAAGATCTGATTGAGTCGGGGCTCAATGCTGCGATCCACCAGGTCTGCGTTGGCCTGCCTCTTTCCCAAGTTTCGGAATCTAAAGAGAAGTAATTTATTTCGGATACGCAATGCTTCCTCCTGGTATGTGGAGGGCAGGTTGATGGGAATATCCTCCCGTAGTCGATTGTGGCCCATCTCTTCCGTGAGAAACCGGCTTTCTAATGCCCGATCCTCAAAGTGGCCTCTGGTGGCCACAAGCTTGGGGCCAAAGACATGATACGCCCTTGGGCTGAACTCCTTATTCCCGGTTGCTTCACTGCGCAGCACGGGAAAGCCCTTCACATTGCCATTGTTGAGAATTTTGACCATTTCAGCCTTCTCGTCCGAGAAACGAAAGTCGGCTTCATCCACAATGAGCGTTCCCTTAAATTCATTCAAGATACGGAAGATGGGAGAGACCGTGGATGCCCCGCTTGCGAAGATGGGTTTATAGCACAGGGATCCAAGTGTGAGCAGAAACCGCGTCTTGCCGCTGCCGTAATCTCCCCTAACCCGAAGATAGGGGAGCTCATTAAATCCATCATAGACCCAGGTGAACAGGACATAGTAGCTTGCGATCTTTTCAAACAAGGGACTGACATCCACATACCGATGAAGGAATCCCTGGATCTCATTCACCAGGGCGTCTTCTGAGTTGTATTCTTCCACGCCGGAAGGAAACTGCACAATCTGATTCTTTAGCAGGTTGTTGTTTGGAGAATAGGGAACAAGGCGATGGGAGGAATCTATGGGGAAGCTTGATTCATAGCTCCATTTCCCATCCTGCCAAACGACAAAGGCTGTTTGCCGATCTTCCGGCCGGTAGATCATCTCCAGAATCACTCCATTGTCAAAAGCACCGGAGACCGTGGGGATCGCCTTTTGCTGTTTCACTGTTTCGATGGTTTTTTTGAGGTCTTTTGTCATTTGGGTGGACATGGGGGACTTTGGGGACTTCAGAAGGAGGATACGGGAGAGTGTAGACCTGAAACGCCGCTTGTTTACTGATGCGGCTTTTGGACGATCCCAAGGAACCCTGCCCCCTTTCAAAGTCCCCCAAGTCCCCGAAGTCCCCCGATCAGGGTTTTATAGCTGGTCTAATACTTTAAGTGCTTGGCCAAAGCTTAAGGCCTCCTTTTGCATGACAAACGTGATCACATCGCCATGGAACTGGCATCCAAAGCAGTGAAACGTGCCGGTAGCCGGGTAGACCACGAAGGAGGGGTTGCTGTCATCATGAAAAGGGCATCGGCCAATGAGATTATTTCCTGAAGGATGAAGGCTGATATACTGGCCGATAATTTGGGCAATGAGGATCCGGGATTTTATTCTCTCTACCTGCTCATTCAATCCTGGCCTTGCGTCTAAACGCCTTTTGGAGAGTGCGGGTAATGAAGTTGAAGGTTGAGGAGGGGCCTGTTTTGCCTCCTGCATCAGGTTAAGAAAATCAGACTTGTTTTTGCCTAATCGTACAAAAAAGTCGGTCACATCACCACCTGGTCCAAGCTCATTTGGCAAGGTGATGACCTTTGCATGTGGGATTATTTGGCCCACTCTAACGGCTCCTTTTTGCCCTGCCTCATCATGATCAAAACAGACATAGACCTCCGGGATCATCGCAAACTCCTTCGCCCACTCTTGTTTAAATGTTCCCGCACCACCGGTTGAAGTGACCGCCGCAAACCCCTGGCTTTCCAAAACCAGGCGGTCAAACTCCCCCTCGCAGAGGATGACCCGGGGACGTGTGGCGACCACTCGATCCCATCCATAAATCTCGGCAGTGGCGCCAGGGGTGGCCAGCATTTTGGGGCTTTGTGTCCAATCATCTGGATCTTTGGCTAACTTAAAGAATGCCAGCGCTCCTTTGCGATTGAAGATGGGAATGGTAATCCGAGTGCCATTCCAGCCCAGCAGATGACGATTTATCAGTTCGTCGAGAATACCTCGGTGATTGAGGTAGGCCCGGATTCTGTCTGGGATGTTCTCGTGATACTGGATGACAAGATCGAGTAGATCGGGCTGTTCCATTGCCAGCCACTGTAGGTCACCTCCCAATCCTGAAAAAGGGAGGGTAATTTGCGCGTGGTGACATCTTTTCCGTTCTTTTACTCATAGCCGTTTCCCCTAGGCTGATGAACATGCAACTCAGCCAAGAGGCCATCGAACAATTCCGGAAGAAGTACTGCGAAGAGTTTGGGGAGGAGATCTCACCGGACGAGGCCAGTGAGAAACTTTTAAGATTGGTGAACTTTATGAGAGTAATCTTTCAGTCACGACCTAATAAAGGTGGTGGGTGATTTGACCTTAGGTCCCGAACTGATACACTAAGAAAGCATTAATAACCATGTCCTTTGGAGAAGGATGATCTCCCTTCTCCCAAAGGGCATACGCTGTATGCCGCACTACCTTATCTACTGCCGCAAATCCTCGGAATCGGAGGAGCGGCAGGTGCTCTCCATTGAATCTCAAATCACAGAACTGAAAGAATTGACCAAGAAGCTTAAACTTGAGGCCCCCGAATTCCTTACGGAGTCTCGGTCCGCCAAGTATCCTGGGAGGCCGGTTTTTAACGAGATGATGAAAATGGTATACGCTGGTCAGGTCAAGGGCATCATCTGCTGGAAACTTGATCGACTCGCAAGAAACCCCCTTGATGGGTCGGCCCTGGTGTGGGCTCTCGATCAAGGCAAGATTGCAGAAATCATAACTCCCTCCGGGACGTTTCAGAACAACAGCAATGACAAGTTCTTAATGCAACTCGAATTCGGCATGGCCAAGAAGTATGTGGATGACTTGAGCGATAATGTCAAAAGAGGCAATCGAACAAAACTTGAAAAAGGATGGCTTCCCGGGCTCCCCCCTCTTGGGTACCTCAATGAACCTAAGGAGCGAACCATTGTTAAAGACCCAGATCGGTTTGTCCTCGTTCGCAAAATGTGGGACCTCTTGCTTCAGGGAGTAAGGCCGTCAAAAATCCTCAAGATCGCCAATGACGAATGGGGTTTGAGAACCAGAGTGTTCAACAAGATGGGCGGAAACCCTTTGTATGCCAGTGGGCTTTACAAGATTTATGGTGATCCTTTCTATTATGGCCTGATCGATAGAAAAGAGGGCATCTTCAAAGGAAATCATGAACCGATGATCACTGAAGAAGAGTACTGGCAAGCCCAGGAGATGCTGGGAAGACGGGGAAAGCCAAGACCCAAGAGGCATGGGTTTGCCTTTACCGGTCTCATGAGATGCGGAGAATGTAATTGCATGATTACAGCCGAAGAGAGATACAATCGGTACGGTTATCACTATGTCTATTATCACTGTACCAAGAAAAAGAGAGATAAGATCTGCCATCAACGTCACATTAATCTCAAAGACCTAGAGGAGCAGATTTTGCAATATCTTTGGAAAATCTATGTTCCGGAGAGCTTTTTGAGGATAGCCCTTGACCATCTGGGACAGGAAGCGAAGCATGAAAAAGTTGATGCACTTCAGGTTAGAAATTCGCTAGAGAAGGCCTTGCGGGAGTGCCAGAAGCGGCTTGAAAATCTCAATCAGATGAGACTTAAAGACCTCTTGGACGATACGGAATATCTCCAAGAAAAAAGAAGGCTTCTTGAGGAGAAAATGAGGGTTGAGGAGAAGGTACAACATCAAGATGACCACGAGGAAAGGGGCCTTGAGCTAACGCAGCGGATCTTTATCTTTGCCAATCGGGCCAGGGATCGCTTCCAAAATGGACCCCTTGATGAGAAGCGGACCATACTTGAAGCCCTCGGCTCGAACCTTTTGCTCAAAGATAAAAAACTCATCATCCATGCAGAGAAACCGTTTCTCATTCTGGAAAATGGCATCGGGAGGCTGGATGATGAGATTGAGCGGCTCGAACCTCCTAAAGATGGCATCGATAAAAAGGAACTTGATGCCTTGCCCTCTCCAAGTCTCTTAATGTGCGCCCAAAGGGAGGACGTTCGAACCTCAAGAAAGCATCCCTCGAAAGCCCTTCTTCAAATAGTAAATAAAGTCTGGGGATTCTTCAAGGAGTCAGAGGAGTATCATCATATTCCAAGTTTTAAGGATATAGAATAAAATAACAAGGATGAGAAATGTTTTATTTGAGGCATATTATCCACCTACAATCAGGATAATTATTGGCGCCTTCTGTATTCCTGCCATGGACGCTCGAATTGTTCGTAGTAAGTTCTTTCAGGGAAACCAGGGCTTCCTCGTCCAGAGATCAAATCTTCCAAAAGTACCTTATCGGCTGAGTATGCAAACTCATGCGCGTGGGCCGCAATTAATATATTGAAAACAGCAATGGTGTTATCATTTTCTTCAAATATAATTTTACGGTCAATTCTATTTGAATCGGTTGGATAAGTAAGCTCTAAGAAAATCTCTGGCGTCAGAGCAAAATACTTATTTCTCTCTAGAAATGAGGCGCCATAAATGGTCTCGGGCGGGGGCCACCATTCAACGATGGGCGCATCGGACGTTATGAATCGCTTTTTACACTTCGTAATATAAATATTCCATTTTTGACCAAAGAACATATTAGCAAATCCAGGACCGCCAAACCCGAGAGTATCAGTCATAAATCTTAAATGCTGGGCATTGTTAAGGCGCAGGCTGTATGAACCAGTTTCCATCGTCTTAATAAACTCTGCGCGTTCTGCTGCCGACATTTTAACCCCAGTTTCTTTGATATAATGGTCAACTTGTTCCGGGACATAAAAACTCATAATCTTTTTTATCATGCCTTCTTCTATGCCCATCAGCTGAGCACGCATATTTGGAGAACGTAACCACAGCATGCTCATCAGCACAGCGAGAATGTATCGATCACTGTCGTCAATATGTCCACTGTTTAGAATCTTGGCAATGATGTTTGGCAATTCCTGTGCGATAGCATTCTCAAACTGTTGAAGCCATTGTTCGATATGTTGGGATACTTCATCGGGAAGACCAGCTTCTATTGCATAGAAAAAAAGCGAGTAGCCGACAGCCGAATATGATCTTGGTTTCCTGAGTTGATTGTTTTTTACATTCAGGATTTGAAGGCTGCCGCTTTGATCGGCAAAATACTTTAGATAAAATCTCGGAACATAGTGCTGTTTTTTGGTGATTTGTGCATCATCCATATCTATTTTATTTCTCTTTCGCCCAACTTTTAAACGGGAGCTGACAATTTATAGTAGTTACTGGTCTAGCTTTCGATTCGCCTGATTAGATATTGATCTACCGAGTCGCCTTTACCATAAATTACATAAACACCTTTGAGAAATTCCTCCCAATGTTTCGCTGTTACTACAAATGTGGTAAGTTTTTCGCCAAGATCTCTTAGATTAATATTTCTTATAGTGGATAGATCCTCTGTAACAGGTAACTCGTATGTGAGCCATTTTGTTTCTGTGATTGAGGCTTTATCTGGTTTAATAATTCCTTCGGGTAGTTCTACATCCTCAGGTTTGTATTCTGCTGTAAACAAATTCGCCGTTGTCACAACTACTGGTATATAAATAGCTCCGTGAGGTGAATTGAATTCATGCCTTTGAACTATGGGAGTTTTTCGCGCAAAACCATTCAATCCATAATGAGCCTGTACAAATGACTTGTAAATTATCTCCTCTGCATTCCTGTTGAGTTTGAATTGGTCATTATATTCGAAACCGTTGATGCATTTATCGTAAGATTCTTGTGTAGGATAGTTGAGATTTGGGAATGTTAAGGCCTTCTCTAAATGAGCCGTTCCGTCTTTTATAGAAATAAATGAGCCGTTCCGTCTTTTATAGAAATAAAGGAAGATGCATAATAATTATGATAATTCTTGTGGGGATCCTTTATAAAGATCCAATTCTTAATTTGGGGGTTCGCCTTTTTGGCTTCTATGATAAGGAATGTGTTTCCATCAAAGGGAGGTAATGTTAAATGCCCTTTAAACCACACCGCAACCACATCAATTGTACCTGATTGCGGTATTGTGTATGGGACCTCTACTTCATAGTGGTAATTCTTGTTTTTTTCAATAACTTGAGCAACCCAATCTTGGAAAGGAATTCCTGTAGTATTCAGTAGCTCTACAATGTCAGAGTCGTTTTTTATGGCCATGCTCACACTCTATTAGAGGGGAAGAATGCTTTCAAGAAAAAGTTCGAGTCTCCTCGGACCCATATGCACCAAACCAAGGAAGAAAACACTAACCTACCCTGATATCAATGGCTTTGTCTTCATCCGGCTTAGTTGGAAATTGACACCAGTGACGTTCAACCTGTAACGCAACATCTCTAAACTTACTCCGTATCTTCTGGCTGCGCTTTGCGAATGCATATTCTGTCGCCTGATTAGCATCACTGCATCACGAGGGAGAAGGAGACATCCAGTCAGCCAGTTAGCCTCATCTTCCTGGTCCTTATTGTAGGTGTTAAGCATCAAGAGTCCGTCTTCCGTAATATCCACGCGGCTAGGTTTGTGGTCAATTATGATATGTGAAAGCTCATGGGCCAAATCACTCGCAGGCCGCCCACCCCTGTGCGCGGAGTTCAGTATGATCAAATCCTTTGAGTCTAGATGAATCGTAACAGCTGACCAACCATCAGGATCTTCCTTCACTAATCTCCGCAAAGAGCTTGGATCAAGGGCTGGAATCTGTTCTGGTGTCCAAACCTGGACTTCCAGGTGCTCCGCGAGTCGCCATGGTTCAAGCGGATCGACCGATTGCAAGCCAAGTTCTCGGCGCTGCTGGATTGCGACATTTTCACACCAGGTTTTGAATCCTCGCTTGAACATGCTTCAATTCTATTCGTTTATCCTTTCTCAGATGCCATGAGAGCCCGCTGTGCAGCCAGTATCATTTTGGCAAGCGCCTGTGCGGTTTCAGGAGAGAGAGCACGATCTTTCCTGAAGTGAACAGCGACTTTTGGAGTAGCCACCGCTACTGACTTTACCCCCAGCACTTCAGATGGATCAAGTTTGAGCCACTTGCAAACCTTCCCAAATGTTTCCAAATCAGGCAAATGCCCTCTTTCTACCCGAGACAGCGTGGCGGGACTAACACCAATCTCGTGGGCCACTTCTCGGATCCCACGACCTTCTCTCTTCTCCATCAGCTTTCTCCCTAAAGCTTGAAGAGTGAGTTTAGGCATAGTTCCTCCGTTTCATATGTGAAAAAACTATTGACAAATTAAACGCTCGACCTTAAAATGTAATTGTCTTATCTGTAAGACATTATCGCACCATTGATGCGCCCGCGTCAAGGCCAGCGATATGGTCGATGCATCATTCATCACGAAAGGAGCCTACAATGACACAAAAAGATCAGTTTATCAACTTAAAAGTCGTGACCACAGGACAGGATTTAGAGGAGCGCTACAACGTCCAGGAACCTCTTCAAGTGGTATTCAACCGCAGCTTGCAAGCAGTGGGAGGCGGGGCGAACCGAGATCAGTTCACGCTGGAGTACCAGGACCAACCCCTGGATCTTAGCAAACGGATTTCCGACTATGTCCAGCAGTTTGGGTGGAAGGATGGGACTGTGTTGGAGCTAGTCCCTCGGCCTGAGGTCATCTAAACTTCAACATGCCCGAGGAGTGGTGCGAAAATGCCTTGGCCGAGATACGCTCAATAAGACCCCACTGGGCTGCAAAGTACGAATGGAGCCCTGAGGCCAAGGAACGCAACTGCTGGATTGATCTCTACATTCATTTTACGCAGAGGTCTAAAAAAGCAGGGGGATCATCTGAGAAAACAGGCGATTCACCTGAGAAGCCAAAACGTTTCGTGCTACGTCTCCGGTACAAAAGTGACTTTGAAACAGCTGGACGTTTGGAGGCCTTTGTGAATCCGGATAATCTTGAAGAGGAAGGTTCCCAATATTGGCCATCTGGAGTGACCGGATTCAACTCCACCAACTCACCACCAACTATTTGTTTGGAAGGGACATGGGGATTCCATTCATTCCATCACAAGGATCGTGATGGCCGCCGAGCGAATCTCAATAAGCTCCTAATGGAAATTCAAAAATGTCTGAACAAATGAAGAATCGTCGCTCGATTCCATACCCAGGCATGGGCACATCCCTGGTTGTTCCTATCGAAATCTGGGAACGGACGCTGAAGACAATGCGCCAGTTTGGGAAAAAGCATTCAGAAGCCATAGTATTCTGGGGAGGGGTCATCACTGGTTCCTGGGCACAGATTACAGGGCTTTACCTCCCCTGCCATGCTGCGCAAGGCGCCCGAGCTAAGCTCACACCTGAAGAGTCCCGCTGGCTCCTGCGAAAGCTTAGGGAACGTGATGAAAAACTCATTGCCCAGATACACTCTCATCCCAGTCTTGCCTTTCATTCACCCGGAGATGATGAGGGAGCAGCTAGTTTCCACACCGGATATCTCTCGGTCGTAGTCCCATCGTTCGGGCGTGGTGTAAGCAGCTTCTCCGATTGCGCTATTTTTGAATACAATGGGACAACATTTGTGGAAGTACCATCAGACGATTTCCATCGAAGGTCTCTATTGCTCCCCACTATTGAGGAGGGGCGATAGTAACTGGGTTTGACTTATGGAAAGAAAAGCATGGCCCAATACGACCGCATAGAACCTGAGACGGAAATACACCGCACGGAGAAGGCACTTACAGCATTGATTCCCGGTGCGCGTCTTCCATTGCCTCACGGCATTATTGGGATCATCGTCAATGAAGGGTTGGGAGAGACTCCTGGCGGGCAGCACCTCATTCTACTCTTAGTACATTTGCTTGCCCGCATGAAGGGTCTTGTGAGCCGGATCGTTGTCAACGGCCTTGAAGACTCTCCCATTTTACCTGGCATCCCTTTAAATGGATCGAGCCTTCGAGATGGGTTGTTCCATCTGGTGGAAAGTCTATCTGGAGCAAAGTCTCAGTACACGTGTGAGATGGTGTTTAGCAATACAATCATAGATGCGGATGTTTTCATGCGGATTGGCTCAGGAGAAGCCGATGTGTGTCTGGGCAGTGACCCCTGGCGGGCTCTGGTGGGTAAATTTGTTCAGAGTGCTCGGTGGACAGCATACTGTCCGCTTGGACCATATATAGCTGCCACTATCGGGGCTGCTGAGGCTTTTAAGCGATTGCTATACGTGAACTTTGGATGGAACGAAGGCATAATGATCACTGATCTTGCCTTTTCACTGTTTGACTATAGCCTTGGGGACAATGCGACTATAGGACCGGATATAACCCAGTTACAACTTTATGATGTCGCGATCGCAGGTTGCGGTGCGGGAGGTACAGCCGCCTTATACACCCTTGTCTCATTCCCTGAAGTAAGCGGAGAGATCAATGTTGTGGAGCCTGGCTATCTTAAAGCGTCAAGCCTTGGGAGATATCTCATGAGCAACTATACCCAGGTTCATGCACCTGTCCATAAACTTGAGTCAGTCGAGCAGTTTATGACCTCATACGCTCCCAAGGTCCGCGTCCATGGTGAACAGAAGTTTTGGCATGAGGTGCGGAGAGATTGGGGAATTGTGGTTGCAACAGTTGACAAACCGGAGTCCCGATGGGATATTCAGCGCTCCGGTCCACGCGTCATTTTGGATGCAGGGGTGATGGGAACACTTTATGCTGTTCTCCGGGTTATTCCCGGCGGTTGGTGTCTTGAATGCAAGCATCCCCCTGATCCTGCAGTAACATGGAAAAAGAGGGCCCTACGATGGGGTTTATCAGTCGAAGAGATCAATCAGCGGATTAAAGAAGGCACATCGATATCACGTGCTGACATCGAGCGACTAGCCGATGTCCAGGGCCGGCCGGTGGAACATTTTCTATCTCTCGAGGGGCGCCGCTTTGATGAGATCCCTCCCCTTACGGAATGTGGTCAAACACCCCTAACTCTTGCTGTCCCTTCTCAGACTCCTGTTTTGCCGTTAGCTACTACCTCAGCAGGGATTGTGTTGGCCGCAGAAGTGGTAAAAGAATTGCACGGTCTCGGAAAGCGGCTCAGTAACTATCTCATCCACGATTTGCGGTTCCAACCACGTGAAAACAGCCATCGGTTTAAACCCCGAATTCCAAATTGCCAAGGGTGCGCAAGCGTTTGAGATAGAACAGGTGAAAAGTTCGAGTCCCCTTGGACTCCATGATCTTTGCTTTGGGGGGATATTTTTCTGTCTTTGGCAGGTCTACAGAAACAAAAAAACCCAATTTTGGGGTGTTTCCTAAGTCAAGACGAGCAATAACTTGCTTTTGCAGTTCAGGGCTAAGTCGTACCGTAACGCCTTTTATCTGCCTCAATTAATCCCTTACAAAATTCTTCAACAAATTCCTTAATACCACTCGCTTTAACTGTCCTTTTCTCCTCCTCACTAGGAGGCAACTTGCAAAGGATGTACACATAGAAGGGAATTTCGTGTTTTAGGTTGCTTAGCCTTTCCAAGACGAGTGAAAGATCCGCAGCCAGTTTGACAGAATCGTATCCTCGCTGTTGACTACCTCTAGTGATAATTTTTATTTTTTCCGCATCCTCAATTAAACGGGGTCCACCATCCCTGATAATAACTATTTCAGATATCGGTCCTAACTTGTTTTTTAACTTTTTTTCCAAGTCGTTATACAGTTTTTTGCGGTCCATTTCTCTCTCGGGGCTCATGAAATCATCCTGCAAACACTTCAAAACTGCATTACGAGCCTCTGTCATATCCCTCAATTTAAGGCCACGATAATTCTTCTCTATTAGTGTATTTGTGATGTCTTCTCTTACTATCATGAATTGCTCATTGTCTTTCCAAAAACTTACACCTATAGACTTTCTCTTTAAAAGGGCATCTTTTAGTAGTTGTACATCTTCTTCGTCGCTCTTTATTTTCCGGAAGCTGTTGATGAGCCAATAGTCGTCTAAGTAATATTCATCATCTGTATCTGGTTCGGTTTTTATCAAAAAGTTGGGATTCAGCCCAACTTTATTTTTGTCCCCATCCCGAACTAAATACAAATAGGGGGATGAAGTGAAAAGGTGGTTTTCAGTTGTTTTGAACCAACTTTTAATTACCTCTTTATTTACGGGTTCTGATGTATGCCCTTTTTTCAGAGCAGTTTCCTTTAAGTTTTTATTTAGGATGGTCCCCTTTGAGAGCGCGTGATCTGTTAATCTTTTTACTATTTCATCGTAAAATAATACCTTATGGTGCCAACAAATCCATTTATATATCTCATACCTTCCTAAAAGAAAGGATTCTACAGTACTCAATGCTCTTATATCTGGAGCCATGACATATAAAAGTTCTTGGGTCTTCGGATCTCGACTTTCTACTATTCGCATACTGGTAATAAGTCTCTCTTTATCGTAAATGCCAAATCCTGATCCACTTTCAATCCCGTCTCGAAGAAGGTAATCACCGCGATCACTGTCGATCTCCGAACTGATAGTAGCCTTGAGAAGTTCAAATACAGTTCCACGCAAGCCGAGTTCTTGTGCATAAATTTTGTCAGCTGAAAGGAGTGTCAAAAGGACTGCCTTTTGGATATCAATGGGGAAAAATCCTTGTTGTCGGACCAATTCTATTCCTATAATTTCGTGCGGCTTAAGATTAGTCTCTTCTTTTTGTGTCCTATTTGCCTTAAATTGTAGTAGTTTTGCAAATGGCTCTTCGGTTGTATGCGAGAAGGGAAGATGACCAATATCATGGACTAAAGCAGTGGAACGAACAATTTTTATCAAGTATTCTTTCAGGGTTTCAAAACACTTTATGGTGGAGCAATCAATATTCCAATTTTCAAAACTCATTATTGCCCAGCCAAGAAATTTGTTTGAATCTTCCTTTGACTCAGAAAGATGATCTAAAGAATTTTGGAGCATACGGGTTGCCATAACCATGGAACCAAGAGAGTGTTCAAATCTTGCGCCACGAGACGTTGGGTAAACAAGGTAGGCTGGTCCGTTCTGCTTAATGTAACGTAATCTTTGAAAATATGGACTATTTACTAAATTGATCTCGTGTTCTTCCCTCAGCTTAATATAGCCGTGAACAGGATCAGAAATCACCAGGTACTTATTTACATTCCCTGTGCGTGTTTCTTTCTCCTCTTCCATGATATTCTCCTTCCATTTTCATCTTCTCCAAAGACAATCTTTTTAAAAATTTCTTTTTCGGATATCCTTATCTATGTTCCAGTAATCAAAATGCTATGGGATATACTATGCCTCATGGCATAATCTTCCTTTAGTAATTAACAGTTTATGGAATAGGCTGTCAGGCCAAGATTGAATAATTATTGCAGTAAGCATCTTACACCATCTATTTTTCTAAGGAAAGAGTTTTATAAGGATTATGGACCACTTCGGCTAAAGTTTATAGATATGATTAATATAAAAACCCAATATAATCATTGGGTTTTTATATTGGCTTAGCATGCAGCGGCTCATTTGTTTCTACTGTTTCTACCCGAACATAGGACGATACCTCAAATTAACTGCTAGTGGACTTTCCTTAAGAAATTGCTCGGCCTTATCAGGGTCCATAACCCCACTCACATCCATAAAGGTGCGAAGGGCTATCGGCAACAAAATTTCATTGACGACAACGGACCTGAGAAGATATCTCAGGTTGTCAGGTTGGCAACCTGTTTTCGGATCCCTCACATTCTTGAGGTATGAGCTCGTGGCGATAGACCATTGTTCTGTCTCTTCTAGAATCCGAAGCAGCTCAGCGCCTTTAAGTGCATGAGTAGCCCCCCAGACAATTTCTTCTACACCTCTTTCGTCCACAGTAAATTTCTCGCATTTCTCGCAATCCATAGCAATCTGCCGCAATGTGTCAAGGAGCATATTTGTAACTTCCCATCCCATGGGTTTTCTCCATTTCCCTCTCAAGATAGAGAGGAGCCTGCTTACGAGCAGTATATGCTCCTCTTAACAAGCTACTCTCTACCAATCAAGGGCGAAGGAGTCGCGTGTAAAAGAACTCAACAATAAGGGGGCTGGTCTTACTTTGATAAGTTATCTGCGGGTGAAATTCTACAAGCGGGTCAGAAATAGGGCAGGCGAAAACCATAATCAATCTAACATGTTGGGGGAATCTGTCAATAGCAGAGTAGGAATTGACCAAATTTTGGAATAAAGTAACGAGTGCATTTTTCACTTCCCCATAGTGTTACGTATTTATGGGTTACCCTTCTGTTTCCCAGAATCGTGGCCGTCCTTGGTGGTTTGCTCCTAAGTAGTGGTTGCTCCTTGTTTTCAATGTCTCCCCACTGAACGGCTCCGACACCACTCCGTCTATCATGAGCTTAAGATAAATGTGGTAATTGG
>Ga0187892_10008171_pt1 | contig 14459 bp, 17 predicted proteins | sample MA1701073metaG_FD_139345 | JGI IMG/M metagenome (GOLD analysis project Ga0187892, IMG submission 139345) | Bio-ooze microbial communities from a basaltic lava cave in the Kipuka Kanohina Cave System on the Island of Hawaii, USA - MA170107-3 metaG ... | reverse complement strand
CATCGCCCGCAAGCCCGGCCGCGTCGGCTGGGTGAGCGTCTCCGCGCTCGTCACGCCCGAGTCCGAGCTCGGCCGCCTCATGCACAAGGGCGAGAGCATGCTCTCCATCGCGAGCGCCATGCGCACCGACCCGGCGAAGGTGCGGCCGGAGCTGCGCGAGCAGCTCACGTGCACGCCCTTCCCCACGTCGATCGCGCTTCAGATCGAGGGCCGCATGCCGGGCGCCGACGCGCGCCCCATCCGGCGCGTCACCGAGACCGAGGGCGCCGTCCTCGAGCGCGTGCGCGCCGTCTTCCTCGCGCTCGCCCTCCTCGCCGCCGCCGCCGGCGCGCTCGGCGTGCTCGCCGCCATGACCGCCAGCGTCATCGAGCGCCGCCAGGAGATCGGCCTCCTCAAGGCCCTCGGCGCCACCGAAGGGAACGTCGCCTCCCTCATCCTCGCCGAGGCCGCCGTCATCGGCCTCGTCGGAGGCCTCGCCGGCTTCGGGCTCGGCTTCGCGGCCGCGCAGGCGATCGGCCGGCACGTCTTCTCGACGCCCCCGCCGGTCCCGCCCGTGCTCGCCCTGCTGACGCTCCTCGTCGCCGTCGCGATCTCCCTGGCCGGCACCGCCTGGCCGCTGAGGCAGGCCGTTCGACTCGAACCCCGGCGCATTCTGCACGAGGTCTGATGTTCTCGCGCATGGTCCGCGCCTCGCTCCTCCACAACCGCCGCCGCCTGACGGTCGCGCTCGCGGCCGTCCTCGTGCCGGCCGCCCTAGTCTCCGCCGTCGCCAACTTCGTCCTCGACGCCCGCGCCAAGCTCACCGACGAGCTGCGGCAGTCGGGGCCGAACGTCGTCTGGTCGGCGCCGGGACCGCCTCCCGGTCCCGACGTCTGCTACCGCACCGAATGGACGACGACGCTCCCGAGCGGCGTCGAGGTCCGCATGATCGGCGTCGACCGCGACTCCCTCCGCCGCGTCTACCCGCGCTGGCAGGTCGACGGCGACTGGCTGCGCGACGGTTGCATGGTCGGCGCGCGACTCGCCGACCGCCTGCGCCTGCGCCCCGGCATGCGCCTCCTCGACCGCACGATCGACGGCATCGTCGAGACCGGCGAGCAGGAGGACGATGCGATTCTCATCGTCCGCGATCCGAACGCGCCGCTGGCGCGCATCGACGCGCGCTTCGACACGTTCCAGAACATCCCGCACGCCCCCAACGTGCGCGTCGTCCACGCCCTCTCCGACAACCAGGCCGCCGTCCTCGGCAAGCTCGCGCTCGCCTTCGGACTCGTCACCCTCCTCGTCGGCGCGGTGTCGGCGCTCACGATGGCGCTCGCGCTCGCCTCCGGCGTCGCGCAGCGCCGCCGCGAGTTCGCCGTCCTGCGCGCCCTCGGCGCGCCCGACGGCACCCTCGTGCGCCTCCTCGCCGCGGAGACCGGCGCCGTGCTCGCGGCCGGAGTCGCCCTCGGCTCCGCCCTCGGCCTCGCGCTCTCCGCCCTGCTCGGCCGTGCGGTCTTCGGCCACGACGTCGCCGTCCGCCCCGCCGCGCTCCTCCTCGCCGCGCTCGCCTGCGGCCTCGTCGCCGCCGCCGGAGCCGTCGTCCCCGTCCGCCGCGCCCTCGCCATCGACCCGGCCTCCGCCCTGAAGGAAGAATGATCAAGATCGACAACCTGTCGAAGCGCTACGGCGACGTCGCCGCGCTGCGCGACGTTTCGCTCTCGATCGACAAGGGGGAGTGGATCGCCGTCACCGGGCCGTCCGGCTCCGGCAAGACCACGCTCGTCAACATGATCGGCGCCCTCGACCGCCCGACGTCCGGCCGCGTCCTCTTCGGCGGTCTCGACATCTCCGCTCTCCCGCCCGCCGAGCTCGCGGTCTTCCGCCGCGAGAACGTCGGGCTCGTCTTCCAGCAGTTCCACCTGGTGCCCTACCTGACGGCGGTCGAGAACGTCATGCTCGCGCAGTACCTCCACTCGATGGCCGACGAGGCGGAGGCCCGCAAGGCCCTCGAGGGCGTCGGGCTCGGCGAGCGGCTCCGGCACCGGCCGTCGCAGCTCTCCGGCGGCGAGCAGCAGCGCGTCTGCATCGCGCGCGCCCTCATCAACCACCCCGGGCTCATCCTCGCGGACGAGCCGACCGGCAACCTCGACGAGCAGAACGCGGCGCTGGTCCTCGGCCTGTTCACGAAGCTCCACAACGCGGGGCACACGATCGTCATGGTGACGCACTCGCCGGAGATCGCGCGCCTGGCGAACCGCCGCTTCGAGCTGCGCCACGGCACCGTCGCGGCGGAAGCGCGCACGTCGAAGGAGGAGGAGGAGCTCTTCGACGACGTCCTCCAGCAGCTCTGGGAACGCGTCGAGACCGGCCTCGAGGCGAACGCCTGCGCCGACAGCCCGAACATGCTCGACAACCGGAGCGTGCTGCTCTCGATGCAGGCCAAGGGGCTCGTCGTCGCGGACAACGGCGGCTTTGTCATGTCGCAGGCGGGCACCGACCGCGCGCGCGACATCATCCGCCGCCACCGCCTCGCCGAGTGCCTCTTCCGCGACACGTTCGAGATCCGATCGAACGAGCAGATCGAATCGAACGCCTGCGTGCTGGAGCACGTGCTCTCGCCCGAGGTGACCGACTCGATCTGCAAGTTTCTGGGACATCCGCGCGAGTGCCCGCATCGGCGGCCGATCCCGATCGGCGCGTGCTGCGAGCGCTCGGGGAAATTTCAAATTGTGAAGGGGGCATAGGTGGACGCGAAGACGAAGAAGATGGTCGATGCGCTCAACGAGGCGCTGGAGCACGAGCTGGGGGCGATCATCCGGTACCTCCACCACTCGTTCCTGGTGATGGGGCCGAACCGCCAGCCGCTCGTCGGCTTCCTCCGCGCGCGCGCGAAGGAGTCGCTGGACCACGCCGTCGCGCTCGGCGAGAAGGTGACCGCGCTCGGCGGGCACCCCACGGTCAAGATCGTCGAGCACATGGAGCCGGGCCACCAGACGACCGAGGAGATCCTGCGCGAGGAGCTCGAGTCGGAGAAGGAGGCGTTCGCCGTCTACGTGAAGCGCCTCCCCGCGTTCAAAGACAACCTGCCGCTCGAGTTCATGATGCAGCAGTTCATCATCGAGGAGAACGAGCACATCGAGGGCCTGGAGAAGCTGCTGAGGAAGAGCTAGGAAAAGCCGGAGCCGCCGGTCGAAGCGAGCTTGCGACCCTTCCGATCGGCGGCTCCCGGGTCGACGGGGTGTGTGCCCCGCCGGCCTCCTTTATACCACCAAAGGGAGGTCCGTATGCACTGGATCATCGCCGTGGCCGTGATGCTGCAGGACGAGACGAAGCAGGAGCTGGATCAGTTGAGGAAGCGCGTCGAGGAGCTGGAACGGAAGGCCGGGCAGACGCAGCCGGAGGCGCCCCCCGACCGCGACAGGGGGGAGGTCTACTCCAAGCCGTTCCTCGCGCGCATCGGCGACGTCGTGCGGCTGGGCGGCTACATCGACCTCGAGTACATCAGCGTCCAGGACTCCAACAACGACACGTTCGACCAGCACCGGCTGGTCCCTTTCATCTACGCCGACATCTCGAAGCACATCAAGGTCGCCACCGAGATCGAGATCGAGCACGGCAACGGCACCGAGCTGGGCGTCGAGTTCGCGCACATCGACTACTTCTTCACGGACGCGATCGGCCTGCGCGCGGGGATCGTCCTCGACCCCCTCGGCAAGTTCAACCTCGTCCACGACGCGCCGTTCCAGGACCTGACGCTCCGTCCCCTCGTGTGCGAGAGCATCCTCGGCACCGTGCTGCGCGAGCCGGGCGCCGGGTTCTTCGGCGAGCTCGAGGCCGGCACCTGGGAGATCGACTACGAGATCTACGTCGTCAACGGCTTCAAGGGACTCTCCAAGGCGGGCGTCACGGTCATCGACCGCACGAACGGCCTGCGCAGCGCGCGCCCCCACGGCAACCAGCTGGGCACGTCGCGCTCCCGCGACTTCAACGACAACAAGGCGGTCGTCGCGCGCATCTCCGCGTCACCCTTCCTCGGCCTCGAGTGGGGCCTGTCGGCGCACACCGGGAAGTACGACGAGCGCGGCAACAACACCCTCACGGTCTATGCCGTCGACCTGACCCTGAACGTGGGCTCGATCATCCCGGGCGAACTCGCCTCCGCGTTCGAGATCGTCGGCGAGTGGGCGCGCGCCGACATCGGACGCGACTCGCTCGCCATGGCGGCCGGCGTGCCGGATGACTTCGACGGATGGTACGTCGAGCTGCGCTTCCACTTCATGCCGGAGAGCTGGCGCAAGGCGATCCCGGGCGCCGGCGAGGACGCGACCTTCACCCTTGTCTACCGCTACGATGCTCTCGACCTCGACGGCGCGGAGCGGTCGGCGCACACGTTCGGGGTCAACTTCCGGCCGCGCGAGGACACGGTCTTCAAATTCGAATACCAGCTCCGGGGCGAGAACGGGACCCTCAGCGAGATCGACAATGATGCTTTCGTTGCTTCTGTCGCTACTTACTTCTAACGGCGAAACCTACCTCTCGCGCGAGGAGGCGATCAAGGTCGTCTTCCGCAACGGCGAGACGGTCGTCGAACGCTGCGTGATGCTCGACGACCGCGCGCGCGCGCGCGTCGAGGAGAGATACGGCTCGCCCATCGGCGCCGCGCACGACGTGCTCGTCGCCGTCAAGGACGGGAATCCGGTCGGCTACGCGATGATCCTCACGGAGCGCACGAAGACGATGAACGTCGTCTTCATCGTCGGCGTCGACCTGAAGGGCGCCGCCACCGATGTCGCGGTGCTCCGCCACGACGAGCACATCGGCACCGATTGCCGCAAAGACCGGTTTCTCGACCAGTTCGACGGCAGGACGAACGACAGCCGCATCACCGTGCCGGGCACCATCAAGCACTACAGCGGCGCCACGCTCTCCTGCCAGGCGGTCGCGCGCGGCGTCCGCAAGGCGCTCGCGGTCGTGACCTGCCACTTCCTCGACCCGCAGGACGGGATGATCCGCCAGCAACGCTACCTCATGGGCACGCTCTGCACGATCACGGCGCCCGACCGCGAGGCGATCGAGAAGGCGTTCGACGAGATCAAGCGCGTCGACGCGGCGCTTTCGAACTGGCGCGACGACAGCGAACTCGCCGAACTGCACGGCAAACGGTCGCTGAAGGCGGGCGCGGAGCTATTGTCGTTCTTCAAACAGTCGGTCGCCGCGAGCGAACGCAGCGGGGGCGCGTTCGACGTGACGGTTGGCCCGCTCGTGCGCCTGTGGGGCGGGAAGCGCGTCCCGCCGCGTGAGAAGCTCGAAGCGGCGCGCGCGAAGGTCGGCTGGAAGCGCATCCGCATCGACGCCGAGACGGTGTCGCTCGAGGACGGCGTCGAGATCGACCCGGGCGGCATCGGCAAGGGGATCGCTGTCGACCGCGCTGCGGAGGCGCTCCGCAAGGCGGGCGTCAAGCGCGCCCTGGTCGACTTCGGCTCCAGCGCCTTCGCGATCGGCGAGTGGGAGATCTCCATCCGGGACCCGGCCGCGCCCGACAAGGCGCTGCTGAGCGTCGCGCTCCGCGATGAGTCGCTCTCGACGTCCGGCCAGTACGAGAAGTTCTTCGAGCAGGACGGGAAGCGCTACGGCCACATCCTCGACCCGCGCACCGGCGCCCCGGTCGAGGGCATGGCGGGCGTGAGCGTGATCGCGCCGACCGGCACGGAGTCCGATGCTCTCTCCACCACGGTCTTCGTGCTGAAGCGGATCCCCGAAAAGGTCGAAGCACTGTTGGTGCCCGAGAAGGGCGGGCGGTCAGGGACTGGACGGTTCGAGAAGAAGTAGATGCCCCCGTATCTGGCGACCCCGTACTTTCATCTGTCGAAACTGCCGCTGACGACGAAAGTGGCGCTGTCGTGCTTCTACGCGTCGCTCCTGACGGCGCTCGCCTTCGTCGCGTTCGCCGTCTTCGCGGAGCGCACGCACTGGCGGGTCACGGAGGCCCAGGCCAACTTCGCCGGCGACGAGCGCGTCACCCGGGAGACGGGCGCGCGGCTGGAGCGCATGCACGCCGAGCCGAGCCGGCGGGCGCTCTACGACATCGTCCACCCGCACTCGTTCATGATGCCCCTCATCTTCTTCGTGCTCGTGCACCTGATGGAGATGAGCGCCGGGCCGCGCGGCGCCAAGATCGCGCTCTACGTTTCGGCATTCGCTGCGATGACGGTGATGACCTTCGCGCCCCTCCTGGTGTCGGCGTCGCTCGGCTTCGCGTGGCTGGTGGTGCTCTTCGCGGGTGTCATGCTCTCCGCGTTCGCCGCCATGATCGTGGTGCCCGCTTGGCAGATGTGGCTCGGGAAGGCGTGATCCCCGGGCGGTCACCCGTCGTTAGAATGACCCTATGACCGGGTTCCGGGTCTGGTGCGCGCTCCTTCCGCTCCTCGTCGGCTTCGGCGTACCCGCGCTCCTCACCTGGCGCCCGGGCGCGCCCGGCCTCCGCGCCTCCGCCCTCTTCGTCGCCGCGCTCCTGATCGCCACGATTCTCGCCAGCTTCACCGCCCCCTCCGGCGCCCTCCTGCCGGTCGCGCTCTTCATCACGGCGTTCGCGGTCCTCGTCGCCGGCCTCCACCTCGTCTGGCCGTGGCCGATCGCCGGCCAGATCGCCAGCGGGCTCGTCGTGTCCGCCATGATGGGGAGCATCTTCTACATCCGCCTGGAGCCCGACCTCGATCTCCCGGCCATCCAGCAGCGGATCGAACTGGCGCTCGCCCTCAGTCCCTACGCCGTCCTGATGGAAACGCTCGGCAAGGACATCCTGCGGGGCGCGCTCTACTCCGACTGGGCGGACTACCCGATCGTCCGGCCCTCGTGGCAGCCGATCGCCCTGCTCTACGTGCTGATCGGAGCGGCGCTGGCGGCGCTCGGGCGCCTCACCGCGCGGCTCACCACGGAAGCACGGAATTCACGGAGCCTTTCGGACGTCTCGCGCAGAGCCCGCTGAGATCGCGGAGAAGGGGTTGGTCTCGAGCATGCCCGCCAACTCTTCAGGTCCTTTCCGTGTCATTCCGTGGTTCCGTGTTTCCTCGGAAAATGCACCACGGGGCACACGGAGAAGAGCCACCACGGAGAACACGGAGAGTACGGAGAGGAGTTGCTCACACTCCGTGTCCCCCGTGTCCTCCGTGGTGTTCTTCCGGAACTCGGCGGTGTCAGGGCTTCGCCTGCGTTTTCATGCGCCGTGGCGAGACCGCGGTCTCATGGGGGTTCCGTGGTGAACCCTCCGGCGACTCCGTCCACCAACGACTGCTCTTACTTCAGCGCCAGCTCCTGCGAAATCGTGAGGACGAGCTTCTCCCCCGCGCTGTTGCGGGTGAAATGCACCTCCTCACGGCTCGACGCCAGCCAGCCGGCACGCGCGAAGACGAATTCGCGCCGCACGGTGAGCGTGCCGGAAACCGACACGCAGTCGGTCAGCATCCGGTTGTACTTCTTCTGCAGCTCCCCCGCCACGCGCACTTCGTCCCGCCCCGCCGACACGACCTTCATCCGGATCATGTCCGTCTCCGCACCGCAGTCGTTCAGCCCCTCGATCGACAGGATCGACTCGAACCACTCCGTCCCCTCGCCGAGGTCGCTCGGGAAGCCCCCCTGCACGTAGGCGCCGCGGAAAACCGTCGCGAAGTTCCGGCCGCCCGTGAATGTCTTGCCGCTCATCACGCCGAACTGCGAGTCCTGCTCGGTCGACCCTCTCAGGCGGTGGTCCAGCGCCAGCAACTCCATCATCGCCTTCGGCGCCCCCGGCTTGATCTCCATCGATCCGCCGGCGCGCCTGGCGTCCAGCCGCTCCTCGTCCCGAATCCAGCTGACCCGCGTCAGCGCAACCTCCAGGACGCCCGAGCCCGCGAACGACTTGTCGCAGCGCACCCGCCCCTCCACTTCGCGCACGTCCGACCGCGTGGTCGTCCTCTTGTCCTTGCTCGTCTCCGCCTTCTCCGAGTACTTCCAGGCGAGCGACTTCGAGCCGTCGGCGGGTACCTTCCACTCGACGCGATCCTGCAGAGGCAGCAGGAGCGCCAGCAGGGCCGCGTTGCGCATCGGCGCATTATAGCCTAGAATCGCCCCGTGGACCGTTATTCGCGCCAGCGGCTCTTCGCGCCCATCGGCGACGACGGCCAGAAGCGCATCTCCGCCGCCCGCGTCACGCTCGTCGGCTGCGGCGCTCTCGGCTCCCACCTGGCCCAGCACCTCGTCCGCGCCGGCGTCGGCCGCCTGCGCATCTGCGACCGCGACTTCGTCGAGCTGGACAACCTCCAGCGCCAGGTGCTCTTCGACGAGGAGGACGTCCGCGCGAACCTGCCGAAGGCCGCCGCGGCCGCTCAGAAGATCGCCCGCATCAACTCCTCCGTGGCCGTCGATGCCCGCGTGGTCGACGTGACATGGTCGAACGTCGAGGAGCTGGTGGCCGATGCCGACGTCGTGCTGGACGGCACGGACAACTTCGAGACGCGCTTCCTGCTCAACGACGCGTGCGTCAAGCTGGGCCGGCCCTGGGTGTACGGGGGCTGCGTCGGCAGCCACGGCATGGTGCTCGCGGTGGTCCCCGGCGACACCGCCTGCTTTGCCTGCGTCGTCCCCGAACTCCCCGCCCCCGGTAGCTCGCCCACCTGCGACACCGCAGGCGTGCTGGGGCCGGCCGTCGGTGCCGTCGCCTCCGTGCAGGCCGCCGAGGCGCTCAAACTGCTTGCGGGCCGCCGCGAGGCGCTCACACGCTCTCTCACGACCCTCGACGTCTGGACCGGAACGTGGCAGTCGTTCGCCGTCCGGAGGCTCCCAGATTGCGAAGTCTGCGGGCGCAGGCAGTTCCGGTTCCTCGCCGCACGCGACGGGGGCGCGGCGACGACGCTCTGCGGCCGGAACGCCGTCCAGATCACCGCCGCCGCGGGCGCCCGCCTGGACCTGGTGGACCTCGAGCGCCGGCTAGCGCCCCTGGGCCCCGTCCGCCGCAATCCGTTCCTCCTGCGCTTCGAGCCCGAGGGGTTCGAGATCACCGTGTTCCAGGACGGACGCGCCATCGTCAAGGGCACGGATGATGCTTCCCGCGCCCGCGCGCTCTACGCCAAGTTCGTGGGCGCCTGATGGACGAGCGCACCCTCCGCCGCCTCCTCTCCGCCTATCGGCGGGGCCGCATCGCGGCCGACGAGCTCATGCTTGAGCTTCGCGCCGCCCCTTTCACCGACGATGGTTTCGCCAAGGTCGACCACCACCGCTCCCTCCGCTGCGGCTTCCCCGAAGTCATCTTCTGCCAGGGCAAGACGGTCGCCCAGGTGCGGGCGATCGCCGAACGCATCCTGTCGCGCGACTCCGTCCTCCTGGCAACCCGGGCCGACGCCAGAATCCACACGGCCATCCGGTCGCTCACCCGCCGCGCGGTCTACCACGCCCAGGCCCGCTGCGTCACTGTCGGCGCCCGTCCTGCAACCTCCGGACCCTACGCTCTGGTCGTCGCCGCCGGCACCTCGGACATGCCGGTAGCGGAGGAGGCCCGGGTCGCAGCCGAGGCCTGGGGCGCGCGAGTGCGCACGCTCTACGACGTCGGCGTCGCGGGCCTCCACAGACTGCTTGCGAACGCCAGGACCCTCATGGGCGCCGAGGTTCTCGTGGTGGCCGCCGGCATGGAAGGCGCGCTCCCGAGCGTCGTGGGCGGACTGGTCCGCCGTCCTGTCATCGCCGTGCCCACCAGCATCGGGTACGGAGCCAGCTTCAAGGGGCTGGCCGCACTGCTTGCGATGCTGAACTCCTGCGCCGCCGGAGTGTCGGTCGTCAACATCGACAACGGCTTCGGAGCCGGCTACATGGCCGGCATGATCCTCACTGCCAGGAGCGAGACCCGAACGGTCCAACGGCGAACGGTGCAACGGTCTAGCGGAGGAGCCGGGCGATCTCCGAGGGCGTCCCGATCCTGAGCCGGCCGCCCACCAGGCACGCGTCCAGGTCGAACGACGCCAGCAGGAAGTAGAGGGCCTCGAGCAGCGGGATGCCCTTCCACGAGAACACCACCGGGCTGCGGCCGGCCTCCTCCGGCGCATCGACCTCGAACCCGTTCCCCTTGGTCAAGAGCGCAAGCGCTCCGGACAGCGTTCCCTCCATCTCCAGCGTGGCCGACTTGTCTCGAAGCGTGCGCAAGGCGACGCGGTCCAGGTCGTTGCAAGCCTGCATCTCCAGCGCAAGCGATCGGTCGAAACGAGCCGGCGCCTCCCGCCGCCGTATCTGCCGCTCCAGATCCACGACCCGACGCCGCGCCTCCGCTCCCAGGCGACCCACCCTCAGCTCCTCCTCGAGATACGGGAGCGCGGACCGGCCCAGGGCCGCGATGTCCGCCCACGCATGGTCCCGCGACTGCACGTCGTCTTCGCTGAGCTTCTTGAGGTTGCTTTGCAGCGCGGTTCGCTGCTCTTCTGTCAGCCGGCGCGCCGCCTCGGGGAGGCCCGACCACAGCCGCTCCGGCGTGCTGACGACCACCCTGCCCCGCACGACGGCATAGTCCAGGCCGACAGGCCAGAGCGCGCCGCACAGCACCTCATCAACCCGCCCTTCCCGGAGCTTCACCTCACGCTCCCGCTTCTCCGGCGGAAGGCCGAGGTCAACGACCATCGGGAGCTCCACGAAGATGCCGAAGCGTTTCTCGATTTCCGGGAGCGGGAAGGGCGCGGCCGCGACGCCGCTCTTCTGCTCGAGCCTCGCCCGGATCGCCTCGGGCGCGCCGGCGCACTTCAGGTCGAACATCGCCTTCGCCAGCGCCTCGGTTCGGGGCATCTCCGCAAGGAGTCGCATCGCCGATCGTCCCGCGCGGACAAGCTCCGCATGCGTGGCCGGCAGCCCGTCGACGAGCTTGCGGATCTCCTCCCGCGTCGGCGGCCCCTGCAGCGCCAGCAGGGCCACGAGTGCGGCCAGCATGCCGCGATTCTATGCATGTTTTCGGAGCAACGCAAAGTCGCAAAGGCCGACTCCACTTTGGCGTCCTTGGCGTTCTTGGCGGTAGATTCGACAACGATGCCGCTGCTCCGCCGCCCCGTGCTACAATCCGCCCGGCCATGATCTACCTCGACAACGCGGCCACCACGTGGCCCAAGCCGGCCGCGGTGTACGAGGCCATGGACCGGTTCGCCCGCACTGGCGCCGCGAATCCCGGCCGCAGCGGGCACCGGATGGCAATCGAGGCGGAAGAGCGCGTCCAGGAGGCGCGCGGCCGCGTTGCGAAGCTGCTGAACGCGGAGTCGCCGGATCGCATCATCCTGACGCTGAACGCCACCGACGCGCTCAACATCGCGATCAAAGGCCTTCTCAAGCCCGGTGATCACGTCGTGACCACCGGCCTCGAGCACAATTCCATCAACCGGCCGCTGACCGGCCTCGAGCACGCCGGCATCATCAGCGTCTCGAAGGCCCGCAGCGCGGAAGACGGCACGACGGCGCCCGACGAAATCGAAAAACTCTGCAGCCGCAAGACCCGCCTCATCGCCGTCACGCATTGCTCCAACGTCCTTGGCGTCGTCAACCCGGCCGCGGAGTACGCGCGCGTCGCCCGCAGGAAGGGCGCCCTTCTGCTGCTCGATTCGTCTCAGACCGCCGGAGTCGTCCCCATGGACGTGCGCGCGGAGCAGCTCGACATGGTCGCGTTCCCGGGCCACAAGGGATGCCTCGGCCCGATGGGCACCGGGGCGCTTTACGTCCGCCCGGGCATCCGCCTGGAGGTGTGGCGCGAGGGGGGCACCGGCTTCGCGGCCGAGAGCGAAGTGCAGCCGGACGATTATCCGTTCCACCTCGAAGGGGGCACGCCGAACGCGCACGGCCTCGTTGGACTCGCCGCGGGCCTCAAGTTCATCGAAGAAACCGGCATCAACCGCATCCGCGAGCATGAGCGCGCCCTGGCGATCCGCTTCGTGGAGGCGCTCCGCGGCAACCGGAAGATCACCATCTACAGCGGACGGCGGCCCGACAGCCAGATCGGGCCGGTCTCGATCTCGATCGCAGGCGCGGATCCGGTGCAGGTCGGCGCGGCGCTCGACCAGCGGCATGGCATCGCATGCCGGCCGGGGCTGCACTGCGCCCCCGGCACTCACAAGTTCCTTGGCACGTTCCCGAAGGGAACCGTTCGATTCAGCTTCGGGTATTTCAACACCGGCGCCGAGCTCGACGCGGCTGTCAAGGCGGTTGAGGAGATCGCAGCATGCTCTTAGGGCGCGTGATCGGAGAAGTCTGGGCCACGATCAAGGACGACAAGCTCGAAGGAGCCCGCTTCCTGATCGTGCAGCAGGTCGACCCCCAGTACCGCCCGCAGGGCGGCATCGTTGTCGCCGTCGACAGCCTGAGTGCCGGGCCGGGCGAGATCGTCCTCGTCGCCCAGGGCAGCTCGGCGCGGCAGACCAAGGCAACCCAGAGCCGCCCTGTCGACGCCGTGATCATGGCGATCATCGACCGTGTCGACGTCACCCCGATGGACAAGCTCGAACGGGACTACGAGGAGCGGCGCCGCCGCGTGGACGACCTGCTGGCAAAGCAGTCCGACGAATGAAGGCCCTCATCACCGAATCCGACGTCGAACGCGCGCGCAGGGACGGCGGTGTGCTGCACGTGGACGGCGACTACATGCTCACGCCCGGCGCGCAGGACCGGATGCTGAAGCTCGGAGTGCGCATCGAGTCCGGGCGCCCGGGCGCGGACATCGCGCGCGACCGGCGCGTGGTGATCGTCGCCTCGGACCACGGCGGCTTCGACCTCAAGGAGGACCTCAAGGTCCACCTGCAGACCCTGGGCTACACGGTGCTGGATTTCGGGGCCGCCTCGCGAGAGCCCGTCGACTATCCCGACTTTGCGCATGCCGCCGCCGCCGCCGTGGCCGGCGGCACGGCAGACCGCGCCATCGTCGTCGACGGCGCGGGAATCGGATCGTGTATGGTCGCCAACAAAGTCCCTGGCGTACGCGCCGCCAAGTGCGATTCGATGTTCGATATCGAGAACAGCAGACGGCATAATGACGCCAACGTGCTGGCGCTCGCGGGCAGGCTGGAGCGCTCGCTGGCGCGCGAAATGGCGCGTCTCTGGCTGGAGACGCCGTTCGAGGGCGGCCGCCACGCCCGCCGCGTGGACAAGATCCGCGACGTGGAAGGCAGATACCTGGCTCGGGAGGCCCTGCATGGACATCCATGAGTGCTGGCGCGCCGGCAAGCAGCTCGGCGCCTGGGTCAGCCAGAGCTCGCGCTTCGAGCCGGTCGTACATGTGCAGGGCAACACGGCGGCGCTGGAGTCGCTTGCCGACGTGCTGCACAAGCTCGCGAAAGCGGCGGTCGGAGAGCGCGTCGTGCTCGACACGATGACGGGGCTGAATTCCGGAGACGTTGCTCTTTCGCTGGAACATACCAACCATCTCGCTCCTCCGCCCGCGGTCGAGCTCCTGGAGACCCGCGTGGCGCTTCCGGACGAGGGAGACATGATCCTGTGGACGCAGGTGCCGGATGCGAAGCGCGAGGACGTGATCCGCTACTTCATGACCGAAGCCGGCCACACCTCACTCCAGGCCCGGGAGGCGATCGCGCGCAACGGCATCTGCTCGCTCCGCATGCAAGGCGACCTCGCCGTCCGCTTGCGGGCGGGCCTGCGGCGCATCGGAGTCGACAGCGCGCTCTTCGAGCTACGGAGCTGAGGGACGCCGTGAACCCCGTCAGAGGCCAGAGAGAATGCCGGCCGATCGGAGGGGGCCTTGAGCCTCTGACGGGGTGAACCTCGCCCGCGTCATCGGAAATGTCTGGGCTACACGCAAGGACGCGAATTTCGAGGGCGCCAAGCTGCTCGTGCTGCAACCCGTCAACGACGCCTTGCAGGCCAGCGCGGCGCCGCTCGTCGCGGTCGACACGGTCGGCGCGGGGGTCGGCGAGACCGTCTTTTACGTCACCGCGCGCGAGGCCGTCCTTGCGTACAAGCGCGATCTCGACCACCTGACCCCCTGCGATGCGGCCATCGTCGGCATCGTGGAGTCGATCAACGGCCATGATCCCCGTTAGAGGCATGCGGCTTGCCGGAGGGGGCTTCGCGCCTCTAACGGGGTGATCCTGGCTAAGGTCACGGGCGCCGTCGTCGCGCCGCAGAAGGACCCCGAACTGGAGCGCAACCGCCTCCTGGTCGTGCATCCGATCGCCCTCGACGGTTCGCTGACGGGATCCTCCTTCCTGGCGCTGGACCGCGTCGACGCGGGCGAGGGCGACCACGTGCTGGTCAACCGCGAGGGCAGCGGCGCGCGCCTGATGTTCGGCACCGATCGCATCCCCGTGCAGGCCGTCATCGTCGCCGTCGTGGACAACTGGGAGCCGCGTCCGGCTCCCGAGCCGCCGCGCGAGCCGCCGCACGCATCGCACGCCTAGCCTGGCCTATTCACGCGCCGTGAGAACGAAAAGAGCGGAATGGCCCGCGGTTTGCTCCAAACAGGCTGTCAGACACGT
>Ga0187892_10008170_pt1 | contig 14461 bp, 13 predicted proteins | sample MA1701073metaG_FD_139345 | JGI IMG/M metagenome (GOLD analysis project Ga0187892, IMG submission 139345) | Bio-ooze microbial communities from a basaltic lava cave in the Kipuka Kanohina Cave System on the Island of Hawaii, USA - MA170107-3 metaG ... | reverse complement strand
CGTTCGGGATGGCAGCGCCGTTTGCGTGACGTCGAATATCGAGCCGGACGTGTGAGTCTGCGGTCATGGTGCCTGAGGGCCTGAGTGCCTGAGTGCCAGGTGCCCGCGCGCCCGTCTCAGACACTCAGGCACTCAAGGCCATAGGCACTCAGGCACCACGCAGGCGAGCGCGTCACTTGCCGATGGGCAGCGATTTGGTCGCGTCTTCCACGGCGCCCTGCACGCCACTCGATGCCATTTGTTTTTGGACCTGACCGATCACGTCCTTCAACAACTGCTCCTGCTCGGGCGTAAGCTTGGTCTTGGCGGCGATGGCCTGGAGTTCTTTCAAGGCTTCGGAGTACTTCGCGGCCTTGGCGAGGTCCACGGCGCTTTGCACCGAACTGCGCGTCGTTGCATCGGCCGACTCGAACGCATTGAGGAGTTTGCCGTACGCGTCCTGCCCGGCTGCCTCCGCTTCCTGGGCCGAGGTTTCGGCGGTCTTGGTTGCCTCGGCGGCAGCCGGCTTGGGGGCCTCGGGGGCCTTTTCGACGGCGGGCGGACTGGAAGTTTCCTTGCTTCCTCCGCAGCCGGCGAGCACAAGCGCGACGGCAATTGCGGGTATGCTGATCCATGTGAGTTTGTTCATTTGACGATTCCTTTCTGCACGGTTTGTGTGGATGCACGCGAGGCCCGGGTATCTTCCAAAGCCAATGCGTTCCCAGCGCATGCCGTTTTTCAACCCATCCGCCGTTGCGATCAAGCGAAAAACGAAGGTGGGACGTGAGGAGAACCGGACGATCATGGCATTCAACAGTTCAAAGACTCAAAAATGCGCTCGGACGGAACTTTCAGAAGCAAGGCCCAGTGGCGGAGTTCCTCCTTCACGTCAGGTTCGATCTGCACGCCGTTTTGCGCGCAGTCCTGCAACGACCGATCGGCGCGTTCGCCGGGAAGGAGGATCTCGTCGTGCCCGGGCGCCAGCGGATTGTTTTTCAGATCGGAAAGGAAGGCGGACATGCGGTCATGAAACGCATCGAGAGACAGGAAGTGGGCGACGTCCAGCGCGATGCAGCACTGGCTCTCGGCATTTTCCTTCGACGTGCGCGCCTCGGGCGCAACGACGCCGTGCAGGAACCCGCCGCCGCCGAGCACACCGGTCAGGACTTCCACCAGGATCGCGAGACCTGCTCCCTTGTAGTCGCCGATGGGCCACGGCGTGCCGCCGTGCAGAACGGCCTGCGGGTCTTCACTCGGGGTTCCTTTTGCATCGACCCCGAGCAACGCAGGCGGGATTCTCTTCCCCTCGCGAATCCACTGTGAGAGTTTGCCGCCGGAGGTCGTGAGCGCCGCGTCGAACACGATGGGAAACCCGTCCGAAGTCGGAACGCCAAAACCGAGCGGGCTGTTGGCAATGGCTCGCGCATGGGTGCCCGGGTAGCCCATCGAACCGTAGGTGTTCGAGCAGCAGATGCCGATCATTCCTTCTTCGACGGCGCGCAGACAATACGGCGCGGCAGAAAGAAAATGGTTGTTGCGCACGACGATCCCGATGCCAATCCCGCATGACTTCGCTTTCTGAATGGCGCGGTTCATTGCGTCCATGCAACCGAGCATGCCGACGCCGTGATCGCCGTCGAGCACGACCGTCGCGGTTTCGTCACGAAGCACCTGACGATTCGGACGAGGGTTCATCTGTCCCTTCGTGAGGCCATCCAGATTCGGACCGACCCGACGCAGGCCGTGCGTTTTCACCCCGCGCATTTCCTGAAGGACAATCATCTCGGCACAGAGCCGCGCGTCCTCCTCGGACAACTGGCAGGCCCGGAACAGTTGCTCGACGAATTGTTTCAGTGTGTCAGCGGGAACCTTCATGCTCTGCGTGCCGCACTCCATGCCTCTACAGCTTCCATTTCTGGAATCTCCTCTCCTCCGGCAACCCTTCCGCCAGCCACAGCTCCTTCGTTTGCGGGAACACAAGCGCGCCCCAGGTCGTGATCCAGTGCTGGTTCATCTCCGTGCAATTCTGGATCAGATCGCCTTCACTGCCGGCATGAAACAGATCCTCGACCAGGGAATCGAAGCGCGACTCCTCGCGCCACTTCGGCAACCGGCTCTCGATATGCCGGACACGGTTCGAGGAATTCCTGTGATAGTTGCCTTCCCAGAATTTCGGGTCCTGCTCGCGCCCGAGGCGAACCAACTCGGGCGAGCGAATGTGGTTGGTCTGGAACGCCACGGTGTCTGAAGCGGGCGCGTTGAATCCCGTGAACCCCGCTGTCTTCTCTGTGCCGACGGCGTCGCCGGTGACGTCCGTGTACGACGACGCGTAGCCTTTTCCATACACGGGCGCCTTTGCGAGCACTGTCTTTACTGCAGCGACCGAGCCGCAGCGGTTTACCGCGAGTGTGCCGACAAAGTGCTGTGGAAACGCACTCGCTCGTTGCGGGTAAAGCCGGGGATGCATCGACGCGCTGGCGAACGCAAGTCCGCGATCATTGACGCCGCACTCGGTCCAGACACTGCCGGCGATGCGCACGCCCAGTATCATCAGACCTCCTCGATACTCCGCGCGCAACACGTATAGCCAGCGGTTTTCCTTCTCCGCCTTCTTGCGTCGCTGCTCCGGCGAATCAATCTCCTTCGAGCCAAATGGATCGTAGGTCTTGAACACGAATGGCCCGACCGGGCTTCTGCAGAATGCGAGTGCGGAACAACCACCAAGCTCGCTGATCTGCTCATGGAACACCAGCGAGTTATACGTGTTCATGAACAACACTTGCTCGAACGGTATCTTCGCGCCGTCGGCGACGCCACGTATCTCCTCAACGATTGCCGGTGTGACCAAGCTCAGGAAGTCGAGCGTCTGCGCATGGGCCTTGGCGATGCGCGCATCCACACCGGGTTGCTGGCCCTGGAGCCGGGCGAGGATCGGCTGGACGTCCTGTTTCCAGCGCTCGTGGATCAACTCACGCAGCGCCTCCCCCTGTTGATGGCCGATTTCGTAGGCCGTTCCTTTGCATTCGAGGTAACGCATGGGCAATTGTTCGTAGTAGCGCGATTCATCGCGCGGTTTTGCGCTGTTGTGTTTTCCCGCGTCCTTCCGCGCGATGAATCGCGCCACTACGAACCTCCTGAATCCCTCTCTTCGTCAACTCCATTACCCGCTCAGGGTCCTCCGAGCCGCGCCACCACCAGAAGTTGGCCAACTGATCGGGCTGCGCGTCGGCAATGATCCGGTACATTTCCGCGAGGTCCTCCTGTTGCGCCCTCGCGAGGCCGTAGTTTCCCGCCCAGACCTGGGCCTTCTTTCCGAGGGAACGCAGCCGCTGCACTTCCTTCGGGCACCACGCGCGCAGCCAGCGCATGTCTTTCCGCCGATTCACCCAGTACGCCTCCGTCCCGAGGACATCGAGGCTGCGAATGCGAGCGAACGACGCGAGGGAATCGTCATCGTTCGAGCCGACGACCAGTGCGGTGCAGATGCCATCTCGATGCGCTTTGGCCTGATCGGCAAGCGCGCGCACGAATTCCACCTGAAAGCGCAGGTTCGCCTCCGCCGGCGTCTCGTCCTTCTTCCGTGCCGCGATGCAGTGCTTGCACTCGCACACCAGACGCAATCCCTTCGGTTCGTCGAACAGCAAGCCGTCGGGCTGGAACGTCGTGAGGATTTCGTGCGTCTGGTCCGCCATGTACTTGCGGAATGCCGGGTGGTTCACGCAACTGATGCGGTGGAAATACTCCGAGGCCGCCACGTCCGCCTCGCCGTCGGTGGCCTTCTTTGGATCCGACGGCACGATGCCGGTGTCGGGCCGCAGAAACGTGAACAGGCTCGGCACCATCAACGCCCCGGAGAACGCCCCGCCGAAGCGCCCGTAGGAAACGTAGCGGCGCAATCCCGCCTTTGCCGCCTCATCGAACAGTCGGGGGAGGTCTTTCGTCCAGCGCAACAGGTCCTGTTCATAGACGCAGATGACGACGCTGTCCGCGCCGATGTCACGCATCTCGCGGAACACGTCCCGCGCACGCGTCGGGTTGGTGCAGGTCTCGGTGTAGAGAAACTGGATTTCCATGATTGTCAGAGTTGCATTCTCTTGCAGTTCCACCTGCGGAGAGCACGGACGCATCCGGGGCCTCCACACTCGTCATGGGAGTTCAGACACGGATGATCCCGATCCCAGCGTACCCGCGCTTGTTGTCCGAAATGTATTCGGCCCGGCGCGGGGTCTTCGCCTTGAGTTCCTCCCAGAGTATCTTGACGCCGAGTTCTTGCCGCTTCGGATGCGCGCCGAGGATGTCGTGGAACGCAATCAACCCCCCCTTGCGGACGTAACGACGATAGTTCTCGTAATCGGATTTCACGCCCTCGTAACTGTGGTCGCCGTCGATGAAGAGGTAATCGAGGTATTGGTCCTTGAGGATTTTTTCGAGCGCGAGCTGCGTCTCGATCCGCTTCGAGTCTTTGCGAATGCAGAACACCTTCTGGCGTTCGCGCGCGAAGCGTTCGAAGAACGGCACGCGCTCCGGGCCGTAGCCGCCGCCGAACGGTCCGCCGGGCAAGTCGATGCTCACCAGCACGGCGTCTTCGAGCGCGACCCGGGTCAGCAGGTACAGCGTCCCGCCTTGCATCGTGCCGATCTCGCAGGCGTACCGGATGTTCTCCTGCTGGAGACGTTTCATGAGCGCGGCGAACTCGGCATTGATCTGCGCGGCGGCGATTCGTTCGTACGGCCCTTTTCCCCGGTAGGTTTGGACCAGCCGGATGTAGTCCGAGACCGTCTTACACTTCGCGGCCCCATCCTCCAAAATCTCCAGCGACGCTTCCAGATCGGCTGTGGGTTGGTTTGTCGTTGTCACGTTCGGACACATTATCAAACCGGCGTGGCGAGAGGCAAGGTGCCACAAGTCCCAAAATTCTTGGCCTCCCGGCCCATCACGCGACCGGACTGGGAAAACCCGGCATTCTTGAGCATACTATCTGCTAAATTAGATCGCGTGCAGTTGACACTGAACCCGAAGCGAGAGGACAAAACCATGGCAAAGATCTTGGTCATCGAGGACGACAAGCTCATGCAGGAGGCATTGACCGGAGTGCTGGAAAGCATCGGCCACACCGTCCACTGTGAGAGCGACGGACGGGCGGGGTTTGAGAACTTTGAGAACAATCCATACGATCTCGTGATCACCGACCTTCGCATGGCGGGTGTCGATGGGTTGACGGTCATCAAGCAGATCAAAGCCAAGCGCCCCGATACGCCGGTCATCATGATCACCGGCTATCCGACTGTCGAAACGAGCGTCGAGGCGATCAAGAGCGGCGCCACGGATTTTATCACCAAGCCATTCGAGATCTCGATGGTCGAAGTGGCTATCCGTCAGGCCCTCGAACGCAAGGGGCAAGGGCAACACGGCATCCAGGTGCTCGGCGCGCCGGCTGCGGAAGGACCCAAGCTCGAAGACTTCAAAGCCAGCCTGCTGAAGGAACAGCGGAAGCTGCATTCCCGGTTCCTCATCATCTTCATCATCCTCGCGTTGATCGCCATCGGCGTGCTGGTGTTGCTCAAGCAGTAGGAACGTTTGTAGCGCGCACCCCGCCGGCAGCAAGCCGAAGCTTGAACTACAAACGCAACCCAATCGCGCACTTGGCGTTCGTGGTTCGAGCTGCAGCTTGGCAGGTCTGTCCCGGCGCCCCTGGCTCCCGAAATTTCATGCTTGCGCCCGCCGCAACAACCGGCTGGTATGGTGGCCGGAAGGAGCCATCTATGACAACCGCAGTCGCAACCAGCCCGCTCGCAATTCTCGGCGGAACCAAAGCCGTCCCCCGCGATCCCGGCAACGTGTTCCAATGGCCCATCGTCACCCGCGAGGACGAAGAGGCCGTGATCGACGTGCTTCGGCGCGGAGCGATGAGCGGCACGGAAATCACCAAACAATTCGAGAAGGAATTCGCCGCGTGGACGGGCATGAAGCACGCGCTGGCGTACAACAATGGCACCGAAAGCCTGCGGGCCGCCTTCTGGGCCTGCGGCGTCGGGGCCGGCGACGAGATCATTTGCCCGAGCATGACCTACTGGGCCAGTTGCACCTCCGCGCTGACGCTTGGCGCGGCGGTGAACTTCGCCGACATCGATCGCGACACGCTCTGCATCGACCCGAAGGACATCGAGCATCGGATCGGCCCGCGGACCAAGCTGATCGTGTGCGTCCATTACACCGGCCATCCGTGCAACATGGACGCCATCATGGCCATCGCGCGCAAACACAAGATCAAGGTCGTCGAAGACGTTTCTCACGCGCACGGCGCCTTGTACAAAGGCCGCATGGTCGGCACCTTCGGCGATATCGGCGCCATGAGCATGATGGCCGGCAAAAGTCTCGCCATCGGCGAGGCGGGCATGATCGTGACCAACGACCGGCGGCTCTACGAGCGTTGCGTCGCGTACGGCCATTATGAGCGCACGGGGTCGCCATCGAATTTCAACCCCGTGGATTCCTCAATCACGTTTCCCGACCTGCAGGAGTTTGCCGGCGTTCCTCTCGGCGGGTACAAACACCGGATGAACCAAACGTGCTCGGCGATGGGGCGGGTCCAGTTGAAGCATTACCCGCAGCGAATCGCCGAGATCCAGCGCGCGATGAACCGGTTTTGGGACCTGCTCGACGGCGTGCCCGGCCTCCGGGCGCATCGTCCCGCGAAAGGCAGCGGCTCGACGATGGGCGGTTGGTACTCCTCTCGCGGTTTGTACCGCAGCGACGAACTTGGCGGGTTGCCATGCGCGAAATTCTGCGAAGCTGTCCGGGCCGAGGGTGTGTCAGCCTGCGCACCGGGCGCGAACTTCCCGCTCCACCTTCATCCCGTGTTCCATACCGCCGACATCTTCCATCAAGGCAAACCGACCATGATTGCGTTCGGCCAGCGCGACGTGCGCCAGGGCAAGGGCACGCTGCCGGTCGCCGAGAGCATCTTCGACATCGCGTACGGGATTCCGTGGTTCAAGCACGACCGGCCCGACATCATCGAGCAGTACGCGCTTGCCTATCGGAAGGTGGCCGAGCACGCGGACCAGTTGAAAGCAGCCGCGTAAGCTCGCAGGCAGCGCTGCCGGTTCGGCGTTGACAGCGGTGTGTTTCCCTCGTGAACGCAAGCGGCCTCTGCCCCGTGTCCGTGGACGCCTCGCCGGTCCGCCGCGTGATTTTCCTGACCCGCCTCGAAATGAAGGAGGCCGGGTTTTCGTTCGTCGAGCCGTCCTTTCCCGGCCACCACATCCAGGTCAACGAAAGCGGCCGGCTTCACGTTGAGACCTGCGGGCGGACGTTCGAGATCGGCCCGGGCGGATTGATGTGGCTGCACAACGACGAGGAATTCCGGTATCGCGTCCTGGAAGCGCCACGCCGGTTTTACGTCCTGAACTTCCACGCCCCGACCCTTCCGCCGCCGCCATTCGAGGCGCGTTGCGTGACGTTGCCTGGGCGGAGGATCGTCCCGCGGTTCCGCGCGCTTCTCCAGGCCTGGCGCAACACCACCGTGCCGCCGATGCTTCGGTTGTTGCGGGTGCATTCGCTGTTGTTGCAGGTCCTCGCCGACGTGTCGGCCCACATGGAAAAATCGGTGCCGTTGCATCAGGAGGTCACGTTGTGGTGGCAGATCGAGGCGGAACTTCGCAAGGACCTCTCCCGCCCGATCGATGTGCAGCAGATGGGTCGCTGGGTGGACCGCAGCGCGGCGACCATCACGCGCGCCTGCGAACGGGCCGTCGGCGTGTCGCCTGCGCAGCGCCTGAAGCTGTTGCGTTTGAGCATGGCGCGCGGGCTTCTCTGGATGACCGGCCTGAGCGTCAGCCAGGTCGCCGACCGGGTGGGCTACTCGCGCGTGCAGGAGTTGTCCCGGGAGTATCGTCGGAAATACCATGTCACCCCGACCGAAGACCGCGAGCGATTCCCCCGGGTCTATGAAGAGGTGTTCGGCATGCCCTATTCGTGCGACCACCGCTGGGAATGACCGGGCTTGCTTTCCAAAGCGGAGAGCTCGACCTACTCCGACGTGAACGGCAGGCCGAACTCGCGCTTGTAAATCTTCGGGAACCGCACGCGGTCATTCGTCGGCGTCAGGCCGTGGTACTTGTGGTAATCGCGCGAAAACTCGTGGACGCGCGAGTAACCCACCCGGTAGGCGATCTCGGAGAACGTCAGCTTCGACATCCACACCAGGCACCGGGCCATGCTCATACGCATCTGCTTCAACCGCTGCATCGGCGGCACGCCCACCGCGCTGCGGCACGAACGGTTGATGGTCGCCGGGCTGCGTTTGACGAGCGCGGCCATGGCCGCCACGTTGACCGGCTGGCTCAGGTCTTTGCGCAATTCATTCTCGACCTGCCACCAGAGGGCCGTGTCGTGGCCCACGTGTGCGGCCTGCTGCGAGGGCGTCATGAGGCCGCCCAATAATTGCAGCAGGCCCGCCTGGACTCGGAGCAGTCGCACGAGCGGCGGCACCGACGTGTCCATCCACGTGCGATACAGGTCCTCAGCCCGAGCGAGAATGAGTTCCCGGGGAAGGCGCCGAAAGCGCGCCTCGAAATCCGGCGGCGGGAGCGAGGGCGCGAGGAAGTTGACGCCGTAGAACTCCCAAGGCGCTTCGAGGACCTGCCCGTGGACGAGCTCGTTTTCATAGAACCAGATCGAGCCGCCCGGGGCGATCTCGTAGATACGGCCGCCGGTTTCCATGCGGATGCGTCCGCGGCGCACGATCTGGATGTGGTGGCCGGGCAACGACGGTTCGTCGTAGGTGAACCCCTCCTCTTTGCGCACGAGTCGAGAAACGACCATCACCTTGAGGACGGGAGATTGACCGACGATGGTGGCCGAGTTCATGACGTTGCTTCCCCTGGATGCTGCGAGGTCCGACATACGATTGGGCGCTATTATCGAAAGCCTGGCTGGGGGCGCAACTGCATACTGGGTGCGGGGCCAATTCCTCGCAGCCCCAGCGGAATCGCAGGTTGTTCTGCCCGGCTGCGATGACATCACCTCCATCTTCCTTTCGCTTCCAGTTGAAATGCGCCCGCACCTGCACTACTATCGCGCCCGTGCCCAAGGCCGAGAAATCGAAGCCAGATTCTGTCAGCGCATTCCGTGAAGTCGGCGCCATCCTGCTGATCGGCGTCGGGTTGTTTCTGTTGTTGCCCAGCCTGGTCACGTACGATCCGCACGATGTTCCCGCTTCGACGAGCACGCCGAACGACCCGCCGTCAAATTTCCTCGGCATTGCCGGGGCGTGGTCGGCCTGGGCGTTGTATTTCTTGTTCGGGGTCGCCGCGTACCTGATTCCCGTCCTGTTCGCCGGGTTCGCCATCGCCATCTGGGTCTCGCGGGAAACGAACCTCAGAATCAAGGCCATCTGGGCGCTGCTGGCGCTGTTTTCGGCGGCGGCACTCCTGCAAAGCAACGCGTTGGGCGGGTTGTTCGGCATCCTGCGAAAGCAGTACGAGTTGTCGTTCGTCGGCGGCTTCTTCGGAAAATCGCTCGTCAGTTTGTTGAGCGTGATGGGCAACGGCGAATACGTGTTCTTCACGCTGGTGTACGTGTGCAGCCTGGTGCTGTTGTTGGGCGCCAAGCCGAGCCACCTCTTTGCCGCGGTCGCCGACCTGGTGCGGGCCCGCCGGGCGAAAGCGGGTGCCGAAGCCAACGACGTGCGTCGCCTGATCGAGGAACGGGAAAAGGAACTCGACCGGAAAGCGCGCGAGCTGACCGAAGAAGTCGAGCGCAGAAAGAGGGAAATCCCCGAGCCGCTCAAGGGGTTGATGCCGAAGGACCCGAAGATCGAAGATCGTTCCGTGCCTGCGGAGGAGCCGGTCAGGGAGAGAAAAAGAGCTGCTCCCACCCCGGTTGCAACGCCGGACGAGGAGCAGGTCGTCGTCAAGGCTTCCGAGCTTGCCGGCAAGGACAAGAGCGAGAAGAAGGAAAAGCCGCAGGCCGTTCCCGCCGCGACGACCGCGGAGGTGCTTGGCCAGGCGACCAAACCCAAGCCCATGGACGAGATGGCGCGCGCCGAAGCGAAAGCCGACGCCAAGACCAAACCTACGCCCGTCCCCACAGTGCCACCGCCGAAACCGCCGCCCGATTGGTCGAGGTACAAATTGCCGCCGGTCGACATGCTCGAGTTCCCGCCGATCAGCGCGCGCAAGAGCGAGGACGTGAAGGACGATCTCAAGCTCAAGGCCCAAATCCTTGAAGTCACTTTGCGCGAGTTCGGCATCGACGTGCAGATGGGCGACGTCACGAAAGGGCCGACCATTACCCGGTACGAGGTGCATCCCGCGCCCGGGGTGAAGGTCGAGAAGATCACCGGCCTCTCGAACAACATCGCCCTGGCCATGAAAGCGCAGAGCGTGCGCATCCTTCCGACCATCGCCGGCAAGGGCTGCATCGGCATCGAAGTGCCGAATCAATCCAGCACGGTCGTGTATCTCCGCGACATCCTGGAGACGCAGGAATGGAAGCACCACAAGGCGCGGATCCCGCTGGCGCTCGGCAAAGACGTGGCCGGCAACCCCATCATTGCCGACCTGACGGAGATGCCGCACCTGCTGGTTGCGGGCGCAACCGGTTCGGGCAAGACGGTGTGTATCAACGCCATTATCGCGTGTCTTTTGCACCACGCTTCGCCGGAGCAACTGCGTTTCCTGATGGTGGACCCGAAGATCGTCGAGATGCAGGTTTATAACGGCCTGCCGCACCTGCTGGTGCCGGTCGTCACGGACACGAAGAAGGTCATCCTCGCGTTGCGCTACGTGATCAACGAAATGGAACAGCGCTATCAGATGTTCGCCAAGGTCGGCGTGCGCAACATCGCCTCGTTCAACGGGCGCAAGCGTCCGCCCAAACCCGCCGCGGCGCCCTCGGACGACGGGCAGCCGAAGTTGATCGAAGTGCCGCGCGACGACGAACGAGTGATCCCCGACAAGCTGCCGTACATCGTCGTGATCGTGGACGAATTGGCGGACCTGATGATGACCGCGCCGGCCGACGCCGAGAACGCCATCGCGCGCTTGGCGCAGCTTTCCCGGGCGGTCGGCATTCACATGATCCTGGCAACGCAACGCCCGAGCGTCGATGTGGTGACCGGCGTGATCAAAGCGAACTTCCCGGCGCGGATCGCGTTTCAGATGGCGTCGAAGGTGGACTCGCGCACGATCCTCGATGGCAACGGCGCGGAGAAATTGCTCGGCAAGGGGGACATGCTTTACCTGCCGCCGGGTTCGTCCAAGCTCATCCGCGCGCAGGGCGTGTTCATCCAGGACGAAGAGATTCGCCGGACGGTCGAGTTCATCAAGGCGCAGGCCGAGCCGCACTACGAACTGACGATTCACGAGAAGCTGCAGAAGGAATCGGTCATGCCGAGCGACCTGGCCGAGGAGGAAGACGAGGAACTGGTCGAGCAGGCGATGGAGGTCCTCCGCACCGAGCAGCGCGCGTCGGTTTCGCTTTTGCAGCGGCGCATGCGCATCGGCTACACCCGCGCGGCGCGGATCATGGACTTGCTGGAAGAGCGCAAGATCGTCGGTCCGAACAAGGGCGCCGAGCCGAGGGACATCCTGGTCGATCTCGATGGGCAGGTGTCGAAGAATGCGTGAAACGTAAAACGCAATGGAACCGATGATCCTCGCGCCTCGAATTCGGCCGCTTTTTCCTACGCTTCGCGTTTTAAGTTTCGCGTCCCCATGACCCTGGGCCAACAACTCCGCGCCGCCCGCGAGGAAAAAGGCGTCTCCATCGAACAAGCCGCCGAGGCAACGCGGGTGAAGGCGGACACTCTCCTGGCGCTCGAAGCGGACGATTACTCCAAAATGCCGGCGCCGGTGTACTCCAAGGGTTTCCTGAAGATTTACGCGCAGTACCTCGGCCTCGACGCGCAGAGAACGCGCGAGGAGTTCGATCGCGGGAGCGGCGCGGCTGCCGCGTCACCGATGTTCCACAAGGCCGCGGTGCGTCTCGGCCAATCGCCTGTGGACCGCATCATCTCGTCCATGGCGACGATGTGGGGCATGTGGATGCTGGTCGGGGCGATCATCGTCGTACTGGTGTTGATCGTCTGGGTCGTTTTCTCGGCGGCGCGGCGCGGGCCCGATTCCTCCCGGGGAGCGCAGGCCCCGAAGCCGGCAACGAGCGCGGTGCCCCCGCCGCCGCGCCCGGCCTCCAACGCGCCGCCGGCCAATCCGAACGCGTACATTCGCCCGATGCAACCGCGCCCAGCGGTGCTCGAAACGAAGACAAACGCCGTATCCGCCGCCGAGCAGAAACCTCCGGCTGCCCCGCTGACCGTCTCGATCCGTTTGTCTCAGGACTGCTGGGTGCAAGTGGTGCTCGATGGCAAGACCACCTTGCGGTATGGCATCAAGAAGTCGGGTTGGACGTACGAGTGGCCGGCCCAGAAGAGCGTCCGGCTCACGGTCGGGAACGCCGCCGCCGCCCATGTCCGCGTGAACGGCCGGGACCAGAAACCGCTCGGCGGACCGAATCAGAAGGTCACGATCAACTACGCCCGCTGAGTACTCTCGATTACAAATTCTGGGTATCTCACGTTTTACTCCAGGTTCTTGAGACCCAAGCTTCAAGGATTGGAGGCGGGTGTCGGAATCGAACCGACGCATAAGAGTTTTGCAGGCTGGCGGGACGGGGGATAGCGCGTTTCCAGCTTTAGCTGAATTTGCTCAGAAGGTACTTATTTCCAACTGGTTTCATACGCGCTGTAATCATAAGCAAACCTGGAAACAATCCGAAATCCGGAGCACAAGTGGTATCCACGTGTGGTATCCACTATCTCACGCGAACGCTCCTGCTTTCTGGCCATAGGTGTGTCCTTTTTCTCGAATCAGGAGGCGCACGCGCTTGGCCTGCTTGAGCAGGTGCTCTGGCCTCACGTCCCCATATGTCCGCGCGATGATCGCCGGGCCGCTCTTGTCTCCGATCAACGCGGCGATCTCGGTGTCAGGCAACCCGGACTCACGGCACTGGGTCACAAAAAAGCTGCGCAATCCGTGAAGCGTCACATACCGCATTTCCGTGGAGCGACAAAGCTTCGACAACCGGCTCGCGATTGTGACGTAAGCCAGCGGTTTGTTGGGGTCCAGCACTGACGGAAACAAGAGGTCGCTGCGAACCCGCGTCTGCATCTGTTTTAGCAGGTGCTCCATTTCTGGCAAAATCGGTACGAACGGATTGATTCCCCGTTTCTGGCGTCGCACATGAATGATGCCCTCGTTCCAGTTCACCGCCTCCCACTTCAGCGGCAGGGCCTCGCGCACTCGCAGCCCTGAGAACGCGAGGAACATGATGCAGTCAGCTTCCACGACGAAGGACTTCTGGCGTAGCGCCGCTTCGATAAGCTGCAACTGCTGTGCGGTCGGTGCTGTCTCGCGGCAGTGGCGCGTATCTTCCTCGGAGTGGTAACGCGCTCGCCCTGCCAACGGGTTGACCTTCAACTTCCCACTCCTCACGGCCAGCGCCAGTGCGTTACCCAGTGTTTGCAATTCGATATCGACGAGCCGGGTGCCGGCCCGGCTTTGGCGTGTGATCTCGCCGCGCTTCCATGTGTAACCGCCGTTCGTACGCCACTGGCGATAGGCATCGCAATCCTTCAGCGTCAGGCTGATCGCCGCCTTCTCGCCAAAGAACGCTGCCAGTCTCGGCACGTTCTTGGACTCCTGCTCGACGGTGGCGACAGTCTTGGTTCGCATCTTGCGGTCGGGGAGACCTGCGGCGACATAATCATTGAGGACCTGGCCGACGCTGAGCCGGTTTCGCTCCAACACCATCGCACGCGTTTCAATCCCGTGCTCCTGCAAGACCAGGTTGTTCTCCCATTCCTTCAGGATTCTTCGCGCTGTTGTGGGATCATTCGTGCCGGTGCAGCGAAATGTGCGCCTGCCCTCTACCCACACTCGGCAATAGATCAGGTCGCTGCGCCGGTAAAGATTGCAGCCGATCCGCTCAAACCGCCGCTCGTCCTTCCTATTGGCATCCTTCCACTTCAACAATTTGACTTTCCTCCTTTCTGCTCGCCGTTCCCGCTCGTGCAGTGACGTTCAAGCCAAACCTCCAGATCATGCTGACGGATGCGCCTGATGCCGCCGATGCGAATGAAACGCAGTCCATGCTCGTGCATCAACCGCCAGACGGTCGTTCGACTCACATTCAGGAGATTGCATACGTCTCCGATGGTCAGGAATTGCTCAGTGGCCATTTGCGCTTCTGGCAACTCTCCGCCTTCTTTACCCACCATGGTGCTCATGTGTTGCAACTCAGCGACCTGACAGCTTGCCCCTCTTTTTCATCCTGTTCTTGCGCCGCTTGGCGCCCGTGGATTTTCGCGGCTTCATCAACTCGGTAACCGCCTCGTGTACGCTCTTGCTCGGATCAATCTCGGGATACAAATCCAGAAGTCCCACACCCAATACTTTCGCGAAATACAGCAGCTCGTATT
>Ga0187892_10008169_pt1 | contig 14469 bp, 11 predicted proteins | sample MA1701073metaG_FD_139345 | JGI IMG/M metagenome (GOLD analysis project Ga0187892, IMG submission 139345) | Bio-ooze microbial communities from a basaltic lava cave in the Kipuka Kanohina Cave System on the Island of Hawaii, USA - MA170107-3 metaG ... | reverse complement strand
TGCCGCGCGGGGCGAGCTCGGGGCTCGAAGTCGCCATCGAGTACAGGACGACCGGCGCCTCCCGGCCCTGGAACTTGTCGACCGTGCCGACCTCGACGCCTGCGGGCAGGCGGTCCGCGAGCCGGGCGAGCTGCGCGTTGTAGGGCGTGATCACCAGGATGTCCTTCGGCGCGATCGGGGCGGTGACACCGGCGTGGCTCACCCAGGAGGAGCCCGGCGCGAGCAGGTGGTCGACCAGCTGCGCGAGCGCCTCGACCTCCTCGTCCGAGGCGTTGCGGTTGCCCTCGTGCGGGACCTCGACCACGAACAGGCCCGCGCCCTCGATCGGCCCGCCCGTCAGACGCTGGAGCTCGAGGTCGCGCTGGGCCGTCGGGTGGAGCCTGCCCTCGTAGAACACCTCGGAGGTGAAGCCGCAGATCGCCGATCCGAAGCGCCACGTCTCTTCAAGGAACAGGCCCCGCTCGGGCGGCATGGTCTTGATCTTCGGACCCAGGACGTGCTGGAGCGCCGACACGTCGACGCCCTCGGGGTGCGTGCCCTTCTGCGGCTGGTCGAGCTGCTGCGGATCGCCGAGCAGCACCAGGCTGTTCGCGGCGCGCGTGACTGCGAGCGCGTTCGCGAGCGACATCTGGCCGGCCTCGTCGACGAACAGAACCGCGACGGACTTCGCGAACTCGGGCCGGGACCAGAGCCACGCCGTGCCGCCCAGCACGTCGATCTCGCCGCGGGTCAGCAGGCGATGCGCTTCCGCGTTGTCGGTGACGATGCGCGCGTGCGAGCGTGCCTCGTCCTCGTCGTCGGCGCCGTCGCCCTGCTTGTGCGCAAGCCGGACCAGCATGCCGCGCCGCTCCGCCTCGTGCTCCACCGCGCGCAGCAGGTTCGCGATCACCTTGTGGCCCGACGCGACCACGCCGACGCGCTTCGCGGCCGCGACGAGATCGCAGATCATCTTGCCGCCGGTGTATGTCTTGCCCGACCCGGGTGGGCCCTGGATGCCGAGCACGGTCTCGTCGAGGGCGGTCGCGACGTGCGACCTCGGCGGCTGCGCGTAGAGCAGCGCGCTCGCGAGCGGGTCGGCGCAGTCGTCCGCGACGCTCTCGCCGATCGCGAACAGCGCGTCCTCGATCACGCGCGCGTTGATGTGCTTGTGCTTGAACGCCGCGTGCGGCCGGGCGTTGCCGCGGCTCGGCCCGACCAACACGTCGAGCGTGCGCGCGCGGCGATCGAGCGCCACGACCTCGGCCCACTTCTTCTCGTCGTCCTGCAGCTTCAGCTCGTCGCCCGCGCGCAGCTCGAGCTCTTGCGGCGGATACGCGTAGCGCTGCACGAAGCTGCGCTTCTCGTTGCGCACGAGCTCCAGGTACGAGAGCCCCGCGATCGCCGCGCGCTCGTCGTAGAGCTCCTCAGCGGGCAGGTCGCGCAGCCGGAAGTACTCCCACCACGCCGACTTGTCCTCGCGGCGGTGAAAGTCGAGCAGGTAGGCGAGCAGCCGGCGCTCCTCGTCGCCGGCCGCGAGCAGCCGCGCGCGCAGCGCCTCGACGCGCTGCTGTTTCTCGTCGAGCTCGGGGGATGGCGCGCCCGATTCGGGCACGGGCCGTTCGAGGCCGGCCGGTCGCTGCCGCTCCAGCCAGTCGCGCAGGCGCAGCGCCGACACGCAGTCGTCGCGGTTGTAGCCCTCGACCGCGTCGCGGATCCCGGCGTCGAGCTGGGCCAGCTCGCCGAGCTCGAACCCGAGCTCGACCGCCTGCAGGTTGCGGCGCGCGTCGGCGAGCTCGACCTCGCGCGCGTAGCCGTAGAGCGGCTCGAGGTTCTTGATCGAGTAGCGCTCGACGCCCGCGCGCAAGGCCTGACGCACCACGGTGTAGAGATCCACGAACACGTCGGCGCGCAGCCAGGCGTCGATCTGGCTCTCGCGCGTGGCGTGGCGGCACATCAGGCGCTTGAACGCGGACGGCTCGTAGGCCGCGTAGTGGTACACGTGCATGCCCGGGTGCCTCGCGCGCGCGGCTTCGACCAGGTCGGCCACCGCTTCGAACGCCGCCTTCTCGGCGACGAGCGAGTCGGCCCAGAACGCGCGGTACGAGGGTTTCCCCGAACGGTCGAGCGTCACCACCCCGAACAGGTACTCGCGCCCGCCCGAGCCGAGCTCGCCCGCGAACGGCGCGCCTTCGAGATCGAGGAACACGTCGCCGGGCGTAGGCTCGGGCAGCCGCGCGAGCCCCCTCTCGTTCTCGGGGTCGAGCAGCTCGAAGCGAAGCCGGCCGTCGCGCGACTCGCGCTGCAGGCGCGCCTGCTCGCGCACGCGCTCGAAGGTCTCGGCGGCGCCGCGCTTCGGCTTCCACGCGAGCGGCAGCGGCAGGTCCGCGAGCGCGCCCAGCGTGCCGACGCCGTGCTCCTCGAGCTCGCTGCGCTGCAGGCGCGAGATGCCCGCGACCAGCGACAGGTGATCGTCCGCGCGCCGGCGGTCGCCGCAGCGCACCGCCCACGGACACACGTCGCAGTGGTCGCACGGCTCGGGGTAGGTCTCGGCGAGCAGCTGCTCCGCGTCGCCGCGGCTCGTCGCCGCCAGACCCGCGCGCACCCAGCGCAGATAGGCCGCGAAGTCGTCGACGCGGTAGGGCTCGCGGCCGTGCGGCGTGACGATTCGAAACTGCTCGGGGCGGAGACCCTGCTCCGCTTCCAGCAGCTCGCAGTACAGGCCGAGCTGCAGGATCGCGCCCGCCCGCGTCTCGCGCGCGAGCTTGGTGTCCTCGACCTCGTACGACCACGCGCCGAGCGCGCTCGGCCGCTCGACCCGGACCAGCACGTCCGGCCGCCCGCGCCACTCGTCGCGCGCGAGCGCCGCCTGCACGATCAGCTGCGCGCCGGCACGCATGGCGGCCCGCGTCCGCGCCAGCGCGACGGCCTCGTCCCGCTCCTCGGAGAGATCGACGATCGCGCCGCCGCGCTGCGCGAGCTCGGCCACGTACTTCTTCTCGTGCTCGAGGCCGCGCGCGAACAGCGCTTGGAGCTGCGGGTCGTGGCGGTACTGCCGCGCGAGCTTGCCGGCCGCGACCTGCAGATCCAGCCCGATCCGGTGCCGGCAGCCGAGGAAGTTCGAGAGGTCCGTGGCGCTGAGCGCGAGTCCGCCGCCGTCGACCTTCACGCCGCGCGCTCAGCTTCCCGTGTACACCACGCGGTACACCGCGCCGCCGAAGTCGTCCGAGACGTAGAGCGCGCCGTCGGGTCCGTCCTCGACGTCGACCGGCCGGCCGATCACGTTCTCGTCGACCTCGAAGCCGGTCAGGAAGTCCGACTCGACGATCGCGCCGCCGGCCGGCCACTCCAGCAGCACGACCTTGTAGCCGCTCTTCGTGGTCCGGTTCCACGATCCGTGCAGCGCCACGAACGCCTGGCCGCGGTAGCGCTCCGGGAAGGCGTTGCCGCGATAGAAGCGAATTCCGAGCGGAGCGGTGTGCGCCCCGAAGCCGTGCGCGGGCGGCATCGCGGCCGCGGCCTGATCGCCTCCCTGCGTGCCGAAGTCCGGATCGGCTACGCCGAAGCCGTTCACGAACGGCCAGCCGTAGAACTTCCCCTGCTCGACCTCGTTCAGCTCACAGGGCGGGAAGTCGTCGCCGAGCATGTCGCGGCCGTTGTCGGTCGCGTACATCGCGCCGTCGGCCGGTCGCCAGTCGAAGCCGACCGCGTTGCGCAGACCGGTGGCGTAGGTCTCGTAGTCCGACGCGCCCTGCTTGAAGCGGCCGATCGTCGCGCGCCGGCGGTCGACCTCGATGCACACGTTGCAGTTGGACCCGATCGTCAGATAGATCCAGCCGTCCGGCCCCTGGCGGATGTACTTGCCCCAGTGATTGCCCCCCGGGGGCAGATCCGGCAGCACCGTCTCCGGCGCGCCCGTGGTCGCGCGCGTCGCCGGGTCGAAGCGCACGCGCACGATCGCGCCGTTCTCGGCGACGTAGAGCCACTCGCCGATGATCTGGAGCCCTTGCGGACTGTCGAGCCCCGTCAGCAGCTTGCGCACGCCATCGGCGCGGCCATCGCCGTTCGCGTCGGGCTCGACGAGGAACACGGCGCCCTCGCGCGGTGAGCTCACCAGGAGATCGCCCGTCGGCGTGAAGAGGAGCATGCGCGCGTCGCGGATGCCTTCCGCGAACAGGCTGGCGCGGAACCCGTCGGGGACCTTCAGCCGCGCATCGAGCTCGGACTGCGGCGGCGGCTCGGCGCCCACCAGCATCCCGATCAGCGGCGCGTTCACCGCCAGGCGCTCGGGCCAGCAGGCCGTGCAGGCGCCGACGCCAACGACGATTGCGATCCCGACCCCGATCAGCGCACGGCGCATTCCGGCCTCCTCTCACCCCCTCGACTATACTCGGGTCGCTGGAGGTGGACGGAGGATCGCTGCCCGCCGTCTTCGGACGCGCGGGGAGAGGAAAGTCCGGGCTCCACAGGGCAGGGAGATGGCTAACGGCCACCGAGGGCGACCTCAGGGAAAGTGCAACAGAAATGACACCGCCAACCTGCGCGTCTTCGGACCGCAGCGGCAAGGGTGAAATCGTGGGGTAAGAGCCCACGCGCGACAGCCGGGCGACCGGCGGCGAGGCAAACCCCTCCCGGAGCAAGCTCGAATAGGGACGGCGTCGAGAGCGGCCCGCTCGACTCACGGCAACGTGGCGCTGTCCGGGTCTGAGTGCTCGAGCCCGCCGGCAACGGCGGGCCTAGACGAATGATCCTCGCCGCTACACCGCAAGGTGTGGCGGGACAGGACCCGGCTTACAGTCCACCTCCAGCGTCTCGGGCTCGAGCCGGTAGAGCTGCGCGGCGAGCAGCGTCACCCAGATCCACGGCGTCGTCAGGAACGCGAGACCGACGCGGTTGCCGCCCAGGATGAAGCCGACGCCGGTCAAGGCGAGGAACACGAGCGGGATGGCCGTGGCGAAGAACCACGCCGAGCCGCGCCGGCCCTGCGAGGCGAACCACGTCGCGATCGCGAAGCTCGAGGCGAACAGGAAGACCGTGCTGATCCCGCGCGTGGCGTTCTGGACGCGCCCTTGCAACGTGGTCTGCACCAGCTCCGGCGTGGTGCCGACCGGAAATCCGGCCACGGGATCCGCGCTCAGCAGCCCGCCGGCGAAGTACGCGAGCCCGAGCAGCCCGATCAGTCGCGGCGCCCAGACCGCGCCGCGGCCCTTGCCTGCGAGCATCCGGCTCACGCCGACGGCGAACAGCACGGTCAGCGCGCCGACCAGCACCATGTTGAGCTGGTGGATCCAACCGAGCTCGCCGGCGGTCAGCAGCGTGAACCGATGCTGTGTCAGGTCGAAGCCGTCGCGGGTCAGCGCCTGGATCAGCGTCACGGCGACGTACATCGGACCGGCGATCGCGCCGCACGCGAGCAGCGCACGAGTCGAGATTGTCTGCTTCGTCATGGCCGCGCCGCCATCTGGAACAGCTCCACGGCGTTGCCCGACGGATCGAGCAGCAGGATCTGCTTCCCGCCCGGGCCGGACAGGATCTCGTTGCGGAAGCGCGCGCCGGCGCCGCGCAGGCGCGCGACCTCGGCCTCGATGTCGTCGACGATCAGGTGGATGCGGTTCCAGCCGCCCGGGCCCGGCTTCGCGCCGTCGGGCATCGGGCGCCCCGCAGAGCTCGTCGGCCCGCTCAGCAGGAGCCGTAGGTTGCCGCGCGCCACGTCGGCGAACGCGGGCGGAAAGCTGGTCAGGACTTCGAAGCCGAGCGCCTTCGTGTAGAAGTCGAGCGCGGCGGCCACGTCGTCGACCAGGTAGCGGACACTGACCATTTCGCGGGGGTCCTTCATGGCTTCTCCTCGTCGAGCGCGGCGAGCAGGAACCCGATGCGGGTCGCGAGCTCGGCCGCGGTCTGCTGAAACAGCGGGTACGAGACGTCGTCCCCGTCGCCGGTGGCCGGGTTCGGAATGCTCCAGTGGACGACCTCGGGCCGGCCGGGGAACTCGGGGCACACCTCGCGGAGGCGGTCGCACAGGCTGATCACGCGGTCGAAGCGCTGCTCCGCGTATACGTCGAGGTGCTTCGAGGCCTGAGCGGCGATGTCGATGCCGTACTCGTCGCGCATCACGCGCACCGCGTTCGGGTGGAGCGGCTTCGGCTGGCTGCCCGCGCTGAACGCCTCGACCGCGCCGCCGGAGCGGGCGCGAATCAGCGCCTCGGCGATCTGCGAACGCGCGCTGTTCCCGGTGCACAGGAACAGCACCTTCGAGGAAGCCGAGCCCGACCTCGCGCGGCTGCTGCCCGGCGGCGCCTGGAGCCGGAGCCCGGGATGGAGCGCCCCGCCCGTCGCGGACAGGAGGCCGCCGATCCGGGCCAGGTCGAGCGTGTAGTACGCGTCGCGCCGATCCGCCGAGCTGCGCCGCGCGGAGACGAGCCGGCCGTCGCGGAGCTTCGCCAGGTGGTACGAGACCAGGTTCTGGGGCTCGCCGACCAGGCCGGTCAGCTCCTGCACCGTGCGATCGCTCCGGCCGAGCTCGCCCAGGAGACGCCAGCGGAGCGGATGTGCGGCCAGCTGCAGGAACTCGGTGCTCATGCCGGCTGTTTACATCAACTCCATTAGATCCGTCAAATGGAATTGTTGTAGTTGCAGCCCTGTCCTCTTACGGGAATGCTGCGGGCGTGAAACGCGTGCTCCAGGGCCTGATCGAGCTGCTCGACCTCGAGCAGATCGAGGTGAATCTGTTCCGTGGCACGAGCCCCAAGGAGGGCTGGCAGCGGGTCTTCGGCGGACAGGTGATCGGCCAGGCGATGGTCGCCGCCGGGCGCACGGTCGAGGGCCGGCCCGCGCACTCGCTGCACGCGTACTTCCTGCGGCCGGGCGATCCGAAGGTGCCGATCCTGTACGAGGTCGACCGCATTCGCGACGGAACGAGCTTCACCACGCGGCGCGTGGTCGCGATCCAGCACGGCAAGGCGATCTTCAACCTCGCCGCGTCGTTCCAGAAGGACGAGCCGGGACTCGAGCACCAGATCGAGATGCCCGACGTGCCGGGCCCCGAAGGGCTCGCGAACGAGGTCGAGCTGCGCAAGAAGCAGGCGAGCCGGCTGCCGGAGTCGTGGCATGCGACCTTCCTGCGCCCGCGCCCGATCGAGGTGCGGCCGATCGATCCGATCGACGAGTTCGCGCCCGACAAGCGCGCGCCGTTCCAGAACGTGTGGTTCCGCGCGGTCGACCGCCTGCCCGACGACCGCATGCTCCACCAGAACGTGTTGGCCTACGCGTCCGACCTGACGCTGCTCGACACCAGCACCTACCCGCACGGCGTGTCGTGGTGGAGCGACAACTTCCAGACCGCGAGCCTCGACCACGCGATGTGGTTCCACCGCGACTTCCGCGCCGACGACTGGCTGCTCTACGCGCAGGACAGCCCGCGCGCCGCCGGCGCGCGCGGCTTCAACCGCGGCAGCGTGTTCACGCGCGACGGCGAGCTCGTCGCGTCGGTCACGCAGGAAGGCTTGATCCGGATGCGGGGCGAGGCGCGGGCGTAGCGCGCACCGCGCGCTCACCGGGCCGGCGGAACTGCGGGAAGCCGGCGGGCTGGTAGGTCAGCACGAAGGCGCGCCGGCTGTCGCGGCTCTTGTTGGTCTGCGAGCCGTGCACCACGTCGCCGTGGAAGAAGATCACGGAGCCGGCGGGCGCTTCGAGCGCGACCGGCCGCGCGCCCGGCAGCGCGCGTTCCACGTCGGTGTAGAGCCGGCCGAGCGCGCCGCGATCCTCGAGCCCGGGCAGCGGGCCGCGCGCGTGCGAGCCCGGGATCATCCACAGGCAGCCGTTCTCGACCGTCGCGTCGTCCAGGTACACCTGCAGCGACACCAGCCGGTCGACGTGCGCGCACTCGAAGGCGAAGTACGGGCTGTCCTGGTGCCAGGGGAACGGCGCGCCGCCGGGCCGCTTGAAGTTGAGCTTGTCCGTGAACAGGGCGAGCGCCTCGGCGCCACACAGCGCGCGCACCGGGGCGTGCAGGCGCGGGTCGTCCACCAGCGCCTCGAGCTCCGGGTCGAGGTGCAGGAACGGCTCCATCGAGCGCACGTCCGCGCGCTCGTCCCGCCACTCCCACTTCACCAGCGACCCCAGCAGGTCCTGGTAGCGCTTGCCGTCGATCCGCTCGACCGCCGACGCGCCGCGCGCCGCGGCGGCCTCGGACACGCGCGCGTGCACGGACTCGACGGCCGTGCGCAGGCGCGCCAGCTCCGACGCGCCGAACACCCGCTCGCGCACGAAGTAGCCGTCGCGCCGGTAGCGTTCGAGCTCGGCCTCGCTGGCGGCGTGCTTCACGGCGCGGCAGCATACCGGCGCAACCGTTCGGGAGTCGAGTTTGATCGTCGTCACCGGCGCGGCGGGCTTCATCGGCAGTAACCTGGTGCGGGCGCTGAACGCGCGCGGCCGCACCGACCTGCTGCTGGTGGACGACCTCACGAACGGCCGCAAGTTCCGCAACCTCGCGGACTGCGAGTTCCAGGACTTCGTGGCCAAGGACGGCTTCCTGGCGCGGATGGCCGCGGGGGATCTGCGCGACGCGAGCGCGATCTTCCACCAGGGCGCCTGCTCCAACACCATGGAGTGGAACGGCCAGCAGATGCTGGCCGACAACTACGAGTACTCCAAGACCCTGTACGCCTTCGCGGCCGCGCGCGGCGTGCCGCTGATCTACGCCTCGTCCGCGTCCGTGTACGGGCTCGGCCCCGTGTTCCGCGAGGACCCGGCGCTCGAGAACCCGCTCAACCTGTACGCGTGGTCGAAGGTCCTGTTCGACCGCTGGGTGCGCCGCCACGCGCCGAGCGCGCGCAGCCAGGTCGTGGGCCTGCGCTACTTCAACGTCTACGGGCCGCGCGAGTGGCACAAGGGCGAGATGGCGAGCGTGGCGTGGAAGAACCACCTGCAGCTACAGGAAGGATCGGTCGTGAAGCTGTTCGAGAGCTCCGACGGCTACGGCCCGGGCGAGCAGCGACGCGACTTCGTGTACGTCGGCGACGTGGCCGCGGTGAACCTGTGGTTCCTCGACCACCCGCAGGTGTCCGGGATCTTCAACGTCGGCACCGGCCGCGCGCAGACCTTCAACGACGTCGCGCGCGCGGTGATCGCGCACCACGGGCGCGGACGGATCGAGTACGTGCCCTTCCCGCCTCAGCTTCGCGGCAGCTATCAGAGCTTCACGCAGGCCGACATCTCGGCGCTGCGCGCCGCGGGCTGCGACGTGCCGTTCCTGACCGTCGAGGAGGGCGTCGCGCGCTACTTCAAGGAGCTCGGAGCGTGAGCACGCGCCATCCCCCCTGCATCCGGCACCTGCGCGAGTACGTCGCGATCCCCTCGGTGAACCCGATGCGGCGCACGGACCAGGATCCCGCGATCGTCGGCGAGCGGCGCTACGCGGAGCACCTGCGCCAGCAGCTGCGCAAGCTCGGGCTCGACGCGGTGCTGGTCGGCGATCCCGAGCGGCCGTCCGTGATCGCGCACGCCACGGTCGCGGACGCGGGCGAGACGATCCTGATCGCCTCGCACCTCGACACCGTCCCGGTCGACGGCATGGAGATCCCGCCCTTCGACCCGCGCGTGGCGGACGGCCGCGTGCACGGCCGCGGCTCGTGCGACACCAAGAGCGGCATGGCCGCCCTGATCGCCGCGCTCGAGCGCGTGCTCGCGCAGGGCACTCTGCGGCGCAACGTGATCGTGGTCGGCGAGGCCGACGAGGAGCTCGGCTCGAGCGGCGTCGACGACGTGATCGGCCACCTCGAGAAGCAGCCGCCGGACTGGGTGATCGCGACCGAGCCGACCGAGCTGCGGGTGGTGACGCGCCACAAGGGCATCGTGCACGCGCGCCTGCGCGCGAGCGGCGTCGCCTGCCACAGCTCGGAGCCGTCGCACGGGCGGAGCGCGGTGCTCGCCCTGTGCCGCGCCGTGCTCGCGCTCGACGAGCTCGGCGCCGAGCTCGGCCGGCGCAAAGATCCCATGCTCGGCCCCGGCACGCTCTCGGTCGGGCAGATCGGCGGCGGCACCGCGACCAACATCGTGCCCGACGACGCCTGGCTCCTGCTCGACCGGCGCTGCCTGCCGGGCGAGAACGAGGTCAGCGTGCTCGCCGAGCTCGAGGGCATGCTCGCCAAGCACGCGCTCGACGACGTGCGCGTGGAGTGGTGCTCGCTCGAGAAGGCCTCGCTCGCGACGCCGGACGAGGACCCGTCCGTGCGCGCCCTGCAGGCGGCGCTGCGCGTCGCCGCGCTCGACCCCACGCCCGGCAGCGTCGGCTTCGGCACCGACGCCGGCGTGTTCAGCGCGCACGGCATTCCCGGCGTCGTGTTCGGCCCCGGCTCGATCCAGCAGGCGCACACCGCGAACGAGTGGGTCGCGATCGATCAGGTCGAGGCCGCGAGCGCGATCTTCGAGCAGGTGCTCACGACCCGCGAGTGAATCAGGGCGCCGGGAGCGTCAGCGTGTCGATGTCCGCGATCACGAGCTCGGGGTCGAGCAGCCCGGCCGAGTAGATGTTCCGCACGCGCAGCGCGTCGTCGACCAGGAACACCTTCAGCACGTGGCGGAGCGAGCCGTCCTCGAGCGGCGTCGCGTCCTGGCCGTAGTCCGCGAGCAGCGGCGCGAGCGCCGCCGGATCGGCCGGCGCGAGGAACGCCCAGTCCGTCTTCGGCGCCATCATCTCGCGCAGCTCGGCCATGCGCTCGGGCGTGTCGCGCGCGGGGTCGAAGCTGACGCAGGCGAGCCGCACGCGCGCCGCGCGCGCGGGATCGGCGGCGAGCTTGCGGTCGAGCGAGCGCAGGAGCGCGAGCGAGGCCGGGCAGCCCTGCGCCTCGTGGCAGCCGCGGTACACGAACGCGACCACCGCGACCTGTCCGGGCGCGAGCGCCGGGAAGGACGCGCGCGCGCCGCTCGAATCGACGAGCTCGCGCGCCTCCACCGTCTCGATCGTCGGCAGCTCGTAGCTGCCCGCCGCGGGCGGCTCGTAGAGCGCGGCGAGCAGCGCGACCGCGAGCGCCGCGAGCACTACTCGCCGACCGCGGGCGGCGCGCTCCGGGCGACCCAGAAGCCTTCCTGCCCGAAGCGCATCAGGTGCGGCCGGCCGAGCTTCTCGGCCGTGAAGTCGATCGCGAAGAGCGGGCTCAGCGCCTTGCCGTCCCACGCGTACGACTTCACGTACTGCTCGTTCGCGGCGCCGGTCTTGTCCCAGTTCGCGAGCAGCGACGAGCTGAAGTAGAGGCGCTTCCCGTCCCAGGTCTGCGAGACCATGTTCAGCTGCTCGCCGATCTTCTGCTCGTGCACGACGGTCGGCTTGCGCGGGTTCGAGACGTCGAACACGCGCACCATGCCGTCGATGAAGGTGTCGACGAACAGGAAGCGGTCGTCGGCGGACAGGCTGATGTCGACCGGCAGGGGCGGACTCGCAGGATCCCCGATCGGCGCCAGGTCGACCGCCTCGAACGTGCCGTCGTCCTTGCGGAACACGCCCCACAGCCGCCCGGTCAGCGCGGCCGTGGTGAACGCATAGTAGTGTCGCGGCTGGAGCGCCCAGCGGATCTCGAGCGGCGCGCCCGGCACCTGCAGCGTCTGCAGCGCCTTCCGCGCGTGCGCGTCCCAGACCACCATGGTGTTGCCGAAGCTCTTCATCGCCTCGGCGTCGCCCATCAGCTCGGGCAGCGGGCGCATGTAGTTCTTCTTGCCCGTGAACGACGACGTGAGCAGGCGGTTCAGGTCGACGTTGATGCGCGCGTCGTAGCCGTACGGCGCGTTCTCCGGCATCCACACCGTGCGCACGTACTCGCCCGCGTTGTTGTACTCGACCATCGCGGTCTTGCCGCTGCCGTCCTGGCTCGAGAGCGCCGCGATCAGCATGCGGCCGGGCAGCGCGGTGAAGCTGTGCGGGCCGACCACCCCGCCCGACTTCGCGACGAAGTCCTTTATCGTCTTCACGAGCTTGGGCTTGCCGGGGTCGCTGGCGACGTCGAACACGAAGATCTCGCTCGAGTCGAGCCCGCCGAGCCACAGGTGCCGGCGGTCGTCGGTGAAGTCGCCGTGGTGCGCCTCGTGCCGGCCGGGCATCGACACGTGGTTCAGCACCTTGCCGTAGCCCGGGCGCTTCGGGTTCGCGCCGATCGTCACCAGCTTGTCGTTGCCGTCGCCGAGACCCTCGACGCCGAGCGTGTAGACGTAGACGTAGTCCTCCTGGCCCGTGATCTTCGGCATGAACGGGGACAGGCAGGTCTCGTCCGCGTGCGCGAGCGAGGCGCCGAGAGCGAACGTCACGAGCAGAGCGAGTCCGATTCGCGTGGGCATGGCGTCCTCCGACGTTCGGCCGAGCATACCCCGCCGCACCGCGCTTGTACGCTCCGCCATTCCCCAGGAGCGATCCGCCGACGTAGAATGCAGGCGAGGGAGGGCGTATGCCGATCGACTACCCCGGCGGCTACCTCTTGCGCTTCGACAACATCGACGTCGGGCGCTTCCGCGAGCTGATCGTGGCTCCGAGAACCGGGCCGCCGATCCAGAACCTCGCGACGCTGACGAGCGCGGGACCGGGAAGCCTCGGACTGCGCCAGGGAAGCTCGGTGAGCCCGGCCGGAGACACGCTCCTGCACCGCTGGCAGCAGTCGTCCGTAGCCGGCGCCGCGCCCGGCGTCGTGATCGTCGCGCTCAGCGCGTCCGGCGCGCCCGCGGTGCAGTGGCAGGTGAGCAAGGCGCGGCCCGCCAAGCCGCTCGCGACGACACCGGGCGGTGCGCCCACCGCCGGGCGCCCGAGCGGAATCGAGTCGGTCGAGATGGTCCACGAGGGAATCAAGCGCGCCTTCTGAGCGGCCCTCGAAAGTAGTCGGCTGGCGCCGCGTGGGCGTGGGCGTGAAGGTACGTCCCGCCATTGTCGATCACGGCTGAGCGGGGCAAGCTCGGCTCGGCCGCGCGAGGGGGGTGACTTCGACCATGAACGATCGGCTCGAGCTGTTGCCGCGGCCGCGCGAGCTGCGGCTCGAGTCGGGCGTGTTGCGGCTCGAGTCCATGCCGGAGCTGCGCGTGCGCGCGGGGCGAGCGGTCGAAGCGGAGCGCGCGAAGGCGCGCGTGTTGGCGAGCCTGGCCAGGGAGGCCGGCCTCGCCGCCGCTGCCCCGCGCGACGGCGCGCCCGTCGTCGAGCTCGCGATCGATCCGGGACTCGACGTTCCCGCGGAGGGCTTCGCGCTCGAGATCACGCCGCGCGGGATCGCGCTCACCGGGCACGATGCGCGCGGCCTGAACTGGGGCGCCGGTCTGCTCGGGCAGGTCGTGCGCCAGCGCGGCCGCGACCTGCCCTGCCTGCGCGCGCGCGACTGGCCGGACTTCGGCGCGCGCGGCTACATGCTCGACGTCTCGCGCGACCGCGTGCCGACCCTGGGCACGCTGTTCGAGCTCGTCGACCTGCTCGAGGAGCTGCGCCTGAACGAGCTGCAGCTCTACACCGAGCACACCTTCGCCTACGCCGCCCACGAGCGCGTCTGGCGCGACGCGTCCCCGCTCACGCCGGGGGAGATCCAGATCCTGGACCGCGCGTGCGCGCTGCGCGGGATCGCGCTCGTGCCGAACCAGAACAGCTTCGGCCACATGGAGCGCTGGCTCCGCCACGCCGAGTACCGTCCGCTGGCCGAGATCGAGGGCGAGGCCTGGGAGAGCGCGCGCGGCGCGCGGCCGGCCTCGTGCCTGGCGCCGACACCGAAGAGCGTGGCGTTCGTGCGCTCGCTCTACGCAGAGCTCTTGCCGAACTTCGCCAGCCGCACGCTGAACATCGGCTGCGACGAGACCTTCGAGCTCGGCCGGGGGCGCAGCCGCGCGGACTGCGAGGCGCGCGGCAAGGGCCGCGTGTACCTCGACTACCTGCTCGAGCTCCTGCGCGGCCTGCACGCGGAGGACCGCACGGCGCAGTTCTGGGGCGACATCGTAGTGCAGCACCCGGAGCTGATCGGCGAGCTGCCGCGCGAGCGCACGGTCGCGCTGGCCTGGGGCTACGAGGCGCCGCGCGATCCCGCGCGGGTCGGCGCGAAGGTGCGCGAGCTGATGGCCGGCGTGGGCGTCGACCTCGACGGCCTGCGCGGCTTCGCGACGCTCGCGGGTCCGTACGCGCGCGCGGGCGTGCCCTTCCGCGTCTGCCCCGGCACGTCGAGCTGGCTGTCGCTCGTCGGCCGGCTGCCGAACGCGCTCGGCAACCTGCGCGACGCCGCGCAGATGGGACTCGCGAGCGGCGCCGAGGGCGTGCTGATCACCGACTGGGGCGACCTCGGCCACCTGCAGCCGCCGGTCGTGAGCCTGCCCGCGCTCGCGTTCGGCGCGGCCGCGAGCTGGTGCCTCGCGAGCCAGGGCGAACTCGACCTGGCGCGCGCGCTCGACCTGCTCGTGCTGCGCGATCCCGCGCGCGCGATCGGCGGCGCGCTCGTGCGCCTGGGCGAGCTCGGCGCCGAGACCGGTCTCGACGCGCTGAACTCGAGC
>Ga0187892_10008168_pt1 | contig 14471 bp, 10 predicted proteins | sample MA1701073metaG_FD_139345 | JGI IMG/M metagenome (GOLD analysis project Ga0187892, IMG submission 139345) | Bio-ooze microbial communities from a basaltic lava cave in the Kipuka Kanohina Cave System on the Island of Hawaii, USA - MA170107-3 metaG ... | reverse complement strand
GTGGTCTTGCCCGAGCCGGTCGGACCGGTCACCAGAAAGATGCCGTTGGGGCGTTGGATGATCTTCAGGAATTTCTGATAGTCGTCCTCCGCGAACCCCAACGCCGGGATACCGACTTTCACGGAATCCGGCCGCAGAATACGCAGCACAATGCTCTCGCCGTGATACGCCGGCAGGGCGCTCACCCGAAAGTCGATGTCCCCCGTGCCGATGCGCATCTTGATGCGCCCGTCCTGCGGCACGCGCTTCTCCGCGATGTCCATCCCGGCCATGATCTTGAAGCGGGTATTCACCGCGCCTTGCATGTGCTTGGGCACGTCGTCGCGGATTTGGCACACCCCATCGATGCGGTAGCGCACGCGCACCCGGTTGCCCATGGGCTCGACGTGGATGTCGCTCGCCCGATTGTGCACCGCCTCGGTAATCATCAGGTTGACCAGGCGGATGATCGGGGCGTCGCCATCCTCGACCCGCAGCGTCTTGCTGCCGACTTCCGCTTCTTCCTCCGGAGCATCCTGGTCGATGCTCGCCATCGTCTGGGAGAGAACGTCGCCTTGCGTGTTGACGAACTTGTCGATGAACCGCTTGACCTTGGAGAGCGCCGCCAGCGTCGGGACGATTTCCTTGTTCAGGCGAAAACGCAGAAGGTCCAGCGTTTCGAGGTCCAGCGGATCGGTGATGATGACCTTGAGCCGGTTTCCGTTCTCGGCCAGGGGCAGGACCTTGAAGTCCTCAATCATTTTCGCGGGGATCAACCCCAGGATGTCCCGATCGACGGCGTGCTTGTCCAGGTCGATGTACTCCAGCCCGAACTGCGTGGCCAGGGCCTTGACCACGTCGTCCTCGGAGCAAAGCTCCAGCTCGACGAGGGCCTCGCCAATGCGCTTGTTGTGCTGCTGCGCGTACTGTAGCGCATCGGCCAGAGCGGCGGCGTCGATAATGCCCCAGCCGACAAGCGTCTCGCCTAGTTTTTTACGGACCTTGGCCATCGGCGCGTCGGGTTCACGGTCGGTCGGCGACTCCGCTACCGGCGGAGTCTTGCTTGGGGGTGTCCCAACCGAAAGACGAAAAGTCGGACGACGACCAGGCCGCCATCCGGGCAAGGAACTCACCCGTCTGCCATTCTAGTGGCCCTCGCTGAGTACTTCAACCTAAGCGCGGGGTTCCTCCGCGCCCACCACCGGCATTTTCGGACCGCGCCGGCCGCCGCTGAATCACTCGCCTAAGACATCCGATTCTCCCCGAAGCCGGCCTATTCTGACCTAACGGCTCGCGTGTCCGGTGCCCAATGCGGGTCTGTCCGGCCCCGGTGCGACAATACGTGAACTCCTCTCGAACACCCGCGGATCCCGCCCCAACGCCGCAGCAGGCTCGCGTTCGTCAGTCCGGCGTGCGCGCCTCTCGTCGCGTCCTGTGGCTGTTGGCGGCATGGGGCCTCGTCGTCCTCCTTGGGTTCGGCGCTCTCGCGCAATATGCCAATACCGCGGGCGAGCCCGGCGCACCGCCGCACGAGTGGCCGGCCGGCTCCGCATTGGACCACAACCTCGATCGCCCGACACTGCTGGTGTTCCTTCACCCTCATTGTCCGTGTTCGCGGGCAAGCGTGGAGGAACTCAGTCAGATACTCGCCCGCGCTCCAGACCCTGTGGACACCCGTATTGTTTTTGTTCGACTGCAGTCCGTTCCGCCGTCCTGGGAACAAACCGACCTTTGGTCCGCGGCCTCGGCGATCCCCGTCGTGCGCGTGAGCGTTGATGACGGCGGTCGGGAGGCCTGCCGTTTCCGCGTCGCTACGTCCGGAACCACACTCTTGTACGGCGCGTCGGGCGGGTTGTTGTTTCATGGGGGCATTACGGGAGCACGCGGTCATGCAGGTGACAATGCCGGAGTGGACGGCGTCCTTTCAGGTCTGCGGGCCGGGCGTTCGGAGCCGCAGCAAACGCCTGTCTTCGGCTGTCCGCTTTTCGATAGCCCGGCCCTGTCGACTCAGGAGGTCTCGCCTTGTCCTCACTAACTGCGTCGGACTCCTGCACGATCCAACTCGTGGAGCAGCGTTCGCGCGAGCTCTTCGATGACCACCTCCATCGCATCCTCATCCGGACCGACAGGCTTTTCGCCTCCCTAATGTTTGTGCAATGGGCATTCGGGATGATCCTGGCCGTGGTGATCTCGCCCAAGACATGGGCCGGCGCCGTAAGTCAACCCCACATCCATGTCTGGGCGGCGTTCCTCCTCGGCGGGTTGCTGACCGCTGCTCCCGTGGCGCTGGTCTGGCGCCGGCCAGGCCAACGACTGACGCGGCACGTCATCGCTTGCACCCAAATGCTCTGGTCTGCTCTACTCATCCACCTGACGGGCGGGCGCATTGAAACCCACTTCCATGTATTCGGCTCTCTGGCTTTCCTGGCGTTCTACCGGGACTGGACCGTGTTCATCCCTGCGACGATCGTCGTCGGATTGGACCACCTGGTGCGAGGTGTTTTCTGGCCGCAGTCCGTCTATGGCGTCATCTTCGCAACGCCGTGGCGAAGCCTCGAGCACGCGACGTGGGTCGTCTTCGAGAATGTCTTCCTCATCCGGTCGTGCCGGCGGAGCATCGAAGAGATGTGGGACATCGCCCGCCAGCGCGCTCAACTCGAACGCACGAGCGAGATTGCCGAGGCCGCCAATCGCGCCAAGAGCACGTTCTTGGCCAACATGAGCCATGAGATTCGCACCCCGCTGAACGGAATACTGGGTTTCACGGACTTGCTCCGGAAGGGCGCGGAATCAGGCGAGCCGGAACGCATGGAGTGGCTTGCGACGATTGACACAAGCGGCCGACATCTGCTTTCATTGATCCAACGACATCCTCGACATTTCGAAGGTCGAAGCCGGGCAATTGGAGGTCGAAAGCGTTCCACACAGTCCCACTGAGGTCATTGAAGAGGCCGCGTCGCTGCTTCGACCGCGAGCCATTGAAAAGAGCATCGACTTCGATGTTGTGTTCGAAACACGCCTTCCTCGGCTCGTCTATGGCGACCCCACGCGCTTTCGTCAGGTGCTCATGAACCTTGCCGGCAATGCAATCAAGTTCACCGACAAGGGCTGGGTTCGAGTCGTGGCCCGCTATGCGGTCACACAGCGGTCCCCTCAACTGGCGATCGACGTGATCGATACGGGCATGGGAATCCCCGCCGACAAACTTCAGATGATTTTTGAACCGTTCGTCCAAGCCGATGTCAGCGTCACCCGGAGGTTCGGCGGCACGGGCCTCGGCCTGGCGATCAGCCGCCGCGTCGCACGCACTCTGGGAGGCAGCGTTACCGTCCGCAGCGAGCTCGGAGGTGGCAGCACCTTCACCTTTGTCGTGCCTGTCCTGTTGGTGGACGACGCCATGTTCGATTCGACCGCGAGAGCGCAGGCCCCCGCGGACCAGACCAACGCGGAACTCCCTGCCCGGCGGTTAAGTGGCCGCGTGCTCCTCGTCGAAGACGGTGAAACCAATCGCAAGATGCTGAAGATCGTACTGACGCGCCGCGGCCTTGAGGTGGTCACCGCCGAGAATGGTCAGGTGGGCGTAGAGTTGTCGCGTCAACAGCGCTTCGATGTGATCCTGATGGACATGCAAATGCCCGTCCTAGACGGTTACGCGGCCACGCGCGTTCTTCGCAGTGAAGGAGTGACAGTCCCTATCATCGCCCTGACCGCAAACGCTATGCGCGGCGACGAGGAGCAATGTCGGGCGGCGGGATGTTCGGGTTATCTCAGCAAGCCGGTCGATCCCGAGCTCTTGATGGCCGCGCTGGCCAAGGCACTAACCGGCTCGACCTCGCCCATCAAATCCGTGTCGCCTTCGCCCACCGCCGCGGATCAACTGGCGCCGATTCGGTCCTCCTTGTCGATGGACGATCCTGAGTTCCGGGAGCTTGTGAAGGAATTCGCGGACTCCCTTCCGGGGCGGCTCGATGCCGCGCTAAGCGCCTATCGGGCGAATGATGCGGCAGGCTTGGCACAAGTGGCGCACGCGATCAAGGGCGCGGGCGGAACCGTGGGTCTGCACGCGTTCACCCAACCAGCGGCCAAGTTGGAACAGCTTGCCAAGGATGGGGTTTGGGACGAAGTGCAAGCTACGATTCGCGAACTCGAGGACCTTACGCGACGCGTAGTCATCGATACGCCGGCCGTCCCTGACGTGACCCGGCCGAAGCGAGGAGCCGACCATGCCGACTGAACTGATGACTGCAGACAATTCTGCGCCGCCGGCGGCCGCCCCCATTCGTACTGCGCACAACTTGGCGAAGATCATGATCGTCGACGACGAACCGGTGAACGTGAAGATCACCCGCAAATACCTGGAGACCGCCGGTTACCGCAATTTCATCACCACGAACAAGGCAACGGACGCGATGGACCTCATTCTCCATGAACACCCCGACTTGATCCTTCTCGACGTCATGATGCCCGAAATCAGCGGTCTGGAGATCCTTGCCCGGATGCGGGCACAGCCCATGACGCGTTCCGTGCCGACGATCGTGTTCACGGCGGCCAGTGATCAGGGCATCAAGAACGACGCTTTGCAATTCGGGGCCACGGATTTTCTCGCCAAGCCCGTGGACCCGCATGAACTGACGGCGCGCGTGCGTAATGCACTGGCGCTCAAAGCACACAACGACCGCCTGGAGCATGAGGCCCAGCGGCTAACGGAGGAAGTGCGGAACCGAACGGCGGAACTGGCTTTGAATCGACTGGAAGTGATTCATTGCCTGGCCCGCGCCGCGGAGTGCCGCGACAACGAGACCGGCCGACACGTGATCCGCGTCGGCTGTTACGTTGGCATCATCGCTCGCGGTCTTCGGCTGGATGAGGCCACAGTTGAGTTAATGGAACACGCTAGCCCTCTCCACGACGTTGGAAAAATCGGTGTCCCTGATGCGATCCTCCTCAAACCCGGAAAGCTGACGCCCGAAGAAATGGAGATCGTGCGGGAGCACTGCCAGCGCGGTGCGTGCGTCTTCGAGGGGTTCTCGACGGACGAGTGGGCGCACGTCAAGGGTCATACCGAGATCGGCTCGCGGATCCTCGGTAGCAGCCAATCTCCGCTGCTGCGCATGGCCGGACGCATTGCCCTGACTCACCACGAGTGCTGGGACGGAAGCGGCTATCCCCTTGCGCTTTCAGGAGAGAACATTCCCCTGGAAGGGCGGATCACCGCCGTCGCTGACGTGTTCGATGCCCTTAGCACCAAGCGGCCCTACAAGCCCGCGTTTCCCTTGCCCAAGTGTTTTGAAATCCTGGAGGAAGGTCGAGGCAAACACTTCGATCCCCGCGTGCTGGATGCGTTTCTCGGCGCGAAGGACCAAGTTGTCGAAGTTCAGATTCGGTACGCCGATTTGGATAGCAGGACGGGTTAGCCGAGTCGGGCTCACCACTCCGTTTTTGTCCGGATGGTCTCGATTTGCACGAACGTATACGGCCGCCCCTTGTTCATGCCCGGGCATTTCGTGCGCTGGATGTCATCCCAGACGTGCCTCGATTTGAGGTTCTGATCCCAGAACGGCCAGGTGCGGCACTGCAAAGGGCGCACCGGATAAATCCCGCACGTCGTCTTGCCGTTCTCGCGCTTCAGGAAAACGCAGTCGCCGTCGTCTTTCTCGGTGAGGCTATAGCGCAGTCCCACGCGCCGCAGGTGGGCCCTGTCTAGCCAGCCGTCGTTGCGCCCAAGGAATTCGCTGATCCGCCGAATCTCCTCCTTCGTCGCCCAGACGTACCCGGGATCGCCGCTGCAGCAGTTGCCGCACTGCGTACACTCGAAACGCAGCCCCTCCCGATACCACTTCTCTTTGAACATCGCCCGGACCCGCCGATGGAGATCTTCTCAACGTCCGAATATCGTAGCCCGGTTGCGCAGGCCAGTCGACTGTTAACCGAACCTCCTGGCCCTCGCCGCCGATCACGCCGTGCCCTATCCCTGCCGATTCAAGGTGGATGGTCCACAAACACGGGATAATCTGGGTCATCCTCTTTGGGGTGATCGTGCTGATGTTCCTGCAGCTTCCGCCGATGGCGGCCAAGCAGGACTCGGTCATCCACACCTATAGCGCCCTGGTCGAGGTCGATGCTCTCGCCAAGCAGCAGTTCGTGGACCTCATCGACGACGATCGACTCGTGGAGGGGGCCATCCGCGGCATGATGCTCCAGCTCGACCCCTACAGCGGCTACATCTCTCCCGAGGAATTGCCGACCTTCGAGCGCCGCAACCGCGGAGATTTCAGCGGGGCGGGCGTGGAAATCGGCATGCAACACGGGGAGATCACAGTCATCGCCCCGGTGGAGGGCAGCCCCGCGGCGCGGGCCGGCGTGCTGCCCGGGGACAAGCTGCTCTCGGTTAACGGGCGGTCGCTGGAAGGGCGGGCGGTGTTCGACGTGGAGGAAATGCTCGCCGGCCCGCCCGGATCGCGCGTCACCCTCACCGTTCGCCATACCGGACAGAATGACTCGACCGAACTGGACGTCCTTCGCGGGCCGGTCCACCTGAAAACCGTGCGCGGCTTTCAACGCGATGCGCAAGGAAACTGGGACTACATGATCGACCCCGAGCACAAGGTCGGATACATCCGCGTGGGCAACTTCCGCGAGAACACCATCGACGACTTCGACGCCGCGCTGCGCGAGCTGTTGGACGACGGCGTGCGCTCCCTGATCCTCGACCTTCGCTTCAACCCCGGCGGACTGATGCAGCAGGCCATCGCCATCGCGGACTGTTTTCTGGACGGCGGCCTGATCGTCTCCACCACGACGCGGCACCGCGCCATGGAGGGCTACGTCGCCGTCCGCGAGGGGACGGTCGGTAATGTCGACCTCATCGTGCTCATCAACGGCAGCTCGGCCAGTGCCGCGGAAATCGTCGCCGGCTCGCTGCAAGCCCGGCGCCGCGCCGTGGTCGTCGGCGAACGCAGCTTCGGCAAGGGCAGCGTCCAGCACCTCATTCACCTGCAAGGCCACAAGGCCGCCGTCAAGCTCACCGTCGCCTACTACCGGCTGCCGGATGGACGCACCATCCACCGTACGGACAAGAACGCCCATACCGATTCCTGGGGCGTCATCCCGGACGTGAAGGTCGTTCCGACGAAGGAGGAGACTCAGGCGATCCTGGATTCCCGAAGGCTTCTCGATGCGCCCCCTTCGGAACCGTCCGATGACCCACCAACGAGCGTCGAAGTCCTTCGCGACCCCCAACTGAGACAAGCCGTCGCCATCGCCCGCGAACACGCCCCAACCCGGCTCGGGCGCGGGGAACCTTCCGGGCGACCGTGACGCCCCCATTTACCTCGGGAGGGCGAGGGCCCCGCCGAGCCGGGGTTCGCCGCTTCCAGGGCAGCACCCGGCCCGCAGAATAGGCCGCTAGGCCTCAAGAAACCGGGCCCTTCGCTCCCACCGAGTGGGACTTGAAAGATATCATCGCATAGGCTATAGGAAGGCGGCCGCCAGCCCCAGGCAAGCCGGCAAGTGACGCGCGGATGGTCGCCCGAACGAATGTCTGACGGAGAGCTTCCTTGAGCACCCTGAGCAAAGTTTTCATCGTGGTCCTCGTGGTCTTCAGCATCACCTTCACGACCATGACGATCTCGATCGTGGCCCAGAGCACGCACTGGCGCGACACGGCGCTGAAATACCAAGATCACGCCCGTGTTGCCGACACCAACCTGCGGAATCTCATCGCGGCCAGCGCCGCGGAGCTGGCCACGGCGAGGGACTCCATCAACAGCCACCTTGAGAAAGTAGGCGAGCTCGAGGGCCAGGTGCAGACCAGCGCCACGGAAGCGTCCAAGCTTCGTTCCGACCTCACCAAGGCGGATTCGGAAAAGAGCAGCGCCGAATCCATGAACCGCGGCCTGCTCGCCCAATTGCAAATCGCCGAGTCCGCGCGCAACGAATACAAGAAGCACCGCGACGACATTGAAAAGCGGAACATCGAGCTCGAGCGCCGCAATATCGACCTCAACGACCGCGTCAACGAGCAAACCGCTCGCATCGCCGTCCTCATGGAGCAGAAGCGCCAGTTCGAGCAGCAGATCAACATCCTTCGCGCGGACCTGGACAAGAGCGGACGGGGCGGACGGGCTCTGGAGCAGCCCGCGGGCGCGGCCATGGCCAACGTCAACGCCCTCAACCCCGTGGGCGGAAGCGCCGTTCGCGGACGAGTCATCGACGTGGAAGGCAACCATGTTTCCATCAGCGTGGGCAGCGCCGACGGGGTGAAGAGGGACATGGAATTCGTGATTCACCGCGGGCAGCAGTACGTCGGCAAGATGCAGATACAGAAGGTCGAGCCGAGCCAGGCCGCCGGCCGCGTCTTGAATTCGGCGCTCGCTCCCACGAAGGGCGACGAGGTCACGGACGCCGCGGCCATCGCGGCGCCTCGGTGAGAACGCACGCGACGGAGGAAAGGCAGCCATGAGCGATCGCCCGATCAGCGGACGTCCGGAAAACAACATCTTCACCGTCTTGCTCATCGTCGCGGCGGTCTACGTGGTTAGCGCGACGGTGTACCTGGCGGTGCGCAGCCAGCAGTTGTTTGGCGATTGGAACCCCTTCAGCGGAGCATAGGTCAGTAGCGGCGGTTGGATCGCCGCGGCGCGTCGAGGGAGGGAGCGGCTGGGAGAATGGCTTCGTTGCGCGCCTGAGGTTCAGGAGCCTGAGCCGACTGAGCAAGGAGGGTCAGGGCCCATGATCTTCGATTCATTGATGGGAATGTTCAGCGTCGATATGGGCATCGACCTGGGCACCTGCAATACTCTGGTCTGCGTCAAAGGTGAAGGGATCGTCCTCAACGAACCTTCGGTGGTCGCCGTCCGCCGCGGGACCAACCAAGTCCTGCGGGACGGGAACGCCGTCGGGCACGTGGCCAAGGAAATGCTCGGGCGAACGCCCGGCTCGATCCAGGCGATCCGTCCGCTCAAGGACGGCGTCATCGCCGACTTCGACATTACCGAGGCGATGCTCGGCTATTTCATCCGCAAGGTCCACGGGCGCCGTCGGCTGGTGAAGCCGCGGGTGGTCATCGCCGTACCCTCGGGCATCACCGCTGTCGAAAAACGTGCCGTCTATAACAGCGCCGAACGCGCCGGCGCTCGCCGCGTGTATCTCGTCGACGAACCGATGGCCGCGGGCATCGGCGCGGGCCTGCCCATCGGCGAAGCCACGGCCTCCATGATCGTCGATATCGGTGGCGGGACCACGGAGGTCGCGATCATGTCCCTCGCCGACATCGCCGTCTGCCAGAGCATTCGCACGGCGGGCGACGAAATGGACGCCGCGATCGTCTCCTACATGCGCCGCAAGCACGACCTGATGATCGGGCTGCAAACGGCGGAGACCATCAAAATCGAGCTCGGCTCGGTCAGCCAGCTCGATCAAGAAATGACCAAGGAGGTGCGCGGGCGGGACGTGGTCTGCGGGCTGCCTCGCGCCGTGGTCATCTCCAGCAGCGAAGTTCGCGAGGCCCTCGGCGAGCCGATCGGACAGATCGTCGCCTGCGTCATGCGAACGCTGGAGTCGGCCGAGCCGGAGCTCGCCGCGGACCTCGTGGAAAACGGCATCTACCTTGCCGGCGGCGGGGCCCTGCTCCGCGGGATCGATAAAGCCATCGCCGCCTCGACCGGGCTCAACGCCCGCATCGTCGACGACCCGCTGTGCTGCGTGGCCCGCGGAACCAGCGTCTACCTCGAAAACCTCGCCGCCTGGAAAGACACCCTCGAATCCGACGCGGACGAATACTAAGCTTGTCCCCCTCTCCCTCGGGAGAGGGACGACGCGACCGACGGAGGCGACCAAAGCGGGAGCTTCGTCCCGGCAAGGGCGGCGGGGAGCGTCGTCGGTGAGGGCCGCAAACCGAGCCGCGCCGATCAGTACCGCGCCCGTCAGGAAGCGGGCCAGCCCCAGCGCATAAAAAACGCCCCGCAGGGGGGCGTTACCGGGCAAACCCATTGGAGTTCACCCTGGGCGCTCACGTGGAGCGTTGCCTTACGCGGACACTTGTCCACTTTTCTGCGACTTGCGGGCAAGCGTCGCTCGGATACACTCAAAAAAAGAAACGCCATGCCGTTAGGCGAGGCGTTTCGAAGGGGCGCGTCACCGCGTTGCCCTGCGTGCGGGACGTAAGTCCGATCGCCATTACTGTGACAAGTTCGGGCAAACGTCGCTCGGATACACTTCCCGCAATCTAACGCGAACGCGGCGAGCTGTCAAGCCCCTTTCTTCCTGCTACGCGGAGGGCGCGTGCCATGCCAGAACCGGCTCAAATTCGGCCCTACGTGCTGGGGATCGACTTGGGGGCTCATTCGCTTGGATGGGCCGTGCTTCCCCTCGATCCAGGGGGCAACCCTTGTGGAATCGAACGGGTGGGTGTCCGCACCTTCGAAGCCGGCGTCGAGGCCTCCTACGACGAGATGATGCGGGGGAAGCAGAAATCCAAGGCCGCGAATCGCCGTTCGAAACGCGGCCCGCGGCGGCAATTCTGGCGTCGAGCCTGGCGCCGCTACAAAGTGATGAAGTGCCTCATCGCGCACGGGTTACTGCGCGACCCCGGCCAGTTGGACATCCGCAAACCCGCCGAGCAGGACCGTTTCATCAAGGACATCGATGATGAACTGCGCAAACGGCTGCGGCCCGCCAAGGACGATCCCCGCCGCCAGCTATGGGAGCAGGTCTGGCCCTACGAACTCCGCGCCTCCGCCCTCGCGCGGAAACTGGACCCGCTTGAACTGGGGCGGGCGTTCTATCACCTCGCCCAGCGCCGTGGGTTTCTCTCCAACCGTAAGACGGATGCTCCGGACGCGGAGGAGGATCAACCCAAGAAACCAAGAAAACGCAAGAAGGACACGGCGAGAGAGGCAGCAAATCCGGTCGATCGGGCGGAGCAAGACGGCAAAGACGATCCCAAGAAAGTCAAGGCCGCCATCGACAAGCTCAGCCAGGATATGCAGGCCGCGCGGGTCCGAACGTTAGGAGAGTTTTTTGCCCGGCACGTGAATCCAGAAGAGCGGCGCATCCGTCAGCGCTGGACCAGCCGCGCCATGTACCAAACCGAGTTCGACGCGATTTGCGATGCGCAGTCGGCGTACTATCCGGGCCTCGCGGAAAAAGGCGACTTCCGGTCGGAACTTCACGACGCGATCTTCTTCCAACGTCCGCTCAAGCCGTGCGGTCATCTCGTCGGCCATTGCGACCTGGAACCCGACCGGAAGCGAGCGCTTCAGGCGATCCCTCTAGCTCAAGAATTCCGTCTGCTCCAGAAACTAAATGACCTGACGGTCTTGGAACCGGGAAAGAACCAGCACCGATCGTTAACCCCGCCAGAACGGGAAGATCTCCTCGACGCGCTCTCTACTCAAGGGGAGATGACATTCAAAGAGATTCGGAAACTGCTCAAGTTCGTCGAACCCAAGGTCAACAAGGAGACAGAGGAGATCGAGCAGATCGGGCACCAGTTCCGCCACGAGGCGGGAGGGGAGGAAAAACTTCCAGGCGACCGGACTGCTTCGAAGATTCTTGCGTGCGAAAAGAAGGCCTCAGGCATCGCACAACGATGGCACGATATGTCAGACGGGCGCGAAGAACTCGTACTTGCTCTAGTTAATTTCGAGAATAACGAAGCCCTTGCCGAAAACTTGATCGAACGTTTCGACTTTTCGCCTGACCAGGCCACCGCCTTGTCCAAAATTCGCCTTGAGGAGTCGCGCTGTTCGCTATCACGTCGCGCCATGGAACGACTCTTGCCGCTCATGCGGCGAGGCATTCACTTCAAGTCGGCTGAGAAGGAGGTCTACGGCTCCGCCGTAGAACGCCGAACTGCCGTACTCGATTTCTTGCCCCGCTTGCTGGCTACCGACCAAGAGCACGTTCCTTTGACCGCCGACCGACCCGCCTTCAAGAAACGCCGCGACCTGCCGAACCCGGCCGTCGCTCGCGCCCTGGCCGAATTGCGCAAGGTCGTCAATGCCATCATCCGCCGTCACAAGAAAAAACCCACGCGCATCCACGTCGAACTCGCGCGCGAAGCCAAGAAGACGCCACTTCGCAGAGAGATCGCATGGAAAAACAACCGCCTACGACAGGACGAGCGGGTTGCGGCGGAGAACGCAATCAAAATGTGCAAAGAGATCGGTATATCTGAACCGAGACCCGATGACATTCTCAAATGGCTGCTCGCCGTAGAGTGCAATTGGACCTGCCCGTACACAGGTGAGAAGAGCGGGACCATTACGCCTAAGTCGTTGTTCTCCAGCCCGCAATTCGATATCGAGCACATCGTTCCCCTCAGCCTGTCGCGGGACAATTCATTCGACAACCTGACCTTGTGCGACGCCGAATACAATCGCAACATCAAACGGAAGCAAATCCCTTACGCTGTCGAATCGGGAAACGCCGAGCGTTGGCAGCAGATTCTTGAGCGTGTGAAGCGCTTCAAGCGTCAGAAACGCGCCGTCAGGAATCCGAACCGGAAGGCGAAGAATCGAGTGATCGTCGAGGACCGTCCGAATTCAAAGCACGAACGTTTTGCATGGACCCCCGAACAAGTGAAGGAATTCTATGGAGATGAGTTCACGCCACGCCAATTGACCGACGCGCAGTACGCATCAAAGCTCGCCGCTGAATACCTCGGCATGCTCTACGGTGGTGTGATCGACGAAACCGGTAAGCGCCGAGTCCAGGTCTCCTCCGGTGCTGTCACTGCCACCCTACGCGCGGAATGGAACCTGAACGGCGTGATTCCCAGCCTGCCCGACAGCCCATCCCACAAAGCGCTGGGCGACATTCGCCGCGATGAGAAGCTCCGCACCGACCACCGCCACCACGCCATTGATGCCATTGTCATCGCCCTTTCCAGCCCGAAAGCCGTCAAAGAACTTTCCGATGCCGCGCGCAAGGTCGAACAAGCCGAACTCCGCCGCCAGGATATCCGCGATTCCCAAGGCAAGCGGAGGACGCGCTATGCTGAAATGGACCCCCCGTGGGGAACGAAAGAATCTTTTGCGACCCACATCAGGTCCGCCATCGCTGAGATCACGATTTCACGCCGTCCGGAGCACAAGATACAGGGTCCTTTTCATGCCGAAACCAACTACAGTCGTGAAATAAATCAGAACGGGGTCACGACTCGACGACAGCGCATCAAAGTAACGGACCTATCCGCAAGGGACATTGAAGGCGACGCCATCGCCGACCCTACGGTGCGCAAGGCAATTCGCGATAAGTGGCGCGAGCTCGGCGGCGGCGAACCGAAAAAGGTCTTTGCCATCGCCGAGAATCACCCGCGTCTCCCGGCGCGTCCTGGACGCCAAAGCCCGACCATCCATACCGTCCGCATTAACGTCAGCGTCAGCCCGATCACCGTTGGGCATGGCTCCCGACAACGCTTCGTTGTGTCGGGCAAGGATACTCTTCACCACACGCTCATAGTCGAGGTCAAGGATCGTCGTGGGCGGCCGGTTTGGAAGGACCGTCCCGTCGATCGCCTTACGACCCATCGCCGACTTGCACGGAAGCGGCCGATTGTTCGTTCGAAATGGCGACACGGCGTCACGTTTATCATGGCCCTATGCAAGGATGATTGCATCGAAATGGACGACGGGACTGGCGGACGTGCGGTCTACGTCGTCAAGGCAATCTCCAAGCGCGACATCAAAGTGCGTTTACATCTTGATGCTCGGACAGACGAGCAAATCGCGGCTGCTGGGCAGCGGCAACAATTCCGTATTTCCTCCCCTGACAATTTGCGGACACGACACGCTTGTCGAGTCGTCGTTGACCCCCTTGGCAATGTTGCGCGAGTGAAGCACGGAAGTGTCTGATCGAATCCTCGACTTCGCGGACGCGGGCGCGTATCTCCGCGTCCGCAACGACCAGCTCATCGTGGAGCGCAAGGACCAGCCTGAGGTTTCAACGCCGCTGTGCGAAGTGGCGACGCTCGTGCTGACCCATCCCCAGGCCACGTGCTCGCAGCCGTTGATGGCGCGGCTCATGGCCCATGGCGGGGCGGTGATCGTCTGCGACGATTCACACCTGCCGGTCGGCATGATGCTTCCGCTGACCGGGCACTCGGTCCAGACGGAGCGCTTCGCCGCCCAGGCCTCCGCGCCTTTACCGGTCCGCAAGCGGCTCTGGAAAGAAATCATTCACCGCAAGATCATCGCCCAGGCCGACCTGTTGCGGCAGCTTCGCCGCGACGACCACGGGCTTACCGCGATCGCCCGCTCCGTCCGTTCCGGCGACCCTTCCAACCGCGAGGCCGTCGCTTCCCGCCGCTACTGGCCTGCGCTCTTTGACATTGCCTCCCCCCTTGAAAAAGGGGGACCGGAGGGGGGTCTTTTCCGTCGCCGCTTCGCCGCTCCCGACGCCAACCGCCTGCTGAACTACGGCTACGCCGTCCTTCGCGCCGTGATGGGGCGGGCCATCTGCGCCGCGGGTCTGCACCCCTCCCTGGGTCT
>Ga0187892_10008167_pt1 | contig 14471 bp, 12 predicted proteins | sample MA1701073metaG_FD_139345 | JGI IMG/M metagenome (GOLD analysis project Ga0187892, IMG submission 139345) | Bio-ooze microbial communities from a basaltic lava cave in the Kipuka Kanohina Cave System on the Island of Hawaii, USA - MA170107-3 metaG ... | reverse complement strand
GACCGCGCGGCGCTCGCGCGCGCGCGCGTCGACCCCGCGCGGTTCGAATCGGCGCTCCGCGGCTCGTGGGCGACGGCGATCCAGGTGTTCACGCGCGACGCCGAGACGACCGGCGCGTCGATCCGCGCGCGGACGTTCGTCCCGGATCTCGGCGTGCCGGAAGACCCGGCGACGGGATCGGCGGCGGCCGCCTTCGCGGGATACGCCGCGGCGCGGGACCGCTCGGGCGCGCCCACGATCCGCTACGTAGTCGAGCAGGGGTTCGAGATGGGACGGCCGAGCCTCCTCCACGTGGAGATCGACAGAGACGGCGGCGGCGGCGTCACGGCGGTGCGCGTCGGCGGCGCGTGCGTGCGCGTCAGCGACGGTGAGCTGAGCCTCGACTGACCGATGACGAGCGACGATCGAAGACCGGGCTCGATCCCGGGCTGGACCGCGTCCGTGATCGCCGCCGCCGCGGGCGCGGCGGTTTGGCTCGCGATCTCGTTCTTGACGGACCGCCGGGAAGCGTGGGACAGCCCCGCCTACTTCGCCGTCGCGCTCCCCGCGCTCGCGCTCTTGAGCGCCGTCCTGGGATACCTCTCCCCCGCGCGGTCGTGGCGATACGCCGCGGCGATCGCGCTCGCGCAGTTCGCCGCGATGATCGTTCGCGACGGGGTCGGATCGCTCTTCCCCCTGGGCATCGTCGCCTTCGCCATCCTCGCGATCCCCAACGCCGCGGCCACGTACGCCGGCTCGCTCGTCCGGGCGCGCCTCACCGGCGGGTGAAACCGGTCCTGGTGCCGTTTCGGGCGTACAATCCGGCGCGGAGGTGAAGGCACCATGGCGAATCGCACGGCGGTGACCCGGCGCGGGTTTCTCGGGACTGCGGCGGCGGCGACGGCGCTGCTCGCGGCGGGTCGCCCGTCTCGTCTCTTGGCCGGCGACGACGTCGGGGCGGAAATGCTCGTCGCGGAGCTCTTCGGCACTCTGAGCGACGAGCAACGGACGTCGATCGTCTTCCCTTTCGACAGTCCCCTGCGCGAAGGGGTCAACAACAACTGGTTCATCCTCCCTGAGAAGCGCATCGCGACGACGTTCATGCCTGCGCAGCGAGATCTCGTCCGGAAGATCTTCCGCTCTCTCCACAGCGACGAATACGCGGACGCCGTGCTGAAGCAGGTCGAGCACGACAACGCCGAGTCGGGCGGATTCGGCGGCTGCTCGGTCGCGCTCTTCGGCGAGGCCGGAGAGGGGAGAGGGAAGTCCGCGTTCGTCCTGACCGGACGCCACGTCACGCGCCGCTGCGACGGCGGCGCGGAGGAGAGCGCGGCGTTCGGCGGGCCCATCTTCTACGGCCACGCGTTCGAGAGCTTTTACGAGAAGGCCGACCACCCCGGCAACGCCTACTGGTACCAGGCGAAGCGCGCGAACGAGCTCTTCTCCGCGCTCGACGGCCGGCAGCGGGAGCGTGCGCTACTTGAATCTCCGCGCGCGGAGGAGGGATCGAAGACCGTGCGTCTAACGGGCAAGGGCCGCGCGCTCGCGGGGCTCCCCGTCGCCGAGCTCTTGCCCGGCCAGAAGGCGCTCTTCCGCGAACTGATGGCCGACGTCCTCGCACCGTTCCGCCGCACGGACGCGGAGAAAGTGCGCGGCTGCGTCGAGCGCGCCGGCGGCGTCGACGCCCTCGCCCTCTCGTACTACAAGAGCGGCGACATCGGCGGCGACGGCGTGTGGGACAACTGGCAGATCGAGGGCCCGGCGCTCCTCTGGTTCTTCCGGGGAGCGCCGCACGTTCACGTCTGGGTCCACGTTCGAGAAGGAGACGCCTGAAATGATGCTCGCTCCCCTCCTGCTTTCGATCGCGGCCGGCGCCGCGACGGTGAAGGCCCCCGACGGCGTCGCGATCGCCTACGAGTCGCACGGCTCGGGCGAAACCGCGATCGTCCTCATTCACGGATGGTGCTGCAACCGAACGTACTGGAACGACACGATCGGCGCGCTCTCGAGGGACGGGCGGCGGATCGTCGCGATCAACCTCCCGGGGCACGGCGAGTCGGGCGCAAACCGAGAGAAATGGACGATCGAGGCTTTCGCGCGCGACGTGAAAGCCGTCTGCGACGCTCTCGAGCTGAAGCGCATCGTCCTCGTCGGGCACTCGATGGGCGGGCCCGTCTCGCTCCTGGCGACGCCGCTCATGCGCGGACGCGTTTTCGCCGTCGTCGGAGTCGACACGCTCCACGACGCCGAGCTCGAGATGCCGAAGGAGATGATGGCGGCGATCATGGCCTCGTTCGAAAGGGACTTCGAGGCCGCGATCAAAGGCACCGTCGCGCTGATGCCGGCGGCGACCCCCGAGAGCGTGCGGACGCGGATCGTCGAGAGCGCGGTGCGCTCGGACCGGAAGGCCGCGATCGCGCTCTTCAAGGATTTTCCGAACTTGGACGCGAAGGCCTTGCTCCAGGGCGCGCAGGTGCCGGTCCGCTGCGTCAACGCGGCGCCGCTGCCGCCGATGGTGCCGACGACCACGATCGAGAAGAACCGAAAGTACTGCGACTTCGACGCGGTCATCATCGAAGGCGTCGGCCACTTCCCGATGCTCGAGAAACCGGCCGAGTTCAACGAGAAGCTCGAGGCGACGATCGCTCACGTCGAGCGCGCGGCGAAGAAAGGAAGCGAGTGATGAACAGGAGATCGTTTCTCGGAGCCGCCGGCGGAACCGCCATCGCCACCGGACTCGGCGCGACGGCGGCCGCCGCCGCCGCGCCGCGCCGCGAGCCCGACGGGAGCGTCTCGTCGCAGCTCTTTCTGAAGCCCGACGGGCTCGCGCCCGCGCAGTTCGACCGCCTTCCGCTCGAGTGGCACAAGGGGCGCGTGAAGGCCCTGCAAGGGAAGCTGCGGGAGCTGGGTCTCGCGGGCGCCGTGCTGACAGACCGGTGGAACATCATCTATTTTGCCGGGCTCTGGCACTCGACGACCGAGCGGCTCTTCAACGCGTTCATCCCCGCCGAGGGCGCGGGCGACCCGATCTGGTTCTACCCATCGCTCGATCGCGATCTCGTGAAGACGTGGTGGATGGGCGACGGCGACATGTACTTCGACTGGCACCACGGCGAAGGAGCCTTCCCGCACGAGGGGAAAGTGCAGATGGGCGCGAAGGTCGACCTCTTCGACTGGATGCTGAAGGGTCTCAAGCGCCGCGGCTACGGCGGGAAGCGTCTGGGCATCGATCGCGACCTTTCGGCCGGCACTCAGCGCGCGGTCGAGGGCGTTATCGGGAACGAGATGACGCCGGTCGGCGACGCCTGCGTCGGGTTCCGGATGCGCAAGACCTCCGAGGAGCTGTCGCTCTGGCGGCGGGCCTACGAGGTCTTCAACAAGGTCCACGCGTACGCGCGCGACCTCCTGATCGAGCGCGGGACGGACATCACCGACTTCGACGTCGCTTCGGCCGCGACGAAGTGGGGGACGGACCTCATCCTGAAGGACATCCTGCGCGACGGCGCCCCGCACACGGCGGTGGGGATCTCGCTCAACGTCTCGTGCCGCGCGGGCCGCGGCACCGCATACCCGCATCCGAACCAGTTCCACCACAACCGCATCGTGCGCGGGCAGGCGTTGCAGATCGCGGGCGGGATCCGGATCGGCGGCTGCGGCGGCGAACTCTACCGCGCGTTTCTCCTCGCGCCGTTCACCGACCACATGAAAAAGGTGTGGGAAGTGAGCCGCGACTGCTGCGCGATCCAGAAGGAGGAGTCGGTCTCCGGCGTCACGTGCTCGACGGTCGCCTACAAGGTGCACCGTTACCAGGTGAAGAACGGGATGCAGAAATACATCTACCACCGGCCGGCGCACGGCGAGGGGACCGAGGGGCATCAGCCGCCGTATCTCGCGCTCGGCGACCACACGATGCTCGAGCCGGGGATGGTGTTCTCCGTGGAGCCCGGGCTCTACGATCCCGAGAACGGCTTCGGCGTGAACTGGTCGGACGACTTCGTGGTCCAGACAGAGGGCCCCGCGCTGCAGATGTCGCGTCTCCCGTGGACCGAAGAGTGGTGCCACCTGACGCTCTAGGAAACGGTACCAGGTACCGTTTCCGGCCTTCTCGGCGCGCGTTCGTGCTGGCGGGCTTCCCCGCGCTCGCGCTCCTTCTCGAGGAGGTGGCCGCCCCCGAGCGGAGAGGCGCGGTCGTCCGCTGGGAGGAGGGAGAGACGTGCCTCTTCGGCAGCCGCCGCTCGCCCGTCCGGATCAAGATCGCGACCGACGCGCACGCGGGCACCGCGATGGCGATGATCGTCCAGGACATCGCGCCGAGCGAGGGCGTCCCCGTCCACCTTCACGAGAAAGAGGACGAGATCTGCGTCGTCCGCGCCGGAAGCGGCGTGGCGACCCTCGGCGACGAGCGCGTCCCGGTCGGACCCGGCGCCACGATTTTCGTCCCGCGCGGCGTCTGGCACGGCGTCGAGAACACGGGCGATGCGCCGATCGCGTGGATCGGCATCTACTCGCCGCCCGGCTTCGAGGGCTACTTCCGCGAGATCGCGAAGCCCGTCGCGCGCACGCGCGAGGAGCGCGAGGCCCTCGACCGCCGGTACGGAATCCGCTATCGAGGGTAGAAATCGGTGCCAGGCACGCTTGTTCACTCTCTCGTCCTCGCGATCGCGCTGGCGGCCGCGACCGGCGACGCCGACCCTCACGTGGCGGCGCTGCGCGAGCGCCTCGGCCCCGGTGCGTGGACGATCGTCGTCGAGCCCCCGTTCGTCGTCGCCGGCGACGAGGACGCCGCAACCGTGAAGCGCCGCGCCGAGAAGTCGATCCGCTGGGCGGCGGAGAAGCTGAAGCAGGAGTTCTTCGCGAAGGACCCCGACGGGTACCTCGACGTCTACCTCTTCAAGGACGAGAAGAGCTACGAGTCGAACGCGATCCGGCTCTTCGGAGAGAAGCCGACCACGCCCTACGGCTACTACTCGTCCCGCCACCGCGCGCTCGTCATGAACATCGCCACCGGCGGCGGGACGCTCGTCCACGAGATCGTGCACCCCTACGTCGAGGCAAACTTTCCCGGCTGCCCGGCGTGGTTCAACGAGGGGCTGGGCTCGCTCTACGAGCGATGCACGGAGCGCGACGGCCGCATCGTCGGGCTCACGAACTGGCGGCTCGAGAAACTGAAGGAAGCGATCGAGAAGAAAGAGACGGTCCCGTTCGAGAAGCTCCTCGGAACGAGCGCGGCCGAGTTTTACGGCGGCGACGAGCGCGGCGTCCACTACGCGCAGGCGCGCTACCTCTGCTACTACCTCCAGGAGAAAGGGCTCCTCGCCCGCTACTACCGCGAGTTCCACGCGGCCCGGGAGTCCGACCCCGGCGGCGTCGCCACGCTGAAGCGGATCCTCGGCGCGCCCGACCTCGAGGAGTTCCGGAAGGAGTGGGAGCGGTTCGTCCGCGCGCTCACCTACCCGTGACGCGTCACGCGTAGATCCGGCCCTCGATCGCGTGCTCGGGACGTGCCGCGCGAAGATCGGACGCCGCCCGCGACGCGGCGCTCGCGGCCAGCACCGAGTCGAGAGCGTCGCCGCCCGGATCGGCTACGTTCGTCGCCCGCGCGCCGGGCGACAGATCGACGCGCGCCGCGGCCTCGATCCAATTCACGATGCGCCGCCGCGCGCGAGCGAGCGACGGCGCCGCGCCCTTGTACGGAACGTAGAGGCCCGCCGCCTTGAGCGTCGAGGCCGGACACGCCTCGACCACGGCGGGGAGGTCCGCCAGCGGCCGCTGCATCGGCACGACCCGCGCCCGACGCTCGCGAACGAGCGGTGCGAGAAGATCCCGGACGCCGAAGAAAGTCTGGCGGTAGACCCTGAGATTCCACGGAGAGAACGGCGCCCGCGCCTCGTCGTCCGCGGCGCGGCGGCGCTCGCGTCCGCGGCACTTCTTCCGGCACGAGTCCCGGAACGCGCCGGCGTCCTCGTAGCGATCGCCGAACGCCCGGGCGAATTCGGTCCAGCGTTCGCCGCCGGTCGTCTCGACGGGCAAGCCGAAGGGGAAGTCGATTCCCACGACGCACGGGCCCGCCGCCGCGACGAAGGCGCGGAGCGCCGCGATCGCCGCGTCGCGATCCGCAGCGCCTCCGGTGAGCGACGCCGCGGAGCGAACCGCGCGGATCGACAGCGTTCCGCCGGGACGCCGCGTTCCGCTCGCGACGAAGATCCTCCGGCCCGGGTCGCGCGCGGCGCTGAAGTCGACACCGTGAACGGTCGTCAGGGACCGGGGCATCGCGCCACGGCCTGACCGGTCCGGATTCGATTCGAAGGAGAGCGCCGGCCCGTGACGCCGATGATCGTACCGCTCGTGGTCGCGCTCGCCGGCGAGGCGATGTTGCTTGCGCACCTCGCGCGCGAGCGCGGCGGGCGTTTCGCGCTCGCGCTCACCGGCTCGGCGCCCGCTTTCGGCGTCGTCCGGCCGAACGTCGTGCGCTGGATCACGGTCGATCTCGCCGGGATGCCGCCGCCGTACGAGTTCCCGGCCGGCGCCGCCGCTCTTCTCCACGAGCCGCCGTTCGAAACGATCGGCTGGCTCTTCGCGGCGGCGCGCTCGTGCTCGGCGCCATGTCCCACGAGGTCGAGGCGGCCGCGGGGCCGGCGGGGCTTTGGATCTCGAACATCCTCACGTCGAATCGCTTCCTCCACGGCCTTCCCGGGGTGGCGATCCTTGACTGGCTCACGGTCGGCTGGGACTTCGTCCTCCCTCTACTTATGTGGACGGACACCCGGTCGCTGCCGGCCCGGCTGCGGGTGACGCACCCTGATCGATCCTCCCTGGCTCCGTAGAAAACGGTGCCTGGCACCGATTTCTACGCTCGTCGCGAAACGGCAGCGGACCGGATGACGACTGGGAGGTCGGAGGGCTGACTCATGCCACGACGGCCTCGCTTGGATGCGCCCGGGATCTGGCACCACGTGGGAAACCGCGGCATCGCGCATCGCACCGTCTTCGAGAACCGAGCGGATCTGCGGTACTTCCTGTCCGCCGTTGCGCGCATGGTCCGCCGCGGACTCATCGAAGTCGCTTGCTACTCGGTGCTCTCTACGCACTTTCATCTCCTCGTGCGAAGCCCCGCGGGCGGCCTCTCCAAGGCCATGGCATGGATCGAGTCGCGGCATGTGCGCCGGTTCAATCGGCTTCGTTTTCGTGACGGGCCGCTCTTCCGCGGACGATTCTGGTCGAAACGGGTGCTGAACGACGCCTATCTCGGCGTACTCGTCCGCTACATCGACTGGAACGCCGTGCACGCAAGGCTCGCCAAGAGACCGGAGGACTACCCGTACGGCAGCGCTTTCCATTTCGCCCGCTCGGATGGTCCCCTCTGGCTCGCCCGCGCGACGCTCGAGGACTTTGCAAAGGAGAACTCCGCGAGCGCCGAGTTCTCGTTCTCATCATACCGTAGGACGTTCGGCGACGATCTGAGCGAACGTTCGCGGGCGACCGTCGCGCGCGATCTCCCGTCGCCCAATCCGGTCGCGGGTTCGTTCTTCGACTTTGTGGGAGATGCGCCAGGCCGCGTGAAGGAGGAGCTGCTCCGGAACTCCTCCCGGAGCGACGGAGCGGCGACGCTAGCGAACTCGGTCGAACCCGCAGTCCTTCTCGAGGTCATCGCAAACTCCGAACGCGCGAACCCGGCTTCGGGACGGCCGTGTGGGCGAGGCCGACTCGAACCGTGGAGTCGGCTGCGAGCAGGCCTCCTTCGTGCGATCGCGGGCGTCACTCTGCGCGAGATCGCAGAGCGGATGCGAATCTCTCTGGCGCTCGCGGACAAGCGCGCACGGGAGCACGAGCAGCTACTGGCCGAAGACGCCGGCTATGTCCGAATCGCCACCGCGATCGTCGAAGCCGCCCTCCGCGCGACGTGGGGGTAGAAACCGGTGCCAGGCACCGATGTACACTCCCCGCCCCATGGACAGACTGGCCACGCGGCTACCGCCCAAGACCGAGCGCGCCTCGAACCGCGCGCACCACGAGGCGCTCGCGAGCGAGTACCTCGCGCGGCGCGAGTCGGCGCGCGCCGGCGGCAGCCCGGAGGCCCGCGCCAAGCACACGGGCGCCGGAAAACTCCTCGTCCGCGAGCGCGTGAAGCTCCTGCTCGACCGCGACTCCGCGTTCCTCGAGCTGTCGCCGCTCGCCGCCTACGACATGTACGGCGGGGCCATCAACGGCGCGGGCCTCGTCACCGGCGTCGGCACGGTGTCGGGCCGCCCGTGCATGATCGTCGCGAACGACGCGACAGTGAAGGGAGGCACGTACCTTCCGGTCACGGTGAAGAAGCACCTGCGCGCGCAGGAGATCGCCGCGAAGCTGAACCTCGCCTGCGTCTACCTCGTCGACTCCGGCGGCGCGTTCCTGCCCCTCCAAGCCGACGTCTTTCCGGACAGAGACCACTTCGGACGCATCTTCTTCAACGAGGCGCGGATGTCCGCGGCCGGCATCCCGCAGGTCTCGGTCGTCTTCGGCCTCTGCACCGCGGGCGGCGCCTACATCCCCGCGATGAGCGACGAGTCGATCATCGTCAAGAACCAGGGAACGATCTTCCTCGGCGGCCCCCCGCTCGTGAAAGCGGCGACCGGCGAGACCGTCACCGCGGAAGAGCTGGGAGGCGCCGAACTCCACTGCCGCCGTTCGGGCGTCACCGACCACGCCGCGGACGACGACGCGCACGCCATCGACCTCGCGCGCGCCGCGATCGCGACGCTTCCCGTCCACGAGCAGAGCCACGGCCTCTCCCGAGCGCGCGTCGAGGAGCCGCTCTACCCGGCCTCGGAGATCCTCGAGGCCGTGCCCGCCGACGTCCGGAAGCCGTGGGACACGCGCGAGCTGATCGCGCGCATCGCCGACGGAAGCCGCTTCCACGAGTTCAAGTCGCTCTACGGCTCGAGCCTCGTCTGCGGCTTCGCGCGAATCCACGGCTACATGGTGGGAATCCTCGCGAACAATGGCGTCCTCTTCAGCGAGAGCGCCCTCAAGGGCACGCACTTCATCGAGATCTGTTGCCAGCGCGAGGTGCCTCTCCTCTTCCTCCAGAACATCACCGGCTTCATGGTCGGGAAAGACGCCGAGGAGAAAGGGATCGCGAAGGACGGCGCGAAAATGGTGATGGCCGTCTCGAACGCGAGCGTGCCGAAGCTCACCGTCATCGTGGGCGGGAGCTACGGCGCGGGGAACTACGGCATGTGCGGGCGCGCGTACGACCCGGCGTTCCTCTGGATGTGGCCGAACGCGCGGATCTCGGTGATGGGCGGAGAGCAGGCGGCGCTCGTGCTCACGACCGTGAAGAAGGGCGCGTCCGAGGCGGAGCTCGAGGCGATCCGGAAGCCGATCCTCGAGAAGTATGAGATCGAAGGGTCGCCCTACTACTCGACCGCACGGCTCTGGGACGACGGCATCCTTCTTCCCGCCGAGACCCGCGACACGCTCGGGCTCGCGCTCTCCCTCGCGTACGCGGCGCCGTGGAAGGAGACGCGCTTTGGCGTCTTTCGCATGTAAGTGGACTGAGCTGTCGGAGGACGGGCCGGTCCTCACGGTCTCCCTGAATCGCCCGGACGTGAAGAACGCGTTCAACGCCGAGCTGATCAGGGAGCTGACGGATCTCGCTGCGTGGATCGGCACGAGGGCCGAAGTGCGCCTCGTCTTTCTGCGCGGGAACGGCACCCACTTCTGCGCGGGCGGCGATCTCAACTGGATGCGCGCGAGCCTCGGGCTTGGCGAGGAGGAAAACGTCGCGGACGCGCGCGCGCTGTCCCTCATGCTCCGCTCGCTCGACGGTCTCGCGCAGCCGCTCGTCGGTCTCGTTCACGGTGCCGCGATCGGCGGCGGCGTCGGGCTCGTGTCCGTTTGCGATCTCGCCGTCGCCGAGCGCGCGACGGTCTTCTCGCTTTCCGAGGCGCGGCTCGGTCTCATCCCGGCGGTGATCGGGCCGTTCGTCCTGGCGAAGATCGGCTCGTCGCACGCCCGCTCGCTCGTCCTGTCGGCCGCGCGCTTCGACGCGGAGCGCGCGGTGCGCGCCGGGCTCGTCCACGAGATCGCGGACGGCGCGGACGGGCTCGCCGCGGCGCGGACGCGGATCGCCGCCGAGTTCGCGGAGGTAGGCCCCGAGGCGGCCGCCGCCGCGAAGCGGTTCCTGCGCGAGATCGCCGGCCGCGACGCGGCGTTCGCGGACGCCCTCGCCGCGAAGACGCTCGCCGCGCTGCGCGTTCGCCCCGAGGCGCAGGAAGGCATCACGGCCTTCCTCGAACGCCGGAAACCGTCGTGGAGGAAGGAGTAGAAATCGGTGCCTGGCACCGTTTTCTACGCCAGAAGCGCCTCCAGCCCGCGGAGGGGGATCCACAGCCACTTCGGCCGGTTGTTGATCTCGTAGAGGACTTCGTAGAGCGCCTTGTTCAGCTCGTAGACGCGCCGCAGCGCGTCGAAGTCGGCGCGCGACGACGGCACGAAGGCGGCGCTCTTCGTCGCCGCGAAGTAGCCGCCCAGGAACGAGTGCGCCACCCGTTCGAGCCAGAAATTAGCCCAGGGCAGGAGCCGCGCGCGGTCCTCGTGCCGCTCGGCTGTGGCCCGGTCGAGCCCGACCATCGCCGCGTACGAGAACGACCGCGTCATCCCGGCCACGTCCCTGAGCGGCGAGTCCTTGAGCCGGCGCTCCGCGATCGGCAGCGCCGGCTCGCCCTCGAAGTCGATGATCACGAAATCGGCCTCGGCGCAGAGCACCTGGCCCAGGTGATAGTCGCCGTGGATGCGCGTCTTCTGCGCCTTCACGCCGGACTTCTTGAGCGATCGCATCCACTCGGGCATCTCGCCCCGGCGCGCGACGAGCTTTTCCGCCGACGCGCGCAGATCCTCCGGCAGAGACGCCATCGACTGCTCGATCGCCGCGACCACGGCGGCCGCCCGCTCGGCGATGGTCTCCGCGAGGCCCGCCACGTCAGAGCTGCGCATCGGCTCCGGCGCGAAATCGGGGTGCGTGGAGCCGGTCGCGAGCGCGCGGTGCATCTCGCCCGTCCGCCGTCCGAGAACGTCCATCGAGTCGATGAACGCCCCGGCGATGTCCTGCAGCGCCGCAGGGTCCGCGGCGACCTCCTGAGGCGTCCGGCCCGCCGCGTCGGCGACGAGGGCGCGCTCGAAGTAGCGCCCGAGGTGATCGAGCGCACGCGCCCACCCGTCGCCCTGGTTCTGCACGAGGCCCTGCAGCATCGCGATGGACGAGGTCCGGCCGTCGTGATCCTGGTACTCGATCTCGCCTCCGAGGAGGGGCGAGTTGCGGAAGCCGGCCGCCGCGAGGACCCGCGCGATCTCGACCTCGGGATGCACGCCCGACTCGATCTTCCGGTAGACCTTCATGAACAGGCGGTCGCCGTACCGGAGCGACGAGTTGCTCTGCTCGACCTTGCCCGGGTCGACCTTGAGCGGCCCGGTCGCGACCGGCCCGCGCAGCGTCTCGAAGGCGTCCGCGGCGCTCGCCGTGAAGATCCCGTTCGCGCTTCCGACGGGCGTCCGGTTCGCCACGAGATCGAGGAGCTCCTGCCCGAACTCGGGAATGAGGAGCGCGTCGAGGATCGCGACGTCGCCCTCGGAGCCCTTCGCCCGCGCGACGAGGCTCCGCTCGATCACGTCGTCCGCGATGTCCGAGTCGGCCTCCGCGAGCGCGAGCGGGATGAAGTACTTCTCCACGTGCCGGTCCGAGTAGGTCACCTGGGCCAGCGCGAGGAAGTAGACGTTCCCTCCGTCCGATTCCGATTCGAGCATGCCCTGGTCGAGGAAGCGGACTTCCTTGATCTTCCGCCCCTTCCCTCCGAACCACCGCCGGCGCTTGAGGTAGGACGGCATGACCGACGACGCCAGCTCGGCGAGACCGCCGCCCGACGCAAACTCGCGCCGCGGTCCGGAGTACTCGAGCTGCGGAGCCTCTGCGACGGCCGGCGGATGCTCGGCCTCGATCTCGATCCGCTCCGCCGGAACGCCGCGGAGGCTGAACCACATGAACTCGTGCGGCCCGAGCGAGAGGAAGTACGGCGACTCGCCGATGCGCGGGAACGCGACCTTTCCCAGGAGCTCGACCGGGACGAGCCCCTGATACGGGGTGAGGTCGAGCTCGACCGGCTGCACGAACCGCGACAGGTTCGCGACGACGAGGATCCGCTCGCCGCGGTACTCGCGCACGAACGCGAGGACCCTGCGGTTGTGCGGCGCCAGCATCTCGAGCGATCCGCGCCCGAACACCGGCCGCTCGCGCCGCACCGCGATGAGGCGCTTCATCCAGTTGAGGAAGCTCGACTGGCCGCGCGAGTGCGCCTCGACGCACGCGATCTGGTAGCCGCCGAGGGGATCCGTGAGGATCGGGCTGTAGAGCCGCGCGGAATCGGCGGTCGAGAAGCCGGCGTTCCTGTCGGCCGTCCATTGCATCGGCGTCCGGACGCCGTTCCGATCGCCGAGGTAGATGTTGTCCGACATGCCGAGCTCGTCGCCGTAATAGAGGACCGGCGTCCCCGGCAGCGAGAAGAGGAGGCTGTGCAGCAGCTCCATGCGGCGCCGGCTGAAATCGACGAGTGGAGCGAGCCGCCGGCGGATGCCGAGATTGAGCCGCATCCGGGAGTCCCTCGCGTACTCCCGGTACATGTAGTCGCGCTCCTCGTCGGTCACCATCTCGAGCGTCAGCTCGTCGTGGTTCCGGAGGAAGAGCGCCCACTGGCACGTGGGCGGCGGATCCGGCGTCTGGGCCATGATCTCGGAGATGGGATGCCGGTCCTCCCGTCTCAGCCCCATGAAGAGCCGCGGCATGAGAGGGAAGTGGAATGCCACGTGGCACTCGTCGCCGTCGCCGAAATAGGGCCGCACGTCCGCCGGCCACTGGTTCGCCTCGGCGAGGAACATCCGTCCCTCGTAGCGCTCGTCGAGCGCCGCTCGCAGGCGCTTCAAGACCGCGTGCGTCTCGGGCAGGTTCTCGCAGTTCGTCCCGTCGCGCTCGCAAAGATACGGAATGGCGTCGAGTCTCAGCCCGTCGACTCCCATGTCGAGCCAGAACCGCATGACGCGGACGACCTCGCGGAAGACGGCCGGGTTCGCGAAATTGAGATCGGGCTGGTGGCTGAAGAACCGATGCCAGTAGTAGGCCTTGGCCTCGGGGTCGTATGTCCAGTTCGAGCGCTCGGTGTCGATGAAGATGATGCGCACGTCCTTGTAGAGATCCGGCGTGTCGCTCCAGACGTAGAAATTGCGCTCGGGCGATCCCGGATTCGCCTTGCGCGCGCGCTGGAACCAGGGGTGCTGATCCGACGTGTGATTGATGACCAGCTCGGTGATGACCTTGAGCCCGAGCTTGTGCGCGTCCTTGAGAAAATTCTTGAAGTCCTTGATGGTTCCGTAATCGGGATTGACTCCCGTGTAGTCCGCGATGTCGTATCCGTCGTCCCTCAGCGGCGAAGGGTAGAAGGGGAGGATCCAGATCGCGGTGACGCCAAGGTCCTTCACGTAAGGGAGGCGCTGCCGGAGGCCCTCGAAGTCGCCCATCCCGTCGCCGTTCGAGTCCTGGAACGACTTGACGTGGATCTCGTAGATGATCGCGTCCTTGTACCAGAGCGGATCGTTGTCGATCTCGTCGATCCTCTCCTCGAACCGCCTCGCCGGCTTCTTCTTGACCGGACTCTTCGTGGCTTTCGGTGTCTTCGCGCGGGCGCCGCTCATTTCTTGGTCAACCTCCCGTAGAGATCCTCGGTCGAAAGTGCGACCGCGTCCCAGGAATAGCGCTTCTCGACGTGCCGGCGTCCGGCGGCGCCGAGCCGCTCGCGAGTTTTGGGATTCTCGATGATCGAGAGGAGCGCGTCCGCGAGTCCGCCCGCGAACGCGGACGGATCGGTGGGCTCGCCGCTGCCGTCGCGCGCGACCTCGAGCGGAACGAGGACTCCGTTCTCGCCGTCCTTCACGACCTCGAGGATGCCGCCCACGGCGGACGCGACGACGGGCGTGCCGCACGCCATCGCCTCGAGGTTGATGATGCCGAACGGCTCGTAGATCGAAGGGCAGCAGAAGACCGTCGCGTGACTGTAGAGCTGCACGGACTCCTCGACCGGGATCATCTCGTCGATCCAGTGGACGCGCCGTCCCAGCGCGGCGAGATCCTTCACCCGGCGCGCGATCTCGCTCCTCACCTCGGGCGCGTCCGCCGAGGTCGCACACAGGACGAGCCCGATCTCGCGCGGCAGCCGCCGCACCGCCTCGAGAAGGTGCGCGATGCCCTTCTGGCGCGTGATCCGCCCGACGAAGAGCACGTGCGGCTGCGTCGGGTCGATTCCGCGCCGGACGAGCGCTTCGGTTTCCGGCACGCGCCGGTAGACGGCCGAGTCCACGCCGTTCGGGATGACGTGCACCCGATCCGGATCCGCCTCGAAGTGGTCGAGAACGTCTTTCCTCACCGAGCCCGACACGGCGATCACGGCGTCCGCCGCCTCGATCGCCGT
>Ga0187892_10008166_pt1 | contig 14473 bp, 13 predicted proteins | sample MA1701073metaG_FD_139345 | JGI IMG/M metagenome (GOLD analysis project Ga0187892, IMG submission 139345) | Bio-ooze microbial communities from a basaltic lava cave in the Kipuka Kanohina Cave System on the Island of Hawaii, USA - MA170107-3 metaG ... | reverse complement strand
GTCTTTTTGCCTTCGACTCGTCCCAGACGTACTGCCACCCCGTGCCGCCCGTCTTCCAGCCGTTCTCGTGAGATAGCTTCACGTACTCGACAAACTTCTCGTCCGGCAGCCAGCCCGTCTTCGGCCTTTTTAATGAGTAGGTCTGCGCCCAATCCCTGCTTGGGTGATTCTGCGGCTGGAAAAGCGCGTCGAAGTTCCAGAACTCTGTCTCTACAAGAGGCCCTCTCATCTCGGCAAAGCCCATCTCGACAAGTTTCCTTCTTACAGAAAGCAGGAATCTCTGGTACGGGTGGCGCTTCCCGATGTGCAGCTTTCTTCCGCGTACCGTGACGTTGTAAGGCCGGAATTTTACCTGCTTCCACATGCCCGTCTTTATGAGTTCTTCAGTTAGGTTTGATATTTCCTTCCCTGTCATCCGTTCTGCGCGTCTTTTCATTGTCTCCTTCTGCTCTGTCATAAGCTTTCTCTGGAGAAACATGGACGCAAAGTAGGCCGGGACGCTCTTTCCTTTCTCCACGTCTTTCAGCGCGTGTACAGTATCTTCAAGGATCTTCGGGAACTGCTTCAGGCGCAGCAGTTCTTCTTTCATTTCTACCGCGTCGTGCTTCTTCAGCCACTGAAGTGCGACAGAGAAGTTGTCAGTATTCTCTCTGGCCTTGTCCATTGGAATAGGGCCTTTCTTCAGGAGCTCTGCAAGTTTTATTTCAGGTGTGCCCTCCTTCGCGTATTTTTTCCCTTCTTCTGTGAGAATATATTTCATAACGAAGAATTCCATTACAGTCTTTAAATCTTATATCCGGTAATTACTTTCATGGCTACAAAAATAGAGGAGATAGCGCTCCGCCGCGGATTCTTCTGGCAGTCCTCGGAAATGTATGGCGGGCTTTCAGGCTTCTACGACTACGCCCATCTGGGAACCGCGATGAAGAGGAAGTGGGAGGATATATGGAGGAATTTCTTTCTGAATCTGGACGATAACTTTTTTGAGATAGAATCTTCCAGCGTGATGCCAGAGAGCGTCTTCGCCGCGTCCGGACACCTGAAGTCCTTCGTCGACCCCATAGTGAAATGCAGCAGGTGCGGCCACATGGAGCGCGCTGACGAGCTCCTGGAGCAGAGACTGAAGGAGAATTTCGAGGGCAAGACCCCGAAGGAGATGGACGAGATAATAAAGAAGCACAACATAAAATGCCCTAAGTGCTCAGGCCAGTTCAGGGAGATAGGCGTGCTCAACATGATGTTTCCCGTTACTATAGGCATGGATACAAAGGCTTACCTGAGGCCCGAGACAGCCCAGGGCGCGTTCGTAAACTTCATGAGGGAATTCGAGACGCTCAGGAAGCAATTGCCTCTTGGACTAGCAATAATAGGCAGGGCTTACAGGAACGAGATAAGCCCCAGAAACGCTCTGATACGGATGAGGGAGTTCACGCAGGCAGAACTGCAGATATTCTTCAACCCTGACAGGATAAACAAGCACTCAGATTTTTCCTCTGTATCCAGCTACAGGCTGAGGCTGTTCCCCGCTGCAAACAAGAAATCTAATAAGATAGACGAAAAGACATGCGAGGAACTAAGCGCAGACCTGCCGGAATTCTACGTTTATCATATGGCCATGATACAGAAATTCTACACAGAGATGATCAGAGTGCCCAGGGAAGTGTTCCGTTTCCGCGAGCTGGCGGACGAGGAGAGGGCTTTCTATAACAAGTACCACTGGGATATAGAACTGTTCATAAAAAGCCTTGGGGGCTTCAGGGAGGTCGGCGGACTTCACTACAGGACGGACCACGACCTCTCGGGCCACGAGAAGGTGTCGAAGAAAAGCACGAAGGTCTTCGCTGACGGCAAGAAGTTCACGCCGCACGTGCTCGAGCTGTCTTTCGGCGTGGACAGGAATGTTCTGGCGTTGCTGGAGATGTTCTACGAGGAGGAAAAGGAAAGAACTATTTTCAGATTTCCAAGAAATGCCTGCCCGTATGATTGCGCGGTGTTCCCCCTGGTGAACAAGGACGGCCTCGAGGAGAAGGCAAGGGAAGTAAAAGCACTGCTGCAAAAGAATTTCTCTGTCTTCTTCGACAAGTCAGGCTCTATTGGCCGTCGTTATAGGCGAATGGACGAGATAGGCGTTCCTGCCTGTGTGACGATAGACCACGGGACCCTGGAAGAGGAAACGGTCACGCTGCGCGACCGCGATTCCATGAAGCAGGTAAGGGTGAGAGTAAAAGACCTGAAGGAAACTCTGGAGAAATTCATAAACGGTTCTGATATAGAGAAACTAGGGAAACCTGTCGCGATAAAAGAAGACTGATCACGCAAACCTTGCTTTCTGCCTTCTCGTCTTAGCACGTTCTCTTAATTTACCGTGCCTGTGCTCTGTTTCTTTCTCCAGTTTTCTTATGCAGTCCTGGATGACGTTGATCGGGCTCCAGCCTGCTGCGTGGGCCGCGAAGAAGCCGAAGGGCATCTTGAACCTGGCCCTGATAGAATAGAGGTCGCGGTTTCCGCCCTTGACGAACCTCTCAACGTGGAAATAAAGGTACTGTATGTCGCCTCTTTTTCCCATCTTCTGGACGAACTCGTTTACAGCCTGGTCCATCTTCACCTTGAATTCTATGCTCTCGTTCTGCATACCTGTTATCTGGACGTACACCTGCCTCTTTGGGGCAAGCGCAAACAGTTCTAGTATGTCCTTGGGCGTCAGGACGCCGACCGAGCCTTCGTTGTCAACTATAACTTCTTCATTCGTCTGGAGCAGGTCTATGACTTCTGATATGCTGCTGCTTCCGCCAACTATCGTCGCGGGTCGCATTATAGCCTCTGCCATAGTTCCTTCTGTCCGTATCTTTTCCATGGCGCCGCTTTCTGTCAGCCTGCCTCCTCGTGCAGGCATCCTTTCCTTTCCTTCCATAAGTTTTATCAGGTCTATAGTGCCGAGCACGCCGACAACCCTGCCTCTGTCCACGACAGGCACGCGCGAAACGTTTCTCTCAAGCATTATCTTCCTGACCTTGCCTATGTTGTCCGTCCTTGCGACGTATTCTGCAGGCGTGACTATCTCGTGAGCCCCAGTGTTCAGGCCCTTGACAAAATCTCTCGCGACTTTCATCAGGTCGGTCTCTGAGATTATGCCGACAAGACGGCCGGCAGACGTTACAGGCATCGCTCTCAGACCTGCTCTCAGAAGGCGGTCGACCGCTGCTTCCACCGGGGTATCCATGTCTATGACAGGCGCGTTTATTGCCAGGCTCGCTACCTTTGTAGTTGTTATGTCGATGTCCCTCGTGACCACGTTCTTTAGTTCCAGCAATCCGTAGAGGTTTCCATTGCTCGAGACGATAACCTGGTGTATGCTGTTGGCCTTCATCTTGCTCAAAGCCCTGCTTATCGTGTCGTCAGGATCGCACGAGATCAGGTTGCTGTTCATTACATCTTTTACCTGCATAAATTTTCACCAAGAAATCAAAGACGAAGGTCTCTGAGCTTCTCTTTACCATATTTCACATAACTATATATTTCTTCGGAGCGCCCTGCCGGTTTTTTCCTTGCTAATCACGGCTTATGCCTTGTGACCATGTAGTATGTGCAGTCGCCCTCGTTGTCCACGATCGCCCAGAGCATCCTCGCGCGTATGTTGTGCGCAAGCCTTACTGACCGGGACAGCTCCTGGAACGACATCGTGAAGTCCTCAGGCACAGAGAACACTATCCATTTTGTATGTTCTTTCGCCGACTTGGGTCCTTTCTTCAATTGCACGCCTCTTTCATAGACCCTGTAGTCGCACCCGAACTTGAAGCCCGTCCTTACCAGCAGCCCTCTCTCCCTCAGGTCCTCGTAGACACGGTACTTGTGGGGAAATCTCTTGTCCAGCTGCGTGGCGTGGCTGTAGATTTCCTGGAAGGTCATCTGCTTTCCGTCCTTGAATACGCGAATTCGGCCCCTTTTCAGGAGCAGCGCAGCCTCTACAAGTGCAAGTTCCAGCCTGTTGCCCAGATGCTTTCCGTAGAAACCCGGCTCGTAGACGTGCTCCCAGTTTTCCGCCGCCGCGACCTTGTCTTCCTCTAGCGCTGTATCGACGACTACCTTCACCGGCTCCGGTTCCACGTACTCCTTGTCGTTTATGTCCTCCGCCTCGACCAGAGTAGATTCTGATTTATGTTTGTTCTTCTTTCCCATACCGATCACATTCCTAGAAGCAGGACGAGCACCACGTAAGTAATGCTCTATGTCATCTTCTGCTTATTCAGATCTATGCTATCTTTTTAAAGCAAGTGGGGACAGTGGGATTTTCACCCACGGTCGCTTCAGACCGCTAGAGATTTGAATTCGTGAGTTCTTGGAGAACTTCCCACGACACATACCGCACAGGTAAATTCATACCTGCGTCACGGTCTTCAGCCGTTTGAGCGAGAAAACACAGTGTTATTCTCTGTGCTCTCCCAGGCTTCGCCAACGGAAGATTTCTTGCCGTTTTGAGCTATGTCCCCAGGCAATAAGTCTCTTTAAGCAGTGGCTTTTAAATATTGCATGAAATTTATTAAGAAGTCATGCCCCTGTAGCTCAGTAGGTAGAGCACCTGCTGCTTTCTATCGCTTAGAAGGTAGGTGAAACTGTTAATCAGGTGGTCGCAGGTTCGAGTCCTGCCGGGGGCGCTTAAAAAGACACTTAAGACATCTCAATTAACTTTAGAGTAGAAAGAAGAAATTTCTAAAATAATAATCAATCCAGGAAATCGCCCTTCTTCAGTTTTTGGGGCAGGTACTCTTCGGACATGAATTTCAGACCGCGATGCGACAGGGCTTCTATCTCAGCTTTTATTCCCTTCTCTATCATAAGGTTGATTTCCTTCTGCCACTTTGGCTTCTTGAACCAGTCGTACTCTAGGAGTTCTTTAGCCCTCTTTATGTCGACCTCCTTGCATTTTATTATGGCCTTCTTCAGGTCGTAGTCGAATATATCAGAGACGGTCAGGCCTATGAATTTCGCCTCTGGCGTCGCGATGCGGTCGGACACGTGGGCAAGATTAATAGAACCGGATTTTATGACAGAATAAATATAGAACCCGTAGCTGTCAGAGTCGGTCATCACGTACACAGGCAGTTTGTACTCGTCGTTCAATCTCTGTATGAGAAGCCGTGTCCCTCGTGAGGGCTGTCCGCCGGTTCCTATCAGCACACAGTTCTGCTTCTGCCAGAACTTGTCCTCATGGAGACGCTCAAACCCTGCGTTCTTTTCCACGACCAGCACGAATTCTGCGTCCACCTTCTTGAAATCGACCTCGTCCACTGTTGAAGGGATGGACCAGCCACCGCTTCCTAATTTGGACCAGTCTATAAGATCGCCCCTGTCCTCGATACGAACATTCCCGGCAACTATTCCTTTCCTGTCGGTCGTGAGGTGAAGCTGCTCCCTAAGAACGTCTATCGCTACCTCTAGGTCTACGATTATCGGGTCGCTCTCGCTCTGCTCGTCGAAGGTGTTCTCGTTGCTGTCCGGCAGCGTTCTCTTGAGGTTGTAGTACATGTCTCTTATGCTTGTGTGGATCTTCTCGTCGATCAGGCTCTTTGCAAATGAGGCGACCATGAGCGTCTGCATGAACTTCTTGGAGTGGGCGACGTTGAAATAGTACCGTTTTGCGGTCTTGTCGCCCAGAGATAGCTGCTTTGTCTTCTGGTCAAAGACTACGTTGGACAGCGTCCTTATTGGTATCTCTATGTTGGGATTCTCTCCCTTGTCTATCTCCCTAATGATCTTCTCGCCTAATCTCTCTAGCTCGTCCTTGACGTTCCTTGTCATGAAAACCACCATTAGCATCGGAAAGTGTCGGTCAGGGTTCTGATATCAATTATCTTCCAAAACTATTTCTTCTTGTTTTCCTTATTCTTATCTTCTTTCTTGCCGCCTGTTTTTGGTTTGTCCTCTCCTTCGTCTTCTTCCTGCACAGCTTCCTGTTTACTGTCCTCTTCCTCCTGTTCGTCTTCTCCCTTGAAGTGCTTCTTTGTTTCTACCAATTCGCGGATCTTCTTTTCTATCGGCTTTGCATCCCTTTTTGTCAAGATGCTGAGGGCATGAGCCACTTCTCCTGAATATCGCTCGAATATCTGTATCCTCCTTTTTTGTTCGCCGGCTCGCCTCTTTCCCGATAAATAGATCGACAACTTCCTTCCTGCGTCCTGCAGCGCCAGCTTCGCCTCCTTTATAATTTCCGGATAAGCTGCCACGGCCTCTTTGCTCTCTGAGACGAATGGCACCCAGACCGAGCAGATATGAACCGTGAGCTTCATAGGTCCTGAAGGAAGGTTGCTGCCTTTCTGGTCAAGGTTGTACCTCTTCCAGTCTACCTCTTTTACGGCCTGGGTCAGGGAGCAGGCGCTCTGCTGGTAAAGCAGGGGCACCCTGTTGGCAAAGCGTATCAGCTCTATCGTCTCTCCGTTCCTGTCATCCTCGTCTTCTTCCTGCTTTTTCTTCTTTTTTCCGTTCTCTTCCTTCTTTTCTTCCTGGAAGCCGTAAACTATGCCTACTTCTATCATGAAAGGGAAGCCCCTGTACACCTCGGGGTCCCTGTTTATTGTCGTGACGAACTCGGCGTTCTGGTACTCTTTCTTTAAGCTCTTCTCCAGCTCTGCCGACCCTATAGGCGACAAGCAATCAAGAGGCGGCCGCTGTATCTTGACTTTCTGCATGGCCTTCATCAGGCCCTCTATCATCGCCCTGTCCAGTTCTGACGGTTTTTTTCCTTCGTCTACTTTCGCTACCTTGCATATCTCTTTGGCGCTCTGGTTGCCGACGGAGGAGAATTCGTTCGTGAGGAATGAGTGCACTGTGCGCGAACTCGTGTTGTTTAACATGCGCTGCAGCGTGCCGAATTCCACACCATATGGATGCGGCTTCATCTGTTTCGGCTGCTTAGGCAGTTCGTTGTGCGATCGCGGAAAGATAGTTTTCACGCCGTTCGGGTCTGTGTATGTTATTTTTGCGAAAGGATTGGAGACAGAAGTGTACTTAAGGTAATCTTCGACTATCCTCCTGTAGCGACCGTGGAGTGTCATGTCAACCTTTACGCCGCTGTCCCCAAGGATGTCCTTGTCTATGTCTTCCTGCTTCAGGATATCAGGCTCGTTCTTTACCGTATTGAGATGAAGCTCGACGTAGTAAGTCTTCTTCTGGCTCTCTATCTTCGACCAGACCCTCGTAGGTTCTCCTGTTGTCAGCTGTGAGTACAGGGTGACGCTGCTTATGCCTATTCCCTGCTGCCCCCTGCTCTGCTTCAGCCTGTGAAACTTGCTGCCGTAGAGCAGTTTTCCGAAGACGCGCGGTATCTGGTCTTTTACTATACCCGGTCCGTTGTCTTGTACAGAAACAACGTAGACGTCCTCTTTCACGTTCTTTATCTTCACGATTATATCCGGGACTATCCCTGCTTCCTCGCAAGCGTCCAGGCTGTTATCGACAGCCTCTTTCACAGCCATCAGCAGCGATTTTGTAGGGTTATCGAAGCCCAGGAGGTGCTTGTTCTTCTCGAAGAACTCGCTTACAGAAATCTCCTTCTGCTCTTTTGCAAATTCCTCTGCAGTTTTTCGCGCCATACGCAAGACACCTACGGTTTCTTACCGTTCTATCTTCCCTGTATTATCCTGTTTTATCTCCTTCTGCTTCTTTTCCAGCTGTTCATACACAGCTTTGTGCGAGAAACCTTTCATTAGGTTGTTTATCGCCGTTTCCGCACGCTCGACGTCCTCGTATTTCCCTATTATAGACACGGTGCGGCCGTATATAGATATTTTTGTTCTGGTCAATAATTCCAGGTTTCTTCTGGCCTTTCCCCTTGTCCCTATCAGTCTTGAGCGTACCCTCTTTAATTCATTTTCGTTCTTTGAAAGCTCTATTATCTCCAGCGTGCATTCTTCGTCCGCCAGTTCCAGAGCGTTCTCCGGCGAGAATCCGCGTCCTATGGCCTTTACTATATTCTCACAGGTCATTACGTCTACCGATTCGCCCTCTATAGTTACTTCATCGCCGACGGTTATTTTTGTCCTGGTTTTCTTCTCTATCTTCCTTCTCGTCGTACCGCTGTGGCCTATGAGGACGGCTTTTCTTTCGTCTGGTATCCTTAAGGAGTGGATCATGATATCAGCGTCTTGGTAAATATTGCACGCTTTCTTTTGCAACACCTTTCGATGTCTTGTTTTCAGTATCTATCTCGATTCCATAGTCAAACTTCTTAACAAGGTTATATACGGCTTTTACAGACCTGACGCCGTATTTTCTTTTCCTACCGTCGTCTCTTTTGATACAGGTTTCTAAAGACGCTTTAAGGGTAAATACGTAATGCGGAATTTTCATGATTTTTATGAGATCTTTTATCTGGTTTTTATGGTAGAAATTCCCGTCGAATATCACTACCATACTTTTTATGAGACCTTTCTTTGCTTCTGGCGCAACCATCCTGTTTACTTTGAGAAAACTCTTTACAGGAATGCTCTTACCCTCGACTTTATCAAGACCGTTATTTTCAAGGTGCTCATCGACAGAGATATATTTTTCACGGAGTTTTTTCGACAGTTCTTTTGCTATCGTCGTCTTTCCTGACCCTAACGGACCTCGTATAATGATGTAGTACATGAGCACTAATTATGAGAACAAGGAATTAAACGTCTATCGCGAGTATGCCTTTCCTTCTTAGCCACGACGCCTGGGTCGGGTTGTACTTGAAGACTATGTCGCCCTTCTCCTCCCCGCCTATCTCCCACGGCTCGACCAGGACTATGTCGCCCTCGTGCATCCATATCCTCTTCCTCATCTTGCCAGGTATCCTGCACAGTCTTATCTTGTTGTCCTGGCACCTAACGCGGAGTTTGTTCGAGCCGAGCAGCGATTCGACCACGCCCAGCACTTCCCTTCCTCTAGGTGTTTTAACCCTCATCTGTTCCGGGTTGTCGTTTCGGCGGTACATTTCATACACTTCCTGCAGCGTGCATTTATAGCCAACCCTTCTTGTCTTATACTCACCTGATGGCATAGAAGTTCCTGTACAGCTTCCGTCCCTTCTTTTCTCCGACGAGCTTGTAGGACTCTTTCACGTCAAAATAGCTTCTCAGGTATTTCACTGTTTCTGCTGCTGCTTTCTTGTCTACTATCCTCACGTCAAATCCTGTCTTCGTCCTATCTATCCCAGCCAGAGCTTTGCCTGGCAGGGTCTTCTCGATTTTCCTCATCACTCTTTCTGAACGTTCTCCCCTTACCTGCAGGCAAGCCTCGTAGTAGCCGCCCAGGATCTTGACACAGTTCTCGCATTTCCTCTTCTTTACGAATACTATCATCTTCCTTTCTTCTGTCACAGCGGCCTTCAGCGGCTTTATCTTTCCTGTGCACGCCACTGCCGTGTATATCCTGTTTCCTACCTGCCTTGTCCTTATGGATATATTTGTTATGATGTTATTCGATTTCACGGCGTCTTTTATCTGGTATTTTACATCGCCGCGCTCGAATTTATTGCACACGTCGCATGAGTAGGCTGTAAAATCTTCTATTTCAAACAGCCTGTTCTTCTCCAGAAAGCAGAAGCGGCAGAAATTCCCTGCAACAGCTTCCGCGCCGCATTTTATGCAGAACATGGTAGAAAGTAAGGACAAAATGGATTTAAAGAAAGCATGGCAAATGCCGCAGAACAGGCTTCGTCATGGCTCTTATACATGTGAGTAAAGTCTGCCGGTATTTTTGCTGCGCCTAAGCTTCAAGTATATTCCAAAGCGTGAGCACTGCTTCGTAGACGTCTGCTGCTTCTGTTCCGGACTTGTACGACGATATGAAGCTGACCTCAACGCGCTTGGGCGTTATTCTTTTTATCCCGTCCTCCAGCCTGAAAGATTCGCCACTAGCCCACATAACCGCCGCCTTCAGCAATTCATTCACGTCTGTTTCTGCTTCGTCGTAATCCGCAAACCAGACAGCTCGGCCGCGGCCGTTTATTATGCCATCGTTCGTCTTTACTAGCGACCTCTGGCCTGTGTCGCTTATTATCGCCGTCCTCGAATCCACTGCTATGAGGGAGATGGACTGGAATGTAAAGGTGCTGTCTCCTGTCGTTTGCACAGCGCCGTAGTATTTCTTTATTTTCATCGAGGCAGCATCAGCCAGGCTGTAAAAAATGCCTGAAGAGGAACCTACCCCGCCCCACATCAGCCCGAAGGTCTTGTTTATGTAGCCGTCTTCAACCTCCCTTTGTTCGAGATCGCTGAATATGAATATCGTGCCTCCCCTTTCAAGGAATGAATTCAGCTCCCTCTCCATTAATTTCAGGTTCGGGTCGTAGTCTGTGAGAAGGAGGACGTTTGTATCCTCCCTTGATATCAGCTCCTGCACAGTCCCCTGCTGTATGCGTATTTCTACAGGCCGGCCGTGATAGGCAAAAGAAAGCGGATCTAGCCTGGACTCTAGGTCTGTTTTACCCTGTTGTGTACACGAGCATCCTATGAAAATGAAGGGCGGCGGGATCCCTTTTATCCTGAGCGACCAGTCTATTGCAGGCGGCAGGGCGTCCAGACCTGCTATTACGCCGCTTATCTTTGTAGCATCGTTAGCAAGCATAGCTTCCTGTAGCGTGTTATTCCTCTCCATCGCGTACAGGAGGTCTTCAGCCCTGGTCTTTGTAAGGACGTCGCCCCATTCGGTAGGCCTTATCTCTGTCTTGAAGAAGAAAGTCAGCGACGTGAGCAGTATTATGGAAGCGATTATCGCCTCTAGTATTCTTATGAATCCCTTCATGACACACTCACCAGCAGCTTCACTATACGCCCGTCGTCCAGCGCTGCAAACCTCACGGTCTGGAATTCCGGCCTCTGCGTCCTGCTGACAATGGGGCCGCAGAAAGCCAGCGTCTCAATCCCGTCTGTTACGTTTATCCTCACGTCGTACACAGACGAAGGGCCGAATACCCAGTCCCTCACGTCCTTGTATCCGTAGCCGTAGGCGTCGTTGCACAGCCCGTCTAACACCTCTACCTTTGTCGCTTCCAGCACGTATCTTCTTTCAGAAGAGAGCCCTATCCGCACTTCGTCTAACGGCACGCCGTTGGAGACGTCTTTTGCCCAGTTCTTGGTACCCTTGTCAAGAAGGAGAAGCTGCGAGATCTCGTAGGATTTCGACCTTATGTCCTCGGCAGCAGCCTCTGTCCTGAAGACGGGTATGTTCGATATTATGACGTACGTTACAAAGGAGATTATGCTGAGGAAGACTATTATCGAGAGTACAAACTCTATGTCCATTACGCCTTTTTTCTTTTCTACATTATTTCGATGCATCGCCATAATAGAATTATTTTGCCAACCCAGATTAAAAAGGTAAGCGAGAAGGTCTATAGGGCGTTATGAAAAAAGTTGTTGTGAAGAGATCCGGTAAAATAGGGAGAGGCGTCTTCGCCGCAATGGATATAGCAAGAGGAGAAGTGGTGCTCATATTCTCCGGGAAGAGATATCACGCCGCAAGAATAGGCCTCTTGCCAAAGGACGTACGGATCACCTATACTATGCCTAATTTCAGGACTATGACGAAGATGGATACGCCGGAGAAGAGCATTACAAGACTGTGCTTAAGCCCTGCTACTATGGAGTCGGAGCTTATCTGGCCCGCTATGAAGCCGGTGAAAATTCCCTGGACGAGTATCATCGAAAGGAAAAGGGCCTTGTAGTAAGAACCTGGGTCGTCCTGCGACCCGAGGTCGAAGCCCACGGCTACAGAACCAAACGCTGCGCACCCGAAGCACGCAGGATCTGTGCTGGTCTCACACAGCGTGCACGGGTTTGTGGACGCAGACAGCGTGCCAAGCGCGCCTGTCAGGCCCTGCGTCTGCAGCAGAGGCACCAGGAAGCGGATAAGGGCCAGGGTTATGCCAAGAAATATGAAGAATATGGCGTACATCATTAGGACCTGCTGGTTCAGGAGGAAGGATTTTTCTTCCTGCACGTCCCTCAGGGATTCTATATTCCCTGCCAGTGAATCCATCGTCTCCTCTATGTTGCCGCCTGACTTGTTCGACTGGTCTATGATCATTACCGACCTTACTATTATCTTGCTGTCGGACATGCGCTCGGCAAATTTTTTCAGCACGCTCTCTATCGGCACGTTCCAGCTGAGCTGGTTTTCTATCTTCCTTATCTCCGCGGTCAGGACGCCGTATTCGGATTTTGCAACGTTCTGTATGGCTTGGACGAACGTCAGCCCTGCCCTCTGCGCCTCGGCCAGGTCTCTTAAGAAATTGGGGAACTCCTTCTCGTAAGACCGTATCTTCTTGAACCTCAGGAACTTGTAGGCGCTGTAAGGGAACGTGAGAACAAGGACGCCGAGGAAGAGCAGGTTTATTGCGATGGCGGTGCTTCCTGTAAGGACGCCTATGACAACCAGCACAGCAAATATGCCTATCGATATCGAGAGTATGAGCTTTTCCGTCCTCATAAAACTTCACATCATTCCAGGGGCGATATTGATTTTATCAGCACAATAAAGCCGACAGAGAGCAGGGGCAGGAGTATGAATACTATGAAGCTCTGGACAACGACCGTCTCCAGGCCCGCTGATATAGTCGCTATTATCGAAGACAGGACGATAAAGAATATTGACCCTGTTATTATAAGCGTAAGATATATTTCCACGTAAAGCGATAGGTCCTGGGAGAATTTTCTTATCCTTCTCCTGTAGTCGTTCATCAGCTCGTTGCTCTTGCCCTTCAGGTAGCCTGTCAGGTCGCCGCCCGACAGCATGAGGGTGTTCATGCCCCATAGCAGATCGCGGAGGTCTTTCGACGGCGTTATCTTGGCCTGCTTCTTTATCGCAGCCGAAGCCGTCAGTCCAAAGATCTCAACGCTGTTGGCGATACTCTTTGCCTCCTCCGCGACCTCGCCGTACTCCTTGAACTGGCTGAGGGTCTTGAACAGCGTTATAGGAGGCATCTTGGAAGACGACATAGTCGCCATGTAGGACACGACAAAAGGCAGGACTTTCTTTATCTTGTTCTCCCTCGTTTTCGCCAACGCGATAGGGTACGCGTAGAAAAGAAAGAACAGTCCGGCTGATACAGCAAACGCCAGTATCAGGCCGGCTACAACCGCCAGCAGCGGCTCAAGGAAGAGCCCAAGGGTGAAAGAGAAGAGGAGGGCTTCTGCGAAGAACGTCAGGAACGTGGTGAACATGGATATGGAAAGATATTCTTCTAATGTGTAACTCAGCTTGGCCTTCTGCATGTCGTCCTTTATGTCAAGAAAATACGGCTTGAGTGATTTGCTGTATTCCCCGAAGAACCTGTAGGCCATGCTGACATAGGTCATAATCCACCCTCGACCTTCTTCATGAGGAAATCAGGCGACATGTAGTAAAGGTTGATTATCTGCGATACGTTCCTGTAGTCTGAGATGTTCTTCCTCATCATCCATTCCAGGATGCTTGCCCTGTTCACGAGCTCCTGCTCGACCTCGCCCTCTGACATGCCCGCGTTGTTTGCTATTTTTCTGAGAATAGCGCTCTTCGCCAGAGTCACGAACTCGTCCTTCGCCGCATTCCACTTTATCACCTCGTTCGTTATAGGCCTGTTGTTCTTGTGGTTGAAGCCGATTATCTCCGTTGCCGAAGACACGCGGCGGCTGTATTTTCTTCCCTGCTTCACCCTCCTTACGAAAAGTATGAGGTCGAGGTTCTGTATCAGGTTGGCAGGCAGGCTTATAGGTTCTGTCGTGAGCCTGTCTATGAGTTTAGAGAATGTGTCGGCGTGTATGGTCGAAAGCCCTGCGTGGCCAGTGGCCATCTGCTGGAACAGCACGTAAGCTTCTTTTCCTCGCACCTCCCCGACGATTATATAATCAGGCCGCTGCCTCAGCGATTCCCTGAGTAGTTCGTACATGTCGACGGCGCCTTCCTGGGCTATAGGCGTCCTTGCTACCTCAGGCACCCAGTGGGTGTGGGGCAGCCTCAGCTCTGCTGTGTCTTCTATAGAGACTATCTTCAGCTGCGGCTTGATGAAAAGAGAGAGTATGTTAAGTATGGATGTCTTTCCGGAAGCTGTACCGCCTGATACAAGGATGGACGCCTCGTGCTCTATCAGGAACCAGAGGTACGCCATGGTCTTGAGGTCTATAGTCCCGAATTTCACCATGTCCACAGGAGTCAGCGGCTTCTCCGTGAACATTCTTATAGTGAAGTTACTCCCGTGCCTTGCTATATCACTGCTTAGCGTGGCTTGTACACGAGAGCCATCGGGCAGAGACCCGTCGAGGAGAGGCCTGGCGACCGAGATAGTTTTTCCGCACCTTTCCGAGAGCTTGTTCACGAAGGAGTCCAATTCTTCTTTCTTCCTGAAGGCCAGGTTCGTCCTCAGCGAGCCGAACCTCGGGTCGCGGTGGTAGACGTATATCGGTATGTTGGTGCCGTCGCAGGATATGTCCTCTATGTTCTTGTCCTGCATGAGCGGCTCTATCGCCTCGAGTCC
>Ga0187892_10008165_pt1 | contig 14474 bp, 9 predicted proteins | sample MA1701073metaG_FD_139345 | JGI IMG/M metagenome (GOLD analysis project Ga0187892, IMG submission 139345) | Bio-ooze microbial communities from a basaltic lava cave in the Kipuka Kanohina Cave System on the Island of Hawaii, USA - MA170107-3 metaG ... | reverse complement strand
CCATTGTTGGTATCCGAGTACGGTCATCAAGTCGTGCACATCGCGCGCACTGGCGGCGCTATTGTAGGCGCCGAGATCTACGCCGGCGGCGACCAGGCGATTGCGGCACTGCAGCATGGCGTCGCGAATCGCCGCGACGTCTGCCTCGATCGGCTGCGCCAGGGCGAAGTACGTCGAGAAGGCATCGCGCCACTCCGGGCAGTCGAGCGACGGCTGCGCCCCGCCTGTGCCGCGCTGGTCGAAGAAGACGAGGTCACGGCGCTCGCGGTAGGCAGCGAAGCGTTGCAGCGCGCGAGTGATGAACGCCAACGAAGGCCCGCCAGGACCGCCGCTCAGATAGATGACCGGATCGGGTGCCGGGTCGGTGCCGGTCGCTCTTGCCACCGCGACCGGGAGCTTGACGGTCTTGCCGTTGTTGCGCTGGCGGTTCTCGGCGACTGTGAGATAGCCGCACGATAGCTCATCGCTGGGGGCGCCCGCCGGAAGCACCATTTCGCAGCCGACGGACTCGAACTGTGGTGTCACGGTCGCGGCGTTCATCCCGCTGTCGTCGTCTCCGCACGCGGTGAGACCGAGCAAGAGTGCCGACAGGCAGTTTAGACCGATCGGTATCCGAAAATGCACAAGGCGTTGGCTCATGAGATTCCCCCCTTCGTGCCGCGGAGTTTCCTCTCATCGGCTCATAGCGTGCCCCGTGTCCACGACCAAGCAGGAGCACGCCGATGACACTCCGTTGCGGCGTGTGGGGTGCACGCTCTTACCGTGCACCCCGATCCAACGACAACTGCCGACGTTCATCTGGGCCTCCGGTGGCTGCCCCTCACTTCTCAGAAACGTCGGCGGCGGTCGTGCAGCGCCGATTACAAGCCGCCCCGGACGGCTCGCATGTAGAAATTGGTGTACTTGAAGAATGCGTACACGCCGCCCCCGGCACTAGAGAAGTCCAACACCCAGGCGACGTTCGGACTCTCCGGGTGCGAGGTCGAGGACCAGTAGGCGTTGGGATACGTATTGCTGTCGCTGAAAGCGACACACGGCGCCGTGCAGACACAGGCGGGACCCCCTCCCGATCCCGTGCATGAGAAGTCCTGCATGATCGACTGCAGCTCCGCAAGCGTCGGCATCCGCCAGCCGTTCGCCCCAGCAAAGCCGCTGCCGTTCACGGTACCCAGAAAGTCGGAGAACGCCGTGCCGTTCTCCGCGTACGGCGGCGCCGGGCTCCAAGTATACGAGTTGTCTTTGTCATGGACGGTGTCGTCGTCGGTCTTCGTCTCCCAAACCAGCCCGCTGAGATTGTCCGTTACCGTTCCATCGCCGTTGTTGGTGAACCGACTATTGATGCAGGAACTGCCTTGTAACTTGCTCTGGGTTTGGAACTTGGTCCAGTTGTCGAAGGACTTGTGCCGGCACTTCCAGAACGCCTTGAAGTGGTCGAAAACGGATGCCCCGTACAGCTTGGCAACCACAGTCTGGATACATCGGTGGTACTTGCCCCACGCTTGGGCACGCGCCTTCTGGCAGTTCTGCTCCGCTGTCGGCGCCCCCAGTGTGGTCCCGGCCCACAGCAGAATCGAACACGCCACAACCGTCACAGAAGTCGTCGTCATGAAATCCTCCTATTCGGCAACCATTGCCGTCGCGGCCGCTTTCATCCGCCGGAACGCGTTCTGCGGCTCGAACTCCGGCCTTTGGGTATCTGCGGCTCTTTTGCCTATGTAGACCGCATCGATCACAACAAATCGCATGTTGCCACCTGCTCAGGTCGGTGCTCGGTGGGGCCTGTTCGTGCCTCTCGCGCACCTGCCCCCATAAGGCAGGGCGTAACATTCGGTGTTACGATGTAACGCGGTGGTGCTCGTCGAAGACGGCGTGCAGCCGCGGCGTTAGAGTTCCCATTCCACGACTAGCCGCGGATCGGGCATGTGCGAGCAATGACTGCCCGGTCGTGATGGTTGCTGCGAGATGCGCGGTCAGCGGGGCGCTGCAGACGCCAGTTGTCGCCCCTCTACCATGCTTCTGCCGGAGGCCGTACCATCCTCGTTACGACGTGACGTCCATCTGGAGTATGGTACTCGTTACCGTCCGAGACCCCGCGGTGGACCGTTTCAGATTTGCGAGTTTGGATGGTTGCAAACGGGGGGTTGGGTCGGGAGCGTCGGATCTGCCGGAACACCAACTTGGCGCTTACGATGGAGCGCGAGAAAGGAGATCGTTTGAGCGACGGATCACATACGTTCCCCACCCATTTCGTCGGACGAGAACGGGAGCTGCGGGTGCTGCGTGCGGCCGTGACCGATGCGATCAATGGTCGCGGCCGAGTCGTGCTCGTGTCAGGAGAGCCTGGAGTTGGCAAAACGAGCTTGGCACAGGAGATCGGCCGCAACGCAGAAGCCGCGGGCATGGAGGGTCTGTGGGGTCGCGGTTGGGAGGGGGGCGGCGCGGCGGCCTATTGGCCGTGGATACAGATCATGCGCGGCTACAGCCGCAGCCGCACCGCCGACGAGCTGCATCGAGTCCTCGGCCCCACCGCCCCCGACATCGCCGAGGTGATCTCGATCGTGCGCGAGCGTCTGCCCGAACTGGCCGGAACGCCGCAGCTCGGGTCCGAGGAGGATCGCTTTCGCTTCTTCGACAGCTTCAGCAGATTCGTGCAACGCGCCGCGGCGGAACGCCCCCTGTTTCTCGTGCTCGATGACTTGCACTGCATCGACGCGGCTTCGCACCTGCTCTTGCAGTTCGTCGCGCGTGAGCTGGAGGGCGCGCGGTTGGTGATCGTCGGCACCTACCGAGATGAGGAGGTGCAACGCAGCCAGTCCTTGTCGCACACCCTCGGCGAGCTAAGCCGTGGGTCGCCGAGCCAACAGCTCACGTTGGCTGGCCTCGATTCGCAGGAGATCGCGCAGCTCATCGCTCTGACCGCGGGGCAAGCACCGCGCGAGACGCTGGTCGCCGCCATCGCCCGGCACACGGAGGGGAACCCCTTCTTCGTCCGAGAGGTGACCCACCTGCTTGCGGCGACCGGTCGCCTGGACGCCGCCGCGATGAACGCGCCTCTCGGGGTCCCGGCCGCCGTGCACGGCGCCACCGGGCGACGGCTCGAGCGACTCTCGAGTGATTGCAACGCCGCGCTCAGCATCGCGTCGGTGATCGGCAGGGAGTTCAGTTTCGAGCTGCTCGCGCGGACGGCGGAGCTGGAGCCGGAGCGCGTCATCGAGTTGATGGACGAAGCCATCGCGGCGCGCGTCGTGACGCCGGACGACATCGCCGGCTCATACAGGTTCGGGCATTCCCTGATTCGCGAAACTCTCTACGCTCAACTCCCGACCGTCCGCCGCCTGCGGCTGCACCAACAGATCGGCAGGGTGCTCGAGACGCTGTATGCCGCGCAGCTTCCAGATTCCGTCAGCTCCGAGCGGTTCCCTTCTCGCGGCGAATTTCTGTGGCCGCGCGCAGGGCAGGTCCTGTCGCAGCTCGCGTACCATTGCGCCGAGGCGCGCGCACTCGACGACGCCGGCAAGGCAGTCAAATACGGGCATCAGGCCGCCGCCTGTGCGATGGCCGACCTCGCATACGAGGACGCCGGCGTCCATTGCGAGCGCACCCTCGAGATCGTCGAGGCAACCGTACCGCTCGATGAGCGCGTGAGGTGCGCGTTGCTCCTGACTCTGAGTGGCGCACAAACGCGGACCAGTGACCTGCGCCACGTGCGGGCCACTGCGCTCAGAGCCGTCGAGTCGGCGCGACGCGTCGGCGATGCGGAGCTCCTTGCCCGTGCCGCGCTGGCGCTGCCATCGATCGACGGTGTCGTCGATGAGGTGGGCTCCGGCGTGCTGGAAGAAGCGCGACAGGCTCTCGGACCAGGCGAGAGCGCCTTGAAGGCACGGGTTCTGGGACGGCTCGGGCGAGCACTGCGCTGGTCATCCGACGGGGAGCGCGGCGCGGCGCTCCGGCTCGAGGCCGTCGAGATGGCCCGTCGCGGCGGCGACCAGCGAGCCCGCGCCGATACGCTGGTCGACTACGGCAACCTCGGCTCGCCGGACGGACTCGAAACGCAGTTCGCCGTGGCGACGGAGATCCTGCAGCTCGGTGAGGCGACTGGCAACACGTTGCTGATCGGCAGGGGGCTCGAGATCCGCGCAAACCTGCTGTTGCTGATCGGTGATCTCGCCCGATCCGCCGAGGATCACGAGGCGTACGAGCGGCTGCGCTTCGAACCGCGGCGGGCCGTGAATTGGGTTGCGGCGATGCGGGCGCTGCTCGAAGGACGATTCGATGACACCGAGCGCCTGGCCCAGGAGGCGTTGCTCACGGCAGACCGGGCTGGCAGCCACAATGCGCCGCTCGCCTACGCCATGCAGGTGTACCAGCTGCAGAAGGACCGTGGACAGCTTCGCGAGTTGGTCGAGGCGGCCAAGACCTTTGCGTCGCAGTACTCCGGAATGCCGGGATGGCGCTGCAGCATCGCCGCGGTGTACGCCGAGATGGGCTCGGAGCCGGAAGCGCGGGCACTGTTCTCGGAGCTCGCGGCGCGCGGCTTTGCGGATCTGCCGCGGGATGGCGGTTGGCTTGCAGGCCTGAGTCTGCTGACCGAAGTGTGCGCGTTCCTGCACGATGCGGACCGCGCCGCCGTGCTCTACGATCTTCTGCATCCGTATGCTGGATTGAACGTCGTTGTCGCGCACAACGTCCTCTGCCTCGGTGCGGTGGCTCACTATCTCGGGGTGCTTGCCACGACCTTCGGTCGCTGGCCGGATGCCGAGAGACATTTCCAACACGCTCTGCAGGTCAACGCCAGGCTGCAGGCGCGGCCGGCCATGGCGCGAACTCAGCACGAGTCCGCCCTGATGCTTTTGGAGCGTGCCGCGCCGGGCGACCGCAGCCACGCCCTCGAACTGCTCCGGCGTGCGATCGAGGTCGCCGAGGAGCTCGGCATGAAAGCCCTGCTCGAGCGGGCGCTGGCTCTCGAGGTGAAAGTAACGGCGCACTCTTCCGGCGAGGCGAACCCCATCGACCTCGCTGCGACCACCGCGCCCGGCGAGCGTCCGGGTCAACAGCGGCTGCGAGCCCGCGACGACGCGCCGACCATTCGCGAGCGCGAGGGCGACTACTGGACGCTCTCCCACGGCGGCTCGACCTGCCGTCTCAAGGACATCAAGGGGCTACAGTATCTCGCGCACCTCCTGCGGCATCCGGGGCAGGAGTTCCATGCGCTCGATCTCATGCGGCGCTTCAGCGTCGGCGAGCAGGGCTGGGGAGAAGACGGCCCGCCGCGCGCGACCGGCAGCGCGAAACTCGCGGGGCTCGATGCGACGGCGAAGGCGGCATACAAACGGCGGCTCATCGATCTGCGCGCAGAGCTCGAGGAAGCCGAGCAGTTCAACGATCCCGGGCGGCGCGAGCCGCTGCGCCTCGAGATCGACTCGCTCACCGAGCAACTCGCCTCGGCCGTCGGCCTCGGCGGGCGCGACCGCGATGCCGCTTCGGCGACCGAACGCGCGCGCTCCACAGTGACCCAGCGGATCAAGAGCGCGGTCAAGAGAATTGGCGAGCGCGCCCCGGTGTTGGCGGACTACTTGTCGTCGCGCGTCAAAACCGGGACGTACTGTGTGTACCAACCCGATCCGGCGCACCCGATCGTCTGGCAGCTCGGCTGAAATCTGTAGGGCGTTACTCAATACCGGCTCGCGTCCAGCCGAACGTTCTGACCGCCGAACGAGTGACGCGGATCCACGCATTGACGTTCCCATGACCATTCCCTCCCTCTATTCTTCTGATGAGTTACGAAGTGACGCGCCTTCATTTGTTACCACTTGGCTACAGGTGCGAGTGAGAGCGCCGAGCCGTCTCATTGCTGAAGACAGTAAAGGCGGTAAACCAGGTCACAGCTGGTTACGGCGCGGCGTGTCCAGTTGAAGTCAGTCAGGTTCGTCACTCCAACCGTGGCGCTATGACCCGCCGCGTTGCTGGTCCAGTTCTGGCAATTCTGCGACGAGCTGCCACCGAATTCGTCGGTGCCGGTAGCAACGAGGTCGCCAGGCGAGACCGTACCGGCAACCTCGGTGAGGTTGATCGGCGCCAGCAGCGCGCCGTCGGTGAGATCGCTCCAGTTGTTTGCCACCAGGGTCCCATCGACCAGCCGGTACGGAGCTGACGAATGCCCCAATCGTGTTGCCGCACTGGTGGTCGCGTCAGAGAGCCAAGCCTTGTACGTTCCAGGTAGTCCGGCGGCGGTCGCCAGACCTTGGCAGGCAGCATCCGCGCCGCTCAGCCCACCAAAGTTGCCTGGGTACCCTGCACTGCTGACAAAGATGCGATTCAGCGGAGGCGGCGCGACAGTCGGCAAGGCGGCAACGATGGAGTTGACGAACACGTCAACGATCGATTCGATGCTGGCGGCATCATTGACCGTTGCGCATCCACCCTTGTCCTCGGCCTTTTGGAAGGCCTCCACAAACTTCGATTCGGCTTTCATCAAGCATTCCGCATCAACGGGCAGCCCTTTCTTCGCAGCGGTGGCGTGGCAGCCGAGCTTCTTCTTGGCCTTGTTGGCGGCAGCCTTCATCTTGGCGGCGGCGCAGGCCTGTGCCGGCGTTGGTTTCGCCCACGCCGGCGTCGAGCCGAGACCGAACAGAATGCTGGCGGCGATGCAAAGATGGATGCGTGACGTCATGTGGTGCTCCTCCTCGTTAGGTTGGCTAGTGCGTTGGTTAGAACTCCCACTTCACCGGCAGCCGCGGATCAGGCGTGTACGAGCAATGACTGCCGGTCCTGATAGTTGCTGTGAGATGTGCGATGAGCGCCGCGCTGCAGGCGCCAATACGGTGCAATGCCGCCTTGATCGCCCGGGTGACCCTGACGCGGGCCAGCTCGAGGCTGTCGATCCCCTCCGCCGCGTGCACCTCGCCCGCACTCAACGGCCGTTTTCCAACCGCCGACAGCTCCGCTGCGGTCACCTTCTCGCCTGGATGCCGCAGCAAAAAGGCGATGTAACGCAATCCCGAGGTGTCCCTGAGTCGGTGGACATCGCCGGAGAAGACGACGGTCCAGTACTCACCCTCGAGGCGGAAGACGTTGCGCGCCTCCGCCAGTTGGGTCTCTGCAGCTCTCTTGCTCATGTCTCTGCAAGAGAGGCGTAACATCGGGTGTTACGATGTAACGAAAAGACGCGCTCGAGCTGTCCGAGGTGCCTCCCCGTGTACGGATCGCGCGCTCCGTCCTCAATCGAAACGCCACTTCGGTCGGGGAGCGCAGGAGCCGGGCCAGATAGTGCAAGCGTTTGGCGTCCGTCAAGCTTCTGGTAACGCCCACGGAAACCCCGGGTCCCCATCGTCTACACGGTCGCCTGGCCCGGCGACGTCAGTGAGGTGACGCCGCCCTGGGGATCGGCCTGTATTGCTCATGAGCATTTTGCCCGCTAAAGTGCTCGCGATGTTTGTACGAGCCTATTCGCTGGCTAGGGGATCGTTCTTCCTCTTCGGGCCGCGTGCCACGGGCAAGACGACGTGGCTCCGCTCCGTGCTGCCGTCGGCCCTTTGGATCGACCTGCTCCGCATGCAGGAAGTGCTGGCGCTCACCCGGCAGCCGGACCTGTTCCGCTCCCGGGTCGAAGCGCTTTCCGCGTCGTCGTGGGTGGTCATCGACGAAATCCAGCGACTTCCCCAGCTCCTCGATGAGGTCCATTCGCTGATCGCTACCCACCCGGGGCGCTTTCGCTTCGCGATGCTGGGATCCAGCGCACGCAAGCTCCGGCGTCTCGACGTCAACCTGCTCGCCGGCCGGGCGATTCGCCGCGAGTTCTTCCCGCTCACCGGTCGCGAGATGGACTACGACTTTGCGTTGAACGAGCTCCTGGCCTTCGGCGCCCTCCCGGCAATTCGGACGGACGTTCGCGGCGCGGTCGATGTCCTCGAGGCCTATACGAGCACCTACCTGCGGGAGGAGATCCAACAGGAGTCGCTCATTCGCGACCTCCCGTCCTTCGCCCGTTTTCTCGAGGTCGCGGCGCTGGCGAACGGACAGGTCACAAGTGTGGCGTCGATCGCGCGCGACGCGGGCGTCGCGCGGCCGACCGTGCAACGGTACTTCGACGTCCTCGTCGATACGCTGATTGGGGTCTGGGTTCGGCCCTGGAAGGCGAGCGCCCGGGTCAAAGAGGTCGGGCATCCCAAGTTCTACTTTTTCGACACCGGAGTGGTCCGCGCCCTCCATGGGTCCATCCGGGAGCCACTCGAACGTGCGGAACGAGGGCCACTGCTCGAGACGCTCATCCTGCACGAGTTGCGGGCGCACATGGCGATCGCCGGCACCGGGGGCGAGATCAACTACTGGCGCACGCCGTCGAGCGGCGAGATCGACTTCATCTGGCGCCGTGGCAAGCGAGCGGTGGGCATCGAGGTCAAGGCGTCGAACCGTTACCGAAGCGAGGAGGCGGCGACACTGCGAGAGTTCCTCGAGCGCCGGCTCGTCAGCTCCGCGTTCGTCGTGTACGACGGCAAGGACGTCCTGAAGGACGGCGGCGTCACGGTCCTTCCCGTCGCGGAGTTCATGCGACGGCTCGCTCGCGATGAGGTGATCACGGCGTAGCGTCAGCCCGAGTTGTCCCGCAGTCGGTACCCCTCGCCGGCGAAGGCGACGGTCCAGGACTCGCCCTCGAGCCGCAACACGTTCCGCGGCTCGGGCCTTCGGTTCTCCGCAGCTCTCCTGCCCACGTCTCTGCAAGAGAGGCGTAACATCGGGCTTACGATGTAACGCAACGCCGGCTCGAGCCGATCGAGGGCCTGCCCGTGTACGGATCGACCTCGACCGTCGTCCTCAATCGACGCGCCACGTGATTGGCGTCGTCGGATCCGGACTGTAGGCGCAAAAGATGCCGGTCTTCACGCGCCGCGCGAGGTGGTCGGCGAGCGCCGGATGACGTTCGCCGATCTTGCGGATGGCGGCGCGCAGCCGCTGGGTCACGGTCGAGCGAGCCCGGTCGGCCGTCGCAGCGGCCTGGCGATGATCGCCAATGCGCAGCGTCTCGTCGAGACGCAGGGGGCGAGACGGTTCACGGGGTCGAGTCGGCGATGCGGCTCCTCCCTCGCCGGTTGAGCCTTCGGACCCGTCCCCCCTTGAAGCCTCTAGGAGATCCGCCACCGACCCACCGGCCATGAACTGGCTGACGATGTACGGCTGGCCCTCCACTTCGCCGACATCGTACACGGTGACGATGTGCGGGTGATCGCCGAGGCGGCCCATGGCGTGGGCCTCCTGGCGCACGCGCGCGAGCCCGGTTGCATCGAGCCCGTCCGTTTTGATCAGGGCCAGAGCGACCGGACGATCGAGGCGTGTGTCATGGGCGAGATACACGCGCTTGCGACTGCCTTCGCCTAGCGGGCGTTTGACCTGGTAGCGCCCCGCGGCAAACGTCTGCAGCTCGCTCTTCCCCCTTGTCATTGAAACCCCTGCTGATTTCTTCCCAATCGGCGCCTAGTCCCGACAAAGGCCCGACTCGGCCAACGGGTAGTTACGGGGCGAAGAAAGGGCCTGTCAAGGCCGCATTCAGCCCACCGAGGCGACTTGTGCACACAGTCGCTCGCGCTTTCGCCAGCGTTGCGGCTGTCCCCAGGGGAATCCTGGTCCGCAGCGGGGGCCCAGGTCCGCGAGGGCCTATCGGTGCAACGGGACCTGGTCCCGCGGGTGCGACCGGCGCGACCGGGCCGGCTGGCCCCGCCGGACCTCAGGGTGCTCCAGGGCCACAAGGCGCAACGGGCGCCCCGGGAGCTCAGAGGCCAAGCGGTCCACAGGGTCCTGCAGGCCCGCAGGGACCGTCGGCGGCGCGGGCGCCACTGATTCCAGCGGACACAACGAGGCGTATCATCGACGGCCCGCCGACGCGGCGCAGATTAGGCGTCAACGTACGCAGCGTATGTGCGGCGCCGGCGCCGGGAGGCCTTCCGCGCGCATCCCCTCGAGGTGAAACGCAATTGCCTCCTGCATCTCGCGCTCAACCTCTGCGTGCGTGGCTCCGGTGGCGATGCAACCGTCGAGATCTGGCGAGTAGGCTGAGAATCCCGTCGCCGTTTCTTCGACAACGATCAAGTACTTCATTGCTTCAACCCCGCTTGCTTCAGAATGCTATTGAGCGTCCCCGGGCCGACGTCATCGTTGGGTTTTCCCGGAACGGTCACCAACCCGCTCTTCCTGCCATGCTTGTACTGCCGGTGACTACCTCTCGCGTTCGAACCAACGACCAACCATCGTGTTCCAACATGCGAAGCAGATCCCGAACCTTCACCACCACACGATGACGCAATCAATATCAACCGGCAACCCGGCGGGAGCCTAACGTTTCCCGTTCAGCACCGCTTGGCGTCCGTCGGGCACCACATCGACCACTTGGTGGATGGCATCGATGACGGCGTCGGGGCGGTCGATCTGGATGTAGTGGCCGGCTTGCGGAACCTCGAGGTACTCACCCGTCCAGGTAGACGCGGCCAATGCACGCTGCAGGCGGTGCCACAGGTCCTGGACTGCCTGCATCTCTTCGACCGTCAGACCCGGCACTAGTTCGAAGGCTCCGCGCGCGAGGACGATGAAGGGGACCGACGGCAAGGGGCCGATGGCGCGAACTTGCTCGCGGTCGAGGCCCAACGCGTCGGCTTCGCGACGCACGCCTTCCGGAAAGATGTCGGGGACGGTTCCGCAATAGGCTTCGGTCACGGGCTCCGAGATCTCGCAGACTGCCGGCAGGAGGTTCTCTTGCGCACCGTCTACGGAGACCAGGCCGGCGACATCGTCGGGATAGCGATCGGCGTACATCCGGATGTTGAAGCTGCCGAGCGAGTGGCCTACGAGCACGTAGGGTGGCGCCATGCAGCTGGCGTGAACCAGGGTGTGCAACTCGCTGACCATCTGAGCCGTCGAACGGGGCAAAGGACCACGTTCGCTCTGGCCAATGCCGGCGCGCGTATACGTGCACACGCGCGTGAACGTTGCGACCGTTGGTTGCACCAGAGACCAAATGCGTTCAGTGTCGCCCAGGCCGGTGTCGAGCACCACTACCGGCGTGCCCTCGCCTTGGCAGCGAACAGCGAGTCGGTATCCGCCGATATCGACCTTGGCGACTGACCACGGCTGCAGCACGTTCCTGACGCCGGCAAGGAGATCGTCGACGGCGACGGAAGCGTCCTGGTCCGCGTCCATCTCAGGACAGGCGGACAGCGGGCGATCACCGAGGGCGATCAGGACACCCGTCATCAGCTCGTCGACGCCGACGGTTCCGTCGCGACTGCAGTCGGCGACGCACGGCTGCGCCGTCGCACGCCCGACGAAACCGATGACTGCCGCGCAGGCAAGAAGAGGCGCAACGTGAGACGCGATCACGTGACACCCGGATCGATGCGGCAGGGTACGCGCCATTTGTCCTCCTCTTGCCCGCCAGATCGGCTGCATGTTCCTCAACGCCAAGGCGTAACTTCCGGCGTTACATCGTAACGCCACGTACAACGCGGGGGCACCAATGAACGGTCGGTTCTGGGCGATTGGCTCATCGTGAGCGATCAATGACTCAGGGGACTCGCCAGCACCCGAAGCGCTCGTGCGTCAGTCGATCTGCCACTTGATCCGCCGGACCGGATCGGGCGTATAGACGCAGAAGGTGCCGGTCTTGAGACGGCGTGCCAGGTGATCCGCGAGGGCCGGGTGATGTTCGGCGATCCGCTTGATTGCGGTTTTGATGCGCTGGGTCACGGTCGAGCGTGCCCGCTCGGTGGCCGATGCTGTTTCGCGGTCACGTCCTCCGAGGCCAACCGCTGCGGCCAGCTGCTCCATGAGCGCTTCGATCTCGGCACGCAAGCGCTCGCTGCGGCCGGTGTCGTTGAATTGCTCGGCTTCCTCCAGCTCGGCGCGCAGCTCGGCGAGCCGCCGCTTGTATGCCGCTTTCGCCGCCGCATCCAGAACCTCGAGTCGTGCCGCCCGGGCGCCGGTTTGCGGACTGTTCTCGTCCGATCCCCGCTTGCTGACGTCTGCCCCGCGCACCAGGTCGAGAGCGTGGAATTCCTGCCCCGGTTGCCGCAGCAGGTGCGCCAGGTACTGCAGTCCCTTGCTGTCCTTGAGGCGGCAAGTGCGACTGTCGTAGGTGAGCGACCAGTAGTCACCCTCGTGGCGCAAATGAGCGGTCAGATCGGAGTGGCCCGGTTGTGCCGCGATGGCGGCATCTACCGCGGTCGGCGGTCGGGAGAGATCACCCGACACTGGCAGCTTGAGCAAGCGCGTTTTCTCCAACAGAGCCTGCATCCCGAGTGTGCGCGCAGAGTCCATGGCAGCGTCGAGGAGCGCCAACGCTCTGTCGCGGTCAGCCGATTCACCCCGTTGGACAAGCATGGCGCCATAGTTGGACTGGGTATAGGCGAGCCATGGCCACGCGCCGACTTGCGAGTGCGTTGCCAGTGCGGACTCGAAGTGCGCGCCCGCGTCTTCCCACTGCCGCAACGTCGTCGCGAGTACGCCGAGTGATCGCGATGCTGAACCGAAGCAGACGACATCCCCGACCATGATGTACTCCCGGGCGAATGGCTGGAGGAGGGAATAGAGCGTATCGGCGCATTCGGAATGGTCGAGCACGACACAAACGTCGGCAAGCAACACCAGGGCCGGCAGCCACAACTGGTCCGTGGGCACATCGGCGAAACCACGCAGCGCCCAGCGCTCCAACTCGCGTCGCGCTTCCTCGAGGCGACCCATCTCGGCATGGACGAGCGCTGCTGCGGCGCACCACGCCGGAACTGCGGTCCGCTCCGCAAAGGCAACGACGGAGTCCTGGACCTCGGCGATCCGGCCTTGCTGCCGTCGCAGCTCGAACATCTGAATCCCGAAAATCTGCGCGGCCGCCTCGCCCAGCTCGGGTACCCGCTGCGCCCACTGCAGACTGTGCCACGCGAGCGCTTCGCTCTCTTCGAAACGCCCGGCCAACAGAGCCCGCATCACCCGATAGGTCGCCGCTCGCCATTGCCGGTGAGGCGCACGCGTTGATTCAGCGAAGCTCGTGTATGTGTCGATCTCGGCGTCTGCCGCAGCGATGTCCCCACGCTGCAGCAGGGCCTGGAATAGATCGAGCCGCGCGGTTGCGATGGAGGATTCGTCGGCACTCTGCTCCGCGACCGCGACTTCTTCGATGGCGAGTGCCCGGCGCAGCTCGAGGTTCCCAGGCTCAAACAAGGTGCGACAGGCGGAGTGCAAGACCGCAGCCAATGTGGTCGGATCGCCAATTCGACGTGCCAATTCCAATGCCTCGTGTCCCCTTGCCACGCGGCGTTCGCGTGCCGCCGGCCGTACCTCCCACAGCGCGAGATGCGCCAGCACGCGGGCGCGCAGTGGCGTCTCGTCGTTCCCCAACGCCGCAAGGGCTTCTTCGAGCAGCGGAAGTTCGCGATCCGTCGCCCACCCGCCCTTGCCTGCATAACCCTGGAGCGGTTCCCAGCCGGAACCCAAGGCCGCTCGCGCGAGCAGATCGCGTGCTCCAATCCGCCGTGCGGCATCAGCGGTTTTCTGAAAGCTCTCCCTCGCGTGGATGGTTTTGCCAGCGCTCCACTGCACGTGGGCGAGAGCCAGCAGCAGCTCGCCGCGTTCCTGCTCGTTCCTGCCGGACGCTGACGCCAGAACTTGCAGGGCGCGTTGGTAGTAGCTGGCCGCATCCTCGAAGGCCAGCAACCGTGTGGCGCGCTCGGCGGCGCGCCGCCCATAGTCGACGGCCTTGCCCGCGTCACCAAGGGGCGCCGCTTCTCCGAAGTGATAGGCGAGCTCGCTGAGGACCGGCTCAGGGTGCGCATGCAGTGCCTCGAGGGCCTCGGCGACCCGCTGGTGCAGCCGCAGGCGACGACTGGTCGGGAGCTCACGATAGAGTGTGTCGCGGATGAGCGCGTGGACGAAACTGTAGTGCCCGGCGTCTGTCCCCTCCCGGCTGATACGTGCGGTGACTGCCTCGTCGAGCAACTCGAGGACGCGCTGCGCGGGAAGGCCCATTGCGTGTGCCAGAACGTTGATGCGGAACTCCCGACCGATCACCGCAGCGGTGACCAGCAGGTCATGGCATTCCGACGACAGCCGCTCCAGCCGCCGGCCGATGACCTCGCGTACGGCCGCCGGGATCCCGCTGCCGGCCGCGTTCGTTGCCGTGAGCCGGCCTTCTGCCATGAGCAGGCGCACCACTTCGCCAACGAAAAAGGGATTGCCTTCGGTCGTCTGAAATACGCTGGTGACCAATGCCCCACCTGGCTCCTGACCGGCCGTTTCCTTGATGTACTCGCCGACCTCAGGCTGATTGAGCCCGCCCAATACGATGCGCGTGGTCAGGCTGGAGCGTGCCAGCTCCGCCAGCGTGCGGGACAGTGCCTGCCCAGTCGGCGTTCCCTCGTCGCGATAGGTACCGACAATTACCAGCCGGGACGTCTCGAGACCGCGCGCCAAGAACGCGAGCAGCATCAGCGATGCCGGGT
>Ga0187892_10008164_pt1 | contig 14474 bp, 14 predicted proteins | sample MA1701073metaG_FD_139345 | JGI IMG/M metagenome (GOLD analysis project Ga0187892, IMG submission 139345) | Bio-ooze microbial communities from a basaltic lava cave in the Kipuka Kanohina Cave System on the Island of Hawaii, USA - MA170107-3 metaG ... | reverse complement strand
TGAAGAACCGCTGCGAAGCAAGCGTGGATCTACTTCATCCTCGGTGCGCAGCACCGAGGATGCCCCCTCTCCTCAGAAGGACCACTCGGCCGGGAAGTAAAAAAGGGACCAGCGGCCGTGAGGGAACTCCACGTCCCCGCAACGCGGGGCGGCACCGTGCCGAATTCCGCCACCCCACGCCACCCGGCACGAGTGGGCGTGCGTCCCCGAAAGGATTCGCCGAGCAAGCCCGGGGTGCTTGCCCAGGAGGAGCCTACCGTCCCGACCCAGGAGATCGGGGAGGGCTTTGGCCGCCCGCAGGCAGCCGCGCGTGTCCACCGCGCAGGGTCATCGCGACCCCAGGTACAACAGGAAAGGGGAAAAGGGAGCTCCGCGGACCGATCGAGACGGCCCTGCGGAGTACAACAGGATAAGCTTTCTTGGCCCGTCACCCTGCATGGGCTCCCCAAACAGCCGGTATCTCGCGTTTTACGGCCCCCAGCGGCCGGGTCGCGCCTGGTCAATGTTGACGTCCCGACCACATTGACGGGCCGACGATGAGCGCCCCCCACCGAAAGCCACGACCGAGCCTGGGCCTGACCGGGTGGAGGCGGGAGATAATCGGGTCCCGGGGCTCGATTGGAGCCCCGGGGCCGGATGACCCCTGATTCCCTGGGGTCATGGGCTCTTGGGAGGTGAGTTTTCGTTCCGGGCCGAGAGGTACCGGATCACGGAGGTTCTATATGCGTCCACTACGGCCCACCATCTCTGACTCCGGGACGAAACAACGTCCCGATGCGTGCACGGCGCTGTCGTAGTCGATCGCGTCCGGCGAGAGCGCCACGGGGTGCGCGAAGAGCGAGACCTCGAGTTGGCCCTCGCCCTTCTGGCCGCCGTGCCAGACGACGTAGTCCACGAACCGCGTGATGGCCGCCTTGATGCGCTCCGGCTCGTCGCCGTGCTCGCGGACGAGGGCGTCGAAGAGCGCCAGCGACTTCACGTGCGCGTCGACGGCGATCTCCTGCGACTCCTCAGCGTCCAGTTCCGCCTTGAGCCGGACCTGGGTCGTTTCCATCTCGGCCCGTTCGACTTCCAGAGCTTCGAGCTTCTCCTTGATGGTCACCAGCACCGACATGCCGCCGTTGGCCACAACTTCGGCCAGCTGCGCGAGCTGCTGCTTGGTTCTCCCGAGTTGCGTGGAGACGCGCTCGTAGTCATCCTTGAGCCGCGTGATGGTCAGGGAGACCAGGCAGTTCTCCTTCGCCGCGATGGCCTTGACGCGCTCCGGCTTGACGTGGAGTTCCCTCATGAAGGCGAGGACCGCCCGGTCGATCGCCTCCGCGGGGACGTAGCGCTTGGGGCAGGCCGTGCCGACCGACTTCTCGGCGAGGTTGCAGCCGTAGTAGTGGTACGCGATTCCGTTCCGGCCGGTCGCGGGCTGCGGGACCATTCTGTGGCCGCACTCGCCGCACCGGAGGAGCCCCTGGAGGAGGTAGACGTAGTTGCGGGGCTGGGTCTTGCCGCCGTGCTTGCGCTTGTTGTTCCGGTCCATGAGGCGCTGGATCTTCTCGTGCGTGTCCCAGGCGCGGAGCGGGTTCCAGCCGGCGTCGTAGAGCTTGCCCTCGTGCTCCTGCTTGGCCGCGTAGATCGGGCTCCGGAGCATGTGGCAGAGGACGGGCTTGACGTAGGAGACGCCGCTCTTCGTGCGGTAGCCCAAGCGGGCGAATTCCTGGACGATGACGTCGGTGCTCTCCCGCTCCAGATAGAGCGCGTCGGCCGCCAGAACGTGGGAGGCGTAGGGCTCGTCGATGGCGTACGTCCGATCCTTCATCACGTATCCGGAGGGGGGCCGTCCGATGGGGAGGCCCTTCTCCAGCCGCCAGAGGACTTTGTCTCGGACCCGGGCCGAGGTCAGCTCCCGCTCGTACTGCGCCAGGGCGACCAGCATGTGGATCTGGAGCCGCCCCGCCGCGGTCGTGAAGTCGAAGTCCTCCTTCATGGAGACGAGCTTCACGCCGTAGCGGGCGAGCTCCTCCACCAGCCTCACGAAGTCCGACAGACTCCGCGAGATGCGGTCGAGTTTCGTTACGGCGACCACGTCGATCAGGCGCGCCCGAGCCAGCTCCATGAGCCTCTGAAGCGCGGGGCGGTCCATGTTCTTCGCGCTCTTCCCGCGCCGCTTGCCGTCCTTCTCGCCTTCGACCAACTTCTCGAAGGCGACCCAGTTCTCGCCCCGCTTTCTCCGGTACTCGACGAGCGAGGAAAGCCGGTCGAGCTGGGTGTCGAGGGACCCGTCTTCCTTCTCGGCCTGCTTGTCGGTCGAGACGCGGCAGTAGAAGACCACGTTCACGACCGGACCTTGTGGCCGAGACGCTTGTTCGTTCTTCTGGATCATGAGCCTCCTTTCGCTCATCTATGCGGCGGCGGACCATCCGCCGCTCGTGGGTTTCGCGGACTTCTTCCTCACCCTGAGCCGGGCAAAGAACGTGTCGATCTCTTCCAGTCGCGCCGCGACGGACATCCTCGCGACAGGATGGTCCTTGTCCTGGGCGAACTGAGGGTACTTGGCGGCGTCGATGCGGACGATCCGGATCTTCCAGCGCTTGTGAGGACGGCCGCCGAGATTCTTGGAGGGAGGTCCGGCATGACGATCGTCCTTTGGAGGAGACGCGGCCGATCGCTCGGCACGTCGGTGGCGACCATTTCCTTCAACCGCCTCGGCCCCGGAAGGTTTGCCACATTCCTTCGCGGGCGGGCGTACTTCTGTTTCCCGGCTCTCTTTTTCTGTCATACGTTTCTTCATTCTCCTTTCTCATGGCAGTTCCTATCTCATCCCGCCGGGGACGGCGGGCGACTGGGGGGGGGAATTGGGGCGGGGAGCGTGGAACGGCGGGCCCGGAAGGGGCCCGCCGTTCCTGCGTGTCTACTTGAGGATCTCGTCCAACTCAGCCGCGAGGTCCGGCCGGTGGCGCTTGAGGATCTCGCGGATGGCCTCCGGCGAGGCGGACCCGACCCGGACCAAGCCCTGGACATCCTTCTTGTCCTGGTCTCCTTCGGGCTGGCCTTTTCGCTCGCTGTATGCTTTGACCTTCATGGCCGCGAGGAAGTCCGGACTGACGATCCTGAGCTTTCGGCCTTTGAAGCGTGAAGGCCCTGCATTCTTGAGGGCTTCCTGGTCGAGCGTGCTCTGGGCGACCCGTACGTCAACGTTGAGCGCGCAGGGCTTCACCCGAAAGGAATACGTCGACTCGACTGTGCCCTTCAGTTCGCCTCCCTCGCTTTCGAGGAAGGACGTAACTTCCTTGAGTAGGGCGGGGGCCACGAGGAAGTCGAAATCGACCGTCGCCGTCGTCCGGCCGCCGTAGCTCCGGACCGCGACTCCGCCGATAAAAGCCGCTTCCCTTCCGGCCAGGAATTGGGTCAAGGCATCCCGGAAGCGGCCCAGGGCTTCCCATCGTTCCTTTTCGTCAGGCGGCATGTCGTATCGCCCTTCATGTTCGAGGGCGTCCGCGAAGTCGGTCACAGGATTGGGTCCCGCTTCCCAAAGGGCCTCCTCCAATCCGACGATCATCTGATGCAGGGGTCTCCCTGGAGATCGGGCGGATGGGTTGGATGAGCGTTTGGGGGTAGCCGACATCGCGACTCCTCGAATTCCACTTTTGATTCTACTCAACGTTCTTTCCTTTTGCGAAACCTCCTTTCTCGTCCTCGGGGGACGGAAGAGACTGCTGGGGTAAGGGCCCACCGATAGCGACAGGCTCTCGGCGGGAAGGGAGAAGGAATAGGATTGCTATGCAGCGGCGGCCGGGCCGACTTCCTCGGAGACGTACCACTCCAGAATCTCGGTGCGGCTGTGGCCGAGTTCGCGCGCCACGAGGCCGGCCGCGTCCTCCCGGCTCCGGGCCCGGACTTCCGTGAGGTACTTCAGGCGTTCGCAGGCGAAGGTCCTGCGAAGGTCGTGGAAGGTCACGTCCTCCTCCTTGCCGAGGCCCGCCTCGCGGAACTCGTGGTAGCAGTGCTGCCGCCACGAGTCGAACGTCATCCACTCCGGGGGGATGAGCGCGCCGTCGCCGTGCCCCACGAGGGCCCGGACCTCCTCGATCACCTCGCGCTGCTTCGCGTTGTGGAGGAAGAGGTATCTCGGCCGGCCGCCCTTCGTTCCGCGCTTGAGCCAGACCCGCTCGCCGTCGAAGTCCCGCCACGGGCGGAAGAGCATGGCCTCCCGGAAGCGCATCCCGAGATACCTCGCCAGGCGAACGGCCGCCCGGAGCCGCGGTTCTTCGAGCGCCCCGAGGATGGCTCCGAGCTTTTCGCCGGAGACGGTCTTCCCGGCGCGGGTCTTCCTGGGTCCGGGCTCGACGCCCAGTTCCGCGTTCGACCGGGGAACGAGGTTGGCTTTCCCGATCTTCCGGACGAGCCAGCGCAGGTGCGTCAACTTGCCTTCGATTGACCTCTTCCCGGCGTCCTCGGTCTTCCAGGTCTCGACGACGTGGGCCACATGCTTGCCCCCGAGGTTCGCCCACTTCTGCAGGCCGAACTTCTCATGGAGGATCGACACGACGCTCCTGAGCCCCCACGCCCGGGCACGCTGGGTGTTGTAGGAGTCCTCGCGGTTGGCCGCGAGGATCGAGACGAGTTGCCGTTCCAGCGGCCTGTTCGCTTGCATGTTTCACCCCACTTTCGGTCTACGTGGTTCCTATCATGATCCGCGGACCGGGGCGGCTCGCGGCGAGTGGATGGAAGCAGGGTCGGTGGTCCGGGGAAAAGGCCAATGAATGCCCAGAGTGGGAGCGGAGTTCTCTCCGGGTTTCGCCCGTAGAGACTGCCAAAGCGTCGGTCTTGTGGGGCAGAAATCGAAGATGTTCGGGAATCCCGCCCGCTGTAGCGCCTTGACCCACAAAAGGTTGTGGCGCGTGCAGCCGAATTCGTCCAACAGGGGCCCGAAAGGGATAAGTGCTGGCTACCAGTACGTGAACGTAGCGACGTGATCGGGATAGGTCGGATGGGGAGGGAGCAGGGTCCGGATGAAGTCGCGAGGGAAGAGGAAGCCGCCCTTCCGCCACATGGCCCAGTAGGCGTACGCCAGGAGCGATTCCAGGCCAGCCCGACACTCGCCCACGACCTTCCGCGCCTCGCTCAGCCGTTTCCCGTTGACGTGGACCTCGAGAAACGCCTGCCAGCACTCCTTGGACAGCGACGTGAGAAACGTAGTCAACAGCTCCCTCTGCACTCCGGGATGGTTTTCGGCGACGAGCGGGGGCTTCCTCTGCAAATACCAGGCGTTCACCGCGCCTTTGGAGTCGAGCCACCCCTTGAGCATGTCCTCGGCGTCCTGGTAGTGGGACCGCACGGTCGCCTCGGTGACCTCCAGATCTTCGGCGATCTGGCGGTTGGACATTCCCTGGCGCGTGCGTGCGGCGACCTGCCGGAGTGCCCGCGGCAGCCGGCCGACCTGGGCCGCGAGTGCGCGGAGCATCTCGCGCTGAATCAGGATTCGGTGCGGCCGGGCATGCGGGGGTGCCACCGTGCAGAGGAAGGCTGAGGTCGATTCCGTACGTTCAAGACCTCCCGCCGGCTCCAGTTGCCTCTGCTGCTCCCTGAGCTGGGTCAGGGCGACTTCGTGCCTCTCCTTCCTCTTCGCGCGGTCCTTGATGTCGTTGTCGACGGCGATGAAGAGATAATTGCTCGGACTTTGGGTGAACTCGGTTAGCTTGCCGGCCTGGACCTGCATGACGACGTCGGCGGCCTTGTCTTCGACGATCTCCTCGACGTCGCGTTCGTGGATCTCGGGATACTTTCCGAAGATGGCCTCCACGACCTTGCGGACACAGCGGCGGCCGAAGCGCTTGGCGAGGACCTCGGAGGCTCCCGGCGCGTTGGCGAGAGTCCCGGCAATCGCAAGGCGGAGCGCCGTGTCCGACAGGTCGTGCGTATCCGCCTTGGACCAGTCGATGGATTTTGCGAGTTCGAGCGGCACGGACCCTGGATGATAGCGTGGTCCAGCGCTTGGGCGAAGGAATCCCGATCTTCAGAGATCTTCAGAACATGAGCCTTCGCCCTTCGAGCCGAGCCCGCGGAGCGGGCGAGGCGAACCCTTGAGCCCTTGCCAATATACCCTCCGCCTTCGCCCTTCCTCCCCTTCCCTTTCGCGCCGCGCGCGGCGGGCCCTTTGCTTTCTTCCCTTCGTGAGAGCAGGTAAGGGCATCCACCGCGACTGTACCCCGCGGCGAGAAAACCATGTTCAACTGTTGCGAGGCGGAAGTCTTATCCCAGCCCGATGGAGGTGAGGGGAAGGCGAGACGCAAGGGCATGGCCGCGAGGCCGTGTCCAGCAAGAAGCCTGGTCAGCGCATTCCCGAGAGTGCATGAAGACACCGCGGCCGGCGCAACCATTGGTTCAAAAATGGTGTAAAGATCATACGAAGGGAATTTCCGAAGACGTCGACTGCATGTTTGACTTCAGCCTAACCATACGCCTTTGAGAGCATCGAAATCTCCGGCAAGGGGAAGAAGCTGCAATAGTGCCACGCCCGAGCTGCTGTCTTTCGGACGAGGCTTGAGTGTCGAAGCAGGAGGACGGGTATGAGGCAGCTATTGGCGGCGCTCTCCCTTCTCATCCTACATCCAGCATTCTTGCAGGACAAACGGCCGAAAGGCCCACTCAAGTTCCCACTTGCCAAAGCTTCCTTCAAAAAGGGAGCGATGCGCCTGGGGTACGGGTTGCAAGGCACGGCGCCGGAAACCGGTTGGCGCGCGACGGTCGCGAAGGATGTCCTGCTGTTCTTCGATCTGGACGGAAACGGTCAGCTCGAGCCCGACAAGGACGGCCTGGCGCTTCATCCGTACCCCTTCGTCGTTCTCATCCCGAGCGAGCTCTTGCTGAAGATTGGCCAGTTCAACGTGGCCTTCGACGGGACAAAGGCCTTGCACCTCACCCAACAGGATCTCGGCCCCGCGCAAAAGTGGGTCGAAGATGCCGCGACGATCACCGAACTCCGAATCCGGGCAGGCGTAAGACCCGCCCCGTTTGACGGGCCAGCCTCGGCCGATTGCGACAAGCACTGCGATTACCTCAAGGCCAACGGGCTGACCACCGTCGCCTCGCTATCCGCAGGCATATCGCCGCACGACGAACAGGCGGAAAAGCCAGGATATACGGCAGAGGGGGCCGCCGCGGGCAAGTATTCCGCTATCGACATGGGCACTGCTCTCACAGGGTTGAAGATGCACATTGAGCGATGCCATGCGCAGGCGTGGCACTCGGGCATCGTGGATCCGCGGAATACGCAGTTCAGCGGGACGTATCGTCACGGAGTGTCAATGGTCTACAAGTTGAAGCGCGACGGGAAGATGGATACGGTCTTCCTGCAGCCCGCGGACGGCGAAATCGGCGTGCCTCTGGCCTTTGCTAAAGGAGAGATGCCGAATCCGGTTCCAGGAACCCAGAATGGTGCCGGTTGCGGATTCCCCATCCGGGTTCGGCTGGTCCCACCGTACAACGACCTCATCTCTGCACAGGTCACGGACGCAGCGGGACGCGCCCTTTCCGGAACCAGTTCGTCACCCGCCAAGCCCGCAACTCCACAGTGGCCGACGAACAGCGGATGCGCCCTGTTCATTCCATCGAAGCCTCTTGCTCCCAACTCCTTGTATCGTGTTCAATTCAAGTTCGCTGAGGCGAGAGACCCAATCATCTGGAGCTTCACGACGGGGAACTGAACTTGACAGCAGACTGTGATGTCACGGCAGCGGCGCGTTTCCGCGATGGTGAGGTGAACCATGCGATACGTCCTTCTGGCGTTCCTTCTCCAGGCGAAACCCCCATCGGACGCCGACCTAAAGAGAGCAGAGGCAAAGGTCGCGGCGAAGGAGGATGATCCCGCCGCGAACCTCGCGCTCGGGAAACTCCTGGCGTTCGGACGTGGCGAGTGGGCTCGCGCAATGCCGCACTTGGCAAAAGGCGACGATGCTTTCTTCAAGGCGCTTGCTGAAAAGGAGATTGCAGGCGGGAACGCCCTCGACCTGGCGGACTCATGGTGGACGGGCTCGACCGAAATCGAGGCGCATCTTCTGACCGGGGCCACGGCGACCGCGAAGGTGCAGGCGAAGCGGGAGGCTGCGCGTCTTCGGCCGTTCTTTGTCGAGCGCGCGCTCTTCTGGTATGCGAAGGCGTGGCCGAGCCTCGAAGAGAATCGGCGTCCTAAGATTCTCGATCTGGCCCGCAAGGCCTCCGCACCTCCCCAAGGGCGTTCTGAAGGGGGCGGTCAGCCGGCCGGCTGGAATGAGCTTCGGACGAAAGAGAGCGGATCCCGGATTGAAGGAGGCTATGCCCATTCCGGGCGCTTCTCGATCGCCATCGATTGTTCCGTAAAGGCTCCAAGGGCAAACTACGCCCGTCTCATGGGAACTATGATCCTCATCCCTCCAGGCACGAAGGAGGTCACACTTTCATGCTGGATGCGATCCGAGGAGACTGAGGGGAACCGGGATGCGATCTTCGTGGGCTTCTGGACAGGCGCAATGGATGGACTCACACAGATAGGGCCGGAGATTCCCGGAAATCTTCCCTTCTGGACCAGGATTGAGCGGACTGCCCAGATCCCTGAGCGCGCCGCGAGGATGGCCGTCTTTCTTGTAGCGGATTCATCCAAAGGCACATTGTGGGTGGACGATGTGAGCCTGACGGCGGGAGGGAAGGAAATGCTGGTTGGAGGCTCGTTTGACGGGCGGTAAAGAGGCGATGAGGTTCGTAATCCTAGCACTTCTTCTTGCCGCGTGGCCTGCCGAGGCGCTCTCCGGATCAGTCCAAGATGACCGGAAATGGGCCGAGGCGCTCCTTGCCCACCAGAGGCAGTCGGGCAGCAAGGATTCGGCGGAGCGCGCCCGCGGGGTGAGCCTCCTCGGCGAGGCGACGGACGAAAAGCACGACAAGGCGTGCTTGCAGCTCGTCGGCGCCCAGCTCCGGCAGGAACTCGGCCGCGACCCCCAGGGCCGGAACGAGGAGCGCGTGGCGGGGGCGGTGCTCGAGGCCTGCGTCGGCGCGCTCCAGAAGATCCGCCAGAAGGACGTCGTGGCCGACATGCTCCGGCTCGCCCGGAACCGAGCGGAATCCCTTCCCGTGCGCGTGCACGTCATCTGGGGGCTTGCCCGCGCGGGCGCGCCGCAGGACCTATCGGAGCTCGCAGACGACCGCACACCCCAAATCCAGGTGGCGGCCGTCGATGCCCTGTGCGAGAAGGGCGCCGCCGCCGCGGACGCCCTCATGAAAATCCTCAACGACCCCAAGCGGCCATGGGAGGCGCGCGTCGGGGCGGTCCGGGGACTCGAGAAGATCGGAGGCGAGCTGGCGGTCGAGGCGCTCCTTCAGAGCCTCGCCGCCATGAAGGCGGAACCGGGCCGGCCGAAGGACGACGTCGTCCGGTCCCTCTGGAAGGCGGCAGGGATCGATCTCGCCACGGACGACCCGGCCCTCTGGCGCGAGGCGTGGGACGCGAAGAAGAAGGGCCAGGCGGCGCCCGCTGCGGCGGCGAATGCGCCTCCGGGCGAGGTCCCGATCGAGTTCTTCGGCATACAGGCCCGGTCCGCGCGGGTCGTCTTCGTCCTCGATCGCACAGGGTCGATGTCGTCGCCCTTCAAGGCGGCGGCGATTCAGGCGCGGAAGTTGCCCCCAAAGGATCCGGCCCCGGGGGCGAAGGAGCCGCACCAAGACGTGGCTGCGCGCAACGAGGCCGACCGGATCCGGAGGAAGCACGCCAGCCGCGCCCTAGAGACCCGCATGGACGCCTTCAAGCGGGAGTTCATCCAGGCGGTGTGGGACCTGGAGGGCCACGTCTGGTTTGGGGTCGTCTGGTACGAGGCGAACGTGCAGCCTTGGAAGGACCGGCTGGTCCAGGCCACGTGGCCGAACAAGCTGGAGATCATCAGCGAGGTCGACCGGATCCAGCCGTCGGGGGGCACGAACATCTGGGCGGGTCTCGAGTTTGCCCTCCGCATGGCCGGGTCCGACGGGCGGCCCGACTCGGTGCAGGTGGACAAGCGCGGCAACTACACGACGCTCCTCGGGGGCGCGGACACGATCTTCCTCATGACCGACGGCGCTCACAACGTCGGCGAGTTCGTGAACGACAAGGCGACGACTCCCATGGACGCCTGCGAGAAGGACGAGTTCGTCGCCGAGGTCCGGAAGCTGAATCGCCTGCGCCGGATCCGCATCCACACGGTGTGCCTCGGCGGCGGCTCTCCCTCGCAGCCGGATTCCTTTCCCGACCCGGACCTCATGAAGCGGATTGCGGACGAGACTGGGGGGCTTTTCGCGCACGTGCGGGGCTGAGGTCCCGGAGAAAATCGCGGTCCTACCGCGTCCGAGGGAATAGCTCGGGGACGTCATCCAAGTTAAGCGTCAGGAGCAAGTGTACGTCGCCGGAGGATGAAAGGTGAAAACACTCCTTGTGCTTGCGTTGATTCTGTCTGTTCAAGGCGACGACAAACGCCTTCGAGAAAAGCTTGAGGGGATCAACGACTTTCTCAAGACTGCCAGGACCCCTGCGGCCTTTAGAGCTGCGGTTGAGGATCTCTTAGCTGTAGGTGAAGATGCAATCGCCTTGGATTTATATGATCTCGCGATCAAGGCAATGGAACAAGCGGACAAGATTGCCAAGGGCGTGAAAGATCCATCTTTGATGAACATGGTCCAATCGAAGGTATCAAAGGCAAGATCGCTGCAACAGGAATGGGGTCGAGTCAAGACGTTCATGAAGACACTAGAGGGGAAACCCGACGACACTGAAGCAAATCTTGCGGTAGGAAGGTATCTTTGCGCTATCAAGGGCGACTGGGAGAAGGGATTAGCCATGTTGCGAAAGGGATCCGATGCAACATTGCGAGCGATTGCCGAAGCGGACTCGCTTGGAGGAGCTAATACCGAGGAGAAGATCCAGCTCGCAGAACGATGGCGGAATTATTCCGAGAAGAACCCAAAGTTCAAGGAAAGGGCCTTGTTCTGGTACAAGGAGGCATGGCCCGGCCTCCGAGGAATTGCGAAGGAACAGGCCCGCTCACGTGCAGCAGAATTGCAAAGCTTGGTGAGCGGAAAGGACAGGGAGTGGGTTCCGAATCAAAGGATCCCCGCATGGACGTTCTCGGGTGAATCGGGCCTCGGCATGAGATACGCGGTCACGGGTAAGCTATCCGCTCGTATCTCGAATCCCAAAGGTCAACCTTCCTACGTCATGATGGACCGTCTGCCTGCTGCGCCTGGCAAGGAATTCGTTGTCACGACGTACGTGCTGTCTGACCTGATCGAAGCGCCGGGAGCACACGTCGCCATCTATTGGTACGACAAGGACAACAAAGGCCTGCCAGGTCAGAACGCCCAGGTCGCGCTTGACTTTCCCTTTTGGCAAAGAGTGGAGATCAAGGGGACAGTCCCGCCAGAGGCGACGGTCACGGCATTCGACGTCGTGATCTCTTCGACCAAGGGCTGCGTCTGGATTGACGACGTGTCCATCAAAGTGAATGGAGCGGAAATCATAAAGAACGGATCGTTCGAAGAAAAGTAGCTGGGGCAAACTCCCTCCATGGGAAAGTTCCTTGGTGTCAACGCGCTTTCGTTTGACGAATCCGAGTCTGCCAGTTCATCGGAGCTGAGCGAGATCCGTGCCGTCTGACGAACGCGGCTCCCGAAGGACTTCCGCGCCCCCGACACGCGGGGCGGCACCGTGCCGATTACGCTACCGCACCCCACCCGGCACGAGTGGCATGCGTCCCCGACGGGGTTCGCCTAGCAAGCACGGGGTGCTTGCCCAGGAGGAGCCTACCATCCCGACAAGGCGTCGGGCTCAGCTTTGACCGCCCGCAGGGCAGCCGCGCGTGTCCACCGCGCACGGTCATCGCGACCGCTGGCACTGCAAAGGAGGAAAGGGGCTCCACGGACCGGTCGAGACGGCCCTGCGGAGTACAACAGGAGAAAAGCTTTCTCAGGCCCCGTCAATCTGCACGGATTGCCGTAACAGCCGATTTATCGCGTTTTACGGCATCCTGCCGCCGGGGCGCGGCGCGTCACTGTTGACGACCCGCCAACAGTAACGCGCCGCGCCGGCGACCGACGTAACAGGTGGCCACGGCACCCGCACCCGGCCAAACCCCAGCGCTGTGCTTCCAATTCGGTGAGCCGGAGCGCAGAGTCAGCGGCACGGGCGGGTCGAGATGGCGGAGAGGATTCGAGGCGGAGAGGATGGGGAGCGTTGGGAATTCAAATCTTTCGCACGTCCCGGTTCACTCGGGATCGAGGAGCAGCTCAAGTGGGGGAATCTCAGGGTTGCGGGTATCCATTACATGGGCAAGGGCGACACTGATCTCGTCCAGTTCATCGTCGGACACCCGACCCAGGCACTCCTGTTCGATTCGGATGGAGCTGACGTGCCGAACAAGGTGCGTGTTGGCTACCCATTTCTTTTCAAGCGTGTTGTCCCGAGACGGGAAGACTTCGACGTTGTGGAAGTGTGGTTCGGAATCTGAGAACATGGGGACTACCACACACGTCTCAATTCGCTTGTTCAGGTAATTGATGGAAACCACGACAGAGGGGCGGCGCCCATCGGCCTCGCTCCCCAGGGCGTCCCCGTTCGCGACGTAGTAGATCTCGCCTCGGCGCTTCATCCGCGAAGAATGCGGTCCGTCGTGCAGAAATAGACAGCTGCCGCGCGCTTGCCTTGGAGAATTGCGAAGCGCAAGTGACCAGTCAATGGCCTCTCCTCCGTGCTCCTCTCGATAGCCGAAAGCGTCAAGAAGGTCGCGACCATGAAGCTGATGGCAGCTCGGACGAACCGTTCACCCTCATTTGGTGGAATGAATGGAGCGCGACGCAGGAATTCATGGATATTCCCCAGCCTTCTTAGGTCTGCTGAAATGGCGGTCTGATTGCTCACGACGAATGTAACCGCGAGCGGTTCCCCCCCCATCTCTTGAATCGCCTTAGATCTTTCCAGGACGATTTCCTTGGAGATGTCGAGAAGCTCCGGTCGGATCGTTACGATCTTCACCAAGGCGGTCATGAATCGATCGAACATGGGGCGCAGGTAGTCGATCCATTGATCCCATTTTGGACGGAATACCTCCGGGTCATTCGTGCTAAAGAATGGAGCAAAGAGGTCTGAGCGGATCTGCCTGCCAAACTCCTCGAGTTCGGCCACGATATCCTCGGGGATGGAATGGAAGAGGGCGGCCAGCTTCTCATCGGATTGCGGGCGGTCCCCCTCGGCGGTTTCTGCTACGAAATGCTCGACAATGGCTGAAAGCATAGAGTCATTATACGCAGTTCACGCGAATGGGGATAGGCCTATGAGCCCTTCCGTAACCTGGTAGACCAACGCACTCACACTTGATCGCCCAATCACAGACGAAGGCTCCCGGTATAGGTGTGTTGGAGAGGGCTGGTCTGACCCCGGCGACAATCGCCGGGGCCAGACCGTCCTTGAGCTACTGACCGCTGTTCCGCCAGATACCGGCGTCCCGATCGGCTTCGCGGACCATCGCCTGGAAGCGCCTCCAGGCCGACCGCGCGTCCAGACGCACCAGTTCGCCCAGACGACGCTCGCTGAAGTGCCGGAGGTACTTGGGCTCGCGGTGCTGGCGCAGGAAGGCCTTGACGGGCTCAGGAAGCTCCAGGAGCTTGATGTACCGGCCCACCCGGTTGACGGGCTCCCCGAGGAGGAGGGACAGAGCCCGGAAGCTCCGCGTCCGGCGCTCCTTCATCTCCCGGGCGTAAAACTCAGCCCGCTCCAGGGTGTTGTTTGGCGCTTGAGAACCATCTGGTACTGCTTCCAGACCTTCTTGTCGATCCTGCCCAAGTCCTTGAGGATCCCGGGCTTGGACCCGAGGACGAACTCCTTCCGCCGGTCGACCGACCGGCTATAGTAAGGCGTGATGTCCCGGAGGGGACGGCCCTCGGGCAGGGGGGGTTGTTTCGTCGGGAGTAGCCGATGGCCCACCATTTAGACTCAAGGAGTTGCGCGTGGTAGAGGCGGCTCTTCACCCGGAGGCGGGGCTCTTCACCCGCAACGGGGGCAAGGCCTTCGGAACGCCTCGCCATGGCGTTTCGCCTGAAAAGTCGCGAGGGACGGCGAGTTCCTTGAGCTTGGCCTGAAGCTTTTCGGGAGGCAGCTCCTTCCGGCGCTCGGCCGCGCGTCTCCCGCAGTAGGACTTGCCGTCCAGACGGAAGGCGTTTCCGGCGTTGAAGCCGGGCCCCCGCAACTGAGCCTGACACCCGGCGACATAGACGATCTCGTGTCCCATATCCATCAAGAGGGCATCAAGGGGGAGACGCGAACGCTCGCACAGGCGAGGGGGCGAGGAGTCGACCCGGAATCAGGCTCTTCGGCCGGCGGCGGAAGTCACGCCGGTGCCGACGATCCGCGCGCGCGCGCCCTCTCGCGGATTCGCAGTTTATTATAGTTGCCGAGCCCCGGGAGGGCACCATATCACAGATGGAAGCCAAGG